>ULVV01053627.1_pt1 | contig 244275 bp, 209 predicted proteins | sample 1959761 | NCBI WGS metagenome assembly ULVV01 (sample SAMEA4835795, study PRJEB28245) | human gut metagenome | biome: gut microbiome; material: fecal sample | place: Denmark | collected 2008
TGGCGCAACAATTCATTTCATTATGGTAGTGATGCCGGTGCTGAGATGGCTGCAACATATCATAGTGTGATTGTAACGGTAAAGCTTCATGGCAGTTCTATCTGGAACTTCATCGGAACTTTTTTCAAAAATATCTTTAACAGATGCAGGGATTATGTTAACATGGTTCCTGACAAAATCGCTTTGGCTACCAGCCAATGTTAAATTCAAGACTAATTGATTAACAAAACTCGGTTTAGGGTAGGGTATAGTTATGTGCCCTTTCAAAGAGGGACGCTCTCAATTGAGTGCTTACAAACTTAAAAAAACAAGTCCGTTTTTTACTGATTATTCCGCACAATATAATCTCTATTCGAAGAGAAGCATACCTTTTTATTTCATTACTAAGCAGTGGTTTATGTCTGATTATTCAATAAACAAGAATCGAATTGCAAAGAATACAATGCTATTGTATTGTAGAATGCTATTTTTGATGATTGTTAGTTTATATACATCGAGGGTGATATTAGATGCCTTAGGTGTTGAAGATTATGGCATATATAATGCTGTGGCTGGGTTTATTACTATGTTTTCAATGATATCTGCATCGATTTCCGGAGCTATCAGTCGATTCATTACATTTGTTCTGGGAGAAGGTAATCAGCAAAAAATGAACAGAGTTTTTTGTACTGCACTGAGTACTCAGTTTGCTATAGGAATAATTGTAGTTATACTTGTTGAGTCTTTGGGTATCTGGTTTTTAAATACACATATGACAATACCTACTCGAAGAATTTTGGCATCTAATTGGGTGTTACAATTTGCACTAATTACATTCATCTTGAATCTATGGAACACGCCATATAACGCATGCATAATAGCGCATGAAAGAATGACGGCTTTTGCTTATATAGGCATATTTGAGGGACTTGTATACCTATTGATTGCTTTGGGAATCAAAGTATCGCCTATCGATAATTTGATATTTTATTCTTCATTAATGTGCGTTGCTGCATTTATAATAGTTATTGTTTATACAATTTACTGCAAAAAGAACTTTGAAGAATGCAAAATTTGCTGGAGTTTTGATAAAAAAATGTTTGTTGAAATTTTTGGATTCGCAGGATGGAACTTTGTTGGCACTACATCAGGCTTATTACGTGATCAAGGTATTAATCTCCTCTTTAACGTTTGTTACGGTCCCACCGTAAATGCGGCTCGTGGATTGGCAACGCAAGTACAATCTGCAGTTGGAAAGTTTACACAGAATTTTTTCATGGCTGTTCAGCCTCAAATAATAAAATCTTATGCTGCTAAACGTATTGATGATTCTCATTCTTTGGTGTTACAAAGTAGCAGACTCGCGTTTATTTTGATGTTAGCTCTTGTTACCCCAATAATTTTTGAAGCTGATTACATACTCGGACTATGGTTAAAAAGTGTTCCTGAATACACAGTATCTTTTGTACGTATTATTCTATTTTTTTCATTAGTAGAATCATTTTCGCATCCTTTGATACATTTGATGTTAGCTACAGGAAATATTAAAAAGTATCAAATAGTTGTAGGCTCTACTTATATCGCTAATTTTTTTGTAGCTTGGATAGTTCTACTTTTAGGGGGAACTCCAGAAATGTCTCAATTAACAATTATTCTGTTTGCCCTCGTAGCGTTAGTTTTTAGAGTACTTATGCTTCGTCCGATGACCAATTTCCCTGTACGTGAATTCTTCATTAGTACGGTTTCTAGATGTCTGGCAATCATGTTAATTAGCTTCACTGTATCATATTTTGTTACAAAGATGATGTCTATGGGACTTGTTCGACTATTTCTTAATCTGTGTGCAACAGAATTTATACTATGTGCTCTTACAGTAATGCTTGGGCTTAAATCTTACGAAAGACAATTTGTGTTTCAGAAAATCCGATTTATATTGCGCAAATAAATAATTAAGACGGCTATTCAGATGATTTTAATAGATAACAAATATAACTGCTGTGGATGTACTGCATGTGCTAGTATCTGTTCACATATGGCTATAAAGATGAATCCTGATAGTCTTGGATTCTTATACCCACAAGTAAATTCTGAATTATGTGTGGGCTGCGGATTGTGTGATAAGGTATGTCAATTTTATGAAGGGTATAAACGTTATAACAACTACGAAACACCAATGGCATATCAATTCCGATTATCACACGATGAACAACTTAAGAGGAGCCAGAGCGGTGGTGCTTTCTTTGCTATTGCTGACAAGTTTATTGCTAATGGTGGCGTAGTATATGGAGCTGCATTTACTAAGAACTGGAGAGTAACCCATCAAAAGGCTAACAGTAGCCATACTCTCTCTGCTCTCCGTATGTCAAAGTATGTTCAGAGTGATTTGAGAGGGAGCTTTACTCAAGTAAAGGAAGATTTGAGAAAAGGTACTAAGGTTCTTTTCTCAGGAACAGCATGTCAGGTAGCAGGGTTAAAGTCATACTTGCCAAATTGTCTTCATGATAACCTATTTTGCATAGACATCATCTGCCACGGAGTCCCATCACCTCAGATTTGGGAAGACTATCTTGCATACCTTCAGAAATTAAGAAATTCTAAGATTGTAAAGGCATGTTTCCGAGATAAACGTTTTGGTTGGCATGGAGCTCGTGAAAGCTTTCTCTTCGAAAATGGAAAGGAAGAGTTTCGAAGAACAAGCAATTATTTGTATTTCTCAGGCTTTTCTATGCGAGAGAGTTGCTCGGTTTGTTATTACACTAATTTCAAACGAGTGGGAGACATAACGGTAGGTGATCAGTGGGGTATTCCTAAAGACTCCACATACGAAGATGGTAAAGGATTGTCACTTATTCTGATAAATTCAGAGAAAGGTAAGTATCTTTTTGAGTGTGCTAAACTAAAGGCAGAAAGTATCACGCTCCAAGATTGCATACAACCTCAATTGGAACAACCTTCTACACTTCATTCTGCACATCTGAGATTTGTTCGGGACTATGAGACCAAAGGTTTCCTTTATGTCGCAAAAAAGTATGGAAATTTGGGATGGAGGTACAAAATGGTATATGTTATCAGAGCATTAACGGACTTACTAAGAAAAATAGTACAAAGATGAAAATTGCATTGCTAACTATATGGCATGAGAAGAACTACGGTGCAGAACTCCAAGCATATGCAACTATAAAAGCTATAAAGCACCTAGGTCATTGTCCTGAAATGATAAATATTCATTTGGCTTCTAAAGAACAGCCTTCTTTTCTAGGGAGAATTGCCAACTTTATAGAAAAACTATTGCCTGCGTCAACAAAATTTGAACGTTTTTGGAGTTATTACATACCAAAAACGAAAAAATATAATAGTGTCAGTGAACTTTATAATGACCCACCACAAGCCGATATATACATAGTAGGTAGTGATCAAGTCTGGAATCCTGATATAACAAAGGAATATTGGAAAATGTTCTTTTTGGATTTTGGGACAACTAAAGTGAAAAGATTATCTTTTTCATCGAGCTTTGGCATTAAAGATTGGAACCATCCAGAGCATGTCGATTTTGTGAAATCTGCATTAAACCAATTCTCATTTGTTACTTGCAGAGAGGATTCCGGTATGAAGTTATTGCGTGATGTTTTTGGCGTTGAAGCAACGTCCGTACTTGACCCGACATTATTATTTGATTCCTATGATGAATTCGTGCCTAATAGTCAAATTAGGAAAACATTGGTGTACTATCCGTTGAGCGAAGATTGGGAATTGACAGATTATTGTGAAAATCTTGCAAAGAAACTAGGCTTAACAGCTATAAATACAAATAGAAAAACAACTATTTTTAACAAACTAATTTGGAACAGGGTCAGTATTGAACAATGGGTTAGGAATATTGCATATTCTGAATTTGTTATTACTCGGTCTTTTCATGGCTTGGCTTTTTGCTTGATATACCAAAGACAATTTGCCATTTTGAAAAGTAGAAATGATAGAGGTACTCGTTTAGACAACTTATTGTCGAAGTTGGATTTACAAGATCGAATATATCAGAATACAATGGAATTGGATAACGCAAAACCATGGGAAAATCCTATTGATTATTCAATACTTATGCCTAAATTGAACGCTCTTCGTAAAGAGTCTTGGTTAATTTTGGAACGAATTATCGAAAAAGAATAGCACATGAAAAAAAGGGTGTTAATGGTATCGTGTGAGGGACTTGGTAATGGTGGTGTTCAGGCGATTATGATGGGGATTGTCCGAAATCTGTATACTGAGTGTCATTTTGATATGCTTCTTTTTACCTCTGAAAAACGTTATTATGATGATGAATTTCTAAAGTATGGAGGTAAAATATTTAGAGTACCAAAATATGAAGGAGGCAATTGTCTTCTTCATAGGGCAGACTATTATGTGCGTGATTTTTACACCTATCGAGAGGTTAATAAAATACTTAAAAACGAGCCTCCTTACGATGTAATACATTGCAATCGTGAATATGAAAATGCGCCATTATTAATGCTTGCATCAAAATATAATGTTTCTGTACGTATAAGTCAAGCACATATTATTCATGGGAAAACAAATGTTATATGTACTTTACTCAATAAGTTTAGAACCAGACTAATTAGGACTTATGCAACAAAATTAATTGGATGTTCTTATGAAGCTTGCTGTTCGTTGTATTCAGAACGAGCAATATTTACTGTCTTGAATAATTTTTACGATGACAATCGCTTTGATATAGGTCTTTTTACACCTGCCAATATATCTGGATTAACAATTGTACAAGTAGGTGCTATATCAGATATAAAAAACCAGATATATTCAGTTGAAGTATTAGCATATATAAGAAGCGTTGGTATTCCTGCCCGGTTGAAGATTATTGGATTTGATATGAATGTTAGTTATAGGAAACTGCTTGAAGAAAAAATTGAATCCATCGGCTTGCGCGAATATGTTGATTTTCTGCCAGGTAATACCAATATACCACTAGAATTGAACAAATCAAATTGTTTCATCATGCCATCGCTTCATGAAGGTTTTGGTATTGCTATAATCGAAGCTCAATCTATGAGCCTTAAATGCTTTGCGTCAACTAATATTCCTTTGACTACAAATTGCGGTAATGTTACTTACCTAAAATTGACAGATGGACCGGCAAAATGGGGGGATGCTATTTCACAATGGTATCAAAAAACAAAAGGTGAAAAAAAGGCTTGCGACACAGAAAAGTTTAAGTGTTCGTATGTTATTAATAAAATTAGAGAACTGTATAAAATTAGTTCGAAATGAAAATACTTGTAGCTGGTGATTTCTGCCCCTCATATAGGATTAACGACTTTCTTCAAAAGAATAATTTTAAAGGATTATTTGCAAATATTTGTTTAGTAACCGAACAAGCGGATTATTCTATTGTGAATTTTGAGTTCCCAATTGTAAAAAACAGAAATTATGCTAGGCCCATTACAAAATGTGGACCAAACTTGTTAGGTAGTGAGAGTTCCGTGGCTGCTATACGATATGCTGGTTTTAATTGTTGTACATTAGCCAATAATCATATTTTAGACCAAGGAAAGCAGTGCTGTTTGGATACAATTGAGGTTTTATGCAATTCAAGTATTGATACAGTAGGAGCAGGAAAAAATGCGACAGAGGCAGAAAGAGTATTATACAAGGATTTATGTGGGGAAACACTCGCCATCATTAATTGCTGTGAACATGAGTTTTCTATAGCTGATGAGACCTCTGCAGGTGCTAATCCTTTAAATCCTATAAGGCAATACTATATTATACAAGAAGCGCGTAAGAAAGCTGATTATATAATAGTCATCATTCATGGTGGTCATGAACATTTTCAGTTACCTACTATACGAATGCAAGATACTTATCGATTCTTTATTGATGTAGGTGCTGATGCTGTAGTAAACCATCATCAGCATTGTTATAGTGGATACGAGGTTTATAAGGATAAGCCTGTATTTTATGGTTTGGGCAATCTTTTATTTGATCATGCTTCAAAGCGTTCTGGATGTTGGACTGAAGGGTATATGGTAAGTATTGATTTCCAGAAAGAAAAAATTTCGTTTGAACTAACTCCGTATAAACAATGTACCGAGGATGCAGTTGGAGTTATATTAATGAATACGGAAGAAAAAGAAATATTTGCCCATAAAATAAAAGAATTGAATGTAATTATCGGGGATATACTTGCTCTTCGAAATAATTTGGATAAATACTATTCAGAGTCAGCAAAAGAAGAATTATTGATGATGGAACCATATACAGATACAATTTGGTATCAGTTTTCAAAAAGAGGACTACTACCAAAATTTCTTAAAGGAGAGAAGAAATTGAGAATTGAAAATCATATTATTTGCGAATCTCATAGAGAAAAATTGATTTATGCTTTAAAAAAATATGATGAAAAGTATACTGAAAGCTATAAAAATACTCATAACATCACCATGGAAATTCGTTGATGAATTAGTAGAATTGTATGGTTCTTGGATTCCCGATTATACATATCTAACAATTAGGTATCGTGCTCGCATGGGAAAATGGCCAAACTTGAAACATCCCCAATTATTTACAGAAAAGATTCAGTGGTTAAAGATGAATAATCGAAAACCTGAATACACGATAATGGTAGATAAATATGCTGTAAAGGAATATGTTGCAAATATCATCGGTAAGCAGTATATAATTCCGACATTGGCTGTATGGGAGAAAACAGAAGATATTGATTGTGATTGTCTTCCTAATCAATTTGTTTTGAAAACTACACATGGAGGAGGTGGATGTGACGTTATTGTTTGTAAAGACAAAAGAAAATTTGATAAAGAAGCAGCTCTTGTCAAACTGACAACCTCTCTTACATCTGACCTTTTTAAAAAATTCCGAGAATGGCCATACAAAAATGTTCCGAAAAGGATTATTGCTGAAAAATTCATGCAGGTAGAGAATGCAGAAGAAGGTTCCGATTTGAAGGATTATAAATTTTTCTGTTTCAATGGAAAGGTTCGCTTCTTTAAGATTGATTTTGACAGATTTGTGGAGCACCATGCTAATTACTATTCTCCTGATGGGAAATTGCTACCTTTCGGAGAGGCCGATTTACCTCCAGTTCCAAGCCATGTGGAGAATATGCCTGAAAATCTCGCAGAAATGATTCAATTGGCTGAAAAATTAAGTGTAGAACAATCTTTCCTACGCGTTGATTTCTATAACATTAACGGATTGATATACTTTGGAGAGTTAACCTTCTATCCCGCAAGTGGAATGGGAACTTTCACTGATGAAAATATTGATTTACAATTAGGTTCTTATCTGAAACTATGAATCCATTAAAAGCTGTTTTTAGTGAAGCAGGATTGTTCTTATTGTTATGTTGCATAGAGATTTTATTACCAATTTTCGCAGTAGAATCACCACTTAACAGTTTGGTATTTTGGAGTCTTTTGGGAATATCGCTTTTTTATGCAATAAAGTTGCTATATTTAGTAAGATATCATTCTTTTATTAAATGGGTTTATATTTTGCTGTTTATGTTTGTTGTATATGGAATATTATACTACTTATATGGCCCTATTTATATTAGCCCAGCTAGTGGAGAGCGTATGCATAAACTCTCCTACACAACAACAATTCTGAAATCGCTATCCCCGCTATTTCCGATATACTACTATAGTAAAAGAGGGAAAATTACGTCAGAATTCATTCAGATTTGGATTATTCCTCTTTTTGTTGTAGCGGTGATTTTCTATTTTGATCAAATGCAAGCAGCAATGCTAAGGCATTTAATGGATGATAGCGTGACGAACAATGGAGGATACTATATTGCATCTCTAATACCATTTGCTATGTTCCTTTCACAAAAAAGATTGATTCAATATGTGTATCTACTAACATGCTTGATTTTTGTTATTTACTCAATGAAACGTGGTGCGACCGTTTTTGCAGGATTAATGCTTTTAGTTTACTTCAATAATTCATTGTTGGGTATTTCAATAAAAAAGAAATTGGGCTTCTTGGTTTCGTTTTCTGTTTTGCTCTTTGGATTGTATTACTTTATTTCAGAGTACATGATGGAAAACCTGTATTTCTTAGAGCGTATTCAGGATACCTTAGATGGAGATACCAGTGGAAGAGATAGTTTGTATGACGATTTCTGGGAGTATTTTCTTTATCGTGCTACTCCACTACAACAACTATTGGGGGGGGGGGCAAACTACACTTTGACCGTAAGTAATAATTATGCACATAATGATTGGATTGAGATTCTTGTAAATCAAGGTATTTTAGGCATCTTCGTCTTTTTTATGTATTGGAAGTCCTTTTTTAGAACTGCATTTAGGACAAATTTGGATAAAACTTGTAGCATAGTAATCAAGATGATTTTTATTGGTTATTTTGCGAAAACCATGTTCTCAATGTCTTATACAGACTATAATATTATGGTGAACCTCTGTCTTGGTTACTGTATCTCAAGAATTGATACAACAAAATCTTTGACAATATGAAAATAGCTTTTTTTATTGAGCATATTAGCAATGGTGGAGCAGAACGTGTCATCACAAATTTGGCAAATTCTTTTGCCAAACATAATCATGAAGTTATCATGATAACCACAATTCGCAGATTAGGTGAGTATTCCTTAAGCGAGAATGTGAGGCGCTTTACGACAGAGGGGAATGCATACCATACATCAAAGCTAATTGGACCTTTTCGCCGTTTATATAGACTTCGATCCATTTTGAAGAAAGAAAAGCCTCAGTATCTCGTGTCTTTTCTAAATAGTGCCTTATATCATGGCGTCCTTACAACAAGAGGATTAAAAACAAAATCAATAATTTCTGTCAGAAATGACCCTAACTTTGACTATCAAACCATTCTACAAAAGATTCTGGCTAAAACAATATTACCCTTGAGCGAAGGAGCAGTATTTCAGACAGAAGATGCGAAAGCTTGGTTCCCTAAACAACTACAGGACAAGTCAACAATAATATTCAATCCCATCAGTAGTTCTTTCTATAACACAAATTATATCCCCATGGATAAACTTATTGTTGCTGTTGGACGACTAAGCGAACAAAAGGACTATTTTTTTCTAATAAAAGGATTTAAGGTTTTTGCAGATGCTCATAAAGACTGGAAACTACATATCTATGGAGACGGAGAATTGAAAGAACAACTATCTGGAGAGATTAAACGAGTAGGTTTGGCTGATAAAATAATACTAAAGGGGCGTACTGATAATGTGGCTAATGCAATATCTTCTGCAACAATTTATGTTATGACATCCCAATTTGAGGGATCTCCTAACGCCTTGATGGAAGCTATGGCTGTAGGAGTTCCATGTATATCAAGTAATTGTCCTTGTGGAGGACCTAAGATGTTAATTAATAATGGAAATAACGGATTCCTTTATGAGGTTGGCAATATTGATGAGTTTCTTGATAGGCTGAATGTTTTGGCTGAAAACTCTGAACTTCGTATCAAATTCAGTAAATCAGCTAAAAACAGAGCAAAAGACTTTACTGAGGAAAAAGTATTCAACCTGTGGCATAAATATCTAAAGAATCTATGATAAATATTTTATTTATATCATCTTCACTAGAGAAAAATGGCACCGAAGAATTCATGATGAATGTTCTGCGAGGGCTTGATCGAAAATCCTATCATGCAGATTTCTTGATATTTTCAGAAGGTGAAACCGAAAACTCTAAAGAAGCTCAAAGCTATGGGGCTACTATTTATCGTTTACCACAACGCAGGAAGGGGCTCATTTATTACAGAACTTTATTGAGATTCTTTAGAAATCATAAAGGTAAGTATAATGCTGTTCATTGGAATGAAGGAGAAATGACAACATTGGCTCCAATCTTTTTTGCATGGAAGTATAAGGTGCCAGTGAGAATTATTCATGCTCATAATTCAAATACTAATGGACTATTTAGACAGATCCAACATTGGTTTAATAAAAACTTCAATTTAAAATATTGCACTCATCGTTTTGCTTGCTCTTCTTTGGCTTCAGACTTCTTTTTTAATAATACAAATTCTATTGTTATAAAAAATGGAATTATGTTGAAAAAATTCGCTTATAATGAAGAGTGGAGAAAAGCAATTCGATTTAAATTAAAGATAAGTAATGAGACACTTGTAATAGGTCATGTAGGGCGTTTTACAGATGTAAAGAATCAATCATTCCTGGTTGATGTCTTTAAGGAAGTTCAGAAAATTGAAGAAGATTCCAAACTTATATTTATTGGTATTGGAGAACAGTATGAAACAATACATCAAAAGGTTCGGAATTTTGAATTGCAAGACAACGTAATATTTGCTGGTCAGCAAAATAATGTAAATGAGTGGATGCAGTCATTTGATATCTTTGTAATGCCATCTTTATATGAGGGGTTGCCCTTTGTTTTGGTGGAGGCACAAGCTGCAGGTCTTCCTTGTGTAGTTTCTGACAGTGTAAATAAAGACGCATGTATATTAGATACATTTTGTTTCAAATCTCTGAACGATTCTCCATCTGACTGGGCTGACTTAATTCTGGAAAAATGCCATAATAATCATGACCGAAATACAGTCAATGTCCTGGAAAGAGCAGGATTTTCTATTGATAGTACCGTAAAGTATTTAGAGAAAGTATATAGTAATCAGTAATGCAAAGAAATAATACATATGATATTGCCAAATGTTGGGCGATAGTATCTGTTATAGTGTATCATGTAATAAACATTATATTCTATAATCAAATTATACATTCATTTATCGACACTTATTTTTTAGCCTTGTTTTTCTTTATTTCAGGCTTACTAGTAAAAGACGATAAAGTTAAATGTAAGGGTTGGCTAAAAATGAAGGCAGTACAGCTGCTAATACCATTCATCTGTATTTTCATTTTCAATAGGCTTTATTATCATTTTCTTGAGGGTTCATCAATATGGTCGCAGAAGTCTATTGATGATTCTAAATCAGGTTTTTGGTTCATATTTTCGCTGTTTTGCTTCCTGCTGACAACAAAATTCTGTACTATATTAATAAAAAATATAAATAGTATTACTGCTAAGATATTGGTGCTTATATCGCCTTTCTTTATTGTGACTATATTATGCAGTATTCTTCCTTATGAAATTGCAGGCTATTTTTCTTTAATGAGTTTTAGACGTTATTGGTTATTTTTCGTTTATGGTTATATCGTAAATAGCTATTGGAAGGTTGATACTGTTGTTTTAAGAAAGGTTTTACCATATTCAAGCCTTTGTTATATAACAATGTCTCTTTACTACATATTTATTGTAAAGGACATATCTTCCAATTTTGATTTTGCAATATGGTTTGTTACTAATTTTGTGGGTTGCCATTTCTGGTTGTTACTAATAGAAAGATTCAAAGTACTTTTTTCGAAAAATATAATTTTGAATATCGGTCGAAGTACTTTGGGTATCTATTTGTTCCATTATTACCCATTAAGATGGTGCACTATAGCCATGGGAGGGAAACAATTGAATGACTCCTTCTATTATTATCCATTGACAATTATTTGTACACTTGTTATTTTAGTTCTGGCATACTTTATTACAACTGCAGTGAAGAGTAATAAAATAACAGCATTTCTGTTTCTTGGAATAAAGGCAAAATAACAATATGATTATCGGAATAAACATGATTGCTCTCCCTGCTCAAAGTGGAGGAGGACCTTTTCGTTATTTTCAGATGCTTCTCAAAAAGATTGCAGAATATGAGTTAATAGATGTAAGCTTTATTATATACAAGCAAAAACAAATATCTATAGAATATCTTGCTGTTCCTTCTTCTCTAAATGTAGAATACGTGGATGTCCCCAATTTGGGATTTGGCATAAGGCGAATATTGTTTGAACAAACTTTGTTCTATTTATATTTAAAGCCTTTAGATGTTCTTTATAGCTACTGTACATCAATGCCTTTGTTGGCTCGTTGTAAGAAAGTATTCACGTTGCATGATGTATATTATTTGACAACTAAAGAAAGATACGGATTTCTTCAGAGAACTTATTTAACTTGGATGACGAAACTTTATTGCAAACTGTGTGATACCGTTTTGACTGTTTCTGAATTTAGCTATAATGAGATTCGTAAATACCTGAAAGTTCCTGAAGATAGGTTATTTATTACGTATAATTTTATAGATAATAATACAACTGATCCCAAAAGACCAGACAAACTCGAAGATGTTAATGGTAGAAAGATTGACATGGATAAACCGTATTTTTTTTACGTAGGAGATTTACAACCAGGGAAGAACATTAAAGGAATGGTTGATGGTTTTGTCAAGTATGCAAATACTCGTTCTGATATACAACTTATAATTGCAGGAAAGTCTTCTTCCTATGGTCAAGAAATGAGCCATTACATTAGCAACTTTGATAATGTGTTCTATCTCGGATATCTTTCGCGTAACGATGTAAATTGGTTGCTGAAGAATTGCAGTGGTACAGTATTACTTTCTTTCTGTGAAGGTTTTGGCATTCCTCCTCTTGAAGGTTTTGGATATGGAAAACCTGCATTGACCTCAAATATGGCAAGCCTTCCTGAAGTAGTTGGCAGAGCTGGAGTCAAAATAAATCCATACAAGATAGATGAAATAGCTTTCGGGTTTAAGACTTTGGAAGAGCAGTATCTCGAATACGTCCAAAATATTCCAGAACAGCTTGCAAAGTTCAGCCCTATTAAATCCGCAGAAAGCTTTATGGATGCCCTTAGAATAAACTATAAGCCATATAGCTGTATGAACATGTGAGAATTGTCTATGCTACATAAAATAGCCGTAATTATGTCGCTTTATAAGAACGACAGATTTGAATTTGTAAAACTTTCGGTTGAGAGTATTCTCAATCAGACGTATAAACATTTTGACTTCTATGTGCAATATGATGGCCCTATTCGCGAAGAGGTAGATAGTTATCTATCTGGTTTGGAGGATGAGCGCATGAGGATTCAGAAGCGTGCAGAAAATAAGGGATTGGCACAATCACTGAATGATTTGCTCAATATCGTGATGTCTGCTGGTTACGAGTACATCGCTCGTATGGATGCTGACGATATTAGCGAGCTGAATCGTTTTGAGAGACAGATACAGTACTTTGATGAGCATCCAAAGGTAGAATGTCTTGGTACTTGGGCTGTGGAGATAATGGGTGATGGTGGTGAGTACTACCGCAAGCAGATGCCTGAGAGTCATGAGGACTGCAAAAAACTGTTCCGCAAGCGCGACTGCATGATTCATCCTACGGTCATTTTTCGACGTTCGTATATTGAGAAATCGGGATTGTATTCGCTGGACACTTACTTTGGTGAAGATACTATGATGTGGGCGCAAGGATTTGTGGCAGGTTGTGTGTTTGCTAATGTACCTGAATATCTGTTTAGGTTTCGATTGGATGATAACTTCTTTAAGCGTAGAAGGGGTTGGAAGCATGCTAAAGGTATCTTCACACTTCGCCATAAGGTGAACAAAATGTTACACTATGGTGTAATGGCAGATTTTTGGGCGTTAGCGTACGCAGGAGCTAAGATGATGCCGATATGCATGTTGAATGTGATTTATAAGACAGCGAGAAAGTAGGTTGCGAATGAAAGAATTATACTTCGAATTTATATGAGGCATTTGGGAGCTATGAGTTTGTCTTTCTTATAAATGACATAAAGGTATGTGCAACAAAATAGTGGAAGTCAAGGTGGACAGCTTCATCTTTCTTAGATTATGTGGCTTCACTGATATGCGTTGCAAATACGGTCGTGTGTTGTCCGTCATTTGTGAACAATTGTATCGTGAGCCAATGTGAGGATGCAACTTGTTGAATATGTTTCTTTGATCAAAGAAACATATTACAAACATATTCCAGTGAATAAAGAAGAGTTTGGAATACATGTATCGTATCTTTATAATCGTCGCCAAGATTATCATCTGAATGGCATTGCCGGAGGAATAACTTATTCCCCTTCTATATTGCCCAATATGAAATTAATTGTAAAAATTGTAGAACATGATTCACATGACATTTTAGTTGGTGCGAATTATCTTTTTTTTCGTTATTTTTCTGTGCAAGCTATGATGCAGGAAGGAAAACATTTTTCTTGTGGCCTTACATATTTGATTCATTTAAAATAGTTTAATATATAAATTATGAAAATTCCATTTTCGCCCCCTTATATTGACAAGGCAGTAATCAACGAAGTCGTTGATTCGTTACGTTCAGGCTGGATTACTTCCGGTCCTAAAGTGAAAGCATTGGAAGAAGAAATCAAAGTGTTTTCCGGTGCTAAAGAAGTGCTTTGTGTAAACTCTTGGACTTCGGGTGCCATTATGATGCTCCGCTGGTTAGGAGTGAAGGCAGGTGACGAAGTGATAGTGCCGGCATATACCTATAGTGCTACAGCATTGGCTGTGCTTCATGCAGGTGCAAAGCCTGTTATGGTAGATTCCGGAACAGATTTTAATATCTCTGTAGAAGCTATCCGCAATGCTGTTACACCGAAAACTAAAGCCATTATTCCGGTAGACATAGCAGGCTTCCCTTGCGATTATGACCGTATTATGCAGCTGGTCAACGAACCGGAAATACATGATTTGTTTCAAGCCTCTTCTCCCGTTCAGGAGAAATTAGGGCGTATCCTTGTCATGAATGATGCGGCACATTCTTTGGGCGCTTATTATACTAGAAATCAACGTACAGGATGTGAAACTGATATTGCGATTTTCTCTCTTCATGCTGTTAAGAATGTAACAACAGCAGAGGGTGGGGCTATCTGTCTGAACTTGCCCGAACCGTTTGATAACGCGGAACTTTATAAAGAACTCCGCATGATGAGCCTGAATTGCCAGACTAAAGACGCTTTCTCCAAATCGAAGGCTGGCGGTTGGCGTTATGATATAGTCGGTTTGGGAATGAAAATTAATATGGCGGATGTTAATGCGGCTATTGGTTTGGCACAGATCCGCGAATATCCCGAATTGTTGAAAGAACGTAAAAGGGTGTTCAATATCTATTCGGAAGGGTTTGCTGATTGTGACTGGGCACTTCTTCCTCCTTCTGTGGATAGGGAAAAAGAGAGTTCATATCACATCTATGCGTTACGTATCAAGGGATTTACTGAAGAACAACGTGACCGCATGATTGATGAAATAGCCAAAAGTGAAGTCGCCGTAAATGTCCATTTTATTCCGATGCCGATGCTTTCCTTTTTTCATTCATTGGGTTATGATATCAAGGATTATCCGCAGGCATACGAGAACTTTAAAGGCGAAATTTCCCTGCCTATTTATCCGCAATTGAATGAGGAACAACTTCAGTTTATTATAAAAGTCGTAAAGAAGGCATATTGTAAAGTTGTCAATAATGATTCGCTTCTTTGATATTCTTTTCTCTTTTTTAGGAATCCTCTTCCTGTTTCCTGTCTTTTTGTTTTTGTATATTGCCATTCGTCTTGAAAGCAAAGGTGGTGGCTTTTATAAACAGCTGCGCGTAGGGCGTAACGGCAAGGATTTCTATGTCTATAAGTTCCGTTCGATGCGTATTGGTTCTGACAGACAGGGATTGATAACGGTAGGTGGACGTGATCCGCGAATCACTCGCATAGGTTATTTTATCCGCAAATATAAATTGGATGAACTACCTCAGTTGTTCAATGTCTTGAAAGGAGATATGAGCTTGGTTGGACCTCGTCCTGAAGTTCGGAAGTATGTTGACCTCTATACGGATGAACAAAGAAAAGTCTTGTCCGTGCGTCCGGGAATTACTGATTATGCATCTATAGAATACGTGGATGAAAATACAATATTGGGACAGGCAGAAGATGCGGATAAAGTGTATGTGGAACAGATAATGCCGGACAAGATACACTATAATATGAAGTATATTGAACATCGTTCGGTAATGGAATATTTCAAGATTATATTTCTGACAATATGGAGTATTGGCCGTTGATTAGGTATCTTATTAGGATAATGAAATGGTTATTTGTGCCTTACTGTCTATGGCATAAGTAACCTTTCTTTTTATGTACTTATTTTCGCGTGTATTTCTTTTTTTATTCTCTATCTGTAATTGCGCGAAGCACATTAATCCATCAATCATAAACATGAACGTGTTAGTAACTGGAGCTGCCGGTTTTATCGGTAGTAATCTTTGTATGCGCCTATTGGAGGAACTGTCCGATACCCTTGTAGTGGGTTTGGACAATCTGAATGCTTATTATGATGTGAATATCAAGCGATGGCGGTTGGAGCAATTGACCGGGTTTAGAGAACGGTTTGTTTTTATCAAGGGAAGTATTGCCGATAAATCACTTGTCGATAAGATATTTGATGAATATCAGCCGCAAATCGTTGTGAATCTGGCAGCACAGGCGGGTGTGCGCTATAGTATTACCAACCCAGATGCTTATATTGAAAGTAATCTGATAGGCTTTTATAATATATTGGAAGCTTGCCGCCATTCGTATGATGAGGGCAGGGAGGGGGTAAAACATTTGGTCTACGCTTCTTCATCGAGCGTGTATGGTTCGAATAAAAAGGTGCCTTACTCTACTGACGACAAGGTGGATAATCCGGTGAGCCTCTATGCTGCTACAAAGAAGAGTAATGAACTGATGGCGCATGCTTACTCTAAACTTTATGATATTCCGTCCACAGGCCTCCGCTTCTTTACGGTATATGGTCCCGCAGGTCGTCCGGATATGGCTTACTTTGGTTTTACCGATAAGTTGCTGAAAGGTGAGAAGATTAAGATATTTAATTATGGGAGCTGTAAGCGCGACTTTACGTATGTGGATGACATCGTAGAAGGCGTGATGCGTGTGATGGCAAAAGCTCCTGAACGTAAGGTGGGTGAAGACGGTCTGCCTGTACCGCCTTATAAAGTTTATAATATAGGCAATAATCATCCTGAAAACCTTCTGGATTTTGTCCGAATATTGCAGGAGGAACTGATAAGGGCAGGTGTATTGCCTGCAGACTATGACTTCGAGGCGCATAAGGAATTAGTTCCGATGCAACCGGGTGATGTGCCGGTGACTTATGCGGATACCTCTGCTTTGGAACGGGATTTCGGTTTCAAACCAAGTACTCCGCTTCGGGAAGGCCTCAGAAAGTTTGCCGGATGGTATAAGGACTTTTATATGGAATAATCCATTATTGATTTTATGATAACCCAATTGAATTGACATGAAAGATTTTGAGAAACTGCGAATAGCCGTAGCCGGTACCGGATATGTAGGACTGTCTATTGCGACACTGCTGGCACAACATCATAAAGTGACTGCTGTGGATGTGGTACCTGAAAAGGTGGAACTGATTAATAATAAGAAGTCGCCTATTCAAGATGAATATATCGAGAAGTACCTTTCGGAAAAGGAACTCAATCTGACGGCTACGCTGGATGGCAGGTCTGCCTACAAGGAGGCCGACTTTGTGGTAATAGCGGCACCTACCAATTATGATCCTCAGAAAAACTTCTTCGATACACACCATATAGAAGATGTGATAGATCTTATCCTTGAGGTGAATCCGGATGCCGCGATGGTGATTAAATCAACCATTCCCGTAGGGTATTGCCGTTCGCTTTACGTGAAGTATGCCCCAATGTTCCAGTATAAGCCGGAATTGAAAGGAAAGAAATTTAACCTGCTTTTCTCTCCGGAGTTTCTAAGGGAGAGCAAAGCACTTTATGATAACTTGTATCCTTCGCGTATTATCGTTGGTTATCCGAAGATGATTGATTTGGAAGGCCGGGTGTCAGCGGAAGAGAATGCGGCAGTTCGTGCTATCGGAAATCCTGAAGCGGAAGAACTTGCACGTATATTTGCCCGGCTGCTGCATGAGGGTGCATTGAAAGAGAACATCGACACGCTCTTCATGGGCATGAAGGAGGCAGAGGCGGTGAAGCTCTTTGCCAACACTTATCTGGCACTGCGTGTGTCGTATTTCAATGAACTGGATACATATGCCGAGATGAAGGGGCTGGATGCGCAAGCCATAATCAATGGTGTAGGCCTGGATCCCCGTATCGGTACACATTATAATAATCCCTCTTTCGGTTATGGCGGGTATTGTCTTCCCAAGGATACCAAACAGTTGCTTGCCAACTATAACGATGTGCCTCAGAATATGATGTCGGCAATTGTGGAGAGTAACCGTACGCGTAAGGACTTTATAGCCGATAGAGTGCTGCACATTGCCGGTGCATACGGAAGCAACAGTGTATATGATGCGGAGAAAGAAAAGGAGGTAACCATTGGTGTATTCCGGTTGACCATGAAGTCAAACTCGGATAATTTCCGCCAGAGTTCCATTCAGGGGGTGATGAAACGTATCAAGGCTAAAGGTGCCAAGCTGGTGATTTATGAACCTGCATTGGCAGATGGCAGTACTTTCTTCGGCTCGCTTATCGTGAATGACTTGGGGGAATTTAAACGTATCTCGCAGGCCATTATTGCCAACCGCTATGACGCATGTTTGGATGATGTGGCTGACAAAGTCTATACAAGGGATATTTTTAAACGTGATTAAATAAGGTATCTTATAATTAATACTTTATCACTTTTCTCAGAAAAACTACTCCCAAACACCTTTTTTCTTTGGTTACATAGTTTTTAATCCTCACCTTTGCACCGTTGATCAACGAAACGTGTGAATAGGAAAACGAATTTAAATCTCTAAAGAAAAAAAAGTATGAGTGTAATTTTCAGGACGGTGGAGAGACCGTCGGACCCCAGGGTTGAAAACTCTCCCAAGAAGTATTATCCGCAGTTGGTAACATTGGGGCAAAGCGTGGATTTGGCGTTTATTGCACAGAAGATGCAGGACCGCTCTTCTCTGTCTATCGGTGACATCAAGAGTACGATGCAGAACTTTGTGGAAAAGCTGAAAGAGCAGTTGCTGGAAGGAAAGACGGTTAATATAGCCGGGCTGGGTGTTTTTATACTGGCAGCCAAATCGAAAGGTGAGGAAAAGGCTGATGACGTGACAGCCAAGAGTGTGGACGTCCGTATCTGTTTTCAGGCGAATAGGGAACTGAAGATATCGAAGGCTGCTACCCGCGCTGGAGAGAGGCTGGATTTGGTGAGTTTGGATGATTATCTTAAGGGGAAGACTTCTACAGATGGCGGCTCCGGTTCGGAAGGAGGAGGCTCGGATTCGGATGGAGACCAAGGTGAGAATCCACTGGGATAACAGTAGCTATGAATTATTAATCAGATAATGGATAATCTTTATGAAGAAAACGTGGAATGTGATTTTGAAACTTATTATTGCCGTAGCGAGTGCTGTGGCAGGTGTGATTGGTGGACAGACAATGATGTTTTAGTCCGATAGGATTTGATAAATAAAAAATGAGAAGAGCTGCTGGCAGGAAATCTGTCGGCAGCTCTTTTTTTAATCCTTGTATGCTTCTTCGTGTACCCCCGCTACTGCCCGTCCGCTGGGGTCGTTCTTTCCTTGGAAAGAGGCGTCCCATGCCAGCGCTTCGGCGGTGGAGCATGCCACACTGGGTACGCTGGGAACACTCCGGGCTGCGCTTTCACTGGGGAAATGCTCTTCGAAGATGGTGCGGTAGTAATACTCTTCCTTGTTTTGTGGGGTATGTATCGGGAAGCGTTCGGCGGCATGTGCCATCTGCTCGTCACTGACAGCGGAGGAAGTGATGGCTTTCAGCGTATCAATCCAACTGTAGCCCACACCGTCGGAGAACTGTTCTTTCTGCCGCCAGGCAACGCTCTGCGGGAGCATGTCGGCAAAGGCTTCGCGGACTACTTTCTTTTCTATCTCCTTGCCGGGGCACATCTTGACTGCCGGATTGATGCGCATGGCAACATCCAGGAATTCTTTGTCGAGGAAGGGGACACGTCCTTCCACTCCCCAGGCTGCAAGGCTTTTGTTGGCACGGAGGCAGTCGTACAGATGCAGTTTGGAGAGCTTGCGCACGGTTTCTTCGTGAAAGGCTTGCGGGGTGGGCGCCTTGTGGAAGTAAAGGTAACCGCCGAACACCTCGTCTGCACCTTCGCCGCTGAGTACCATCTTGATGCCCATGCTTTTGATGACACGCGCCAGCAGATACATGGGGGTGGAGGCGCGGACAGTGGTTATGTCGTAAGTCTCAATGAAATAGATGACGTCGCGGACAGCATCGAGGCCTTCCTGAACGGTATAGTTTATCTCGTGATGCACGGTACCGATATGACGGGCCACTTCGCGGGCTTTAATCAAGTCGGGAGCACCCTTCAAGCCGACGGCGAAGGAATGGAGCTGCGGCCACCAGGCATCTGCCTTGTTGTCTGTCTCGATGCGTTTGGCGGCATATTTCTTGGCGATGGCAGAGATGACGGAAGAATCGAGTCCGCCACTGAGCAGGACACCGTAGGGGACGTCGGACATCAACTGGCGCTGTACGGCGGCTTCAAGGGCGTCGTGCACAGCCGTGACTTGTGTGCTGTAGGCTGTCCGGCCTATCGAAGCCGGCGCGGCATTGCGTTCGGCGGCAGGGGTATAGTTGTCCTTCACAGCGGCATAGTCCATCCAGTCGCGGGTGTACCAGCGGTGCATCTTGCCCTCGCGCCCACGGTAGTAGTGGCCGGGAAGGAAAGGCTCGTACTCGTCGCAGAAGCCCTCAAGAGCTTTCAGCTCACTGCCGAAGTAGATGTGTCCATCCTTGTCGCGTCCTATATAAAGGGGGATTACGCCGATGGGGTCGCGGGCGATGAGGTAATCGTCCGTTTCTTCATCATAGAGGGCGAAGGCGAAGATGCCGTTCAGCTCTTCGAGGAAGCGGATGCCTTTGTCTTTGTAAAGGGCAAGGATGACTTCGCAGTCGGAACCTGTCTGGAAGGCGTATTTTCCGGCATAGCGGGCACGGATGTCGCGATGGTTGTAAATCTCGCCATTGACGGCAAGCACCTGTTTGCGGTCGGGTGAATATAAGGGTTGTCCGCCGGATTCCGGGTCGACAATGGAGAGGCGTTCGTGGGCGAGAATGGCGGAGCCGCCTACGTAGATACCACTCCAGTCCGGTCCGCGATGACGGATTTTCTGTGCCATCCGTAGCGCTTTGTTTCTCAACTCAGGAGTTTGAGACTGTATGTTGAAGATTCCTGCTATTCCACACATGAGAATTAAAAATTAAAGGTTAAAAATTAAAGAAAGGGAAATCATTTCTTGTTTTCTTTTAGAGGTTCGAGGTAACGGTCTATTTCTGTTGCCACTCGTCGTCCGTCGGCCAAGGCACGTACTACGAGGCTGGCGCCGTGGGCGGCATCGCCTGCCACGAATACGTTCTCTGCAAACTTCGGTTGCTCGGGCTTGAGGAAACCCATGGCAAGAAGCACCATATCGGCTTCGATGACCTCTTTCTTACCCGTAGGTTTCATGGTGGGACGGCCACCGTCTGTTGCCGGAAGCCACTCCACTTCTTCCACTTCCACACCGCATACCTTGCCATTCTTCCCGATGAACCGGGTAGAGGCGAGGGACCATCGACGGGTACAGCCTTCTTCGTGGCTGCTGGTGGTTTTCAGTACGACGGGCCATTGCGGCCAGGGAGTATCCGGGTTGTGTCCTATGGGCGGTTGGGGCATGATTTCAATCTGGGTTACGCTGACGGCTCCCTGGCGAATGCTGGTGCCTATACAGTCAGACCCGGTATCGCCGCCGCCGATGACGAGTACCCGTTTGCCGCGGGCGTTGACGAGCTGGTCTTTCGGGAAGGTATCTCCATCCAGAATATGGTTCTGCTGTGCCAGCATGTCGAGGGCAAAGTAGATGCCTTTCAGCTCCCTGCCCGGAATGGAGAGGTCGCGGGCGGTGGGCGTACCGGTACAAATGGCGTAGGCATCGAATCCGACGGGCAGTTTCTGCACATCGACATGGACTCCCATCTTGAACAAGATACCTTCGGCCTCGAGGATTTTCATGCGGCGGTCGATGACGGCTTTGTCCAGCTTGAAGTTGGGGATGCCATAGCGCAGCAGTCCTCCCGGCATCGGTTTGCTATCGAATAGGGTAACTTCGTAACCTTTGGCGTTCAGCCGTACGGCAACGCTCAATCCGGCAGGGCCGGCGCCGATGACGGCTACTTTCTTTCCGTTGCGTTCGGGCTGGAGGGGGGTGATGTAGCCCTCGCGAAAAGCAGCCTCGGCAATGGCGGCTTCGTTCTCGCGGATAGTGACCGGTTCGTTGCACGAGAGTTTCAGTACGCACGACTTCTCGCAAAGGGCAGGGCAGATGCGTCCCGTAAATTCCGGAAAATCATTCGTACTGTTCAGTATTTGATAGGCTTCGCGCCATTTGCCCCGGTAGAGCGCGTCTTGGAATTCCGGGTCTTTATTGCCCAGCGGACATGCCCAGTGGCAGAAGGGTACGCCGCAGTCCATACAGCGCGAGGCCTGGAGCTTGCGGTCGTGGCTGTTCAGTGTCTGTTCCACTTGGCTGAAGTCTGTGATACGTTCGTGTATCGGACGGTAACCCGCCTCCTGGCGGGGGATATTGAGGAATGCTTTTGGATCTCCCATGATGAACAAATTAAAAAGTTAAAGAATTAAAGAATGAAAGGGGAATTTCCTCAGTCTTTCATTCTTTCATTATTAATTCGCGATTCAATAATCGCGTTGCATTTCTGCAATCTTTTGTTGCAGTTTCTGCATCTGCTCCTCTTGCAGCACTTTTTTGTATTCGATAGGGACTACCTGGATGAACTGGTCGGCATAGCGTGGCCAGTCATCGAGCATGGTGCGTGCCAGTTTGGAACCGGTGTACAGGTAGTGCTGGCGGATGAGCTCGTGCAGTTCCTTGCGGTAGGAGGCCTCTTCGATGAGGCTCAGCTCCACCATTTCCATATTGCAGAAATAGTCGAAGTTGCCGTCCCGGTTCCATACGTAGGCCACACCGCCGGACATGCCTGCGGCAAAGTTGCGTCCCGTCTGTCCGAGTACTACCACGCGCCCGCCGGTCATATACTCGCAGCAGTGGTCGCCTACACCCTCCACTACGGCTGTGGCACCGGAGTTGCGGACGGCAAAGCGCTCGCCTGCACGGCCGTTGATGTAAACTTCACCGCTTGTGGCGCCGTAAAGCAGGGTGTTGCCTGCAATCGTGTTTTTCTCTGCCTCGAAGTTGCTCCGTACCGGAGGCAGGACGGCGATACGTCCGCCACTCAGACCTTTGCCTAGATAATCGTTGGCCTCGCCTTCCAGCTTGAAGTTGACACCCGGGACAAGGAATGCCCCGAAACTCTGCCCGGCGGAGCCTTTGAACTTCACGTTCAGCGTATGTTCGGGCAGCCCTTTTTCTCCGTATTTTGCGGCAATGACACCAGAGAGCATGGCGCCGCAGGCACGGTCGGTATTGGCGATGGTGTACTCCAGCGAGATTTCCTTCTGGTTCTCTACGGCTTCGGCGGCGGCATGTAGCATCTCTACATCTTTCACATGGTCGATGCCATGCTGTTGGTCGGTGACGTGGCGGATGGCGGCTTCATTGTCTACGCGTGCCAGTAGTTTGTCGAAGCTTATCAACTGATGTTTCCTGATTCCGTCATCCGGCTTGCGGACGATAAGGTCTGTGCGTCCAATGATGTCATCCAGGTGTTCCACACCGATTTCCGCCAGGTATTCGCGTACTTCCTGCGCCAGGAACGTGAAGAAGTTCACCAGATACTCGCTGCGTCCGCGGAAGCGTTTGCGCAGTTCTTCGTTCTGTGTCGCCACCCCTACGGGGCAGGTGTTCTGGTGACATTTGCGCATCATTACGCAACCCAGTACAATCAGGGCACTGGTGGCGAAACCGAATTCTTCGGCTCCGAGCATTGCCATCAGTATGATGTCGCGGCCTGTTTTGAGCTGTCCGTCCACTTGCAGCATCACTTGTCCGCGCAGGCCGTTCAGCACCAGTGTCTGTTGCGTTTCGCTCAAACCGAGTTCGGGCGAGATGCCGGCATAGCGGATGGATGATGCAGGAGAGGCTCCCGTACCGCCCTCTGCACCCGAGATGACTATCAAATCGGCCTTTGCCTTTGCCACACCGGCGGCAATGGTGCCCACACCGCTTTCTGCCACCAGCTTCACGCTGATTTTTGCCCGTGGGTTCACGTTCTTCAGGTCGAAGATGAGCTGTGCCAGGTCTTCGATGGAGTAAATGTCGTGGTGGGGCGGGGGGGAAATCAGCGAGATGCCCGGAATGGAGTGGCGTGTCTTGGCAATCACTTCATCCACTTTGAAGCCCGGCAGCTGTCCGCCTTCGCCCGGCTTGGCGCCTTGGGCAATCTTTATCTGTATTTCGTCCGCATTCACCAGATATTCTGCGGTGACACCGAAACGTCCTGAGGCCACCTGCTTGATGGCGCTACGCAGACTGGTGCCGTCTTCGCGCGGCATGAAGCGTGCCCGGTCTTCGCCTCCTTCGCCCGTATTGCTCCGGCCATGCAGCTTGTTCATGGCAATAGCCATGGCTTCGTGGGCTTCGCGGCTGATGGAGCCGTAGGACATGGCGCCGGTGACAAAGCGCTGTACGATGTTCTCTACCGGTTCCACCCGGTCTATGCTGATAGGAGCGCGGCGGAAGTCGAGGAAATCGCGCAGGAAGATGGGAGATTCCTTGCTGTCTACCATGGCAGTGAACTCCTTGAATTTCTTATAGCTTCCCAGGCGTGTGGCAAGTTGCAGTGTGCTGATGGTTTCCGGGTTCCAGGCGTGCTTCTCACCATCCTTGCGGAAGGCATACAGTCCGCGGTTCGGCAATAGCTCCGCTTCCCCCTTCTTTTTAAGAACCTCCATCCCTTCCTTGTGGAAGGCGATGGCGTCGCGTGCCACTTCATCCAGGCGTATGCCTCCGATGCGTGAACTCAGTCCGCCAAAGTAGGCATTGCTCAACTCCTCGCTCAGTCCTACGGCCTCGAAAATTTTCGCGCCCCGGTAAGAACGGATGGTGCTGATGCCCATCTTGCTCATAATCTTGAACAAGCCTTTGCAGACGGACTTGATATATTTCTTTTCGGCAGTGGCGTAATCGAGCTGTATTTCCTTTTCGTTCACCAGTTTGTCGATGACGGCAAAAGCCATATACGGATTCAGTGCGCTGGCTCCGAAGCCCAGCAGCAGTGCGGCGTGCATCACTTCGCGGATTTCGCCGCTTTCTACAATCAGTGCCGTCTGCACCCGTTTGCCCACGGAGATAAGATGGTGGTGTACCGCCGACACGGCAAGCAGTGACGGAATGGCGGCATGGGCGGCGTCTACGTCGCGGTCGGAAAGCACGATGTAGTTCACTCCTTCGTTGACGGATTCTTCCGCCTGCTTGCAGAGGGTTGCCAATGCTTCCTGCAATCCCTGGCACCCTTTTGCCACTTCGAAGAGCAGGGGCAGTTTCACGGTCTTGAAGCCTTTGTACCGGATGTTGCAGAGAATATCCAGCTGGGCGTTGTTCAGGATGGGATGGTTCAACCTCACCATCTTGCAATGGTTTTCGCTGGGTGTCAGTATGTTCATGCCTACGGCTCCGATGTATTCGGTCAGCGACATTACCAGTTCTTCGCGTATCGGGTCGATAGGAGGGTTGGTGACTTGGGCAAACTGCTGGCGGAAATAGTTGTACAGTAGTTGCGCCTTGTCCGAGAGTACTGCCAGCGGGGTGTCATTGCCCATGGAGTTGATGGGTTCGGCACCGGTGGTACACATCGGGACAATCAGCCGTTCCACGTCTTCTTTGGAGTAGCCGAAGATGCGCAGCATGCTGTCGTAGTTCTCCACGCTATGGGAGACTTTGCGACCGCTTTTCAGTTCGTCCAGCTCGATGCGGTTGCCGGCCAGCCAAGTGCGGTATGGTTTGGCTTCGGCAAGTTGTTTCTTCAGTTCGCCGTCATAATATATTTCGCCTTTCTCGGTGTCTATAAGCAGTATCTTGCCCGGTTGCAGGCGTCCTTTTTCCTTGATGTCTCCCGGCTCGAAATCCATCACGCCGACTTCGCTGGCCACTACCATCATGCCGCCCTGCGTAATCAGGTAGCGTGCAGGGCGCAGTCCGTTCCTGTCGAGCATGCCGCCTGCATAGCGCCCGTCGCTGAAAAGCAGTGCCGCCGGTCCGTCCCACGGCTCCATCAGGATGGAGTGGTATTCATAGAAAGCTTTCAGGTCTTCGCTGATGGGATTCTTTTCGTTGAAAGATTCCGGCACGAGCATGGCCATGGCGTGCGGCAGGCTCAGGCCCGACATGATGAGAAACTCGAGCACATTGTCCAGCGAGGCACTGTCGCTCATGCCCGGTTGCACGATGGGGCGTATCTCCCGGATGTCTCCCAGGGCGGGAGAGGAGAGTACACTCTCACGGGCTTCCATCCAGCCGCGGTTGCCGCGGATGGTATTGATTTCGCCGTTGTGTGCCAGCAGGCGGAAAGGCTGTGCCAGTCCCCAGGTGGGGAAAGTGTTGGTGCTGAAACGGGAGTGCACCAATGCCAGTCCGCTGGTGAAGTAGCTGTTGGTGAGGTCGGGGAAGTAGTTGCGCAACTGCAAGGAAGAGAGCATGCCCTTGTAGACGATGTTCTTCGTAGAGAGCGAGACGATGTAGAAATCCTCGCGGGTGGGGATGTCCGACTTGCGTATTCTGTTCTCTATCCTTTTCCTTATTATATAGAGTTTGCGGTCGGCGGTTTCGCTTTCCGTAAATCCGGTGATGAAAATTTGCTTGATGTCCGGTTCGTTGGCAAGAGCCGCTTCTCCCAATATTTCGGGGCAAGTGGGCACGTTGCGCAGATGCATCAGGGTCAATCCCTCCTTTTCAATCTCTTCGATAATGACGCTCAAGATGACAGCCTGGTCTTTTCCGTCTTTGGGAAGGAAAAGCAGGCCGGTGCCGTATTTTCCTTTCTCGGGAACGGGAATGCCCTGCAACAGAATGAATTCGTGCGGTATCTGCAGCATGATGCCGGCACCGTCTCCGGTTTTGTTGTCCGCCCCTTCCGCTCCACGGTGGCGCATGTTTTCCAGTACCTTCAATGCCGATTCTACCAGTTCATGTGATTTTCCTCCCTGGATATTGACCAGCATGCCTACTCCGCAGGCATCGTGCTCATGGGATGCCTCATACAAGCCCAACTGTTTGGGCTGTCGCTGGTAATCCTCTGCTTTTGTTTTGTTGTTAAAAAGTTCTTGTTTCATGATTATAAGCTTTCTTTATTGCTGTATAATATTGTTTGTGGTTTCAAAATGTTCGGCAAATATATGGTATTAATTGCAAAATGCTAATATGTATTCCTGCCTTCTTTCTTGCAAAATTCCTGCGATAGAAGATGAAGTTATGAATTGATAGAAAACACCCTCTGTTTTCTTTTAATCCTAAATCAAAATCAGACGGTTTGATTTGGATTTATAAATTAAGCCTTTTGCTTTTAAAATAATACTTTCTTTAACTTTTTGATGTAAAAACAACTTTTTTCTATTCTTTTGATAAATAAATAGTGGAAAGATTAACTTTATGTTCTTAAGAATATGTATATTTGCAACGCAAAATCAAATACTGATACATTATGTGTGGAATAGTAGGCTATATAGGTCAAAGGAAAGCCTACCCCATTCTTATCAAGGGTCTGAAGCGGTTGGAGTACCGTGGATATGATAGTGCGGGGGTAGCATTAATCAGTGATAACCGACAGTTGAACGTGTACAAAGCGAAAGGTAAGGTTTCGGAACTTGAAACTTTCGTTGCTCAAAAAGATATTTCCGGTAGCATTGGTATTGCACATACACGTTGGGCCACTCATGGAGAACCTTGTTCCGTCAATGCCCATCCCCATTATTCCTCTTCCGAACGCCTCGCCCTCATCCATAACGGCATTATTGAAAACTACGCCGTCCTTAAAGAAAAACTTCAAGCCAAAGGTTATGTATTTAAAAGCAGCACTGATACCGAGGTGCTGGTACAGCTCATTGAATACATTCAGGTGACAAACCATATTGACCTGCTGACGGCGGTGCAACTTGCCTTGCAGGAAGTGATTGGGGCGTATGCCATTGCGGTGCTCGACAAGGACAATCCGGATGGGATAATCGCTGCACGCAAGAGCAGTCCGCTGGTGGTGGGCATCGGTGAAGGAGAGTTTTTCCTGGCTTCGGATGCCACGCCGATTGTGGAATATACGGATAAGGTGGTGTATCTGGAAGACGAAGAGATTGCCCTCATCCGCCGGGGAGAGAAGCTGAAGGTTGTTAACCTGAAGAATGTGGAATGTCCGCACGAGGTAAAGACGGTAGCGCTCAATCTCGGCCAGCTGGAGAAGGGCGGTTATCCGCACTTCATGCTGAAGGAAATCTTCGAACAGCCCGGCTGCATTCACGACTGCATGCGCGGGCGTATCAATGTGGAGGGTACGAACGTGGTTCTTTCTGCAGTGATTGATTATAAGGAACGTCTGCTGGCGGCCAAACGCTTCGTCATCGTGGCATGCGGTACGTCATGGCATGCCGCCCTCATCGGCAAGCATTTGATTGAAAGCTTCTGCCGTATTCCGGTGGAGGTGGAGTATGCCAGTGAGTTCCGTTACCGCGACCCGGTGATTGACAGCAACGATGTGGTGATTGCCATCTCGCAAAGCGGTGAAACGGCCGATACGCTGGCTGCCGTGGAGCTTGCCAGAAACCGTGGGGCATTTATATACGGCATCTGCAATGCCGTCGGTTCCAGCATTCCCCGTGCCACGCACACGGGTTCCTATATCCACGTGGGACCGGAAATAGGGGTGGCATCCACCAAAGCCTTCACCGGGCAGGTAACGGTGCTTACCATGCTGGCCCTGACACTTGCCAAAGAGAAAAAGACGATGGACGAAGGGCAATACCTGGCAATTGTCAAGGAATTGGGACATATCCCCGACAAGATGAAGGAGGTCTTGAAACTGAACGACCGTATAGCGGAACTTTCCAAGATATTCACCTATGCACACAACTTTATCTATCTGGGACGCGGATACAGTTATCCCGTAGCCTTGGAAGGCGCCTTGAAGTTGAAGGAGATTTCGTATATCCATGCCGAGGGCTATCCTGCCGCCGAAATGAAGCACGGCCCCATTGCCCTGGTGGATGCCGAAATGCCGGTAGTGGTCATTGCCACCCGGAATGGGCTTTATGAAAAGGTGCTGAGCAATATCCAGGAAATAAAGGCGCGTAAAGGCAGGGTTATCGCCATTGTGACAAAGGGAGATACGGTCATCAGTAAAATAGCCGACACTTGCATCGAGCTTCCCGAAACAATGGAGTGCCTTGATCCGTTAATAACTACGGTACCTCTGCAATTACTTGCCTATCACATTGCCGTGTGCAAGGGAATGGATGTGGACCAGCCGAGGAATCTTGCGAAGTCGGTGACTGTAGAATGAGGACATGTACAATTTACCATTTACAATGTACAATGGGGCTGCGCTTGGGAGGGGTAAATGTAAATGGTAATTGTATGCTATAATAAGGAAAAGAAAATTGTACACTTAAAATTGTACATTGTAAATGGTAAATTGTAAATAGATAGATGGAACAACTGAAGCATGAATGCGGCGTCGCCATGATACGCCTGCTGAAACCGCTGGAGTACTATGAAGAGAAGTACGGAACATGGATGTACGGACTCAACAAGCTCTATCTCCTGATGGAGAAACAACACAACCGTGGGCAGGAAGGTGCCGGACTGGCCTGCGTGAAACTGGAAGCCAGTCCCGGCGAGGAATATATGTTCCGTGAGCGTGCTCTCGGCTCGGGCGCCATTACCGAAATTTTCGGTACGGTGCAGGGTCACTTCAAGGACTTGACCAAGGAACAGCTGCATGATGCGGACTATGCCAAGCGTGTGCTGCCCTTTGCAGGGGAGGTCTATATGGGACACCTGCGTTACTCCACTACCGGAAAGTCCGGCATCTCGTACGTGCACCCGTTCCTCCGGAGAAACAACTGGCGTGCCAAGAATCTTGCCCTCTGCGGCAACTTCAACATGACGAATGTGGATGAAATCTTCGCACGCATTACCGCCATCGGCCAGCATCCGCGCAAATATGCCGATACCTACATCATGCTGGAGCAGTTGGGACATCGCCTCGACCGCGAAGTGGAGCGCCTCTTCAACCTTGCCGAAGCGGAAGGGCTGGCAGGCATGGACATCACCCGTTATATAGAAAACCACATCGACCTTGCCAACGTACTGCGCACTTCGAGCAAGGAGTGGGACGGGGGATACGTGATGTGCGGACTTACCGGAAGCGGAGAGACTTTTGCCGTACGCGACCCATGGGGCATCCGTACAGCCTTCTGGTATCAGGACGACGAGATAGCGGTGCTTGCCAGCGAACGTCCCGTGATACAGACAGCCCTTAATGTTCCTGTCGAATCCATCAAGGAGCTGCAACCCGGACAAGCCATGTTTATCAACAAGGCCGGCAAGGTGCGCACCGTGCAAATCAACAAGCCGCGCGAGGTGAAACCTTGTTCCTTCGAGCGCATCTACTTCAGCCGGGGCAGTGATGTGGACATTTACCGGGAACGTAAACTGCTGGGTGAGAAACTTGTACCCAACATATTGAAAGCCATCGACAACGATGTGGACCATACCGTCTTCTCCTTCATCCCCAATACGGCGGAAGTCGCCTTCTACGGTATGTTGCAGGGATTGGACGACTACCTCAACGAGGAGAAGGTGCAGCAGATTGCCGCCTTGGGGCATAGTCCCAGCCACGACGAACTGGAGCATATCTTGTCGCGGCGCATACGGAGCGAGAAAGTGGCCATCAAGGACATCAAGCTGCGTACCTTCATTGCCGAAGGAAACAGCCGGAACGACCTTGCCGCCCATGTGTACGACATCACTTACGGAAGCCTTGTCCCGGGAGTGGATAATCTGGTCATCATCGACGACTCGATAGTGCGTGGAACCACCCTGAAGCAGAGCATCATCGGCATCCTTGACCGTCTGGAGCCAAAGAAGATAGTCATTGTAAGCTCTTCACCGCAGGTACGCTATCCCGACTACTACGGCATCGATATGGCTAAGATGAGCGAATTCATCGCCTTCAAGGCTGCTGTGGAACTGCTGAAGGAGCGCGAGATGCGCGATGTGATTGCCGCCGCCTACCGCAAGTCCAAAGAGCAGGTAGGCCTGCCCAAAGAGCAGATGGTGAATTACGTGAAGGAGATATACGCTCCCTTTACCGACGAGGAAATCTCTGCCAAGATGGTGGAACTGCTCACTCCCAAAGGGACGAAAGCCAAAGTGCAGATTGTCTACCAGCCTCTCGAAGGGCTGCATGAGGCCTGCCCCAAGCATCCGGGTGACTGGTACTTCAGCGGCGATTATCCTACGCCGGGCGGTGTGAAGATGCTGAACAAGGCATTTATTGATTATATAGAACAAGTTTATCAATTTTAATTGAATCAATGAGAAATGTAACTCTAATCCTCGACGACGGGAGCCGCTTCCACGGCAAGTCGTTCGGCTTTGAAAAACCGGTAGCGGGAGAGGTGGTCTTCAACACAGCCATGACGGGTTATCCCGAAAGCCTGACCGACCCTTCGTATGCCGGACAGCTGATGACGCTCACCTATCCGTTGGTGGGCAATTACGGTGTGCCGCCTTTTACTCTCGAACCGAATGGGCTTGCCACTTTTATGGAGAGCGAGCATATCCATGCCGAAGCCATTATTGTAAGCGATTATAGCGAAAATTATAGCCATTGGAATGCGGTGGAAAGCCTCGGTGACTGGCTGAAACGCGAACAGATTCCGGGCATCACGGGCATCGATACCCGCGAACTGACAAAGGTGCTTCGCGAGCATGGGGTGATGATGGGACGTATCGCCTTTGATGATGAATCGGATGAAATGCCTGAGGCCTCTTATGCCGATGTGAATTATGTGGATAAAGTTAGCTGCAAGGAGGTTATCCGTTACAACGAAGGAACCGGTAAGAAGAAAGTGCTCCTTGTGGATTGCGGCGTCAAGCATAACATCATCCGCTGCCTGCTGAAACGTGACGTGGAAGTGATTCGCGTTCCCTGGGACTATGATTATACTGGGATGGAGTTCGACGGGTTGTTCATCTCCAACGGCCCTGGCGACCCCGATACCTGCGATGCTGCCGTGCAGCATATCCGCAAGACAATGCAGAACGAGAAACTGCCCATCTTCGGCATCTGTATGGGAAACCAGTTGCTTTCCAAAGCTGGGGGCGCCAAGATATACAAATTGAAATACGGCCACCGCAGCCATAACCAACCGGTGCGTATGGTGGGTACGGAACGTTGCTTCATCACCTCACAGAATCATGGGTATGCCGTAGACAACAACACGCTGACAGAAGACTGGGAACCGCTTTTCATCAATATGAACGATGGTTCTAATGAAGGAATCCGCCACAAACGCAATCCCTGGTTCTCCGCACAGTTTCATCCCGAAGCTGCCAGCGGGCCGACGGATACGGAGTTTCTTTTTGATGACTTTGTGAAGTTGCTTTAGTAAGAGAATTTTATCAAGAATGGTTGCGTTCGTAATCTCTTGATAATCAGTATGTAAAAGACGGTATAATGAGTCCCGTACTGAATGTCATTCAGTCCCAGAGTGAATACCTTTCAGTCCTATACTGAATGCCATTCAATTAGTGACTGATTGTGTAAGGTAAGAGAAAGATAAGGTTTTATTACTACTATTACATTTTTAATAAACAGATATGCAAATGAAAGAAAACAATATAAAGAAAGTCTTGCTGCTTGGTTCCGGCGCACTGAAAATCGGTGAAGCAGGAGAATTTGATTACTCCGGTTCGCAGGCGCTCAAGGCATTGAAGGAGGAAGGCATCTACACGGTTCTCATCAATCCGAACATTGCCACGGTACAGACCTCGGAAGGAGTTGCCGACCAGATTTACTTCCTGCCCGTCACTCCTTACTTCGTGGAGAAGGTGATAGAGAAGGAGCGCCCGGACGGCATCATGCTTGCTTTTGGCGGACAGACGGCACTGAACTGCGGTGTCTCCCTCTATAAAGACAAGATTTTCGAGAAGTACGGCGTGACGGTTCTCGGCACTCCCGTGCAGGCCATCATTGACACGGAGGACCGTGAAATCTTTGTGCAGAAACTGAATGAGATTGATGTGAAGACCATCAAGAGCGAAGCCGTGGAGAATGCGGCGGATGCCCGTCGCGCAGCCCGGGAACTGGGATACCCGGTCATTGTCCGTGCCGCATATGCGCTTGGCGGACTGGGTTCGGGCTTCTGCGACAATGAAGAAGAGCTGAATGTGCTGGTGGAGAAAGCCTTCTCCTTCTCCCCACAGGTGCTGGTGGAGAAATCGCTGAAGGGATGGAAGGAAGTGGAATACGAGGTGGTGCGCGACCGCTTCGACAACTGCATCACGGTCTGCAACATGGAGAACTTCGACCCCCTGGGCATCCATACAGGTGAGTCCATCGTTATTGCCCCGTCACAGACGTTGAGCAATACGGACTATCATAAATTGCGTGAACTTGCTATCCGCATTATCCGTCACATCGGCATTGTGGGAGAGTGTAACGTGCAGTATGCCTACGACCCGATGAGCGAGGACTACCGGGTAATCGAGGTAAATGCACGCTTGAGCCGTTCGTCTGCACTTGCCTCTAAAGCAACGGGTTATCCGTTGGCGTTTGTAGCGGCAAAACTCGGCTTGGGCTATGGCTTGTTCGACTTGAACAACTCTGTGACAAAGACTACAAGCGCTTTCTTCGAACCCGCCCTGGACTATGTGGTCTGCAAGATACCGCGTTGGGATTTGGGCAAGTTCCACGGGGTGGACAAAGAGCTGGGTTCAAGCATGAAGTCGGTAGGCGAGGTGATGGCTATCGGCCGTACTTTCGAGGAAGCCATCCAGAAGGGGCTTCGCATGATAGGCCAGGGCATGCACGGCTTCGTAGAGAACAAGGAACTGGTGATTGCCGATTTGGACAAGGCTCTGCGCGAACCTACCGACAAACGTATCTTTGTCATCTCCAAAGCCTTCCGTGCCGGGTATACGGTGGACCAGGTGCACGAATTGACCAAGATAGACCGTTGGTTCCTGGAGAAGTTGATGAACATCATGGATACCAGCAGGGAACTGCACTCTTTTATGGCTGATGGAGAGTTGCCAATGATTCCCGTGGACTTGTTGCGTAAAGCCAAAGTACAAGGCTTCTCTGATTTCCAGATAGCCCGTGCCCTCGGCTTGGAACAAGCAATGGACGGCGAAGAAGCCATCCTTGCCGTCCGCAATTTCCGCAAGAGTGCAGGCATTCTGCCCGTAGTGAAGCAGATAGATACCCTTGCCGCCGAATATCCCGCACAGACCAACTATCTCTACCTAACGTATAGCGGCACGGCAAATGATGTCCGTTACCTCGGCGACCACAAGTCCATCGTCGTATTGGGCTCCGGCGCCTACCGCATCGGTTCTTCCGTAGAGTTCGACTGGTGCGGCGTGCAGGCCCTGAACACCATCCGCCAGGAAGGCTACCGCAGTGTCATGATAAACTACAACCCCGAAACCGTGTCTACGGACTATGACATGTGCGACCGTCTTTACTTCGACGAGCTCACCTTCGAGCGCGTGATGGATATTCTCGAACTGGAGAATCCCCACGGGGTGATTGTCTCTACCGGTGGTCAGATACCGAATAACCTTGCCCTGCGCCTCGATGCGCAGAAGGTACCTATTCTCGGCACAAGCGCCAGGAGCATCGACAATGCCGAAGACCGTGACAAGTTCTCCGCCATGCTCGACCGCATTGGTGTAGACCAACCCGAATGGCGGGCGCTGACCTCCCTGGAGGACATCAACGCCTTTGTGGATAAGGTGGGCTTCCCGGTATTGGTCCGTCCTTCCTACGTATTGTCCGGCGCTGCGATGAACGTCTGTTCCAACCGGGAGGAGCTGGAACGCTTCCTGAAGCTGGCGGCGAATGTCAGCAAGAAACATCCCGTAGTGGTGAGCCAGTTCATTGAGCATGCCAAGGAGGTGGAGATGGATGCTGTGGCGCAAGATGGAGAGATTATCGCGTACGCCATCAGTGAGCATATCGAGTTTGCCGGAGTGCATTCCGGTGACGCCACTATCCAGTTCCCGCCACAAAAGTTGTATGTGGAGACGGTGCGCCGCATCAAGCGCATCAGCCGCGAGATTGCCCGTGAGCTGAACATCTCCGGTCCGTTCAATATCCAGTATCTGGCACGCGAGAACGACATCAAGGTGATTGAGTGCAACCTCCGTGCCAGCCGTTCGTTCCCGTTTGTCAGCAAGGTGCTGAAGATAAACCTTATTGAACTTGCCACGAAGGTGATGCTCGGCATTCCGGTACAGAAGCCGGACAAGAATCTGTTCGATTTGGATTACGTAGGCATCAAGGCGAGCCAGTTCTCCTTCAACCGTCTGCAGAAGGCCGACCCGGTACTGGGTGTGGATATGGCAAGCACGGGCGAGGTGGGTTGCATCGGCAGCGATACTTCCTGCGCCATTCTCAAGGCGATGCTCTCCGTGGGATATCGTATTCCAGAGAAAAATATCCTGCTTTCTACCGGTACTCCGAAGCAGAAAGTGGACATGCTTTCTGCCGCGCGTATGCTTCAGAAGAAGGGGTATAAGATATTTGCCACGGGTGGTTCCAGCAACTTCCTTACGGAGAACGGTGTGGAGAATACGCGCGTCTACTGGCCCAGCGAACCCGAACGCCAGCCGCAGGCACTCGACATGCTGCACCGCAAGGAGATAGACATGGTGGTCAATATTCCGAAGAACCTCACCGCAGGCGAGTTGGATAACGGCTACAAGATACGCCGTGCCGCCATCGACCTCAATATTCCGTTGATAACGAATGCCCGTCTGGCAAGTGCGTTCATCAATGCATTCTGCACGATGATGCCGGATGATTTGGCTATCAAGTCGTGGGCGGAGTACAAATGATGATTTAATTTGCTATCTTTGCTGAAAACTAAGTTCGATGGAAACAATTTTGACCCAATACTATCAATCTCCTTATGGCGAGTTGCTCCTCGGCTCTTTCGGCGATAAACTCTGCCTATGCGACTGGATGCTGAACGAGAAACGTAGAGTACCCGTTGATAAGCGTATACGGCAGGCGCTGCATGCCGATTATGAGGAAGGCACTTCGGAAGTGATTGCAAGGGCAATCATTCAGTTGGATGAGTATTTTGCCTGTAAGCGGACCATATTCGATGTTCCACTGCTTGCAGTCGGAACAGAATTCCAGCGGACGGTGTGGCAGGAGTTGCAGAACATCCCTTACGGAAAAACAGTGTCCTACGGCGAGCTTTCACGAAAGCTGGGCAATCCGAAAGCCGTACGTGCGGTGGCGGCTGCCAATGGGGCAAATGCCCTCTCCATACTCATCCCCTGCCATCGTGTGGTGGGCAGCAACCATACGCTGATAGGCTATGCCGGTGGACTGGCAGCCAAACAAGGGATGCTGGCATTGGAAGCGGACTCTTGCGACGGACCGTCAGGCTCCCGTATAGGACAGCTGTTTTGAGGTCAGGTTTGTTTCTGGTATTCCGCCGGTGTCATCCCCGTCATACGTTTGAAGAACTTCGAGAAGAACGACGGATTGGGAAAGTTCAGTTCGTCTGATATTTGAAACACCAGTAGATTACTGTGTTTCAGCAATACTTTGGCTTCGAGGATAACTGCTTGATTAATCCATTGCATCACGGTTTGTCCGCTTGTTTCACGTATCACCGAGCTCAGATAGTGCGGTGTCAGGCATAGTTTGTCGGCATAGAAGTTGACGCTGCGTTCGTGCTTGCTGTGTTGGTTCACCAAAGCGATGAAGCGGCGGAATAGCTCTTCCTGGCGTGAAAGGCGTGACGGAGTTGACTTGCATGTGTGCTCGTGGATATACTTAAGGTTATAGAGAAGTGAGACAATCAAGTGCTGTACAGCTCCGCGGCGGTAGGGCAAACAATGTAGTATATTCCACAATAAAGAGAAGAAGCTGCTGATGTGTGCCCATTCCTCGTTGTTGCATGAAAGGCGGATTCCGTTTCGTGTATAAGCTTCCGAAAGAATGGAATTCTGTAGTACGGGCAGAAAATTGGCAGTGGGCATGATGACTTGGAATTCGTAGTCGGGACTGACTTCCGATATTTCTATCAGCGAATTGTCAGGGATGATAATAATATCGTGGGCTGTAGCTTCATATTCGATAAGATTGATGGAGATTCGGCCCTTACCTTGCATGATGCGTACAATCCTTCCTTCTTTGGCACGATAAGGTTGCTGGGTGCGGAATAGCCTGAATCCCATTGCTTGAAAACTGATGACCATTCCCAAATCGTCGTTTATAAATCTGTATTCGGAATGTTCTATAAAATCCGGATTGTTGCGGATGTCCTCGAATGCGACGCTTATCGGTTTGTTCTTTTCCATATCTTTCCCTTTATGAATAATGTATATTTCCACCGCAAAGATAATAAAGTGTTCCTATTATTTGTCTTTTTCTACGAAATGTCGTACTATTAGAACATCTTTGCGCACAAATGGATTGTAAGGTTATAGGGTTATGCCTTTATCTTTGCATGTGTATAGAACAAAACCATGTAGAATAAACAAGAAACAGAATGGATATGAAACGAACCGTTTTCTTTTTTACCCTTTCTCTTGCCGCCATGCTGGCACATGCCCAGCTCACGTTGGAGGAGTGCCAGCGACGGGCGCAAGACAATTATCCGTTGGTCAGGCAATACGGACTGATAGAAAAGGCACGCGGGTACGACCTCTCCAATGCCGGAAAAGGTTACCTGCCCCAGTTCTCCCTGTCCGGCAAGGCCACGTACCAGAGTGACATCACCCGGCTGCCGGTCGAAATCCCGAATCTCGACATCGAGACTGTTCCGAAAGACCAATATCAGGTGATGCTCGAAGTGCAGCAGGTCCTCTGGGATGGTGGGGATATACGTTCCAGAAAACGATTGACGCGTGCCGCCTCGGAAGTGGAACTGGAAAAACAGCATGTAGACATGTATGCCTTGACTGACCGGGTGAACCAGCTCTTTTTCGGCATCCTGCTGTTGGACGAACAGCTGAAACAGAACAGCCTCTTGCAAGAAGATTTAGGAAGAACCCACAAGCAGGTAGCCGACTATATAGCCAATGGCATCGCCACCCTGAGCGACCTGGATGCAGTCAGCGTAGAGCAACTGAACACCAGGCAGCACCGTGTGGAATTGGAGACCACCCGCCGTGCATACCTCAGCATGCTTGCTGCCTTTACGGGCAAGGATCTCTCTTCCGAAACGGTTTTATTGAAACCGGCTGCCGAAGAAAACATAGACCGGCAGATGAACAACCGCCCCGAACTTCGTTGGTACGATGCGCAGGGAGAGCAACTCCACCAGCAGGAGGCAGCCTTGAACACCCGGTTGATGCCGCGTTTCGGCCTTTTTGTACAAGGGGCATACGGCAATCCGGGATTGAATATGCTGAAAGATGAATTCAACGCCTATTACATGGCGGGGGTGCGCATGTCCTGGAATTTCGGCAGTCTGTATACACTGAAGAACGACCGCCGCAGGATAGACAATACCCGCCAACAGATAGAGACCGGCCGGGATGTGTTCCTTTTCAACATTCGCCTGCAGGCTACGCAGCAGGATGCGGGCATTGTATCCATGCGCCGCCAGATGGCGGATGATGACGAGATTATCCGTCTGCGTGGGAATATCCGCCGTGCAGCCGAGGCCAAGGTACAGAACGGGACAATGACCGTGACCGATATGCTGCGGGAGATTACCAACGAAAGTATGGCACGACAGACCAAGGCATTGCATGAGGTGCAGTTGCTGATGAACATCTGGCAGCTGAAATATACGCTGAACAATTAATGACTATAATCCGTAATTTATAACTTGAAATAGTATGAAATCATTGAAATTATTTCCTTTTTTATTTCTCCTTGCCGCCTGTACCGGCGGTACTCCGAAATATGATGCGACGGGAACGTTCGAGGCTACCGAAGTCATCGTTTCTGCCGAGGCGTCCGGAAAACTGCTGAGTTTCGACATCGAGGAAGGCACGACACTGAAAGACGGGCAGGAAGTAGGCATTATAGATACCGTCCAACTCTATCTGAAGAAACTCCAGTTGGAGGCCAGTGTCAAGTCCGTGGAAGGCCAGCGGCCTGATATCCTGAAACAAGTAGCCGCCACTCAGGAACAGATTGTGCAGGCACGGCGCGAGCGCGACCGCGTGTCCAACCTGCTCCGTGTGGGTGCCGCCAACCAGAAGCAGCTCGATGATGCCGAGTCCCTTCTCGAAGTCCTCCGCAAGCAGCTCGACGCACAGAACTCCACCCTGCGCAACAGTGACCGCAGCCTGACGTGGCAAAGCTCCTCTGTCGGCATCCAGGTGGCGCAGATAGAAGACCAGCTGCGCAAATGCCACATCACCTCTCCGCTGACGGGAACCGTCCTTGCCCAATATGCCGAAGCCGGAGAACTGGCTGCTCCCGGCACCCCTCTTTTCAAAGTGGCGGATATGGAGCAGATTTACCTCCGTGCCTACATCACCTCCGAGCAGCTTGCCGAAATCAAGCTGGGACAGCAAGTGAAGGTTTATGCGGATTATGGAAAGGAAGTGCGGAAAGAATACCCCGGCATCGTTACCTGGATTTCCGATACGTCCGAATTCACTCCAAAAACTATCCTGACGAAAGACGAGCGTGCCAATCTGGTCTATGCCGTAAAGATTGCCGTGAAGAATGACGGGATGCTGAAAATAGGAATGTATGGAGGCTGTAACTTTAACTAATATCTCCAAACGTTACGGCAGCGTGGAAGCCCTGCGGGGTGTCTCTCTGTCAGTGGCTCCCGGTGAGCTTTTCGGCATCATCGGGCCGGACGGTGCGGGCAAGACATCGCTTTTCCGCATCCTCACCACTTTGCTGCTTGCCGACGGAGGCTCGGCCTCGGTCTGCGGTCTGGATGTGGTGAAGGACTACAAAGCCATCCGCAGGCGGGTGGGGTATATGCCCGGACGCTTCTCCCTCTATCCGGACTTGACGGTGGAGGAGAATCTCAATTTCTTCGCCACCGTCTTCCACACCACCATCGAGGAGAATTATGATTTGGTGCGCGACATTTACCGGCAGATAGAACCTTTCCGCAAGCGCCGCGCCGGAGCGTTGTCCGGCGGCATGAAGCAGAAACTCGCCCTTAGCTGTGCCCTTATCCATAAACCGGATGTCCTCTTTCTGGACGAACCCACTACGGGCGTCGACCCCGTGTCCCGCAAGGAATTCTGGGGAATGCTTCGCCGACTGAAGGAGCAGGGTATCACCATCATTGCTTCCACCCCCATCATCGACGAAGCGCGCCAATGCGACCGCATCGCCTTCATCAACAAAGGAGAGATAAAAGGCATCGATACCCCCGACCGTATCCTGACACGCTTTGCGGGCATCCTCTGCCCTCCGGGCTTGCAGCACGAACGGGTGGAAAACCACGAAAACAAGGTGATTGAAGTGGAAGGGTTGACCAAGCGGTTCGGTAATTTCACCGCTGTAGACCACATCTCCTTCCAAGTCCATCGGGGCGAGATTTTCGGTTTCCTGGGAGCCAACGGGGCAGGCAAGACCACCGCCATGCGCATGCTTACGGGACTTAGCCGCCCCACCGGCGGCAAGGCATGTGTGGCAGGTTTCGATGTGGCTTCCCAACCCGAAGAAGTGAAGAAGAACATCGGCTACATGAGCCAGAAATTTTCCCTTTACGAAGACCTCAAGGTGTGGGAGAATATCCGCCTCTTTGCCGGTATCTACGGCATCCCCGAAGCGGAGATTGCCCCCAAGACGGATGAGCTGCTCCTCCACCTCGGGCTGGAAAAGGAACGGGATACACTGGTGAAAAGCCTTCCGCTGGGCTGGAAGCAGAAGCTGGCCTTCTCCGTCTCCATCTTCCACCGTCCCAAGATTGTCTTTCTGGATGAGCCTACGGGTGGGGTGGACCCTGCCACGCGCCGCCAGTTCTGGGAGCTGATTTACCAGGCTGCCGACGAGGGCATCACCGTCTTTGTCACCACCCACTTTATGGACGAGGCGGAGTATTGCGACCGCATCTCCATCATGGTAGACGGCGTCATCCGTGCACTCGACACTCCCGGGGAGCTGAAACGGCAGTTCAATGCCACTACGATGGACGATGTATTCCAACAACTGGCTCGTCAAGCCGTGCGAACCGCCGACTGAAAATCCGTGAAATCCGCATTATCCGAGCCTAAATATAAATATAGACAATGAAACAATTCATATCTTTCATCCGAAAAGAGTTCTTCCATATCTTCCGCGACCGGCGCACGATGCTGATTCTGCTGGGCATGCCCATCGTGCAGATAATCCTTTTCGGTTTTGCCATCACCACCGAGGTGAAGAACGTGCGTGTGGCGGTGCTCGACCCGTCGAATGACGTAGTTACCCGCCGTATCATCGACCGCATGGATGCAAGCGAATACTTCACCGTCATCTGCCGCCTGCATTCTCCCGCCGATATGGAGGCTTCTTTCGGAAGAGGGGAGATTGACATGGCGCTTGTTTTCAGCGAGCGTTTCTCGGACAAGCTTTATACCGGCGAGGCGCGCGTGCAGCTTGTCTCCGACGCCACAGACCCCAATATGGCGACTATGCAGGCAGGCTATGCCGCAAACATCATCTCCTCTGCCGGGCAGGAGATGCTTCCGCCGGGAGTGCATGCCGCTGCCATTGTACCCCAGCTCAAGTTGCTGTACAATCCGCAGATGAAGAGTGCCTACAACTTCGTGCCGGGTGTCATGGGGCTTATTCTGATGCTGATTTGCGCCATGATGACCTCCATCTCCATTGTGCGCGAGAAGGAGACGGGGACGATGGAGGTCCTGCTGGTTTCTCCCGTCAAACCGCTTTTCATCATTCTGGCAAAGGCGGTGCCCTATTTTGTGCTGTCGTTTGTCAACTTGACCACCATTCTTCTACTTTCGGTCTATGTGCTCGATGTTCCCGTGGCGGGCAGCTTGTTCTGGCTGGTGGTGGTGTCGCTGCTATTCATCTTTGTCTCCCTGGCGCTGGGGCTGCTGATTTCCACGGTCACCCGGACGCAGGTTGCCGCTATGCTGGTGTCCGGACTGATGCTGATGATGCCCACCATGTTGCTTTCGGGCATGATATTCCCCATTGAGAGTATGCCCGTTATCTTGCAGGCCATTTCAGCTGTGCTTCCTGCACGCTGGTATATCCAGGCGGTGCGTAAGCTGATGATTGAGGGAGTGGATGTTTCGCTTGTGCTGATGGAGGTCGGCATACTTGCCACGATGGCGGTATTGCTGATAACGGTGAGTTTCAAGAAATTCAAGCATCGGCTTGAGTAAAGAGCGGATATGAATTTTATATTAATTATTCAGGCAGAAGAACATAAGGACAAAAGGATACGGGAAATCTGTTCTTTTGTTCTTATGTCTAAAATCTTTAAAATATCGTCTTATGATAAAGTTTCTCATTGAAAAGGAATTCAAGCAGTTGTTCCGCAACTCCTTCCTGCCCAAGCTGATTTTCATTTTCCCGTGCATGATTATGATACTGATGCCCTGGGCCGCCAATCTGGAGATAAAGAACATCAATCTGAATATAGTGGACAATGACCACAGCGTCTTGTCTCGCCGTCTGGTAGATAAAATCGGTGCATCCACTTATTTCCGCCTGACAGCGCTTCCCGATACATATGATGAGGCTTTGCTGGCCATTGAAGCAGGTTCGGCAGATGTCGTGCTGGAGATTCCCCGTGATTTCGAAAAGGATTGGGTGAAGGGAGAGGCGCCCCGCCTGCTGGTGGCGGCCAATGCCGTGAACGGCACGAAGGGCAGTCTGGGAGGATCCTACTTGTCTTCCATCATCAGTGACTATACCCGTGAACTGGGTTCGGAGTCGTCTTCGCAAGGGCTTGCCGGGAAGCCGCTTTCCCGGGTGGACATCACTACGCAGAACCTTTACAACCCCACGCTGAACTACAAGCTTTTCATGATTCCTGCCCTCATGGTGATGCTGCTGACGCTGATTTGCGGTTTTCTCCCTGCCCTCAATGTGGTGGGCGAGAAGGAGGCGGGCACCATCGAGCAGATAAATGTCACCCCCGTCGGCAAGTTCACTTTCATTGCCGCCAAGCTGATACCTTACTGGCTGATAGGTTTTGTGGTGCTGACCATCTGTTTCGTTCTGGCATGGGTACTTTACGGCATTCTGCCGGCGGGACATTTCCTCACTATCTACGGCATGGCGCTGTTTTTTCTACCGGTGGTGTCGGGGTTCGGGCTGGTCATATCCAATCATTCGACCACGTTGCAGCAGGCCATGTTTGTCATGTGGTTCTTCATGCTTATCCTTATTCTGATGAGTGGTCTTTTCACCCCTATCCACAGTATGCCTGAGTGGGCGCAATGGATTACGTGCATCAATCCGCTACGCTATTTTGTGGAGATGATGCGTACCATCTATCTCCGTGGTGGCGGATTTGCCGAACTGCTTCCGCAACTGGGAGCCGTGTTGGTCTTTGCATTGGTCTTCAATCTGTGGGCGGTAAAAAGTTATAAGAAAAGTAGTTAACTGATTTTTCTTTATTATTATCCTATTTGGCTCTCTTTTTTGAAGAAGGGCTACACCATTTGCCTTGGATAGCTACACCCTTTTGTGTTTAAGGCTACACCATGAGAAGGAAAAGGTGTAGCCCTTTTATTATGGATAATAAAAGCTGTTTTTTGTGCGGAAAAAAGGGTGCAAGTAGTGATATGTATCTAATGATGAAAAATATCTGTTGTGCTTAGTAATTGATTGATTAATAGTGGTATGAATGTGAGAAGAGAGGTGTTTTTTAAACGTTCGTTTAATGTTCGCAAAGATAAGGTGTATTTTTGAATCCCACAAAATGTTTAATAAAAATATTCTATAAAAATACTTTCATGCCATATAAATCACTGTTAATTAATATGTTGAATGAAGTACACATCTTTTTTACTTCTTGCCATTTTTTAGATAAAATCCTCTTTTATCACTTCCTAAATATTGACGTTTTTTAAACGAACGTTTAAAAAACACCTGTGTGCATATAACTCATTCGTTTATAGTATCTTATCTGTAAGATAAGTGTACCAGAACAAATTTGGAATAAAAGGAATACTAAAATCCGTTATATTTTATGGTATTCACTTGTAAATGATTGAATTTCAGTTTTATACGAGGGATTCAAAGCCCCGGAAGAATATCCTTCCATAAGAAAAACAGGAGAATGGAGCAGGAGAAAGAGACCGAAATTTGGCATGCCATGCGTGCCACCTACCGCAGAGAGCTGGATGCTATCCGCCTGCTCGAAAAGGAGAAATTAGGCTGTTTCGTCCCTATGAGATACGAAACTGTTGTCAAGCGGGGAAAGAAAATCCGTGTTCAAGTTCCCGTTATACGCAATCTGGTCTTTGTCCATGCACGTCCTTCAGAGGTGAAGCGTGTCAAGTCTCTGGTCACCTATCTGCAATACATCAACGACCGTTGCACCGGCAGCAAAATCATTGTTCCCGACGAGCAAATGAAACGCTTCATTGCCGTTGCCGGCAGTTACAGCGACCATCTTCTCTACTTCAAGCCCGAGGAGGTGAATCTGAAGAAAGGCACCAAGGTACGTATCACGGGCGGTGAATTCGAAGGGCAGGAGGGTATCTTCTTGAAAGTGAAAGGTGCACGCGACCGTCGTGTTGTCATCGAGGTGCAGGGTGTTATCGTTGTGGCCATGGCCACCATCCATCCCGACCTTATCGAAGTAATCAGCTGACTTTAATCGTTTTAATTTTTAATTCTTAATTCTTTAATAGTCTATGTCTCTTTCCGAACAAGCGATCACTCTCCAGTGCCTCGCACACGAACTGATGTATTTAGGTACGGACGGCAGTCCGGTGTATAGTGACGACTTGTCACGTCGTAATGGCGAAGTCTATCGCCTGGCTACGGCATTGTATGCCTCGTGCACAAAAGGTGCCAATCCGGAAGAAACGGCCAACATCTGCCTTGCGCTCCTGATGGGTTACAACACCTCTTTTATCGACCACGGTGAGAAGCAGGAACACATGCAGCAGGTGCTGGACCTCTGCTGGGACATCCTCGACGCGCTTCCCCCGTCGCTGCTGAAACTGCGTCTGCTCACCGCCTGCTACGGCGAGGTGTTCGACCAACCGCTGGCCGACGAAGCACAAGCCATTATCAATTCCTGGGATTCTGCCACGCTTTCCGTCGAACAGCAGGAGGCGATTGCCGAATTTCGCAATGTGATGGATAATCCGTATCCGTGGGAGTACGTGTGATTGTTTTTTAAGGCGAGATAAGTTGCTTTTGGGAGATTTTTTATTATCTTTGTTGTGGCATAACCCTATAAAGCATCATTTTATGAATCGTAAAGAAGTGGTAGGTCGTCTGAAAAATTTAATAAAGAGTGTTGCTCCCAACTCTCAAACTATTCTTTATGGCTCCGAAGCACGGGGGGATAACAAACAGAATAGCGACATTGACATTCTGATTCTGGTTGATAAAGATGTATTGTCTCCTACAGAGGAAGATGTGATTACAGCTCCGATATATGACTTGGAGATAGAGACAGGTACTGTTATCAGCCCGGTGGTAATGACCAGCAGGGCTTGGGAAGCTGCCAAAAGAAAGACCTTATTCTACTATAATGTAATGAAAGACGGAGTGCTACTGTAATGGAAGAAGATGTAAAACGTGATATTGTCTGTTACAGACGTCAAAAAGCGCATGACTTGATACACGATGTTGATGTGTTGATTGATAATGAGTTGTGGAATTCTACTGTCAATAGAATGTATTATGCTTGTTTTCATATAGTTTCGGCATTGCTGATATTGAATAATATTGAAGTGAAAAGTCACATGGGCGTTCGTCAAGCCTTCGGATTGCATTTTGTAAAGACAAACTTGTTGCCTTCTGATTGTGGGCGCATTTTTTCCAAGATATATGATAAACGACAAGCAAGTGATTATGATGACTTCCGGGAGTTTACAAAAGAGGAAGTGAATAATCTATATCCCCAAGTATTATTCCTAATAAATGAGGTTGATAAGTTGATTGATTGTAATCTGAAGTGTATTGTATAACTGAAAAATAGGGAGCCTTCTACAGCCCCCTATACTCCTTTTCTGCATCGAAACACGGACAATCCTTTTGCGGATTCAAATCATGGTGCCCCACAATCAGTGCGTGTGGAAAGACCCGTTTCAACTCTCGCAGCAGTGCCAGCAACGAAGCCTTCTGTTCCAGCGTGCGGGTATCGGTAGGACAACTTGCGGCATCCAGTCCCCCTTCATAGCAGATGCCGATGGAGTGGCGGTTGTGATGGAGGCTATGTGCACCGATTTTCTCCAACGGGCGACCGCGGTGAATCTCGCCGTCACGGGTGACGTAGAAATGATACCCGATATCCTTGAACCCGCGGTGACGGACGTGGTCTCTCCGGCAATCTTCAAAGCCCAGGCTCACGCCTTGAGGCGTGGCCGAGCAATGAACAACAAACAGTGTAACGGTACGCATACGCTACTTGCAGGAACTGAAACCTAAGGCCCCCGCAATAGCGGTTGCCACAGTGATGATTACTTTGAGGACAATGCCCCACACGGATTTTGATTTTTTCGTTTCTCCCATAGTGATTAGTAATTAATAAATTGTAATTATTTTCATCCCAGCGGATTCTCTCCCTGGTCCCCGTCCGAACCTCCACCCGGATTACCGCCACCGCCTTCGGTGGTACCTCCGTCGGGATTGTAGACTGCCGCCTCCTTCATCTGGCCTTCCAGGTTGATTTGTGCGTTGCTCAACTCCCCCGTGGCACGGGCACGGAGCTTCAGGCCCTTCACATTGTCTGCCAGCGTGAAGTCGGCAGCCGATGCCGCCCCTTTCCTGCTGACAATGCCTACGGAGAAGATGGCGAGGTCGTCCAGCTTCACATTCTTGCCGTCAAGGATAAGCTCCTTGATGCACGAAATCATGTCGGTAAGGACACCCTTGACGACACCGGCAGAGTAGGGGGTGTTATGGTTTGCCATGTGCTTTGCCAGACGTTCGGTGTCATACGTCTCTTCGATGACGGGACGCGCATACCAGAGGCCTTTCAGTGGGCTGTTCTCGCCCGTCATTTGATACTTTTTGTAACGAATCATAAACAATTGAAATTTAAAAGTTAAAAATTAAAATCGGATGTTCTCGGGTTGAATTCAACAATGCAAAGATAAGGGGGTGCCCATAGGCATTTACGGGTTATCGTAGGTTGGTGTCGGTTATGGTCGGTTATCTCCGGTTATTTACCTTCCAGGGTTTGAACATGTCGTGTTTTATGGCTATATTTGTAAGAAATAAATCAAGATACAAGAACCATGAACTCTTTTGTAATCCGTACCTACGGGCGTACCGAACTGGCCCTGCTCTATAGTCCCCATCTTTGCCCCGACGCCGCTTTCCGTAAACTGCGGCAGTGGATTGACCTCTATCCGGGTCTGCGTGAGAATCTTCTGTTACAAGGCGGATCCGCCCGCTCGCGCAGCTACACACCCGCCCAGGTGGGGCTGATAGTGGCTGCGCTGGGCGAACCCTGAAGCTGGGGTTTGCGGACACAGAGTGGAGGTTTACGAACACAGTATAGAGGTTTACTCTGTGCCTTGGTGTTTAAAGGGTGTAAGGTGCAAAAGTGCACCGCCTTCCTTACACACACACGCACACACATACGTGTGTATGCGCGAGGTGCGGCCGGTGTCATGCTTGCGGTTTCCGATAGACACCCTTGTCATCTGTCTTCTCCACCAGTCCGTTCTTGCAGAGCCTTTTCAGCCAGCTGGTGGCAGTCTCGAACTTGATGCCCATCTCTTCTGCCTTCTGCAGATAGGAGGAGCGGGTGAACTCTTCGCCCATGCAGCCTATCAGCTCGTCACGGTCGGCATTGCCGCGGCTGACGACTTCGTTGTTGGGCAGGAAGGAGAGTATGTGGGTGCTGTGTCGGTAAAGGCTTTCGGCTAGTGCCAGCACGGCATGGAAGTCATCGGGAGTGATGGTGAGGTCCCACAGACTGACGATGCGGTCCTTGATATTGTCTGCGGCGGTACCGGGGTCGGGCGAGACGCAGGGAGAGGAAGTGATTGCCCCCCGCTCTTGTGCGCGAAGCATGGCCACCACCTCCATTATGCGGCAGATGTTGATGGCGAGACGCGCCACGCTGCCGGACATCTCGTTGCCGTTGGCAAGTCCGGAGCGGACGAAGAGGGAGGAGAAGATACGGTTGAATTCATCCTTCTGTCCGTCCGTGAGGCGCAGGGTGAAGATGCCGTTCATAACAATCTCCTCCCGCTTCTCTTTCCACTCCCTGCCCAAGGCCCTGAAGGTCTCCTCGAGGTCGTGGTCGTCTTTGTCGAACTGGCTCTGCCAGCGGTGTATGGCGGGCATGTAGTAGAACAGTTCGCGGGAGAATAGTCCGTTCTCGGAACTGGGAATCAGCGGTTTTACTTGTGCCGGAGTGCCGGAAAGCAGTACGGAGAGGTAGGTCTTCTTCACTTCGAGGTATTCCTGGTTGGTGCGTCGGTTGTAGGAGAGGCGGTCGTGGTCGAAGGCCTTGCGCATGGTGTCGCTCCAGTGTCCGTATTCCGAGCCGATGGCGGCGGAGATGGTGTCCGCCTCGCTTTCGCATATCAGTCCGGTGCCGTCGGAGTCGATGATATTTTGCAGGATGCCGGTTCCGGTGTTGTTACCGGAGATAAGGAACATCTTGTTGAGCGGCATTTCGGGTATTTCGGCTTTGCCGCGCTCTTTGCCCATGGCGTCGTATGCGGCTTTTTCGCGGCGGTAGCTCTTCATGCTTTCAGTGACGGCCTGGCGTATTTCGTCGTGGATGGGTTCGGCCAGCAGCCGCACCAGCGAGAGGATGCCTTTGCCTGCTGCCGGCAGCGCCACGACGAAGGTCTGCAGGCTGGGAGACACCATCTTGCCTCCGTAGGAGCTGCGTACGTTGCGCCCCATGCCGGCCCCCAGTACGGTGAGGGCGCCCAAGAGCAGCACGTCGCGCTGCGCAGGTGAAGTGCCCGCCTTCAAAATCTCCTCCAGGGGATAAGGCCAGCCGGAGTGCCCGTCGAAGGTGGGCAGCGAGACGCGCGGGTCGCTGCCCGGCATTTCGGAATTTTCTTCCTCCTTACACGTACACGTGTGTGTGTGAGGAGAAGGTTGCACCTTTGCACCTGCACCTTTTTGCGAAGCAGTGTCTTTTTGAGCGAATGTAGTGTATGTGTCGGACGGAACATCGGAACGTAGCTTTACGCCGCACAGCTCGGCCAGGTGGAAGGCGGTGCCCAGGTGGACGTTGTTCCGTCCGTTACGCAGGGCGTTACTGAAGAGCTTGTCGGCGGCACGTCGGTCGTACTTGGGCGATAGGCTGCACAAGGTCAGGAAATCCTGCCGTCCGACCTCTCCACAATCTGTGGCAATGGCAAAGGCAAGTTGGATGTACTCTTGATAGGTTGGGGCTATGTCGGCTCCGGCATCTCTGACGGCTTCGGTCAGCAGATGCAATGAAGATAATGATTCCATTGTTTTAGTAATTAGTAATTTATAATTTCATCAGCGCCCCCTCATCGTGGCAGAGGAAGCACGCCCGTACCACGTCCTTTCCCGACGTGTCCACCCCTTGTCCGGGTTGCGTGTTTTCGGCGTCGTACATGCAGTGGACGTAGTTCATGGCCCATTGTATCCCCTCGGCAGGATTTTGTCCGTGCGGGCAGGGAACGAATGCCTTTACCCCCCTTCCGGTGGGGCTGACGAATACCAGGGCGGGACAGAGATAAGGGTCATCGAACAGTCTTTGCCGCAGGGCTTCGGCTTCGGCGAGGGATTGGAGGTGGTCCACATCCACTACCACCAGTCCGGAGGTCTCCGTCAGGCAGTCGCTCCGTCGGCGGGTGAATACGCCGCAGGGGGTAACGTAGGGGAGGTTCTCTTGCTTCAGTCGTCGGCAGGCTTGTGTGTCGCCGCTTTCTACAGCCATGCGCACTTGCCCGGTAAGTTGCTTTAGTTGTTCGTTTGTGGTGATGATTTTGTAAACTTCTTGTAAGTCAGTTGTTTTGTAGGGAGTCAGTGTTGCAGGCTTCACTACTTTTCCCGTCTCATCGTCCTTCACCGGTGATATGGGTGCGAGGAAGAGAGACATTCTGAATTCATTCATTATTGCTTTTTGTTTTAAAATTTCCGGTGAAGTTAGACACTCTTTTTCGTAAGGTATTACACCTCTACTGTAACCTTGATACACTATTTGTGTTATTTTTAATTATATTAAACTTAAAATTATGAATTGTTTGATTGAACATTCGCTGGACTCCCTTCTGTGGGGAGAGAAAATCGAGTATGCACGCATGCAGCTGCACATCACGCAAAAGGGGCTTTGCGCAGCCGTACACATGAGCCTCAGTACGTATCAGAAGATTAAAAAAGGGCTGGTATAAGACACGACCGTGTCCTGAAACTCCTTGATTATCTGCAAGAAGCCATGACGGAAGAAGAATTCCGCGAGTTTTGGATGGGGATGGCGGGAGGATAGAAAAACTACTCAAAATCTTCGATAAAGTACATAGAATTCTATTAAATAAGAACTGAATTTATGCAAGTTATTATATTGGCTGCCGGATTGGGCCGCCGCTTGGGAGAGTTGACAAGCAATAACACTAAATGTATGGTAAAGGTCAATGGGATACGTCTCATTGACCGCCTACTGGAACAATTATCACAGCTTTCCTTGCAACGTATAGTATTGGTTATTGGTTACGAAGGCAAGAAGTTGCGTGACTATCTCGGTACCAGCTATGGTGATATACCTTTGGTATATGTGGAGAATCCCATATACGACCAAACCAACAATATTTATTCACTGGCTCTTGCTAAGAAAGAATTGGCTGAAGATGATACACTGCTGGTGGAGTCGGATATGATATTCTGTGTGGATATATTCAAGCGGATGATAGAGGATAATCGTCCCAATCTGGCTGCCGTAGCCAAATTTGAGAGTTGGATGGACGGTACGGTAGTTCTGCTGGATAAGGATGAAAACATAATGAACTTCATTCCTAAGTTGGCATTCGATTTTAATGACATTAGTCGTTATTACAAAACGGTCAATGTATATAAGTTCAGCAAAGGTTTTTCCAAAAAAAAATACATCCCTTTCCTGGAAGCCTATAGCAAAGCAATGGGAAATAATGAGTATTATGAATCCGTGCTCCGCGTGCTGGCCATGCTGGACAAAACCGGCTTGAAAGGAATGCCACTCAAAGAAACGGAAAAGTGGTATGAGGTGGATGATATACAGGATTTGGATATTGCCGAAACCCTATTTGCTGAGTCCGGAGATAAATTGCCTCGCTATCAACAGCGTTATGGCGGTTACTGGCGTTTTCCTCATCTACTGGATTTCTGCTATCTGGTAAACCCGTTCTTTCCTCCGGAAAAGATGAAAAACGAACTGCGTGCCAACTTTGATACATTGCTCACTGAATATCCATCGGGCATGAATGTGAATGCACTGTTGATGGGTAAATATTTCAATATCAGACAACAATATGTTTGTGTGGGCAACGGGGCAGCCGAACTGATAAAAAGCCTGATGGAACATCTGAAAGGAAATGTGGGAGTGATTTATCCTACATTCGAGGAGTATCCCAATCGGAAAGAAACGACGAACATCGTAGCCTATATTCCACAGAACAGGGACTTCTCGTACACAAGTGAAGACATCCGTCACTTTTTCGGAAATAAGGACTTGGAAGCTTTGTTGATTATCAATCCGGATAATCCTTCGGGAAATTTATTATCAAAAGACGAAGTGATGGTTCTCTTGGAATGGAGTAGGGAACGTGGCATTCGTCTTATTATTGATGAGTCTTTCCTCGATTTTGCCCGTAGTGGAGAAAATATATCGTTACTCAACAATCCGATGTTGGCGGATAATCCTCATTTGGTTGTCATTAAGAGTATTTCCAAGTCATACGGCGTTCCGGGACTGCGTCTTGGAATGGCAGCGACTTCGGACATGGAGCTGATAAATAAAATGCGGAAAGATGTTGCCATCTGGAATATCAACTCATTTGCAGAGTTCTACATGCAGATTTACGGGAAGTATGAAAAAGATTATCAAAAGGCCTGCCGGGACTTCATTGCTGAACGCGAACATTTTTTCCGGACTCTTCAAGATATTGATTTTCTTCGTGTGATTCCCTCGGAAGCAAATTACTTTTTGTGTGAAGTAATAGGGCGCTTTACATCCCACAACTTGACGGATATACTCCTGAAAGAGCATGATATCCTCATAAAGGATTGCGGGGCGAAAAAGGCATTTCAAGGAAGGAATTACGTGAGGATAGCGGTGAGGGGAAGAGCGGATAACGAGAGACTGGTGGAAGCGATGAAAAGATTGTGAAGAAGTGGAAAATGTTGGCAGAAACAGCCTAAATTGAGTACTAACCAGACAACTAACACCATCAATGAAAATGAGAATTAATCTGACTAAAGAAGATACATTGCTGCTGAAGGGTGCGGCTATTATGGCTATTATATTCCATAATTTCTATCACAAGTTTGAAGGAGGAATAGTTGAAAATGAATTCACATTTCATCCTAACAGCTATTGGGAATTTTGGGAGTCTTTTTTACATCCGGGATTCAATCTCTTTAATAATTTCTTTTCATTTTACGGTCACTATGGAGTATCAGTATTCTTTTTTGTAAGTGGATATGGATTAGCCAAAAAGTATGCCCTCCTTGATTCAAAAGTAACAGTGACAGCCTTTATGACTGAGAAAATACGAAAATTCTGGCTACTGATGGTTCCATTGTTATTAGTATGTATGGTGGGGTTTGCGGCAAAAGTCTTTTATTTACGTGAATTCCATGATGCTTTAGAACACATGAAAGTAATAATGGTCCACATGTTTTATAAAATAACTTTTACCAGCAATTTCATCTCAGAAGAAGAAGTTTATTGGCTGGTTGGACCTTGGTGGTTCTTCTCGGCCATTTTACAGATATATCTGATATATTGGCTTATGATTAACAAAACAAGCTCTAATTTAAAGCTTTTTTTCATTGCTATCTTGTGTGTTTTGTTACAAATCGCTGTCTATTCCATTCAAGATGATTATTTGTCGATGATACGCTATAACTTTCCCGCGTGGTTGCCTATATTCATTATAGGAGTGATGTGTGGGCGCAAATCTACAATTAGGATACCTTTTTGGATTGCTTGTTTTCTATTCTTTTTGTGCTTTGTTGTAGATGTCAATGTCTATAGTTGGCTGGCAGGTTCTATTTTCTTCTTTTTTGTTTTTCTTTTTCTTTCCTATTACATATTGGGCAAAAGCGTTTTGCTGAAATCTATATTTGTTTGGCTTGGAGGAATTTCTGCCTATCTATTTGTATTGAATGGGCTGCTTAGACATCTAAGTTTCTTAGTGTTGCCTCCCGATGTCCCTCATCCTGCATGGATAATTTGCATGGCAGGTCTCCTGCATTTTGCAGTTTGCATATTATTGGCCGTGTGCTATAAGCGTTTTTTGAATTTTATAACCAAATAACGATAATAAATATATGGTGAAAAGAATACTAAAAAAAATATTACCCATATCCTGGTGCATCAAGTTGCATAACTTATTTTTATATGTAGAAGCCTATTTTTTCCGTATGCTTTATGACAAAGACACAAAATGTACTACCCATTCTTTGCGTTGTGAATCAGACAAACATTCAAGAAACTATCGGTATGATGTATCAGGAGGCAATATACCTATATGCTGTGCTTCGCATTTAGTGGAATTGATGTTTTGGATAGACAAGGTTTTGCGATGCCATGGGATTTCTTATCATATAAATTACGGAACTCTATTGGGAGCTGTCAGACATCAAGGAGGTATTATTCCTTGGGATACAGATGTAGATGTTAGTATTGATAAGAATGATATGAGTCATATTTATAATGTACTGACCTCACAAGTGCAAAAGAGTGGAGCTCCTTATCACATAGCGATAGAACATACGGAACTATATGGTGATGTGATAAAAGTCTTCTTTTCACAGACAAATACTTTGCATGTAGATTTGTTCTGTTATACAATAAGCGGAAATGAAGTGGATTACCATGATTTCAAGGTTGCTAAAGATGAAATATTCCCATTGCGAGAAGTCACTTTTTATGGTAGAAAAGTTTATGCCCCCAATACCTTGTCTCCACTGAATATTTATTATGGAACAGACTGGAACAAGCTTTATTATGCACAATGGGGGTTGTTTACGAACAAAAGAATGCTGACAGAAGAGAAGCGGACTCCTGCAATAATTGATTATAACTTGATTCATGAATACTGAAAACCGATGGAAAAGGGTAGGCAGTCTGTTTCTTTAGTCAAGAACTCCATTTATAAGGGATTACTGAATATTTTCAACCTAATTGTTCCCATATTTACCATTCCCTATATATATAGGGTGCTTTCGCCGGAGGCTATGGGGAATTTTGAGTATGCCAATACTTTGTTCTATTATTTCAATCTTTGTGGAGCATTAGGTATATATACTTATGGCATCAGGGAGATAAGTCGCGTAAGAGATGACAGCGAGAAAGTGAATGAAGTTTATTCTTCCTTGTTCTCCATAGGCATATTTAGTAATCTTTTCGTATGTGGTATTTTTGTAGCATTAGCATTTGGTGTCTTTCATGATACACCGCTATTTCGCTTAATGCTGGTTTTCAGTTTGAGTATAGTAGCTAATATTTTTTATACAGAATGGATAAATGAGGCATTCGAAGACTTCCGCTTCATTACTATAAAGACAGCTATCATACGTTTGCTCTATGTTGCTGCAATTTTTCTTGTAATCAAAACACCGGATGATTTATGGAAATATGCAGCTTTGATTGTAGTTTCCAACTTTTTGAATTATATATGTAGCTTTATTTATTCTAAACGGTACACTCATTTCAAATTACTCTCTATCCGTTTTTCTTGGTGCGATTTCCAGAAATATCTTCCTGCTTTATTCTTTATCTTAATTTTAGATAATAGCAGTATGTTTTATACTGTACTGGACCGCATAATGTTAGGCAGCTTTGAAGGTAGTCAAAGCGTAGCCTATTATTCCGTGGGACAACGGATAATGGATATGGTACGTTCTTTATTGATTACGGTAACCTATGTTACTTTGCCTCGGCTTTCTTATTATCTGGGTAATGATGTCTCGCTCTATCGGGATAATTTGCAAAAACTGATTCGTGCAGGCCTTTTACTGTCTTTACCCTTGTCTGTAGGTTTATGCTTGTTGGGCAAAGATATTGTGACATTATTTGCCGGTGAGCAATATCTTGCAGCCGTTTATCCACTTAGTGTGTTTGCTGTCCGAATAGTCACTCTTTTAATAGAGAATATTACAGCGACACAGATATTGTTTCTGCACAACAGAGAAAAAATAGTAGTAATTATCAATATTGTATGGGGAATAGGAAATTTAGTTTGCAATTATTTCTTGTTTCGTTGGGGTGTACTTTCCCCTATGACAGCAATACTTTCGACTTTATGTATGGAATTTGGGGTGCTTGTTACTGAATTCTATTATATAAAGCGATATTTACATATTCAAGTTTTGATATTCTGTAAACATACCTTACGATATTTCTTTTTTGTATTATTGTTTATCCCTATAATATACGGAATTAAGCACTACTCAACAAATGAATGGTTAAGTTTTGCGCTTTCTATCATTAGTTGCATAATGCTGTATAGCTTGTGTCTTCATCTATCGAAAGATGAGATTTTTCAAACAATAGTTCAAAAAGTTAAGAGCATAGTTGTCTCTCCGTTTGTGTTGCGTAGCTAATCGGATTTGACATTTAAAGACTTTTCTGTGATATTAATTGAATAAACATATTAAACAATGAAAGATTTCAGCTTTATCTATCGATTGGCAGATAGATTCCATTCAAATAGGGTCTTACGTTTTCTGTTTTTGAAGCCGTATAGAAAATATAAATATCATGTATCTCTATATAAAAAGAAAGCATTCCATGATTGTGCTCATACGGTATTGACACTCTTTTATGAGGCATTGAAAGAAATCGATTGCTTGTGCTGGCTTGAATTTGGTACTCTAATCGGAGCTGTCCGTGAAAATGGTTTTATTGCACATGATGATGATATTGATGTGGGTATGTTTTTAAAAGATCGCCCCAAGAATTTAGAGAAACATCTGGCAAAATATGGCTTCAAAAGAAGTCGGCATATTATGGTAGATGATGGACAAGAAGCTTTTGAGGAAACTTATACGTTACAAGGAATTTCTATTGATATTTTCTATTTTCATCTATCAGAATATGGCAATAAGATGCATTGTTATGAATTTGTGACAGATCCGGATAGGTTGCCACGTGAGTTTATGGATGAGGTGGGAGGTTTTTGGACTATGAAAGATACGTTCCCATATCAAGGGTTTAGTAATCACAGTTTCTTAGGACTTACAGTGAAAATTCCATCGAATTATGATGAACATCTGAAAGCACATTATGGGAATTATATGGAACCTGATTCTGATTGGGATTCATTTTTCAAAGCACAAAATACAGCATTAATGAAAGATAAAATAGGTACATTAATTTGGAAATAAGATTTCAAAAGGCTGGAAAAATGAGAACATACATCATCAATTTAAAGCGTTCTGTAGATAGACGAATCTACATGGAAGGACAATGCCGAAAACTTCCATTTTTGAATGTAGAGTATATTAATGCTGTGGACGGGAGGAACATGAGTCCGGACGAACGGACAGCAGCGTTTGATGAAAAGGAATTTGAGAAGCGCTACTCGGTAAAAGTCCGTCCGGGCGAAATAGGCTGTACGCTCAGCCACCAGAAATGCTATAAGAAGATTGTGGAGGAACATCTTCCGTATGCCCTTATATTGGAAGATGATATTTCTTTGTCTGTGGATATTAAAGCCGCATTGGAAAAAATAGGAGAGATGATGCAGACAGACATTCCTACGGTTGTTTTATTGTCGGGGTGGTATTGGTATGGCAATATAACTCATCTGGAAGGAGAGTACAAGCTGGCTAATGTGTATGATGCTTTCTTGACTCACTCGTATGTGATAAACCTCGCTGCGGCAAAGCTTTTGATAGAGACACGCCCTTATATCACTGCGGATGACTGGTATTACATCCGTCATAAAGGTGTGAAACTGCAAGCTGTTTTACCACACCTGATAAATCAGCTATGGGATGGTGATTTGACAACCACTGTCAATGTAGAGCCAGGCAGAAATAAAAGTCTGAAATGGAAATTACTCAATTTACCACGTTTGTCAACAATGAAGTTTTTAAAGTTTATAGGACATTTTGAAGAAGCATAATATGATTAAGGTATCCGTTATCATTCCGGTTTATAATGTAGAAAAATATATAGAGCATTGTGCACGTTCTTTAATGGAACAAACATTAATGGATATAGAATATATTTTTGTAGATGATTGTACTCCCGATCACAGTATGGAAATTCTTCAACGGGTTCTGACAGATTATCCTGAACGGCTGGAAAACATACGGATAATTCATCACACACAGAATTCCGGTTCAGCAGCTGTAAGAAATACGGGATTACAGATAGCCCAAGGAGAGTATATCATACATTGTGACAGTGACGATTGGGTTGAACCAGATATGTATAAGGCAATGTATGCCAAAGCTAAAGAAACGGATGCGGACATTGTAGTTACAGATTATTATTATGAATACGCAAACCATACTTCTATTCAAAAGCAGAATTATCCGGACAATCCTTTATTCTGCATAAAAAAAATGCTGGCTGGAGAGTTACACTGTGGTACTTGGAATAAATTGGTCAGAAAAGCAATTTATGTAGAGAATAATATATTTTTTCCCGATGGTGTGAATATGTGGGAGGATGTATTGACAACCATCTCGCTTTGCTTCCATTCTGCGAAAATTGTGTATTTGCCTAAAGCTTATTATCATTATGTACAGTTCAATGCAAACTCATATACGCAACGTATGTCTGAAAAATCTCTCCGAAACCAGATAGAAGCAATAAAAAGGCTTGAAATCTTTTTATACGATAATGATTTAGAAGAACTGAATCATGAGCTGTGTTATATGAAATTGACTGTAAGACTATGTCTGTTGTTAAATAGCAAAGGGGAACAACAAAAAAAATGGAGTGATTTATATCCGGAAGCAAATGCTTGTATATTGACCTATAAAGAAATGTCCGGTTATTGGCGTATCGCATTGAAACTCGCATCTTGGAGGATGCTTTTTGCGTTTAATGTGATGGCTTACGGGAGTAGATGGATAAAGATTTGTTTGGCTAAAGTTTATGCTTGAATTTAAAAAGATAGTTACTCTGAAAGAGATAGCATGTGTGGCTACTGTATTTTGCTATGTTTTTTCATTTTATATAATCGGTCCCATCACCAGTTCTGTCATTATAGCCGTCCCTTTTCTTTATCTTTACCTGCATGACAAGGCTTATTTCCATCAAGATGTTTACTCGGTACGTACTTTATCATTTCTTACCCTCATTATTTTTGCAGGATTAGCATATAGTGCTTTACATGTCACTTTTGACTATTCTTATGTGAAAACAATGTTCGGACAGATGATTCATTTATCAATGGGTATCGTTATTGTGACCGAGTTGAGAAGACGCTATCATATAACTGCTTTTGACATTGAGAAATATATTGTATATGCATTTTTCGTACAGTCCATTATAGAAATAGTAGCTTCGGTTACCCCTCCTTTTGCCTCGGCTTTGCTGCCTTTCAATAGGGCTTATGAATTGCAAACAAATGAAGCGGGAAGACGGGGACTGGCATTGGCAGCGGGAACCGGGTGGAGTTTGGGGCTTGCCTTTGGATTGCTATATATTATTTATGTAAAAAGATATTTGTTGGATGGAATCAATGTATATAAAATCATAACAGGGGTTGTTCTTTTGGCAGGAACAATGTTTGCCGGCAGGACTGGCTTTGTCGGTGCACTGTTTGGTGTCATTCTGTTTTTTCTAAATGCCAATCGTGGAGGAATTTACAAGATACTTATAATAATAAAGATACTTCTGTTTATAGTGGTTACTTGTCTATTATTTTATATTTTATTCCCTGCTATATCCATACACTTGGTCGAGAATGTGTTTCCCTTCGCTTTCGAGCCCTTTTATAAGCTATTTTATAATGATGAGTTTTCTACCGGTTCTACGGATCGATTGCAAGAAATGTGGGAGGTAACTATTACTCCTATAGAAGTGCTAATCGGTACCGGATATTTTACAGATCCATTGACTGGTTCCTATTATAAACATATAGACATCGGCGTTATGCGTAATTTGTTTTATTGGGGTATTGTAGGATATATGGTGCTGATTTTATATCAACTTTTTCTTTTGAGCCCGATAAAAGTAATATCTGAGGATAAAAAGTATAAGTGGAATGTAACAATATACAGATTGTGTTTAACTACTTATTTATTTTTGATGGAATTTAAAGCCATGACTATCGGCTTTAATAAGATGGCTGTTTCCATCGTATTTTTATTGGGCTATTTTTATTATTGCGAATATCAGGAACAGAAACATGAATCCTTCTTCTCTCGAAGAAGATAATTAATAACTGTGTTCGTCAAAATAGGGACTAATCTTTATTCTTTCTCATGAATCTCCTTATTTCAATTATTATCCCATGCTATAATAGCGAGCGTTTCATTGCTCCTACTGTTGAGATGCTGATCCGGCAAAATATATCAGACTGTGAGTTGATATTGGTAAACGATGGTTCGAAAGACAATACGTTATCCATCTTGCAACAATATGAAGCAACTTATGAAAATATCCGTGTGATAGACCAACCTAATCAAGGGGTATCTGTTGCCCGCAATAATGGTATGCTTGCAGCACGAGGTAAGTATATCTATTTTTTGGATAGCGATGATACACTGACCGATGGAACCCTCAGCTATTTTAAGCAAGTGGTGACGGAACATTCCGATTGCAAAATGTTTCTATTTGGTTATGAAACGCGTAGAAATGGTATATTATGCAAGAGCTATGTATTCCCTAAATTTAATGGGTTGACTCTCTCCGGACCTATATTACAACATAATTTCTTGTCAAAGAAATTATGTTGTCATATATGCAGTTGCATATATGACAAGGCTTTTATATTAGAAAACGAATTAACACTGAAACCGGGACTCAAAATAGGAGAAGATGTACTCTTTCTTATGCAATTAATGTTCAAGGTTGATAAAGTATATTACTCGGCAAGACTCTCTTTTATTTACCAGATACGGGATGATTCGGTAATGCAGGGATATAAATCATATAGCAATGCTCAATACGAAGCGTATACGGAACAACGAAATTTTTTACTTCCCATTGCAAACCAAGATAATTCTATCCGTAAATACATAAATTTCTTTTTACTATTTTCTTACGTTTCCAATTTGCGGTATTATTTATGTTCCAATGTGAAGAGCAAAGAACTGAATGCGCGTTTCATCTCTGATGGAACTATTCGTTATAGGAAAAATTTTATAGGGAACATTCCCTACGGGATTGTTATGAAAATGGTGATGTTTGTACCCGTCAGATTAATCTTAAAATTACTGAAATAGTGATGTTTGATATTGTACATGTGTCATAAAACACAAGTATCTGAAAAAGTCGAATTTATAAAATTATTTTTGATGGTTTCAATTATTATTCCTACTTATAATTCTTCTTTTTTTATTTCCCAAGCTATCGAGTCCGTATTGGTACAAACATATAAGGATTGGGAAGCATTAGTAATTGATGATTGTTCCACAGATGATTCGGCCAATATCATAAAGTCTTATTGTCAGAAAGATGAGCGTATTAAGTATTTAAAAACAGAATATGCTTCAGGCTCTCCTACATTACCACGGAATATTGGAATAAAGAATTCGCAGGGACGCTATATTGCTTTTTTAGATAGTGATGATATATGGTTACCCAATAAGTTAGAAACACAATTGCATCTGTTTAGTGACAATAAAACAGCCATTGTCTATTCTAATTATGAAAAGATTGCAGAAAATGGACAACGTAATAGCCGAATTGTAGTAGCGCCTTTTACAATGGATTATCAACATCTACTTTTAGGAAATGTAATAGGTTGCTTGACTGCAATTTACGATACGGAAAAAGTTGGAAAAGTATATTTTTCAGATTATCCGCATGAAGATTATATAATGTGGCTCTCTATATTGAAGAAAGGATATATAGCTCGGAATACGAATACAGTGACTGCATTATATCGTGTAAGATATAACTCTGTTTCATCAAATAAACTAAAAGTAATTTCATGGCAATGGGAAATTTATAGAAGTGTGGAAAAGTTAGGATATTGGAAATCTGTACTTTTTTTTATTAGTTATGCCTATAAAGCATTTAGGAAATCGTTAGTTTAAATAAGTCTTGATTTTCACACTGCTTAAGAATCATCTGTTTAAATAATATTTTAGGGATATTTTATAGTCTCTGCCTTACTTGATAATCGTTGCATAAAGTACATCTAAGAGGTTTTAAAGTGTTTTCGACTACCCGCTAAAGAATTAACTATTAAGTATTGTAAATCATATATGGAAATTATTGAAAACGACAGCCATTTCATCCCCGATGGCATGAATGGCTTCGAACGCAATGTAAAGCGTATAATGGACTGCTTTCTTGCATTTTGTGCCCTTATCGTATTCTCACCTCTGTTCCTGTTCTGCTACATTGCCGTGAAGCGCGAGGACGGAGGACCGGCTATTTTCAAGCAAGAACGTATAGGTAGATTCGGGCGTCCTTTCTACATCTATAAATTCCGTAGCATGACGACGGATGCCGAGAAGCATGGTCCTGCCTTGTACAACACCGGTGGTGACCATCGACTGACCAAGATAGGACGTTTCCTGCGCGACCATCATTTGGACGAACTTCCCCAGTTGTGGAACGTGTTTCGCGGTGACATGGCTTTTATCGGTCCTCGTCCCGAGCGGAAATTCTATATAGACCAGATTATGGAAAAAGATCCCCGATACCGTTATCTCTATCAGATCCGTCCGGGAGTGACTTCGTATGCCACCCTTTACAATGGCTATACCAATACGTTGGAGAAGATGCTCCGCCGTTTGCGGTATGACTTGTTTTACCTGGAGCACCGCTCTTGGGGATTTGACTTCAAGATACTTTTTATGACGTTCATGAGGATAACGTTTGGGAAGAAATTCTAAGAAATAGTTTATAATTGAACATTGATGAAAGAAAGATATGGACGTAAACTATAAAATTATTGATACCCGGCGTATTATGGATTATATATCTTCTTGCCCGGAGGCTGTTCTCGTAGAGGATATAATCCGTCACTCTGGTGCTGATAAGTTACGTGTCTATCCCGCTCTATTCGAGTTGGAGCAAAGCGGATGGCTGGAAGTGACGGAGAGGGAGGAACTGGGCGCCCCCATGATGGTGCGTCAGCAAAGATAATGACAGGTAACAGCGGTTACTGTTTTAGGCGGCAGCTGGGATTGCTTCGAAAGAGGTGGTTCCGGCTGCTTTTGTTCACTGCTTGATGCTTCATGAAAATATAGTAAATTGCATTTTGGTTTCTGAGAACATGAAGCACTTGGAAAAAAATCTTATCTTTGCACGCGAATAAATAAATATCTTATACCAAAATGAATACACAGACTACTTATCTTGCCTCGAAACCGCATTATGAGATTCTTGACGGACTTCGTGGCGTGGCGGCTGTCATGGTTATTATCTTCCATCTTTTTGAAGCACATGCAGGCGGCAGTCATCTTACTCAAATTATCAATCATGGCTATCTGGCAGTGGATTTCTTTTTCATGCTTTCCGGTTTTGTTATCGGTTATGCTTATGATGACCGTTGGAACCGGATGACCGTGGGCACTTTCTTCAAACGCCGTATCATTCGCCTGCATCCTATGGTGATTATGGGAAGCATTGTGGGCGCTGCCTTTTTCTATTTTCAGGAGTCGCCTTGTTTTCCACCTATCGAGAATACGTCCGTTGGAACCATGCTGCTGGTAATGTTACTGGGCTGTACTTTGCTTCCCCTTCCGCTGAAGTTTGACATTCGTGGCTGGACGGAAATGCATCCGTTGAATGGCCCGGCGTGGTCGCTCTATTATGAATATATCGGTAATATTCTGTATGCGTTGTTTGTACGCAAGTTCAATAAGGTGGCCCTGTCGGTGCTGGTATTTGTGGCAGGGTGTTTTACGGTATACCGTTGTCTGACTGCTCCTGCCGGCGATATTGTGGGTGGTTGGGCCTTGAACTGGGAACAGCAGTATGTGGGTATGGTCCGGCTGATGTATCCGTTTTTCGGCGGATTACTTCTGTCACGCCTCGGCTGGCTGATACGGCTTGAAAAGCGTGCTTTCTGGTGGTGCAGCCTGCTGATTGTGGTGGTTCTTTCCATTCCCCGTATCGGAGGTGAGGACGGCTACTGGATGAACGGGCTTTACGAGGCTTTCTGCATTATCTGCGTCTTCCCGGTCATTGTTTCAATGGGAGCGGGCGGCAAGGTGACCGGTAAGCGCTCTACTGCCGTATGCAAGTTCCTGGGAGACATTTCCTATCCGATTTATATTACCCATTATCCATTGGTATATACTTATACGGCTTGGGTATGCAACAATAACGCTACAATGGTGGAAGGTATCCCTTATATGATACTTACTTTCGTGGGAGCCGTTGTCCTTGCTTATGCTTGTTTGAAACTCTATGATGAACCGGTGCGCAGGTGGTTGACAGACCGTTTTCTGAAAGGGAAAAAGAAATAGTTCCGCATAGCTATGGATATAAAAAATCTCCCGTTGCATTATCTTGTGCAGCGGGAGATTTTCTTTTTAATGGTCGGGCGTTATTTTACGTCGATGAATTTCTTGGCCTTTTCTTTTTCTGCTTCTGTAAACTTAGGCAATGTAATGTTCAACACGCCGTTTTCTACATGGGCACCAATCTTTTCCTTATCGACATCGTCCGGAAGAATCATGGTTTGCTGGAACTTGGTGTATGAGAATTCGCGGCGCAAGTAGCGGCCTTCCTTCTTTTCGTCCTTGTTGTTCTCTTCCTTGCTTTCTGTTTTCTTTTCCATGCTGATGACCAGGTTGTTTTCTTCGTCGATGTGAACGTTGAAGTCTTCTTTTGTCATACCGGGAGCAGCCAATTCAACTTTGTACTCTTTTGCTGTTTCGAATACATTGATGGCAGGGGCGGTGGCATTTGCTTTTACCATCCAATCATTGTCAAAGAAATCATTAAAAATACTCGGTAACCAATTTTGGTTTCTTCTTACAGGCATCATAGTTATAGTCTCCTATTGTTTAAGTTAAACATGCTATTTAGTTTTGAACTCCGGTTCTTTGTCTTCGGGTGTCTGCCTTTTGGGCTTTTCACCGTCCGTTTCTTGAACCGTCGTTCGCTAACTATATTGCAAACCTTATGCCAACCGGTTTTTGTTGACTCTATTGACTATTTGTCATTAAAAATCTGACTTATTTGCTTGTTTAATGCCATTTTGCTATCTTATTTATTTAAAATTGATAGATTTTCAGACTAATTTAAAACGCATTCTCCAACGCTTGGCTTCTTCGTTCCAATCGTGGCTGATGATTTTGAAGGTTCCGATTTCTGATGTATTCTCCACATGTACTCCGATGCAGAGGCATTCGTCGTAATCGCCTACTTTTACGACACGTACCGTTTCCGAAGCACCATCGGGCAGGCGTTCCAAGTCGAAACGTCCTTGCGCTTCCTCTTGCGTAATGAATTCTGTTGTGACGGGCAGCTGTCGGGCGATTACCTCGTTTACGACCTCTTCCAGCTTCTTTATTTCTTCTTCCGTGGGGCAGGCGGCAAGACGGTAGTCCAGCTTGCTTTTCTTCCGTTCTATGTGTGCTGATATGGAGCGGCCGCAACCGAATAACCTTATCATGGTCTGGTTGATGATGTGCTCCGTTGTATGCATAGGAGGGTACTCCTGCTTGTTGTGGTCATTGAGATGAGGTTGTTGTTCCATGTATAATTTCAATAGTTGATATATAATTTGATATTTTATCGTTTGAGGTTGGCCAGCACTTCTTCTTTCAAGATGCTGTATATATGTATATCTGTATATTCTCCAGAAGCCAGCAGTTCTCCGCAACGTTCTGTTCCCTCATGGACGAAACCGAGGCGAACTGGTACCGCGTTACTGGCTGCATTGCCCACGGCACAGCGAATTTGTATCCGCTTTATCTCTTTTTCTTGTACGGCCCACAGACACAGCTTGCGGACACTTTCAGTAATGATGCCCCGGTGCTGGTATTCCGGCAGTAGCCAATAGCCGAGTTCTGTACGGTGGTTGTCGAAATCGGAGAAATGGAAACCTATCAGTCCGCAGATTTCATGCTGCTGGTTCCAAATACCGAATATAGGTTCATTTCGTTCGGCAGGAGCAGATAGTACCTGACGTAAAAAAGCTTCTTCATCAGCTGTTGTGCGCATATTATCCACAAATGGCAGCCATGTTCTTAAGTAGTCCCGGTGTGTGTCGATGGCATGGTAGATGGCTGCGGCATCTTCTATTCTGATTTCCTGCAGATAAATGTCCGGAAGGATGGGGAAGGAAATGGGAGAGGGGAGGATATGTACGTCTCCTGATTGGGACAGCTGTATCCTTTCCTTGATTTTTCCCCAGGCATGTGTATCGAACAGACAGCTTTCACGCATGGTGTGATACATCTCCTTGAACCGGGACATGGGGATAGTGAAGCTCAATAAGTCCGCTTCGAAGTATGGGCGGACGGAGGGGTCGAAGAATCCCAGGAAAGTGCGTTTCCCTTGTTTCCGGTTTTCAATGATGGTTTGGGTAATGACGGAGCAACAGCCGGAGCCGAATGGGGCTGCCACGGCATCCGATGCATTGTTGTCGAAGAAGGTCCATGTCGCCAGTCCGGATAGAATGTCGGGAGTTGGCAGGAACAGCAGTCCTTCCACTTCATCAAAGGAAGGTATCTTGTCTATGCGGGCAAAATGCAGATAGGTTTTGTCAGTTCTGGAAATCTGTAGCTCATTGACAAAATCTACCACCATTTCGGGAGTCTTCTTGTATTTCTCTTTCAAGGAGACAAAACCCGGGACGCGCTCGGGCATTTCTGTAAATCCGGTATAGAACTTGCCTCCTCCGCAGGTGATTGTTTCGTTGCTGAGACTGACGGTTTTGCCGTCTCTGACTTGTTTCATGCATTTGAAGAGACAACCGGTTACTTTCTCTGTAGATGCCCCCATTCGGTCTGAATACCAAAAGGCGATGGGGAGTTCGGCGTGTTGGCCGAAAGCTTCCTGATAATGGGCAATAAATGTGTGTATATTCATGATGCTCGGATGATATTATGATATGGTCTTTCTTTGGATTTTCCGTAAAGGTAATTCAATATTTTGATTCTTTTGCTTGCAGTATGCCTTTTTATCACTCTGCTTTCGAGCTTTTAATGATAGTAGAATAGGTTTTTATGGTATTTTAATTACTTTTGCATGAGGATTCTCAAAAAGTATTGCCTTTAACTAATCGGAAAGCCGGATGAAAAATATAATCATATTCTTGTGTCTTTGTACCATCTGTATGTGCCGCCTTCATGCTGCAGACAGCAGCCGGGCGGATTCTTTGCTGCTGAAACTGGACCAGGCGATAAAGGAGCGTCCCATATACATGGAGCAGAAAGAGCTGAAACTGGTGGAACTGAAAAGACAGTTGCATCGGCAGATACCGGATGAAGAACGTTTTGCCATTCTTGGCACATTGCTGGATGAGTACCGTTCGTTCAATACGGATTCTGCATTGCACATGGCCGAGGAAAGGGAACAGATAGCCATACGTCTTGGAAACCGAGAATACATAGACAATGCCCGCATGAATAAAGCAGATGTTTTGGGAATGACCGGTATGTATAAGGAAGTTATGGATTTGATGCGGAATATCCATATAGACCGGTTGCCGGTGGATATCCATCCATATTATTACCATATCTACCGTACGGTCTATGGCCTTATGGCCGATTATGCCGTGACGGCATATGAAAAGAAGCTTTATACGGAGCTTACGGACAAATATCGTGATTCGTTGCTGTTGGTCAATAAAGATAATCTTCTGATACATACCTTGATTCAGTCCGACCAGTATAATGTACGCAATGAATATGACAAGGCCATCCGTTTGCTGACGGATTATCTGGCGCTGCAGAAGGACTATGAACACGACGTTGCGATTTGTGCCTATACTTTATCAGAGTCTTACCGGCTGAAAGGGGACAAAGAGAAGGAAAAGGAATACCTGATTGTATCTGCTATGGCGGATATGAAAACCGCTGTCCGTGAATATATCTCTTTACGCAAGCTCGCCGTACTGCTTTACCAGGAAGGAGACATCGAGCGTGCCTATTCTTATGTAAAGATATGTATGGAAGATGCAGCCGCCTGCAATGCCCGGTTACGCAAGCTGGAGATTCTGGAAATCTTTCCTATCATTAATGATGCTTACCAGCAAAAGACGGAGAAGCAGCAGGAGCAGATGAAATGGGCACTGGTATCTATCAGCCTGCTTTCACTTTTTCTGTTGCTTGCCATATTTTATGTATACAAGCAGATGAAGAAAGTGGCTGCCGCCCGCAGGGAAGTGATTGACGCCAACAAACGGTTGAAGGAGCTGAATGATGAGCTTCACCTTTCCAATGCACAACTCAAGGAGGCCAACCACAGCATTGCCGAAAACTCCTATCTGAAGGAGGAGTATATCGGCCGTTATATGGACCAGTGCTCGGTCTATTTGGAAAAGATGGACAATTACCGCCGGTCGCTGGGAAAGATTGCCGCTACCGGAAATGTGGAGGAACTCTACAAGAACATCAAGTCTTCTAAATTCATAGAGGGGGAATTAAAGGAATTCTATACCAACTTTGATAATACCTTCCTGCAGCTGTTTCCTACTTTTGTAGAAGACTTCAATGCCCTGCTTGCCGATGATGAGCAAATATCCTTGAAAGCCGGCGAACGGATGAATACAGAGTTGCGCATCTTTGCATTGATACGTTTGGGTATTACTGACAGCGTGAAGATAGCCCAGTTCCTTCGGTATTCTGTTACCACCATTTATAACTATCGTACGAAGGTTCGCAACAAGGCTGCCGGTGACCGCGACTTGTTGGAACAGGAAGTGATGACAATTGGCAAGTCGAAGAACTGAGAATAGGGGTTTTGAAGCTTGGAAGTGTCTCTTTTACGCTTATATTTTCACTACTTTTTTAGTTGGGTAATAATTTTATATATTATTGGTATATAGTGGTTTAAGCCTTTTTGAATGATGTAAACCACTACTTTTTTACTCTTTCCTCCACTATTGGCTTCTCTTATCTGATACATTTGCATTGTTCCTCTTCGGAAAGAGTGACACATGTGATTTATGTTTTTATTATTAACTTTAAATTCTTATATTATGCAAAAGTACAAAATGCCAATCAGCAGGCTACGGATGATGGTTTGTCTGATAGGAATGTTACTTCCGATGTGCATGTTCGCACAGCAAATTACAGTACAAGGTGTAGTGAAAGACCAGACCGGTGAAACGGTTATTGGCGCCAGTGTAATGGAAAAAGGAACCACAAATGGGACAATAACCGGTATTGACGGTGATTTCTCTTTGAACATGTCTCCGAACGGTACTCTTGTCGTTTCATTTGTAGGCTATAAGACTCAAGAGGTGCAGGTGAAGGGACAGAAACAGCTTCAGGTAGTTTTGTCTGAAGATGCCGAAATGCTGGATGAAGTGGTGGTGATAGGGTATGGCACCATGAAGAAAAGCGACCTTACAGGAGCAGTGTCCTCCATCGGTAACAAGGATATCAAGGATTCCCCCGTATCCAATTTGGGACAAGCCATCCAGGGAAAAATCTCAGGTGTGCAGATTGTAGATGCCGGTAAACCGGGAGACAATGTATCCATCAAGATTCGTGGTTTGGGTTCTATCAACAACTGCGACCCGCTGGTCGTGATTGACGGAGTGCCTACCGACTTGGGCTTGTCTTCCTTAAATATGGCCGATGTGGAACGTTTGGATGTATTGAAGGATGCTTCGGCCACAGCCATCTACGGTTCCCGGGGAGCTAATGGAGTTGTGATGATTACCACCAAACGCGGTACGGAAGGAAAAGGAAAACTTGCTGTATCTGCCAATTACTCTTTCCAGAATGCTACGAACGTACCTTCTTTATTGAACGCGGCGCAGTATGCCGAGTTGAGTAATGACATGATGGTGAACAGTGGACGCAATCCTAATCCGGAATGGGCCAATCCTTCTGAATTGGGTGCAGGTACCGACTGGATGGATGAATTGCTCCGTACGGGTGTGATGCAGAACTATACGGTAAGTTATTCCGGCGGTAACGAGAAATCCCATTATTATGTGTCCGGTGGTTTTCTGGATCAGTCCGGTATCGTGAAGAGTGTGAATTACCGTCGCTTCACATTCCAGTCCAACAGTGATGCGCAAGTCTTGAAATGGTTGAAGTTCTCCAATAACATTACGTTCAGTGCCGATACGAAGAAGTCGGGCAGCTATAATATAGGTGATGCGCTGAAAGCGCTCCCCATTTATCCGGTGAAGAATGAAGATGGCAGTTGGAGTGGCCCTGATGGTAACTCGGAATGGTATGGCAGCACGCGCAACCCCATTGGACCGACGGAACTGAACAAGAGTCAGACTGATGGATATAACTTCCTGGCCAACTTGACGGCAGAACTTACTTTTACCAAATGGCTTAAGTTTAAAAGTACTTTCGGCTACGATGCCAAATTCTGGTTCATAGACAACTTTACCCCCAAGTATAACTGGAAACCCACTCCCACAGAGGAGACTTCACGTTATAAGAGCGATAACAAGTCGTTCACTTATTTGTGGGACAACTATTTCCTATTCGACCATACTTTTGCAGAAAAACATCGTGTGGGATTGATGGCCGGTATGTCTGCCCAATGGAACACCAACGACTACCTGAATGCGCAGAAGAATGTGTTTATGTTCGACAATGTGCACGAAATGGATAATGGCGAGGAAATGTATGCCATCGGTGGAAACGAGACAGAGTGGGCATTGCTCTCTTACATGGCACGTGTCAACTACTCTTACGAAGACCGCTATTTGCTGACTGCAACCATTCGTCGTGACGGTTCCAGCCGTTTCGGTAAGAAACATCGCTGGGGTACTTTCCCTTCCGTATCTGTGGCATGGCGTGCCTCTCAGGAAAAGTGGTTTCCAAAAAACGACTATATCAATGACCTGAAAGTGCGTGCGGGATACGGTGTGACCGGTAGCCAGGCAAGTGTTGGAAACTACAGCTATCTGGCATCCTACAATACTAGTGTATATCCTTTCGGCATTTCGAGCGGCAATCAGACAGCGCTGGTTTCTTCTACTCTCGCCAACCCGTATATCCATTGGGAAGAGGTGGCACAAACCAACATCGGTTTTGATGCCTCACTGTTCAATTCACGCGTTATGTTCTCGTTCGATGCTTATCTGAAGGAGACGAGAGACATGCTGGTAAAGGCGTCTATCCCCATCACATCGGGATTTGAAGATACTACAACCACGTATACCAATGCCGGAAAAGTACGTAATCAAGGTATTGAAATGAGTCTGCATACCATCAATCTTACCGGTGAACTGGGATGGGAAACGAACCTGACCGCCACTTACAATAAGAATAAAATTAAGGATTTGAACAGCGACGTTCCTTATTACATTAACCAAATCAATAACTCCTATGTAACGATGCTGGCAAAGGACTATCCCATTAATGTCTTCTACGGCTATGTTACGGACGGAATCTTCCAGAACCAGTCTGAAGTGAATACACATGCCGTGCAGCCGGGAGCTGAGCCGGGTGATATCCGTTTCAGGGATTTGAACAACGATGGTGTCATCAATGATAGTGACCGTACCGTCATCGGTAACCCGAACCCAAGTTGGCTGTTCTCCATGAACAATAGCCTTTCCTATAAGGGTTTCGAACTTTCTGTTTTCTTACAAGGTATAGCCGGAAATAAGATATACAATGCCAACAATATCGACAATACCGGTATGGCAGCTGCCTATAACCAGACTACCGACGTACTGAAGCGTTGGCAAGGAGAGGGGACCAGCAATTCGATGCCGCGTGCCGTGTTCGGCGACCCCAATCAGAATACACGCGTGTCAGACCGCTTTGTGGAGAATGGTTCTTATCTGCGTTTGAAGAATATCACACTCTCATACACTTTCCCGAAGCAGTGGTTACAGAAAGCCCAGATTGAGAATGCACGCCTTTCCCTATCTTGTGAGAATGTGGCTACCATCACCGGATATTCCGGTTTCGACCCTGAAGTGGGTATTAACGGAATAGACCAGAACCGTTACCCCATTTCCCGTACGTTCAGCTTAGGATTAAACTTTAACTTTTAATGATTGACTCGGATATGAAAAAGATAACAAATTTACTATATATGCTGGCAGTATTGCTGCTGGCTTCCTGCAACGACTTTCTGGACAAGTCTCCTAAAAATACGGTTGACCCGGAAACGACGGTGACCGATGATGTGGCCATTGCTCTGACCAATGCCTGCTATCGCACCCTTCAGTCTTCCAATATGTACAACCAGCGTATCTGGACACTGGATATTGTGGCGGGTAACAGTTTGGTGGGTGCCGGTGGCGGTACCGACGGCCTTGAAACGATACAAGCTTCTAACTTCATAACGCAGAGCGACAATGGCATGGCATTGTACATGTGGCGTTCTCCCTGGGTGGGGATAGGACAATGCAACATTGTGTTGAATAGTCTTCTGGAGGCTGAAGCCGTGTCAGAGAGAATCAAGAACCGCTGTCTGGGAGAGGCTTATTTTCTCCGTGCACATTATTACTATGTATTGGTACGTCTGTACGGTGGTGTTCCACTGCGTTTGGCTCCTTATAATCCGGGAGAACCGACAGACATTGCACGCGCTACAGTCGAAGAGACTTATGCCCAGATAATTTCCGATTGTAAGAATGCGGTTGACCTGCTTCCTGCCAAGTCTTCTTACGACGACGAGAACGTGGGACGTGCCTGCAAAGATGCAGCTTTAGCCATGTTGGCAGATATTTATCTGACGCTGGCTCCTAATCATACGGAATATTATCAGGAGGTGTCTGATTTGTGTGATGAGATAACAAATTTGGGGTATGACCTTTCTTCCTGCAAGTATGAGGATAATTTCGATGCATTGGTCAATAACGGGCCGGAATCTTTGTTCGAGGTCCAGTATTCGGGCAATACGGAATATGATTTTTGGGGAAACAATCCGCAGTCTTCCTGGCTTTCTACTTTCATGGGTCCCCGTAATTCGGACTTTGTTGCCGGCAGTTATGGCTGGAACCAGCCTACAAAAGAATTTGTGGGTCAATATGAGAGCGGTGACAAACGTAAGGATTTGACCGTGCTTTATGCCGGATGTCCGGATTTTGACGGTAAGGCTTACAAAAGCTCTTATTCCAATACGGGATACAATGTACGCAAGTTTCTGGTGTCGAAAACGGTTTCTCCGGAATACAATACCAATCCTGCCAACTTCGTGATTTATCGTTATGCGGACGTCCTGCTGAAGAAGGCCGAAGCTTTGAATGAAATGGGACGCCCTGACCAGGCTGCCGTGCCTTTGAATATTGTACGTAAGCGTGCCGGACTGCCGGAGGTTTCGGGCTTGTCACAGGAAACCATGCGTGAAAAGATTATCCATGAGCGCCGCATGGAACTAGCTTTCGAAGGGCATCGCTGGTTCGACATGATTCGTGTCAACAATGGAGAGTATGCCATTAAATTCCTGCATTCCATTGGAAAGAGCAACGTGAACAAGAACCGCTTGCTGTTCCCTATTCCGCAGACGGAGATGGATGCTAATACCTTAATGGTGCAGAACCCGGGTTATTAATTAATTTAATCAGAAGAATATGAAGAAATATATTTCACACCTTGTATTTGCCTTACTGGGCTGTGCAGCCTTATCTGCTTGTGTAGATGATGATTACATGGAATTGGATAAAGGACAGAATGAACTTGTACTGACGGCCAGCAAGACGGAAGTTGTTTTGAATGAGCAGGCACATGCCGATGATGCCCTGGAGCTTTCCTGGACTACGGGAACCAATTATGGGACGGGTAATAAAATTTCCTATACGCTGGAATTGACCAAGACCGGCAGTGATTTTGCAGATTCTTATGTAGCTGTGGAGAATGCCGTACAAGAATACTCATGGAAAAAGAGCGTGGAGGAATTGAATGACATCCTGCGCAACCATTTTGGGGCAACTGCCGGGGAGAACATTTCGTTGGAAGCGCGCTTGACAGCTACTGTAACAGAACGGGACGAAAAACAGGTGTCTACCACTGCTTTCAGTGTTACAGCCTATAAACCGCTCACATCCACCCTTTATCTGATAGGTAGTGCCACTCCGGGCGGCTGGAGTGCCGATGATGCGACAGAGATGACCCGCAAGGACAATGGTATCTTTACATGGACGGGCCGGCTTGTGGCCGGTGAATTTAAGTTCATCACGACCTTAGGCTCATTCCTGCCCTCTTACAACAAAGGAACAGATGGATTGCTGGTTCTTCGTAGCAGTGATGACCAGCCGGATGAACCTTTTGTTGTCGAAGAAGACCATAATTACATCGTCGAAGCCAATCTGTTTACCGGTGTTCTTACATTGACCCAGACAGAGACGTTGGCACCTGCCTACGACCAGCTTTATTTTGTGGGTAACGCTACGGATTGGGGATTCGTGAAGATGAAACAAGATGTGCTCGATCCATACTTGTTCCGCTTCGGCAAGTTCTTTGAAGTGGGCAAAGGAGGGGAATTCAAGTTCGGAACCTCCGATGGAAGTTGGGAGAACATGTATAAGGCCAAGAATGCCGATGCTGCTTATACCGATACAGAAGTGGTGTTTGTGAAAGGGTTCGACCCGGACAATAAATGGGTGCTGAAAGATGGGGAATGCGGCAAGGCCTACAAGATTTGCATGGATATCCGTAGTGGTAAGGAACGCATGATGATGAGCGAATTTACTCCGTATGAGATGATTTATATGGTAGGTGATGCTACTCCGGCCGGTTGGACGATTGGTGATGCTACGCCGATGCAGACAACGGATAATCCGTATGTGTTTACTTGGAAAGGTACGCTGAATGCCGGTGAGTTGAAATTTACTTGTGATAAGCAGGAAGATTGGAATGGAGCTTGGTTCATGCCGGCTGTAGCAGACAAACAGCCTGCAGGAGAAACAGAACCGATGCTTTTCCTTGATAAATCAGACGAAGCGTTCAAAGCGCAATATCTGGACGTGATGGTAGGCGGCATCGACCAGAAGTGGAAGATTACGACAGCAGGTTCCTATCTGATTACTTTGAATCAGCTGGAAGAGACAATTTCAATCGTGAAACAATAGGTATCTACAATAGATGAAGAAGATAGTTTATACAACAATGGTAGCCTTGCTGCTGGTTGCATGCAGCAAGGAGAGTGATGATACCGGTAGCGGTACCGGTGGAGGCGGAGAGAGTGGAGGGGTTACGGAAGTAACCCCAGTCACCTCGGACTTGACGGTCAATCTCACTACCGACAAGGCATGTTACCGGCCGGGCGAGAGTGTTTCTTTTACAGCTGACGCCCTTCCTGCCGGAGCTAAAATCCGCTACCGGACAATGGACAAGGTTGTATCGGAGCAGGCTGCTGTCGGTACTACTTGGACTTGGACTGCTCCGGCAACCGATTATACCGGTTATCTGGTGGATGTATACCGTACAAAAGAGAATGGAACAGAGGTTATTCTTGGTACTATTGCCGTAGATGTATCCAGTGACTGGACACGTTTTCCACGTTATGGTTTCGTTGCCACTTTTGATGCTTCGAAAAAGGTGGATGGAGTGATAGAGAAGGAGATGGCTTTCCTGAACCGTTGCCACATTAACGGGGTACAGTTTCAGGATTGGCACAACAAGCATCATTGGCCGTTGGGCGGTACGCGTGAGCATCTGGACGAGGTCTATAAGGACATTGCCAACCGGGAGGTCTATACCGAGGTAGTGAAGAAGTATATCTCTACACAACACAGCCTGGGCATGAAGTCCATGTTTTACAATCTATGTTTCGGAGCTTTGGACGATGCCGTTTCCGACGGAGTAAAGGAAGAATGGTACATATTCAAGAACACGGGACGCATGGATAAGGATTCGCATGACTTGCCTTCCAGTTGGAAAAGTAATATCTTCCTGCTCAATCCCACCAATACGGAATGGCAGGCATATATTGCCCAGAAAAACGATGATGTTTATGCCAATCTGGACTTTGACGGTTATCAGATAGACCAACTGGGAAACCGGGGTGACCGCTATGACTATGATGGCAATAAGGTAAATCTGCCTAAGGGATATGCCTCGTTCATCGAAGCCATGAAACAGAAGCATCCGGACAAGCGTTTGGTGATGAATGCCGTCTCCAGCTATGGAGCTTCCCAGATAGCTGGTACGGGTAAAGTGGATTTCCTTTATAATGAAGTATGGGGCGATGAGGCAGGCTTCAAGGATCTGCACACCATTATCAAAGCGAACGACCAGTATGGCAACCATGCCTTGAAAACGGTGTTTGCCGCATATATGAACTATGACAAGGCAGGTAGCAGTACCGGTGAGTTCAATACACCGGGTGTGCTGCTGACGGATGCTGTGATATTTGCTTTGGGAGGCTCTCATTTGGAATTGGGTGACCACATGCTATGCCGCGAGTACTTTCCAAGCACGGCTTTGCAGATGAACGATGTACTGAAAACAGCCATGATTCGTTATTATGACTTTATGACGGCTTATCAGAACCTGCTTCGTGATAAAGATACGGAGGCGGAGATTTCCGTTTCTCTGAACTGTACGGATGCTGCGCGGAATCTTTCTCTGAATGCATGGCCGCCGCAGAAGTCTGCCATCACTGTATATGCCAAGAATGTAAATGGCAGGCAAGTCATTCATCTGCTCAACTTCCTCAATGCGGATAACTTAAGCTGGAGGGATTTGAACGGAACAATGCCCGAACCGCGTCTGGTGTCCGACGTGCCGTTGAAGATGAATGTTTCCGGTAAAGTGAACAAGATATGGGTTGCATCGCCCGATTTCCATGCCGGTGCTTCGCAGGAACTGTCATTCGAACAGAAGGACGGCACGGTTACCTTTACCTTGCCCTTGCTGAAGTACTGGAGCATGCTTGTGATGGAATAAGAATATCCAATAAAGGAACAAACAGATTATAGTAATGAAGAAATATATATTTTTATTTTTTGCCGTCTGTGCATTTTCAGTATATGCGAATGCACAGAACCGCACCGGAGACTGCACTTCCTATACCAGTGACGACCGCAGTGTGACCTTCTATTTAAATGACAGTTCTGCCATACAATTACGTCTGTGTAGCCAGTCTACGGTACGTATATGGTTTTCTCCCGACGGTAGTTTCCAGCGGAGTAATCCTTCCTTTGCCGTCGTCAATGAGGACCTGGAGGATGTCGGTACCGTCCATGTGGACGAACAGAATGCCTGCTACGAGATTTTTACCCCTAAACTCCGTATCCGGGTAAACAAGTCTCCGTTTAACTTACAGATATTCGACAAGTATCAGAAACTGCTGTTCAGTGATTATGCCGATAAGGGGCATATCAGTAACGGGCAGCGCAAATTGGAATACAAGACCCTCCGTCGTGACGAACACTTCTTCGGCTTGGGAGAAAAGACCGGCAAGCTGGACCGTCGCGGCGAAGCCTACAAGATGTGGAACAGTGACAAGCCTTGTTATAGTACCGTTGAGGACCCGCTCTACAAGAGTATTCCGTTCTTTATGAGCAGTTATCGTTATGGTATTTTCCTGGACAATACGTATAAGACCGAATTTAAGTTTGGTACGGAAAGCCGCGATTACTACAGTTTCGAGGCTCCTGGGGGAGAGATGATTTATTATTTCATCTTCGGGAAGGATTATAAGGAAATCATGAAACAATATGTCGACCTGACGGGAAAACCCATAATGCCTCCTAAATGGGCATTGGGCTTTGCACAATGCCGGGGACTGCTGACGAGCGAGAAATTGTCTTATGAAATAGCTGAAGGCTATCGTAAGCGCGGAATTCCTTGTGATGTTATTTACCAGGACATAGGCTGGACACAGTATTTGCAGGATTTTGAGTGGCGGAAAGGGAACTACGAGAATCCGAAAAAGATGCTTGCAGACCTCAAGGATATGGGCTTCAAGGTGGTGGTTTCGCAAGATCCGGTCATTTCACAAGCCAATAAGCGGCAATGGGAGGAAGCTGATAGGTTAGGGTATCTGGTAAAGGACTCCACCAACGGCAGGAGTTATGACATGCCCTGGCCCTGGGGTGGTAATTGTGGCGTAGTGGACTTCACCCTTCCTGCTGTGGCAGACTGGTGGGGAGCTTATCAGCAGAAGCCCATTGATGATGGCATTGCCGGTTTCTGGACTGATATGGGTGAACCTGCCTGGAGCAATGAGGAGCAGACGGAACGCCTGGTGATGAAACACCATTTGGGCATGCATGATGAGATTCACAATGTTTATGGTCTTACGTGGGATAAGGTGGTGAAGGAGCAGTTTGAAAAACGGAATCCTAACCGTCGCGTATTTCAGATGACACGTGCCGCTTTTGCGGGCTTGCAACGCTATACCTTCGGCTGGACCGGTGACTGTGGAAACGGTGATGACGTGACGCAGGGTTGGGGACAGATGGCCAATCAGATTCCGGTACTGTTGTCTGCCGGTTTGGGAATTATTCCTTTTACTACTTGTGACATTACCGGTTATTGCGGAGATATAGAGGATTATCCTGCGATGGCTGAACTTTATACGCGGTGGATACAGATGGGCGCTTTCAATCCCCTGAGCCGCATTCATCATGAGGGCAACGTGGCTGTGGAGCCGTGGCTGTTCGGCGAAGAGGCCGAGAAGAATGCCAAGGCGGCCATCGAATTGAAGTATCGCCTTTTGCCTTATATCTATACGTATGCCCGCGAAGCACACGAAACGGGGTTGCCTCTCATGCGACCGATGTTTCTGGAATATCCGGCAGATATGGAAACGTTCTCTACGGATGCCCAGTTCATGTTTGGCAGCGAACTGCTGGTTGCTCCGGTGGTAAAGAAAGGAGCGCGAAACAAGAATGTGTATCTTCCTGAAGGAACTTGGATTGACTACAACAACAAACACACAGCATATAGCGGTGAGCAATGGATGACGGTGGATGCTCCCCTCAATACTATTCCTATGTTTGTAAAGCAGGGAAGTATCATACCTCAAATGCCGGTCATGAACTATACGGATGAGAAACCGGTCTATCCGGTTACGTTTGAGATATTTCCTGCTGCAGCGGGCAGTGAAACTACCTTCTCGCTTTATGAAGATGCAGGAACTGATTTAGGATATTTGCGTGGAGAGTTCATGCGCACTCCTATTACTTGCCAGACTACCGACAAAGGCTATACGCTGAAAGTAGGTACACGGACTGGTGAGAAATATAGCTTACCCGGCCAACGAAACCTGATGTTCTGCATCTATACGGAACAGATGCCGAGAACAGCTTTGCTGGACGGTCAGAAAATCAAGAAAACGAATGTCGGAAAGCTGGAAGAAAATCGGGAGACAGAGTTTACGATAACTACCTGGTGTCCTGACAAGAAGCTGGGGACTTGCCTGCTGAGGTTGCCGGATGATGGAAAGGAACATATCATTGAGTTTATCTATTAACACAAAAAACATATCATTATTATGAAGAAATTTGTACTTAGCGCGGCTTTGCTTTTTTCTGCCCTGGCGGGGAATGCTGAAGGCATTTCATCCCCTTCGGGCATGGTGAAGCTGGATTTTGAACTGACAAAAGACGGGAGACCAGCCTATCAGGTGGATTATAAAGGGGCTCCTGTCATCAATCCCAGTACGTTGGGATTGGAACTGAAAGGAGCTACCAGCCTGATGGATGGTTTCAAAGTAGTAAGGACTTCTACTTCCACTTTCGATGAAACCTGGCAACCGGTGTGGGGGGAGACAAAAGATATCCGCAACCACTACAACGAATTGCTGGTAGAACTTGAACAACCGTCTACCACTCGTTTTATGAATATCCGTTTTCGGGTATATGATGACGGCGTGGGATTCCGTTATGAGTTTCCGCAACAGAAGAATCTGGTTTATTTTGTGATAAAGGAAGAGCATTCCCGATTTGCCATGACCGGCGACCATACTGCCTGGTGGATTCCGGGAGATTATGATACCCAGGAATATGATTATACGGAGTCCAAACTCTCTGAAATCCGTGGACTGCTGCAGGGAGCTGTGAGTGACAATGCGTCACAAACTGTCTTTTCGCCGACAGGTGTCCAGACTTCCATACAGCTTAAAACAGCTGATGGAGTGTACCTTAACCTGCACGAGGCAGCCTTGGTGGACTACTCTTGCATGCATCTCAACCTGGATGACAAGAACCTCGTTTTTGAATCCTGGCTGACTCCGGATGCTCAAGGAAATAAAGGGTATATGCAGTCTCCCTGCCATACTCCCTGGCGTACGGTCATAGTCAGTGATGATGCCCGCGAGATACTGGCCTCCAATTTGATTCTCAATCTGAATGAGCCTTGTAAGTATGATGATACCTCCTGGATTAAGCCGGTGAAATATGTCGGCGTATGGTGGGAAATGATTGCAGGGGGAAAGCCCTGGGCATATACTTTTGACCTCCCTTCTGTGAAACTGGATGATACGGACTATTCCAAGGTGAAACCGAACGGCATTCATCCGGCCAACACGGCTAATGTGAAGAAGTACATAGACTTTGCTGCCGAACACGGTTTTGACCAGGTATTGGTGGAGGGTTGGAATACGGGTTGGGAAGACTGGTTCGGTAATTCCAAGGATTATGTTTTCGATTTCGTGACTCCTTATCCCGATTTTGACATCAAGTATCTGAATGAATATGCTCATTCCAAGGGTGTCCGTCTGATGATGCACCATGAAACATCGGCTTCCGTCCGTAACTATGAGCGGCACATGGAAGCTGCCTACCGTCTGATGAATAAATATGGATATAATTCGGTAAAGAGTGGCTACGTAGGCAATATGATTCCCCGTGGTGAGCATCACTATGGACAATGGATGAACAACCATTACCTATACGCCGTGACCGAAGCTGCCAAACACAAGATAATGGTCAATGCCCATGAAGCGGTACGTCCGACTGGTTTATGCCGTACCTATCCCAATCTGATAGGCAATGAATCTGCCCGAGGCACGGAGTACGAGGCTTTTGCTGGTAACAAGCCCTTCCACACAACGGTACTTCCGTTTACCCGTTTGCAGGGTGGTCCGATGGACTATACGCCCGGTATCTTTGAAATGGACATCAATAAGTTGAATCCGAACAGCCATACGCATGCCAATACTACCTTGGCGCGTCAGCTGGCACTTTATGTCACTATGTACAGCCCTCTACAAATGGCTGCCGACCTTCCTGAGAATTATGAGCGTTTCATGGATGCTTTCCAGTTCATCAAAGATGTGGCTGTGGATTGGGACGACAGCCGCTATCTGGAAGCTGAGCCGGGACGTTACATCACTGTTGCCCGTAAGGCAAAAGGTACGAATGACTGGTTTATCGGTTGTACCAGCAGTGAGCACGGACATGCTTCAACTCTGAAACTGGACTTCCTGGATGCAGACAAGCAGTATATTGCAACCGTCTATGCCGATGCAAAAGATGCCGATTATAAGACAAATCCGCAAGCTTATGTTATCCGTGAAGGTATCGTTTCTCCCAAAACGGTCTTGAAACTGAAAGCTGCTTCCGGTGGCGGCTATGCCATCAGCATCATGGAGGTGAAAGATAAATCTGTATTGAAGGGACTGAAGAGGCTTTCCGGGAATATCTGATTTACGGGCATAAAAAAAGGAGTACCGCTGTACTCCAACCTTTATTAACCTTAAATCTAATACTATGAAAAACACATTGCAAAGATACGGACTTTTGATAAATCTGCAAATTATCCAACTAAAAAAGTATGTTTTATAACACTTATTAGCCGTTTATTCCTTTGCTTCTATTTTTGTTAACAAAAAGGATGCGAATGTGTCAAAAGCACATGAAGACTTTTATAATGTTATAATATTAGGCGCGGATTACGCGGAATAATGCGGATTCAATAAACTAAATCCGTGAAATCTGCGTCATCCGCGCCTAAAATAAAGCGTTAAAGAAGGTTTTGACACATTCCCCTTACCCTTTTACTTCCTGATACATAAATCTTTTAATGCTCTTCTTTGCCGTTTTCTCGAACTCCTCGAAGTGTATCTTGACTTTTGTTATCTGGCAGTAGGCCGGTAATTGCAGATTCAATTCATTCCGATTGTCCTCCATAACCTTTTCGATGTCCGATTGTTCCATACCATGGGCGAATGCATCGTCAAAATCCGGATAGATAAGAGCCACGAGCTTGTCTTTCTGCAATACGATCAGTGATTCGGACACATAGGGCATGTTGTTCAGTTTGCTTTCAATCTCCTCGGGGTAGATGTTCTGACCACTGGCTGTGAGCAACATGTTTTTGCTGCGTCCGCGGACAGTGACATATCCTTCGGTATCCATCGTTGCAAGGTCGCCGGTGTGCAGCCAGCCGTTTACATCGATGATTTGGGAAGTCGCTTCGGCATTTTTGTAATAGCCCAGCATCAGATTGGCACCTTTACAGATTATTTCTCCTGCCACGTTCTGAGGGTCGGGAGAGTCTATCTTTACTTCCATGCGGGTGGTTGCCTTGCCACAAGAGGCCAGTTTCAATGTTTCCCAGCGGCTGGAACAAATGATGGGGCCGCATTCCGTCATTCCGTATGCAATGGTATAGGGGAAGCCTATCTGCTTCAGGAAGCGTTCCACTTCGGCATTGAACGGTGCTCCTCCGATGATTATTTCATCGAAATTACTGCCGAATACTTCCATTGCCTTTTTGCGCATGTCAGCCTTGATTTTATCGTTGACAATGGGCATCCGCAATAGCAGCTTGCCTATTTTATTGTCTATCCGGGGCAGGATATCCTTCTTGATAATCTTTTCTACGATAAGCGGTACACACGAAATGATCCGTGGCCTGATTTCGGAGAATGACTGTGCAATAATCTTGGGAGACGGCATACGGGTAAGGAAATACAGATGGGCGCCTGCGGAAAAACCGTATAGAAAATCGTACACCATACCAAATACATGTCCCAGAGGCAACATGGATACAATATGGTCGCCCGGACGTACAGGAAGCATCTCATGGCAATATGCAACATTGGACCAAAGGCTGCGATAGGGAAGCATGACCCCTTTGGAATATCCCGTCGTGCCCGAAGTATAGTTGATGACAGCCAGTTCTTCGGGGGATTCCTCCTTGCGGTAACTGATATGCTCGGGGCGGAAATTCTTGGGGAAACGTGTGCCATAGAGGACGTTGCGATGTTCGAAAGCCTCCATCAGCTGCTCGTTGCGGCAAACCACCGGAGTGAAGTCCGTCAGCAGTACGATACCCATCAGCAGGGGCATTGCCTCTTCATTGAGGTTTTCCCATGCCCGGTCGCCGACAAACAGCAGCTTGGCTTCGGAATGGTTGACGATGTTGTGGATATTGTCGGCTTTGAACTCATGCAGAATGGGAACGATGACAGCTCCATAGGTAACCGTCGCCAGAAAAGCGACTGCCCAGTGTGCACTGTTACGTCCGCAAACGGCAATCTTGTCACCGGGCCTGATGCCGGCGCTTTCCAATACGATATGGAATTTGGCTATTTTCCGTGCTACATCTTTGTATTGCAGTGTAATTCCTTTGTAGTCTGTCAGGGCGTTGCGATCCCAGTTTTTAATAATGCTTTGTTCTATATAATCGATGAACCCTTGTTCTTGTTCCATTCAGCTGTTGCACACTTTAGTTAAAACTGCGCAAAGATAGGTCTTATAGTGATGCAAAGCAAATAGTTTCCACTTTTTTCTTGCCCTGAAACGGATAGAAACTTATCTGTAATTCTTATTCCTTGCTATTTTCCGAAATAAGAAGCAGCTTGTCACCGGCATGAAGTTTTAATGTTCCGTTCGGAATGAGGTACTCATCGCCACGTTTTACAATCATCACCAGTGTGCCTTTGGGCAGGTTCATGTCTTTCAGGGTGTCTGCCTGCTCCAGCATTTCTTGTGTAATGGTCATGTCGTGCAGGTTGGAGTCAATCTCTTCGGGCAGTTCAACTCCGAAATCATTTCCGGTCTTTTCCAGCGGGGTGGAGAGGCCCAGCAGCCGGGCTACCCAGGAGACTGTGGTACCCTGGATGATCAGTGAGACGATGGTTATGAAAAATACGATGTTGAAGATGACATGGGCACCGGGCACATTAGCCACCACGGGATAGGTGGCAAAGATAATGGGTACTGCGCCACGTAATCCTACCCACGATACGAATAGCCGTGACTTGAGGGTGATTCTCTTGCCAAAAGGCAGCAGGCAGAGAAAAACACTGAGAGGGCGTCCCACGACAATCATGAAGACGCCGATGAGCAATGCCACGACTGCAACTTCCAGCATCTCATGGGGGTTGACAAGCAGACCGAGGCAGAGGAACATGATGATTTGGAAAAGCCAGGTCAGTCCATCCATAAAAGTATAAATCTCTTTCCGGTGCATGATTTTGTTATTGCCTACCATCATTCCGGCGATATACACGGCCAGGTAACCGTTGCCTTTCAGCAGGTCGGTGATGGAGAAGGTGAAGAATACAAAGGACAGCAACAGGATAGGATAGAGTGCTTGGTTGTCTATATTCAGCCGGTTCAGCATAAGGATGGCCAGCTTTCCGAGGAAATAACCGGTTGCGGCACCGACAATGAACTGTATGGCAAAAGAGCCCAATATCTGGGGAACTCCCATTCCGGAGGACTGGATGAATTGAATCAGCACGATTGTCAGCATATATGCCATCGGGTCGTTACTACCGCTTTCCAGTTCCAGCATGGGGCGCAGATTATGCTTCAGGTTCATTTTTTGTGAACGCAGAATGGCGAATACAGAGGCTGAGTCGGTAGATGACATGGTGGATGCAAGCAAAAGGGAGGTTATCAATGGCAGGTGGATGTTGGTCCAGCTCATGCCGGACAGCCACCAGATAAATAATCCGGTAAAGAGGGCCGTGAGCAGCACTCCTGCAGTTGACAAAACAATGCCGGGAGTCAATATGGGCTTTATCTCCGTAAACTTGGTGTCCATGCCACCGGAGAACAGAATGATGCTGAGTGCAACCATGCCGATGAACTGTGCTTCCTTGGCGTTGTGGAACTGCAATCCCAATCCGTCACTGCCGAACAGCATACCGACGACAAGGAAAAGCAATAACGCAGGCACTCCGAAACGGTAGCCGGTCTTGCCGACAATGATGCTGACGAAAAGTAATATGGAACCTATAAGTAGTATGTTTCCTGCTGTAAATATCATAAATTCTATGCTATATAGTTTGAAATGTGATGTTTCTTATGTCTAATAGTACAAAGATATGCAATGTGTTTAACAAATACAAATCTAAAATAGTTCAATTGAATTTTAAAATAAAGGTGGTTTCTTTACCAGGCAATAAGGATAAATTTCCGCCGGAAAGCCTCATTATTTGCCGGGAAATACTCAATCCAATACCGCTTCCGCCCTCTTTGGTCGTAAAGAAGGGGATAAATATGTGTTCGGCAATGTCATTGGGAATGGCAGGTCCGTTGTTGGAAATTTCTATCAGTATGGCTTCCGCTTCGTTGCAGTAGGCACGTATGTTGATATGTCCTTCTTTATCTGTATTTTTATCCGATTCGATGGCTTGTATGGCATTTTTCAGTAGGTTGATGACCACTTGTGATACCAGGTTTTCATCGGCATATAGAATAAGGTCGCTTGGCGCGATGTCCGTATGAAAGGTGACCCGGACATCGGGGTGCTGGTGACGGGCGAGTTCGACCATCCGCTCGATAAAGCTTTTTACGTAGAACAAGGATGGTTCGGGGGTGGGAATACGGGTGAATTTCCGGTATGATTCCACAAAAGAGAGCAGGCCCTTGCCTGTACTGCTGATAGTCTGCAGGCCGTTTCTGATTTCTTCTTTGGAAACTTGCGCTTCGGTCAGTCCCAGCAGTGTATCGCTCAGGGAGGTTATGGGAGTGACGGCATTCATTATTTCGTGCGTCAGTACGCGGGTAAGCCTAATCCAGGAATCTATTTCCTTTTCATCCAGCTCGTTGTTGATGTCGTTCAAGGCGAGGATGCGCAGATGTTCTTTACGGACTGTGATGTCGCTGACGCGGACAGACATGTTGACAGTGCCTCGCTCGTTGTTGAAAGGCATTTGCAATTTGTCTCCCGGGCGGCAATTGGCAAGAAGGGACGAAAGACGCGGATCCACGCGGTTCAGCTGGCTGACGTGGGTAAAGACATTGAGGCCCAGCAAACGGAGGGCTTCGCTGTTTTTCTGATATACGGCACCATTGTCGTTCAGGACAAGGATACCGGTATTCACGCAGTCCAGGATGAGTTCGTAGTATTTTTCTTGCTGGGCTGTTTCACTTTTCACATTATAAAGTATATGGGCAACCCGGTTCAATGCACGGTTCACGAGTCGTGCGTCGGCAGTGTTTTCCGTTTCGGAGAAGTGGATGGCATTGTCGTTGTTTTCGATGGCGTCGAGCATGAAAAGCACTTTCCGCACATGATGGCGGTATAGCTTCTGCTGCCAGTACAAGGCTATGGGAAGCAGCGCGGTACAGAGCGCGCCCCAAAATACGTCTACAGTCCACATCACCCCTGCAAGGAGTGCTACTGCCAGACTGACGGCAACGCGGAATGAATAATTAAAGGCCATACTTCTTCATTTTGTTGTACAACGTCTGGCGGGTGATACCCAGTTGTGCGGCGACGGCAGAGAGATTTCCGCTACATTTGTCGAGCGTCTTCCGTATCATCTGCATTTCCATTTCTTCGAGCGTGGATGCGGCTGCTTCGGGAGTGCCGGTTCGCCGTGCCAGCTGGAACAGTTCTGCAGGAAGGGTTTCGTTGTCACAGATGATAATGGCTTTTTCGATGGCATGTTCCAGTTCGCGGATATTGCCGTACCAGGGGTGGAGCGTAAGCTTCTCGCAGGCGCCGTCCGTCAGCTTGACGGGGGGCTTGTCATATTGCTTGCAGAAGCGGGCGATGAAAAGTTCTGCAAGGGGGATGATGTCTTCGGGCCGCTCGCGCAACGAGGGTATCTCGAGGTGTATCGTATTGATGCGGTACAGCAAGTCCTCGCGGAATTCGCCTTTTGCCACCATCTCGGGCAGATTGCGGTTTGTGGCGCAAATCAGCCGTATGTCTACGGGAATGGGAGTGTTGCTGCCTACACGGACAATGCTGCGGCGTTGGATGGCGGTCAGCAGTTTGGCTTGCAGGTGGTAGGGGAGATTGCCTATTTCATCGAGAAAGAGGGTGCTGCGGCTGGCTGCTTCGAACTTGCCGGCACGGTCGGCATGGGCATCGGTGAAAGAGCCTTTCACGTGGCCGAACAGTTCGCTTTCGAAAAGGCTTTCGGTGACTGCACCCATATCCACACTTACCATCTCCTGCCGGTTGCGCGGTGAAAGGGAGTGAATTTCGCGTGCCAGCATCTCTTTACCGGTACCGTTCTCGCCCGTAATAAGGATATTGGCATCGGTAGAGGCCACTTTTTCCACCAAGAGGCGAAGTTGCTGCATGGCGGGGCTGTTTCCCCAATACATGTTGCGGGTATCTGCAAACAGGTGGCTGCTTTCTGCCGTACGTCCGGCATTTGGGCCGTTGGCCGGAGATTTTGTTTCAGAAGCTGATACGGCATTCAGTAAGGTTTCCACCAGTTTCTGATTGTTCCAGGGTTTCACGACGAAGTCTGTGGCTCCTTCCTTGATTCCCCGTACGGCAAGGTCAATGTCGGCATAAGCGGTAAACAGCACTACGGGCAGGGTGGGACATAGCTTCTTTATTTCATGGAGCCAGTATAGTCCCTCGTTGCCGGTGTTGATGCCCGAGGTGAAGTTCATGTCAAGAAGAACCACTTGCCATGACTTTTCCCGCAATACGCTGGGCAGGGTTACGGGAGAGGGAAGTGTGATTATCCCTTCAAAATATGGCTTTAACAAAAGCTGCAAGGCGGTAAGTACGCCTCGGTTATCATCGACAATCAGGATGTTTCCGTTTTTTTTTGCCATAAACTATTTCTGTTTTCTGCAGGCAAAGTTAATGATTTATCTGTATTATATGCTTTATTCTATATTTTTGCTTACTAAGAATTAATCGTCCGACAGCTGTTGAATTATCGTCCAACAGTTATCGGACGATAATTCAACAGCTGTCGGACGATAATATAACGATTATGGGACGAATAGATTTAAGTAAGATAGAAATTAGTTTGTAGCAACTTCAGTAAGAGCTCATGGCGGTACTGAAAAAATTTATAGCAGTTGCAGTTTGATGCCAAATGACAAGCTCAGATAATCCTTGGGTTTCAGATACTTGTTGGTGAAGGCGCTGACTACATATAGGTCACATGTACTTATTTCATAGAAGAAAGTGATTTCTTTGGCCGTGAACCGTCGTTGCGGGTCGATGTCGTAAGTGATGCGCTGTCCTAAGAATGCATGGATGCGTACCTTAGAGGAGAAACCATAATATCCTTTAGGGTAGCGTTCCGGTTCATTGACCCAGAATTCATCGCCGAATACCGTGTTCAGATACATACCGCAAGCCAGCGGTTCTACAGAAAAACGGCTCTGTTTTATTTGCAGGCTCCAGGGAAGGTAGTTCTGCTTGACGGTGAATGTCAGCTTGGTACGTTTGGAGTCATATTTGGGCAATACTCCGAAGAATACGTCTGTTTCCCATTGGTTTCTTCTGCCGTAATCCCATCCGGTACCGAATGACAGCAACCCCATATTGCCGGCAAACTGAATTTTGGTGTGCGTCGGAATCAAGGCCTCCCAATGCCTGCGGTAGCGGTGTACGCGGCGGTCATAACGGTTCTCTCTGGTCTGGCTTTCAATGACGGCATCCGGTTGCAGGTCCATCCATACGGTATCGTGTTCTATGATGAAGATGGTATCTCTCTCTTGTGAAAAAGCAGAAAAAGAGCATACCGACAAGAAGACGACGGCGCATGCCAGGTGATTAATAATATGCCACTTCGCGTTCATATCCGTCGGGGGTTATGGTGAATATATAGTAATTGCGGTTCTTCATGCAGTCGCTCATGTAATACATTATCCCATCTTCAAAGAGGTCTTTCTCGAAGCGATGGTGTTCGTGTGCGGATGTACAGAACTGCAGTCCGGGAAATTCCTTGATGTAACGCTGGAATACGTGTGCCACATTATTGTTGAACTCGTTGCAGAACGGGCGTATGTGCATGGACACAACGGTTTTATCGAATTCCTCTTCACGGTCGCGTATCTGTGCGGCAAGAAACTCGAAGTCGGGAATGGGGCGGGAGTAGTCAAATTCGATGGCGTTGGTATTCAGGCAGACAAACTTTACCCGTCCTGCAATGAAGGAGAAATTGGGGTCTCCGAATATTGCACGATAAGTCTCTTCGCCCGTGCCCAGGCAGTCGTGATTGCCGAGAAGTACCACATAGGGTATCTTGAGTTTGTTCATAATGTCCCGTTGCCAAAGGAACTCGTCTGTTACACCGAAGTCACTGACGTCTCCGCCATGAATGACGAAATCTATGTCGTCCCGCTTGTTGAGGTGGCTTACAAAGTCGTCGGTCTCGTCATACCAGCGCTGGGAGTCCCCCATTGTTACGAATCGGATTGTTGTCTTGTTCTGGCAGTTCTGCTCTATTTGGGCAATGTTGTGGGCATTGACATCGGTTTCACCGCTGATGTGTACATCGTAAGGGTGATAATCTATCATGTCGCAGCCGGCTATAAGCAGGCATAGGAATGAAGGATATAAGAGTTTGGGGAATTTCATGTGCAGGTGCTTCATTTTACGTTTATACTCTATCTTTAGAAAACTGTGGGCAAAGGTAAAGTTTTCATTCTTATGGATTCTTTTCTAATTTCCCTTTTTTTTGTTCTATGAGGCTGAACAGAGATTCGGCCTCTGTCTAATTTTTAGACGGGAGTGTCTAAAAATTAGACACCTTTGTCTTCTTCTGAAATACGATATGCGCTGATAATCAGGTTTGTGCATTCTTTGGCACGCTTTCTGCAATATGAAAAGCAAGAAAATAAATCTAATAAACGATAAACGGAATGAAACAAATCTATTATGTAATTCAGACTTTACTGCGGGGACGCGGTTCGAATATCATCAAGGTCATTTCTTTGGGATTGGGATTGACGATGAGTATTCTGCTTTTCTCCCGCGTGGCATATGAACAGAGTTTTGACACTTGCTTCAAGGATTATGATAACTTGTATCAGGTATGGTCGATATTCTCGGTGAAAGGAGAGAAGTTTGAGCCTCAGGAGTGGAATTGCGGTCCCGTGGCAGGGGCTATTTTGGAGAACTTCCCCAAAGAGGTGGAGTCGGCGGTAAGTTTGAGCACGTCTATGGTATCTGCTCCTCTTTACAATGGAAGCGTGCGTCTTGATGACAGGAAGATTGCAGCCGATTCGCTGTTCTTCCGTACCATGGGTATCGACGTCCTGAACGGGAATCCCGAAAAGGATTTGGTGCAGAAGGATATTATTTTCTTGAGTGAACGCTTTGCAAGGAAAGTGTTCGGTGAGGAGAATCCTATAGGGAAAACGCTTAATTATGACCATCAGTTTGACCTGACGGTGAAGGGAATCTATGCCAATTTGCCTGAGAACGCCACAATCAATCCGGAAGCGGTTATCTCGATGCCTACCTTGTGGAGCCGCAACTGGAATAACTACTCGTGGAGCGGGGGAGACAGTTGGGTAGAGTTTATCCGTTTCCGTCCCGGTGCCGACAAATCTGTTGTCAATGCGCGTATTGATGCCATGATAGACAAATATCGCCCGGCAGAAGATAAGAAAGAGTACGGTTACACGGCTTTTGTGCAGCCCATCCGTGATACATACCGCAATTATGATGATGTGCAGCGGATGCGTGTCATCATGAGCATTCTTGGTCTAGCTATTCTTTTCATTGCGGCGTTGAACTATGTGCTGATTTCCATTTCCTCTTTGAGCTACCGCGCCAAGTCGGTAGGCGTACATAAATGCAGCGGTGCAAGCGGTGGCACGGTTTTCAGCATGTTTTTGCTGGAAACGGGTATCATCATTGCGGCGGCATTGCTGCTGATGGTGCTTATAATGCTTAACTTCCGCGATTTTGTGGAAGACACGGTCGTTGTAAAGCTCTCCACCTTGTTGGCTCCGGAGCGTATCTGGGTACCGTTGTCGGTAGTGCTTCTGTTGTTTATAGTGGGAGGCGTGTTGCCGGGCCGGCTCTTTGCGCGTATTCCCGTATCGCAGGTGTTCCGCCGCTATACTGAGGGGAAGAAGGGCTGGAAGCGCCCGTTGCTGTTTGTGCAGTTTGCAGGCGTGGCATTCATCAGTGGATTGATGTGTGTGGTGATGTCGCAATATCAGTATGTACTGAAAAAGGATATGGGGTATAATCCCAAGCAGATAGCCATAGGCAATGCCTACTGGGATAATGAAGCGACGCGTGACGCGGCTTATCAATTCTTCAAGGGATTGCCCTACGTGGAAGCGGTCTCCAGTGCCAACAGTACGCCCATTAGCGGATATAGCGGTTCGATGATTCATAGTGAGAGCGGGCAGGCACTTTTCTCTTGCCGTTCTTCTTATTTCATGCGCGAGGACTTTCCTGCTTTGATGGGCATGACTATGAAGACGGGACGTATGGCGCGCGATAAAGAGGAAGTCGTGGTGAACGAGACCTTTGCCGAGATGATGCGTTGGGGAGACGACGTCGTGGGCCGTACGGTATATACCGAAGGGAATACATTCAAGGTCGTAGGGCAGTTGAAGGATTTCCAGATAGAGAGTTTCAGAACCGAGAAGATGCCTTTCATAGCCCGGGGAAACAAGAATTTTTATGGAACGGTACATGTCCGTTTGAAAGAACCCTTTACCGAAAATCTGCAGAAGCTGAACCACGATGTAGCCGAGGCTTTCCATGACCAGACTATTGACTTTACCGGCTATGAGAAAAGAATAGAGAATAGTTATAATTCTGTCCGTGTATTCCGTAATGCCACTTTGATGGCGGCAGTGACCATGTTCTTCATCATGCTGATGGGGCTGATTGGGTATACCACCGATGAGGTGCGCCGCCGCAGCAAGGAGATTGCCATCCGTAAAGTGAACGGGGCAGAGGCATCCGGCATCTTGGAAATGTTGTCAAGGGATATACTCGTTGTGGCAGCTCCGGCAGTTGTCATCGGTACGGTATTGGCATGGTATGTCAACGGAATGTGGATGGAACAGTTTGCGGAGCGTATTCCCATCAGTTGGGCAGTATACGTACTGGTAGTGATGGCCAATTTGGTGATTATCGTAGCCTGCGTACTTTGGAAGTCCTGGCAGATAGCGAACGAGAACCCGGTAAACAGCATTAAGAGCGAATGATAATAATATTAATACATAGAATATCATGATTGAAATTAACAACATCAGCAAAGTATTCCGTACTTCGGAAGTAGAGACAGTAGCATTGAACCACGTCAGCCTCGATGTAAAGGAGGGGGAGTTTGTAGCCATTATGGGACCGTCAGGTTGCGGCAAGTCCACCTTGCTGAACATCCTCGGGCTGCTGGACAATCCTACGGAGGGCAGTTACAAGCTGCTCGGTCAGGAAGTAGCGGACTTGAAGGAAAAGGAACGTACCCGTGTGCGCAAGGGCAAGCTGGGATTCGTGTTCCAGAGCTTCAACCTGATAGACGAACTGAACGTCTACGAGAATGTGGAACTTCCCCTTATGTACCTCGGCGTGAAGGCAAGTGAGCGCAAACGCATGGTAGAGGATATTCTGAAGCGGATGAACATCAGCCACCGTGCCAAACACTTCCCGCAACAGCTTTCCGGCGGTCAGCAGCAGCGTGTGGCGATAGCCCGTGCGGTCGTAACCAATCCCAAGCTGATACTCGCCGATGAGCCTACCGGTAACTTGGACTCCAAGAACGGAGCTGAGGTGATGAATCTGTTGACAGAACTGAATAAAGAGGGTACTACGATTATTATGGTGACCCACAGCCAGCACGACGCCTCGTTTGCACACCGCACGATACATCTTTTCGACGGTAGTGTGGTGGCAAGTGTGGCAGCGCAGGATTTGTAACAGACTTTTAAAACAACTTCCATGAGACAACTATATTACACTCTTCAGACACTGATACGAGGAAAAGGCTCCAACCTCATCAAGATTATTTCCTTGGGACTGGGGTTGGCAGTCAGTATCCTCATTTTTTCCCGTCAGGCATTCGAGCTCAATTATGATACCTGCTACAAGGACTATGAGCGTTTGTGTCTTGTCAAAACAGTATGGCATTACAACAACGAGTATCATCCTTCGCATATAACTCTTGGACCGGTGGCTGGTACCATTGCCGAAAACCTGCCTGACGAGGTGGAGAGTGTTACCGTCACCCAGCAATGGTGGAGCAATTCGGCTTGGTTTGCCAATGAACGCCGTTTCCAGACCAATGCCATGACGGCCGATTCTTGTTTCTTTGCCACTATGGGCATTGATGTTGTCAGTGGAGACCCTCGCGAGCTGAATAATCCGGAGGTGGTCTTCATCAGCAGGGAGCTGGCCGGCAGCATGTTTGCCGATAAGAATCCCATCGGGCAGACGGTGGTCTATAACAAACAGATGCCAATGACCGTGAAGGGCATTTTTGAAGATTTTCCCGAAAACTCCAGTTTTTATGGAAGCGGTGTCGTGATGTCTTTGGCTACCTCCTTCAAGCATCATTGGGGATACTGGGGATGGGGAGGTGGAGACAGCTATATGTCCTTTGTCCGTCTGCGCCCGGGGGTGCAACTGGACGATGTGAACACCCGAATAGAGAAACTTGCCGAACAGGTGCGCAAGAGCGATGATGTGTTTATCAGTCTGGTTCCGATAAAGGACTACCGTATGGAATTTGGTATCAGTACCATGCGTATGGTATGGATTCTGTTGACGCTGGGAACCGCCATACTTTTTATTGTGGCGATGAATTATGTGCTTATTTCCATCTCAGCCATGAACCGTCGTGCCAAAGCTATAGGCGTACATAAATGTAGTGGGGCAAATACGGGAACTATTTTCGGTATGTTCTTATGGGAGACCGGAGTCATCATGCTTTCTTCCTTGCTGCTTGTAGCGCTGCTTCTATTTAATTTCCGTGAGCCGTTGGAGGACATGCTCGACGTTAGTCTTGCTGGTCTTTTCTCTTGGGAAAACATTTGGGCACCGCTTTCAGTGATAGTCATTTTGTTTATGATAGGCGGCATGTTGCCCGGGCAGCTTTTTGCCCGCATTCCGGTGACGCAGGTTTTCCGCCGGTACACCGAAGGCAAGAAAGGCTGGAAACGTCCGCTCTTGTTTGTGCAGTTTGCCGGTACCTCCTTTATTTTCGGTTTGTTGGGGCTGGTGCTTATGCAGAGCCATTACATCACCAATAAAGAACGTGGATTCGATTACCACCGGGTGGCTTATGCTTCGGGCATATCCTTTGACTCGGATGCGGAAAGCGATGCAAATCGTAGTGTGATGCTTTCTTTGCCTTATGTGGAAGATGGAGCTTGTAGCGGTAATCTTCTTACAGACGGATTGAGTGGAGAAGGGGTTACGACTGATAACGGGCAGTGGATGAGCATGCGTTGGGTGGAATTTGGCAAGGACTATGCCCCGTTTATGAAGTTGGAATTTGCGGAAGGCAAGAATATGGATGCCCCTGGGCAGATATTGGTCAATGAAACATTTTTGAAAATGATGCATTGGGAAGATAAACCGATAGGCAGGCAAGTGCGCAACGGCGATCGCATAGCGGGCAATATTGTAGGTGTACTGAAAGACTTTGCCACATCCAATGCCGCTTATGTGGCGGTGCAACCTATGTATGCAACTTATCTTGACCGATTTTCCGGAAACATCCAATTACGTCTGAAAGAGCCTTTTGACGATAACCTCAAGCGTTTGAACGAAGACATGGAAAAGCTGTTTCCCACCCGTGACATTGTATTTTCCTCGTTCCAAAAGGTCATTGACGACCAGAACAGTACCGTCACGGATTTCCGTAATGCAGCTTTACTGGCTGCCATAACCATCCTTTTTGTTACGTTAATGGGGTTGATTGGCTACATCAATGACGAGATACAACGCCGCAGCAAGGAAATTGCCATCCGTAAAGTGAATGGTGCGGAAGCGTCATCCATTCTCCGGCTTTTCTCGAAGGATATATTCTGGATATCCTTGCCGGCCGTTTTTCTTGGAGGGCTGGGAGCCTGGTATATAGGCGGTGTCTGGATAGAGCAGTTTGTGGAGGGAGTGGATTTTGGTATCTGCGGATTCTTGCTTATTGCATGCATTGTACTATTGCTCATCATCGGTTGTGTAGTATTCAAGGCATGGCGGATTGCCAATGAGAATCCGGTAGACAGTATCAAGAGTGAATAAAGAATAACTTCAGGAAATTATGAGGCGGCACATTTATTATACATTACAAAGCTTGTTGCACAAGCAAGGTTCCAATGCCATTAAGATTGTATCTTTGGCATTGGGACTGCTGATGTCTGTATTTCTATTTGCACGGATTGCATTCGAGTTGAGTTTTGATAACTTTTATCATGATTCGGATAACCTTTATATTGTGAAGACGGGTTGGTTGAAAAATGGAGTGTTGGAAGGTAACGAAAGTCGCTTTACCATCATTCCGATTCCGGCTGCCATTGCCGAAGAGTTTCCGGAACAAGTGGAAAGTAGCACAGTGAGCTGTTCTCTTTTTGATAATAGTTTCCAGTTGGGTGAGCGCCAATTAGATCTGTCCACGGTGATGGCAGATACACTTTATTTTTCTGTACTCGGTTTGGAGATGATAGAAGGCAATCCACAGGATTTGGCGGGTCCGGATGTCGTATTCCTTTCTGCCAAGTCAGCAAAGGAGGCCTTCGGTGACGAAAATCCGATAGGGAAAACACTGCGTTATGATTTTTGGGGATATCAGACTACACTGCTCGTGAAGGGTATCTTTGCCGATATTCCGTTGAACACTTCTTTGGAGAGGCGTCCAGAGGCAATCATTTCCTTTCCTACTATAGGGCGGCATCTGAAGTGGAACCTGGGTTGGCAAAGCGGCGGAAACTACGACGGTTATCTCAGGCTGCGCAGCCCGCAGGATGCTGATTGGCTGAATGAGCGTATGTCCATAGCTATTGCCCGTCATATTCCACCGGAAAGTGGTTTAGAATTGAGCGTACGTATTGTCCCTATCCATAATCTGCATGTCGAGACTCCTCAAGTACGGAAGATGATTTGGATTATGTTCTTCCTGGGTATCGTGCTGCTTTTTACGACCGCATTGAATTATGTACTCGTTTCCGTGGCTTCGCTGACACAGCGTGCTAAGGCCATCGGTGTACACAAATGCAGCGGTGCTTCGGGAAGTAGCATCTTTTCCATGTTCATGGTAGAGACTGCTATAGTAGTAGGGCTTGCCTTGCTGCTCATTGGACTGCTGGTGTATATTTTCCACGAAAAAATGGAAGAATTGGCAGCTGTACCTCTCAGTGCTCTTTTTGACTGGCAGAATCTTTGGGCACCATTGTCGGTGATACTGTTACTGTTTATTTTAGGTGGTTGCCTGCCTGCCATGCTTTTCGCTCGTATTCCGGTGACACAAGTGTTCCGCCGCTACACTTCCGGGCGTCGTGGCTGGAAACGGGTACTGCTTTTTGTTCAGTTCATCGGAGCGGCATTCATTCTGGGGATGATGCTGATGGTCGTTTCACAGTACAGTTATGTAACGACGCGTGACCGTGGTTGGCGTCCTGAACGTGTGGCATATACCACCCAGCGGGAAGTGGATGGCAATAGCCTGCGTAGTCTTGTCGGCAGTTTGCCTTATGTGGAAGGGGTTGCTTCGGCAGAACGCCCTATATTGTGGTTCGGTTCTAACCAGCCAATTCTTGACAATCAGGGTAACGAGCTTTTCTATCCTCGTAATACCTGGTTCGACAGTGATTTTCTTCCTTTCATTGGTCTGAGACTGAAAGAGGGGCATAACTTGACGGGAGAAGGTCAGTTGCTTGTCAACAGTGTCTTTTGTGAGAAGATGAATTGGACAGACAGCCCCATAGGCAAGCGGGTGAATGATTATGGCACTGTTGTCGGGCTGTTAGACAGTTTCAGTTTTGCCGATATGCCCAACGATAATTTGCCGGTGATGGTGGAATGGACGGGGAAGACAGCTGCCACCCTGCATGTTCGCCTCAAAGAGCCATTGGATGAAAATCTCGCCCGCCTCAATGAAGAGATGCATCGGATTTATCCTCAGAAAAGCCTCGTATTCCGTTCGGTGGAGCAGGAAATGCGCAGTTATGCCGAGTCTGTACGGGTATTTCGTGATGTCACCCTGCTGGTTTCATTGACCATACTCTTTATCATTCTGATGGGACTGATAGGCTATGTGAATGATGAAATCCGCCTGCGTTCAAAAGAGATTGCCATTCGTAAAGTGAATGGAGCGGAGACGGAAAGTATTTTGCTGTTATTGTCAAGAGATGTGCTTTGGCTGGCCATTCCGTCTGTCGCCATAGGTATTGGGGGAGCATGCCGGGCCGGAAAGCTTTGGGCGAGCCAGTTCTCTGATGTTGTGCCATTCCCTATAGGCGGATATATTCTTGTAGGTTGTCTGTTGCTGTTGTTTATTGTTGTTACCGTGGTGTTGAAGGCATGGTGCATTGCCAATGAAAATCCGGTAAAGAGCATCAAGAGCGAATAAAGTTGCCGCAACATACATCATGCGTTTGGGGTAGACAGACCATCTGTTTGGGGCGAATAGATGATGTGTTTGGGCTGAATGAATGATATATTTTCGAACAATTTGTTTGTTATAACATAAAATGCAATATTTGCAGTAGAATAAATCACTTTCACCTCGCTTTTTCGGTAATTCCTGTGGGTAATCTCTTTACATATATCCACAATGCCACCGCTGCCGTTACAAAAGCAAAGAAGTCCGATACCGGCATACATATCCAGATGCCGTCCAGCCCAAAGTAATGCGGGAATATCAGTAGTCCCGGCAACAGATACAGTAATTGGCGTGTCAGCGACAAGAAGATACTGATTTTCGCCTTCCCGATGCTTTGGAAGAAATTGCCGATGACAATCTGTGCACCTACCAGCGGGAATATGGCTACGGCAATGCGTACGCCTCTGGAAGCAATATCTATCAACTCTTCATCACTGGTAAAGATGGCAGATATGGCATGGGGGAACAATTCGCAGATAAGGAAGCCTGTACTGGTGATACATACTCCGGCAATGATGGTCAGGCGCAGGGTAGCCTTCACACGGTCGTGTTTTTGCGCACCGAAGTTATAGCCTACAATCGGTTGCATTCCCATCGTCAACCCCAATACAATCATTACATAGAGTACCAGCAGCCGGTTGATAATGCCATATGCCCCGATGGCCATATCGCCTCCGTACTGTTGGAGGCTGTTGTTTACGATAATCACAATGACACATGCCGTGACGTTCATTAGGAACGGTGACATACCGATGGATAATATACTGCTGATGATGCGTTTCTTCATCTTCCAGAACCCCCGTTGCAGACGTACCACACTTGTCTTTTGCAGGAAATGGCTCACTACCCACACCATGCCGATGAACTGCGAGATGACCGTTGCCGTTGCAGCTCCCCGTATTCCCCAGTCAAATTGGAAGATGAAAATGGGAGCGAGGATTATGTTGCAGACTACCGTTACCATAGACGTGAGCATCGCTTTCTTGGGATATCCCGTGGCACGCATGATATTGTTCAGGCCAATCATGGTATAAGTGACGGGGGTACCCAGTAATATCACCTGCATAAAGTCGCGGGCATATGGCAACGTATCATTGCTGGCACCGAAGAAGCGCAGAATATCATCCAGGAATATAAATGAGATGCCGCCGAATATGAATGCATTGACCAGGCAGAACATCAGTGTGTTTCCCAATACTTCCGTTGCTCCGTCCAGGTCTTTCTGTCCCAACCGGATGGACGAAATGGTGGAGCCACCTGCCGATACCATCGTACAGAAAGCCACGACCAGATTCATCAGAGGGAAAGTAATGGCGAGTCCGGCAATGCCCATAGGACCTACGCCATGACCGATGAAAATGCTGTCGATGATGTTGTACAACGAAGTAATCGTCATGCCTATAATGGCCGGAATGGAGTACTGCACAAGCAGTTTGCCAATACGTTCGGTTCCTAATATATGCGCGTTGTTCATTTGATATGAGTCAATTAAGGAGCACAAAGGTATAAAATATTTGTTTGATTCGCAGATTATTCCCACCTTTGTACGCTATAATGTTTTGGTATTAACAGATTTAGGTAAAAGAAAGTTTATGGACACAACAAAAGCAACCGCCGTACTTTTTGATTTTGACGGTGTGGTGGTAGACACGGAAACACAGTACAGTCACTTCTGGCATGAAATGGGAAAGCAGTATTTGGGTATGGATGATATTGAAGGCAGGGTGAAGGGCCAGACGCTGGTCTATATTTATGATACCTTTTTTCCGGGCATGGCGAAGGAACAGGCCGAAATTACCGAACGGCTGAACCGCTTTGAACAGGAAATGTCATTCGACTTTATTCCCGGAGTGCTTGACTTCATTGCCGACCTACACCGGAATGGGGTGAAGACTGCCGTAGTGACCAGCTCCAACGAAGCGAAGATGGCAGCTGTCTATCGGGTTCATCCCGAAATAAAGACTCTTTTCGACCGTATTCTTACGGCCGAGATGTTTACGGCTTCCAAGCCTGCACCGGATTGTTTTCTGTTGGGTATGGAGGTTTTCGGCACAACTCCCGACACCACATATGTATTCGAGGATTCTTTCAACGGGCTGAAAGCCGGCATGGCTTCAGGAGCTACCGTTATAGGGTTGGCAACCACCAATTCCCGTGAAGACATAGCTCCGTTGTGTCATTATGTATTGGATGACTTTCAGGGATTCACTTACGATAAATTAACTCAATTGTACAAGTAATCAGAAAAAGGATTACCTTTGCGCCGAAAATTAAATTGAGTAATTGTAAATTGCCAAATTGTAAATACTATCATGGGTTATATTTCAGACGACACTCGTAAAGTGACTACACATCGCCTTATCGAAATGAAGCAGAGAGGCGAAAAGATATCAATGTTGACATCATATGACTATACTATGGCGCAGATTGTGGACGGTGCCGGGGTAGACGTGATTCTGGTGGGAGATTCCGCTTCCAATGTAATGGCAGGCAATGTCACCACGCTTCCCATCACGCTCGACCAGATGATTTATCATGGCAAATCCGTGGTTCGCGGTGTGAAGCGTGCCATGGTCATTGTCGACATGCCTTTCGGCTCTTATCAGGGCAACGAACTGGAGGGATTGGCTTCCGCTATCCGTATTATGAAAGAAAGCCATGCCGACGCCCTCAAACTGGAGGGAGGCGAGGAAATCATCGGTACGGTGAAGCGTATCCTCAGCGCCGGTATTCCCATCATGGGACATCTCGGACTGATGCCCCAATCCATCAACAAGTATGGAACATATACGGTCCGTGCCAAGGATGATGCCGAAGCCGAGAAACTGGTACGCGATGCGCATTTGCTGGAAGAAGCCGGATGCTTCGGACTGGTATTGGAGAAGATTCCTGCCGCATTGGCTGCCCGCGTGGCAAGCGAGCTGACTATACCCGTTATAGGCATCGGTGCCGGTGGCGATGTGGACGGCCAGGTGTTGGTGGTTCAGGATATGCTGGGTATGAATAACGGTTTTCGTCCCCGTTTCCTGCGTCGCTATGCCGACCTGCATACAGTGATGACGGATGCCATCAGCCGTTATGTTTCCGATGTGAAGAATTTAGATTTCCCGAATGAGAAAGAACAGTACTAACAAACTCATGACACTCAATTTTTGGCGGATGTGTACGGCAAATCTGTTGCTGTTCATATCCGTCTATATGCTTTTCCCTTTGCTTCCTTTTGTGATGGGAGAGCAGTTGGGTGTTTCCGTCGGGCAGGCGGGCAGCATGTTTCTGGTCTTTGCGGTGGCCATGTTTGCTGTCGGTCCTTTCCATGCCTATCTGGTCGATGAATATAAAAGGAAACACGTGCTCCTTTACTCCGCACTCATTATGCTGGCGGCTGTTCTGGGATATGCCTTTGTGGATGGTTATACGAAATTTCTGCTGCTTGCCGCTGTGCAGGGAGCATGTTTCGGGCTGGCAACCACAGCGGGCATTACGGTGGCCATCGACATAACGACTTCCGCGCGCCGCAGCGCAGGAAACATGGTATATGCATGGGCTGCACGCTTGGGCATGCTGGTGGGTGTTGTGTTGGGTATTGGAATGTATAGGATGTATGGTTTCCGTATGGTGACCTATCTGTCTGTAGCGGCCGGACTGGCCAGCATATTTTTCGCATCGAGGGTATATGTGGCTTTCCGTGCTCCGATAGGCGTGTCGTTGTGCAATATGGACCGCTTCTTATTGCCGCGTGCATGGGTACCTGCCATCAATATGCTGTTGATTGCTTTTGTACCGGGAGCGTTGCTGCCACTGATGTTTGTGGGCGATTACTGGTCATTGGCGGCATTGGCTGTATTGGTGTTCATTACAGTCCCGTTCATGAAGATGTTCGTCAAGCTGTCGCACCATTGCCAGCGTGGAACGGCAAACACCACTTGCCATTTGTTCATGGAGGCAGGGCTGCTGGTGGGCATGGCTGTGGCTTGCCACCTGATGGACAAAGCGCAGATATACCATGTGGCGTCTGTTGCTGCTATGCTTGCCGTATTTTTCTTTGTACTGCTGACCTATCCTTATTATAAGAAGAAGCGGGTGAGGTAAGGGATAAATACAATCAATCCTATAATGGCCGCCGTTGCAGCACATACCAGTACTGCTCCGGCGGCTATGTCTTTTACTTGCCCTGCCACGGGATGCTGTTGGGGAGACACCAGGTCGACCAGCTTCTCAATGGCGGTATTGAACAGTTCGGCTGCTATCACCACTCCGATGCAGAGAATGATTATCATCCACTCCATGCGGGTAATGCCTAAAACGAATCCTGCAATGACTACCACAGCCGTAGCTATCAGATGGAAGTTCAGGTTCTGTTCTTTTCCTATGCAACACCGGATACCTTTCCAGGCATATCCGAAACTGCGCAACTGCTTTTTAAAGTCGTACTTCATGGATTATAGTTGTTGCTTAATTCCTTGAAACCTGTTTCACTCCCTTTACTGTTCTCAGTTTCTTGACAAGTGTTTCCAGATGTCCCGTATCGCTCACCATGATGGTCAGTGTTCCGGAGAACAGCCCGTCATGCGAGTCAATGCCGATGCTTCTCAAAGTAATACCCGTTTCTTTGGAAATGATGGAAGTGATGTTGGTCACGATGCCGATGTCATCGTGTCCCACTACGCGCAGGGTGATGGGGTACTGTGTACCTTGTGACTTTCCGGCCCAGCGTGCCTTCACGATACGGTAGCCGAAACGTGAGTGCAAATCACTGGCATTGGGACAATCGCAACGGTGTATCTTGATACCTCCCGTCACACTGACAAAGCCGAATACATCATCTCCATAGATGGGATTGCAGCAGCGTGCCAACTTGAAATCCAATCCTTTCAGATTTTGATCAATGACCAGTACATCTTCTTTGGTACCTATCTCTTCCGGTATGCCTTGTTGAAGGTTATAGCCTTCAGCACTGCGGTAGACAATATCGTCGCGCGTATCATTTTCCCGTCTTTGCTGTTCCTGGTATTTGTCTATAATCTCGTTGACATCCAGTTCTTCATCGGCTATGGCTTGATAGAAGTCGGTCACTATCTTGAAACCGAGGCGCTTGATGAGGCGCATCATGGTTCCTTCATCATACTCTATCTTCCGGTTCTTGAACTTGCGTTCCAGGGTTTCCTTAGCGAAGGCGTGCTGGCGTGCAGCCATTTCCTTCAATGCCTGGCGTATTTTGGTGCGTGCCTTGGAGGTGGTTACGATGTTCAGCCAGTCCTGCTTGGGCGTCTGCGTATTCGATGTCATTATCTCCACCTGGTCACCGCTATGCAGCATTTGCTTCAGCTGTACATTCTTGCCGTTCACTTTTGCACCGATACATTTGCAGCCCAGTTTGCTATGGATGTGGAACGCAAAATCGAGCACGGTGGAGCCTTTGGCAAGTTTGAACAAATCACCTTTGGGAGTAAATACAAATACCTCGTCTTCGTACAAATCCAGTTTGAACTGGTCCATCGTTTCCAGTCCGTTGCTGTCCGAGCTCTCTAAGGCTTCGCGTACGGAAGTCAGCCATTCGTCAAGACCAGATTCACCTTTCACTCCTTTGTATCGCCAATGGGCGGCCAGGCCTCGTTCGGCAATATCATCCATGCGTTCGGTACGTATTTGTACTTCCACCCATTTGCCTTCGGGGCCCATCACGGTGATGTGCAGTGATTCATATCCGTTGCTTTTAGGTACGGACAACCAGTCGCGTAGCCTTTTCGGGTTAGGCTGGTACATATCTGTTACGATGGAGTAGGCCTGCCAACATTCCAGTTTCTCCTTTTCCAGGCAAGAGTCCAGGATGACGCGGATGGCAAACAGGTCATACACGCCTTCGAAGGGGCATTTCTGCTTCTTCATTTTCTGGTAGATGGAGTGGATGGACTTGGTGCGTCCTTTGATATGGAACTTCAGTCCGGCTTCTTCGAGCTTCTTCTGTACCGGTGCAATGAAGGCGGCAATGTACTTGTCACGCGATGCCTTGGTCTCATTCAGTTTTTCCTTGATATGGTAGTAAACGTTCTTTTCTGTGTATTTCAATGAGAGGTCTTCCAGTTCCGACTTCAATTTGTACAGACCCAGCTTATGGGCAAGGGGCGCATAGAGATAAGCCGCTTCGTTGGCTACCTGCCGACGGGCTTCGTCATTTTCGCAGTCCTTGATTTGCCGCATGATGTTTACGCGGTCGGCAATCATAATGAGAATGACACGCATGTCCTCGGCGAAAGTCAGCAACAAGTTGCGGAAATTCTCGGACTCGATGGTAGGGCTTTTGGAATAAAGTTCGTTTACACGTATCAATCCCCGGATGATGCCTGCCACATCCTCGCCATAGATTTGCTCCACTTCCAGAGCGGTGCAAGTGCCGCAGCGCACGGAGTCGTGCAGCATGAGCCCCAGGATAGAAGCACGCTTCATTCCGATTTCTTCCGCTACAATGACAGCCGTCTGCATATCTTTGATGACGGGATTCAAACCGAATATATCACGCTGGATACGGTTGTTCTGTATAGTATTGACAAGATGTATTTTCAGCTTTTTGCAGTCCCCCTTCTGGAGGGTTTCTCCGGAAAGTTGCAACAGTTTGCGGTAGAGCGAGAAGAGTAAATCTTTCTCTTTGATAGTGAAAAATTCATCAGTTTCCATAATCGTCCGTATTTTATGCTTCAAAGGTAAGTTTTTTCTTCATTTTCTTGACGGCAGTTCTGCTTTTTTTGTATTTTTGGGCATGAATTAATAAAACAAGATATTATGATAACACCGCAAGACAAAGAGTTGCTCGAAAATAAAGGCATCTCCGAAGAACAAATAGCCGAACAGTTGGCTTGTTTCGAAAAAGGTTTTCCATACTTGAAGCTGTCTGCCGCCGCTTCTGTAGAAAAGGGTATACTGGCTCCGAATACGGATGAACAGAAGAAATACCTGGATGCCTGGGAGGCATATACACAAACCGATAAAGTGGTGGTGAAGTTTGTGCCTGCTTCGGGTGCTGCCAGCCGTATGTTCAAGAACTTGTTTGAATTTCTCGGGGCAGACTATGACACTCCCCAGACAAACTTTGAAAAGACTTTCTTTGAGAAAATAGAGAAGTTTGCCTTCTATGATGACTTGAATACCGCTTGCCAGAGGACTGCCGGAAAGGATATACCGACTTTGGTTGCCGCTGGAAACTACAAGGCGGTTGTTGCTGCCTTACTCGAAGGGGCCGGACTGAACTATGGTGCTCTGCCCAAAGGATTGCTTAAGTTCCATAAGTATGAAGACGGTAGCCGCACGCCGCTGGAAGAGCACTTGGTAGAAGGAGCATTGTATGCTGCCAATAAGAACGGTAAGGTGAATGTGCATTTCACGGTTTCGCCCGAACATCGTGCCTTGTTCAAGGCTTTGGTAGACGAAAAGGCTGCCGCTTATGCAAAGAAGTATGGGGTGGATTATAACATCTCTTTTTCGGAACAGAAGCCGAGCACCGATACCATTGCCGCCGATATGGAAAACAAACCCTTCCGCGACAATGGCAAATTGTTGTTCCGTCCCGGCGGTCATGGCGCCTTGATTGAAAACTTGAATGACCTTGATGCGGATATTATCTTCATAAAGAATATAGACAATGTGGTACCCGACAAGCTGAAAGGTGACACCGTATTATATAAGAAACTGATTGCCGGTGTGCTGGTAGCGTTACAGCAGAGAGCGTTTGCTTATCTGCAGTTGCTTGACAGCGGGAAGTATACACACGAGCAAATTCTTGAAGTTCTGCAATTCCTGCAGAAACAACTCTATTGCAAGAATCCGGAGACAAAGAATCTGGAAGATGCCGAGTTGGTTATATATCTGAAAGAGAAGCTGAACCGTCCGATGCGTGTTTGCGGTATGGTGAAGAACGTAGGCGAACCGGGCGGAGGTCCGTTCCTGGCATACAACAGTGACGGTACTATCTCTCTGCAGATTCTGGAAAGTTCGCAGATTGATATGGACGACCCGGAAAAGAAGGAAATGTTTGAAAAGGGTACCCATTTCAATCCGGTGGATTTGGTTTGCGCTGTACGTGACTATAAAGGACATAAGTTCAATCTTGTGAAGTATGTGGATAAAGCGACAGGCTTCATCTCTTATAAGTCCAAGAACGGCAAGGACCTGAAAGCGCTTGAACTTCCCGGTTTGTGGAACGGGGCCATGAGTGATTGGAACACAGTATTTGTAGAAGTGCCTCTGACTACATTCAATCCGGTAAAGACGGTGAATGACTTGTTGAGAGAACAACACCAATAAGAGGATTTACTATTAGACGATTTACGATGTACGATTGGGATTGCTTTGGCTTGTGGCGGTTTATTGTCTAAAGTAACTCTAATCGTACATCGTACGTCGTCAAATCGTAAATATATAAAATTGTAAATAAAAGAATTGATGAAAAAGATTTTATTGTTAGGTTCCGGTGAGTTGGGCAAGGAGTTTGTTATTTCTGCCCAACGTAAGGGCCAGTATATCATTGCTTGCGACTCGTATGCCGGAGCGCCTGCCATGCAAGTGGCAGATGAATGTGAGGTATTCAGCATGCTCGATGGAGATGCTTTGGAACGTGTAGTACGCAAACACCAGCCGGATATTATTGTTCCGGAAATTGAGGCTATCCGTACAGAACGTCTGTATGATTTCGAGAAAGAAGGCATTCAGGTAGTGCCCAGTGCACGCGCCGTGAACTTTACCATGAACCGTAAAGCCATACGTGACCTTGCAGCTAAAGAGCTGGGATTGAAGACTGCTAAATATTTTTATGCCAAATCTTTGGATGAACTGAAAGCTGCTGCTGAAAAGATAGGTTTCCCGTGTGTGGTGAAACCGCTGATGTCCTCTTCCGGTAAAGGCCAGTCTCTCGTAAAGAGTGCCGACGAACTGGAGCATGCCTGGGAGTATGGCTGTAATGGTAGCCGTGGAGACATCAAAGAACTTATCATTGAAGAGTTCATCAAGTTCGACAGTGAGATAACACTGCTCACCGTAACACAGAAGAATGGTCCGACCTTGTTCTGCCCGCCTATCGGCCATGTACAGAAGGGTGGGGACTATCGTGAAAGCTTCCAGCCTGCCCATATTGACCCTGCCCATCTAAGGGAGGCGCAGGATATGGCAGAGAAAGTGACCCGTGCCTTGACCGGTGCCGGATTGTGGGGAGTGGAATTCTTTCTCAGCCATGAGAACGGTGTCTATTTCTCCGAACTCTCTCCACGTCCGCACGATACGGGTATGGTAACCCTGGCCGGAACCCAGAATCTGAATGAGTTTGAATTGCACTGTCGTGCGGTGCTTGGTCTGCCTATCCCTGGCATCAAGCAGGAGTGTATAGGAGCCAGTGCTGTCATCCTTTCTCCGATAGCCAGTCAGGAACGTCCCAATTATCGTGGCATGGAAGAGGTTACGAAAGAAGAGGATACTTATCTGCGTATTTTTGGTAAGCCTACTACCCGCGTAAACCGCCGTATGGGTGTAGTGCTGTGTTATGCACCTCTTGACAGTGATCTTGACACGCTGCGCGACAAAGCGAAGCGTATTGCTGATAGGGTAGAGGTATATTAATGATTAGTGATGAATGATTGGTGATTTGTTGATGAATGGATACCATCAACAAATCACCAATCGTCAGTATTAATCATTGAAAAAGAGTCCGGGATAAATCTCTCCTCCAAGTTCTGTTACATCGAGGCTTTGTAATAGTTTTCCATCCGGAGCATAGAACAGTTGGAATTCTTCATCGGAATTGTATTGTTCCACCTCAATTATTATCACTGTGGGATGTTTGGGAAAGGTGATGATTCTTATATCCCTTAATCTCATGCCGGTCATTGTACTGCTCATGAATGCTTCTGCCACGGGAGCCGGCACTTTTTCCAGTGACTCTACATCCGTTTCAGTCATAACCCACTCCGCTTGTTTATTGAACCAGACATCAATTTCCTGACCGTCTGCAATAAATTCTGCCACGTAGCAACCGGCCATTTGCTCCCATTCCACATCCGTTGCTTGAGGATAGAGCTTTAGAAAAGCTGTTTGTATATTTGCAGGAAGACGCCCTTCCGCAAAGGCGGACACTGACAACAAGATAAGTAGTCCTGCCAGAATACCGAATTTTAATTTTTTCATAATCAAGGTTGTTTTGAGTTTTCTGTAAGAACAACCTTGTTGTGTTTTTGTTTCCGGGAATCAGTACGTTGTGTCGATGTACTTTTAAATATCAGTGAACCGGCCTTTGTATACAAAAGCTTTTTCTCCGAAATCCACTTCCGGCAGTACGGCACCTTCCTTGAATAATCCGTAAACAGATGACCCCGAACCACTCATGGAGGCATATACAGCTCCTTGCCGATACATCTCTTCCTTGATTTCTCCGATAGTGGGAAATTGGGGGAATACGCTTTCTTCAAAGTCATTGACCATTCGTCCGTTCCATTCTTCAACGGGAAGTTGGGCTATTTCTTTCAGAGACATTTCCGGATGATGCGGTTTTATTTTTGCAAAGGCATCCCGTGTAGAGACGAAAATGTCCGGCTTCACCAACCATATCCGGTATCCTTTCAGTGAGAGGGGAAGGGGAGAAAAGATATTTCCGATACCTTCTGCGTAAGTCGGACGGTTTCTGATGAAGAAGGCACAATCGGCCCCCAGCTTGGCGGCATACGTTTCCAAAGTGTCATCCGGCAGTCCGAGTTCAAACTTATTATTCAGAAGCTTCAGCATGAAGGCTGCATCGGCCGAACCGCCACCCAGTCCGGCTCCCGAGGGGATATGCTTGAAGAGATGGATGTCTACCGGAGGAAGGTTGAACCGGTCGTCCAGCAACTTGTAGGCTTTCACTACCAGATTGTTTTCCGCTTCTCCCTCAATCTCCAGGCCTGCTTGATGCAGACGGAACTTTCCTTTTCCTTCGTTCAAGATATTTATTTCCAAAGCATCTTCTATGGGAACCGGATAGAAAATGGTTTCCAGATTATGGTATCCGTCCGGACGCTTTTCTGTGATATTCAGTCCCAGGTTTATTTTGGCATTTGGAAAAGTCAGCATGGCGTTGAAAATTAAGAATTAATAATTTAAAATTAAAAGGAGAAGCTATTGGAGTGCAGCTTCCGAAGACAAAGTTAGTGATTTCTGTTCATAGTAGATTGAAAACTTAACAATGATTTATTTACTGCTTATAAATAAATTCGCTTATCTTTGCCATACGAGCGAAGATAGGCTGCACCTCAACATAACTTTTTCATGCAAGCATGAAAGTTATATATTCGGTTTGCACTATCTTTGCTTTCCCTTTCTAAAAGGGAAATTCATTTAATTTTTAATTTTCAATTTTTAATTCTTAAAGTGGCAGAACAAAGAAGAACATCCCGTACTCCGAAAGGAAAGGCACCACAGCCCGTAACAGACTACGGACGTATCCAGCCGCAAGCGCCGGAGCTGGAAGAAGCTGTCTTGGGAGCCTTGATGATTGAGAAGGACGCTTATTCGCTGGTAAGTGAAATTCTTCGTCCGGAGTCATTCTATGAGCATAGACATCAGTTGATATATTCCGCTATTACCGATTTGGCCGTGAATCAGAAGCCGGTCGATATCCTCACCGTGAAGGAGCAGCTTTCCAAGCGGGGAGAATTGGAGGAAGTGGGCGGCCCGTTCTATATTACCCAACTTAGCAGTAAGGTGGCATCTTCTGCACACATCGAATACCATGCACGTATCATTGCGCAGAAAGCTTTGGCACGTGAATTGATTACTTTTACCAGTAATATCCAGAGCAAGGCTTTCGACGAGACGCTGGACGTGGACGACCTGATGCAGGAGGCCGAAGGAAAGCTGTTCGAGATTTCCCAGCAGAACATGAAGAAGGATTATACACAAATTAATCCCGTCATTGCCGAAGCCTATGATTTGATTCAGAAAGCTGCCGCCCGCACCGATGGTTTGAGTGGCTTGGAAAGTGGGTATACCAAGCTGGACAAGATGACTTCCGGATGGCAGAAGTCCGACCTCATCATTATTGCAGCCCGTCCTGCCATGGGTAAAACGGCGTTCGTACTTTCCATGGCAAAAAACATTGCCGTGAATTTCCGCAATCCCGTAGCACTGTTCTCGCTTGAAATGAGTAACGTGCAGCTGGTGAACCGTCTGATATCCAACGTGTGCGAGATTCCGAGTGAGAAAATCAAGAGTGGCCAGTTGGCAGACTATGAATGGCAGCAGTTGGATTACAAACTGCGTGACTTGCTGGATGCTCCGCTTTATGTGGACGATACGCCTTCTTTGTCGGTATTCGAACTCCGTACGAAGGCACGGCGTCTGGTACGTGAACACGGAGTGAAGATTATCATCATCGACTACCTTCAGCTGATGAATGCAAGCGGAATGTCTTTCGGTAGCCGTCAGGAGGAAGTCAGTACCATTTCGCGTTCATTGAAAGGTTTGGCCAAGGAGCTGAACATTCCTATCATCGCCTTGTCGCAGTTGAACCGTGGTGTGGAGAACCGTGAAGGCGAGGAAGGCAAGCGTCCCCAGTTGAGTGACCTTCGTGAATCCGGTGCTATCGAGCAGGATGCCGATATGGTGTGCTTCATCCACCGTCCCGAATATTACAAGATTTATACTTCTGCCGATGGTAGTGACTTGCGCGGTATGGCGGAAATCATCATAGCAAAGCACCGTAACGGTGCCGTGGGGGATGTGCGTCTGAGATTTATCGGACAGTACACCCGTTTCCAGAATCCGGAGGATGATATGGTTATCCCACCTCCGACGGAGGGTGGAGGAGCTACATTCGGTTCACGTATGAATGCGCCTATCGGAAGTACGGCAACACCGCCACCTCCATCGGCTGCTGATTTTCCGCCACAGACGGACAACCCGTTTGGAGGTGTGGGGTCGGACGGGCCATTACCTTTCTGATGTATTTTTATGGCTACACCCTTTGCCTTGAATGCCTATACCATCGTAGAGTGATGGCTACACCTTTAGGTACAAAGGGTGTAGCCATGTTAAATACTGTATTTGAGCCTATTTACTTATTCTAAAATCTTCAATGTGGACAGTAAGAACGTCAATCTTACTTTTGCTCCCTTTTCCGTTTTGATTGTGCCTCGGGCATCTGCTGTTCTGTGTTTATTTTATCAGTGGATAGAGTATCTTGTTTTATTTTTTGTTCCTTTCTCAGCCGGTTGAGTTTCCATCTGTTCCAGAAAAGGAGCTCACTCCATTTGTTGAAATCCTTTTTGAAGATAATGCCAATACCTTGTGTTGTCAGATTTGTCCGGGTGTAGTAGCGGTCGTTCGTTTCGTTGTACGCTTTCAGGCGGATGTCTCCGGAACGGTTGACGAGCCATTCCGCTTCAAAGTCTCCCACAAAATTGGTATTTGCCATCGGATTGTCACGATAGCCAAAATTACCATTGATAAGTAGTCGGTTATTCAATAATTGCCCCGAAAGCATGGTCTCGAACTCCATGTCTGTCCAGCCTCTTTCACCGGTACTGAAATTGGTGCCGAAGTTCCAGTTATTGACATCGAGAATGTTCGATAAAGCGTTATTCAACTGTCCGGAAAGGGTGGATGAAACAACACTGGACATCATATTCGAATTCTGGGTGGCTCCCAAGTTTTCCGGGGTATAGAACTTGCCGATAGCCAACAGATAGAGTATCTGCATGTTCATTTGCTCGTCAGTAGGAATATAGTTACGGACAATGGCCTGCACTTCATCGCGTTCGTTGGGCAGCTCGATGTCGAATTTTACATCGGGTGAAGTCAATTGTCCGGTAAGGTCCATCATACAGTTCACTTTTACATTTGTCTGGCTGATGTAGCCGGAGGTTGCCTCGTTGGGCATCAGGTCATTTAAGGATGCTGAGTTGACCGTATAGCCTGCTTTTATGTCCAGAGTGGCATCCAGCGGCGAACCGTTGAATGTAATGGTACTTCCATCCCTGATAATAAAGTCCTTTCGGATAACCTCTTGCAGACTGAATTTATAGACTCCCTGGCTTATCCGGTAACTGCCGAACATCTTTACATCTCCTTTATTGAAAAACTCTGTACGGATATTTCCGGTTCCCCGTCCACTGATATAGTCGCCGGCGATAGGGTCCATGATAATCTTCATGGTAGCGTCGGGGGTGGCGTCTACCAAGAGATTCAGCCGGATGTCAGTGTCGCTTTCTTTCTCTTCCTCGATTTCCTTTTGGGCAATCTCGTAGTCGGAAAGGCGGACAGAGTCTTGTACGGCACGGCGTGGCGTCTTGTCCACAAACTTGATGAACTGGTTGCTGACTGCTGTAGATACGTTATCCTTTATATAGGTAAAGGTGGTGTTGCGATTGGTAGTCATTGCAACGTCAATGTTAACGCCATCTTGGGCATTACCGGCAATAGTGGCATTCCCCGTACCGTAGACGGTGCCGTAGAAGGGATAGTCCGGTGATTCTTTGGTATTCATCACCAGCATGTCGTTGACATTGAAATTGAAACGGTACTCCAGGTTCTTGAAATGCTGATAATGCAGATAGCCGCTCATGCTGCCTTGATGCCCTTGCGTGTCGAAAATGCGGTTGTTGCGGAAGGTCAACCCGCCGGGCTCGATGTAGATGCTGTCTTTGACGGAGAAAGTGGTGTTGAGCACGTCTACCTTCATGGAAGCATCGCCGAATACACGCCCTTCCATGGTGAGAGCCTTGAATTTGCCATAGAAATGTACATGGCCGGTGGCACGTCCGTTGAATTCGGGCGTGATGCTGCTCATATAATGATGTATGAACTTCAAGTTGGTACCGCCCGCTTCAATTTGGAGATCCAATGAACTGGTGGGCTTCAAGGGATAGACATAGCCATACACATGGCTTTTGGCGATATCTTTCTCCCTGATATGGGCATCCAGATAGATGCCCTTCACGTCATGGTGCCATTCTCCGTGTATGTTGGCATCACCCAGCAAGCCTTCGTTCAATCCGAGGTTGCGGATAAACAAGTCGGTGCTCATGACGGGTTTTTCCAGTACTCCGCTGGCGAAAGCCGGACCGGTGGCTTCTCCTTTGAAATTGACTCCGAGGTCTGCAATGTCGAACACATAACCGATGTTGATTTCCTTCAAATCCAGACGTACTGTATCTTCGGGTTGTGGTGAAACGATACCATTGATACGCAAGTGCCGGTCTTTATGGCTGAAGTAGAAATCATTGACATACACTTTGCCGGAGTCGAGTACCACTTGGGAGGGATGTATATCCCATAGCGTATCGTTCAGTATCACGTTGGTGGGCTGGACATCAATGACGGTTTTTAAGGGGGGAAGTTTCCTCTTGTTTTCATTCGCTTCTTTCTGTTCACGGATGAAGTGGGCGACGGCGGCGAGTTTCCCGCTGTAGGTTACAGTGCTGCTGTTACCCCAGTTCAGCGTGGTCTGTATGCTGTTGTTCTGGGCTTGCGCTTCTAAAGCTATATTGACAGCGCCGCTTGATTTGCGGTTGCTGAAGCGTAGGCGTGTATGGAACTGGTCACCGGGATTCTCGCAAAGGAACATTCCGGATTCGATGAATTTGTTTTCATAGCGGAGACGGGGAAAATAGCCTTCTACACGGAGTCGCTGTGCCTTGTCATTGAAGTATCCTTTAATGGTGGAATGGGTATATACTTTTACCGGAATCTGAAAGACGGTGGAGAGCAGTTCCGTATTGTAAATGTGCATGTCGAAATGGAAATTGTTCTCCGTCTCTATGGGTTTCTTGTCTGGCAGAATCAAGGCGGGGATATAACGACGCATGATATTCAGTACACTGGCAGGCAGGGTACGATAAGAATAATCGCCTTCTATGCGACCTTGGAGAAAGTTGGATTGGATGGTCAGCCGTTTCTGGTCTTCGCTTTCTCTGATGGCGGATATCTTCAGATTGTCCAGGAAGTATTGTGTTTCCGGAGCTGCGAACAGTAAGCTGTCAACGTTGATTTCACCGTTCATCTCGTCAATGGAACCGCCGGTGAAGTCAGCCTTGACTTTGACTGATATTTCCGTATCTTCATAGTTGGGTGTCAGATGTAGGGCATGAGGACGAAATTTGTCGATGCTTGCCTGAAAGTTGAAAGTCGGTACCCGACTGGCGGTATTGATGGTGCCGTTCAAAATAACAGAACCATTGGTGTCATCCAAGGCGACTTTTCCCGTGAAGCCTCCCTGCTTGTATTCTCCATCCAGGGTGATATTTTCGTAATTGTAGTCGCTGTAATCAATGGAGGCAACCAGCCCTTTCAGCAGTACGGATGGGTATTGGTTTTCGTAATGGCTGCTGTTGACATCCAGATTGAAAGTTACTTTACCCAGTTTCTTGTTGCCCAGCATCTTGCCTAGCTCAAACTCTTTGGTTTTCACTGCACCGGAATAGGCAAAATAACCTTTATCTTTGTTAGAACTTAGTTTTACGTCAGTTTGGATGGTTCCGATGTCGGTGCGTACTTGTCCGTAAGTTACGAGGTCTGTGAAGTAGCCCGATACTTCTCCACGGAAGGAAACCGTTCCTAAGTGTTGCAGGACGGGAGGTACTCCATTATAGTTCTTGCTGAAATTCCGGACAAAGAAGGCAATTCCTTCCGGGTCTGCGTACAAATTGGACAAATTGCCGAATATATAAGCATTTTCCGGATGGGAAAGGTCTTGTAGTGATACGTCTCCCCTCAGATAAAAATGATTTCCGACAGAGACGGAAAGGTGCGGGCAATTCAGTTGATTGACAGTGCCGTCCGTCTGTACCTCTACTTGCAATTTTTCCTTGAAGGAACCAAAAGCCGGAACAAAAGCCGATAAATCCTGCAAGGCGATTTGAGAGGGCAGCAAATGGAATGAGAAACGGACATCTTGGGCAAGATTGTCAAACGCCCCCAGACTGTCATAATCCATGTGTATAGTATCCATTGCCAAAGAGGTGTTGGGGAGGTCGATGGCGAAATTTTCGATTTTCATCCGTTGGTCATTGCCGATAACCTTTAGGCTTAGTTTCTTCAATTCAAATCCGGAATGTTCTTCTTCGATGCTCAGACGCTTGATGGCGGCATTGATAGAATCATTTTGCAATGCTTTTAGGGAGATGTTTGCAATAATGTTACGCAAGCGGAGATGCTGTGGATTGAACTTTCCCGGAGTCTCTTTCTCGGACAGCACATCATACGAAACCTTTCCGCGGCGTATCAGTAAGGAATTGATACGGAGATCCAGGTTATTTTTCTTTTGAACCGTATCTTTGGATGCGAATGCGTCGAGTACAAACTGAAAATTAGGTTTATCCTTTGGAGTCTGCTTGCTCAGATTGATGTTAAAGCCGAACAATTGTATGTTACTGATGGATATTTTGCCGCTGAATAGGGGGAGAATATCGAATTTGGCGGAAAGACGGGGCACCTTCAGCATTTCCTTGCCGGACTGGTCGTCCAGGAGCAGGTCGTCGATGATGATGCGGTTCAGCAATCCTATGTTTATTCGCCCAATGGAAATCTTGCTGTCCAGTATGGAAGCCAGTTCATTGGCAACAAATACAGACATTTGTCGCTGAACGGATGGAATGTTCAGCAACAATATGGTACCGATATACAATCCCAATACAATACCGAGTACCCAGCGTACTGTTTTTTTTAGCTTTCTGATAGGCGGTTAATTTTTATAATCAGCCAACAAAAATATGAAATAATACGTTATGAATCGTACTTTTATCACTACTTTTGCAGCGTTTAAACGTAAATAAACATTATGAGTACAATAATCTTGGGAATAGAATCTTCTTGTGATGACACTTCTGCAGCTGTCATCAAAGATGGTTATCTGCTTTCGAATGTGGTGGCCAGCCAAGCTGTGCATGAAGCGTACGGTGGGGTAGTGCCTGAACTGGCTTCCCGCGCGCACCAACAAAATATAGTTCCGGTAGTGCATGAGGCATTGAAACGCGCCGGAGTAACTAAAGAGGAATTGAGTGCTGTGGCTTTTACACGTGGACCGGGATTGATGGGGTCGTTGTTGGTGGGGGTATCTTTCGCCAAAGGGTTCGCCCGTTCATTAGGTATTCCCATGATTGATGTTAATCATTTGACTGGCCATGTTTTAGCTCATTTCATTAAAGCAGAAGGTGAAGATAATGTGCAGCCGGAATTTCCTTTCCTCTGCTTGCTGGTTTCCGGTGGAAACTCACAGATTATCTTGGTGAAAGCCTATAACGATATGGAAATTTTGGGGCAGACCATTGATGATGCCGCCGGTGAAGCCATTGACAAATGCTCGAAGGTAATGGGATTGGGATATCCGGGTGGTCCGATTATTGACAAACTGGCTCGGCAAGGTAATCCTAAAGCCTTCTCGTTCAGCAAACCGCATATTCCAGGGTTGGATTATAGTTTCAGCGGACTTAAGACCTCGTTTCTTTACTCTCTGCGCGACTGGATGAAGGACGACCCCGATTTCATCGAACATCACAAGATGGATTTGGCGGCATCACTGGAAGCTACCGTTGTAGATATCTTGATGGATAAGTTGCGCAAAGCTGCCAAACAATATAAAATAAAGGAAGTGGCTGTTGCAGGAGGCGTTTCTGCCAATAATGGATTGCGTAATGCTTTCCGTGAGCATGCCGGGAAGTATGGTTGGAAAATATTTATTCCGAAGTTCAGCTACACAACGGATAACGCTGCCATGATTGCCATTACCGGATACTTCAAGTATATGGATAAGGATTTTTGTCCGATGGAAGCACCTGCTTATTCACGCGTAACTTTAGGATAATATATAATAAGGTATGAAGCTGGAAGAAAAGGTAGGAGAGCTGCTGAAAGCAAAGAAATTGTCCCTTTCCACCGCAGAAAGTTGTACGGGTGGAGGGATTGCCGCTCTGATAACTTCCGTTCCCGGCAGTTCGGAATACTTTAATGGTAGTATAGTGGCGTATTCCAATGAAATAAAGATGTCTTTGCTGCATGTATCTGCCGAAACTTTGGAAAAACATGGAGCAGTAAGCCGCGAAACTGTTACGGAAATGGTGAAAGGTGCGATGAAAACGCTGAAAACAGATTGTGCAGTGGCTACTTCCGGTATTGCAGGTCCTGGAGGTGGGACTCCGGAAAAACCGGTGGGTACGGTGTGGATAGCCGCTGCCTATAAAAATGAAATCGTTACCATGAAGCAGGAGGGAGACGAGGGAAGAAAGGGAAATGTGGAAAAAGCAATTCAAAATGCCCTTTTGTTGCTTTGTGAGAAGCTGAAATGAGGAAAAAATGCTATCATACAGTGAATTATTTTAAGAAAAACTTGTTTGGTAACGATAAAAGTGCTTACTTTGCGCTCTGTTTGAAATAGGCAAAAAAGAAAACTATAAAATTAAGATAGAAATGTCAAAGATTTGTCAAATTACCGGAAAGAAGGCCATGATTGGCAACAATGTTTCACACTCAAAGAGAAGAACAAAGAGAACCTTTGATTTGAACTTGTTTAACAAGAAGTTCTACTATGTAGAGCAGGATTGCTGGATCAGCCTTAGCATTTGCGCTAATGGTTTGCGCATTATTAATAAGAAAGGACTGGACGCTGCTTTGAAAGATGCGGTAGCTAAAGGTTATTGTGATTGGAAAAGCATTAAAGTTATTGGCTAAAGTAGAGGAGAATACTGATTATGGCAAAGAAAGCAAAAGGTAACAGAGTACAGGTGATTCTGGAATGCACAGAACACAAGGATAGCGGTATGCCGGGTACTTCTCGTTATATTACGACGAAGAACAGAAAGAATACCACAGAGAGATTGGAGTTGAAGAAATACAACCCGATTCTGAAGAGAGTGACAGTACATAAAGAAATTAAATAATAAATCTATAACTTATGGCAAAGAAAGCGGTAGCAACCTTGCACGAAGGAAGCAAAGAAGGACGTTCTTATACAAAGGTTATCAAAATGGTGAAGTCTCCTAAGACTGGTGCTTACATCTTTGATGAACAGATGGTCCGTAATGAAGATGTTCAGAACTTCTTTAAGAAATAAGATAAATACAGTGGCTGTAAAGCGCTGATGACTTATAAAAATCCCCTTGTCGGTATTTCCGGTAAGGGGATTTCTTTTTAAAAAGAGGACGAAGTTTTTAATATTCGTCAGTTTTGTTATATCTTTGCTGAAAATGCGAAGATAGGCTGCACCTCGGCATAAAAAATGAACGGGTTCATTTTATTCTGCATCCGGTTTGCACTATCTTTGCAGGGAATGCGAAAACAGGTTGCATAAAAATAATTAGTGTATGGGATTTTTTAGTTTTTTCTCCAAGGAAAAAAAGGAAACATTAGATAAAGGATTATCTAAGACCAAAGAAAGTGTGTTTGGCAAGATTGCGCGTGCCGTGGCAGGAAAGTCAAAAGTTGATGATGAAGTATTGGATAATCTGGAAGAGGTGTTGATAACTTCGGATGTGGGCGTGGAAACGACACTGAAAATTATTGAACGTATCGAAAAGCGTGCAGCAGCCGACAAATATATGAATGCCACTGAGCTGAATCATATTTTACGTGATGAAATCGCAGCGTTGCTTACAGAGAATAATTCGGAGGATGTGGATGACTTTGAAGCACCGATTGCGAAGAAACCATACGTCATTATGGTAGTGGGCGTCAATGGTGTAGGGAAGACTACTACGATTGGCAAACTGGCTTATCAGTTCAAGAAAGCCGGAAAGTCTGTTTATCTGGGTGCTGCCGATACTTTCCGTGCTGCTGCTGTGGAGCAGTTGGTGATATGGGGTGAACGGGTAGGTGTACCTGTTGTAAAGCAGAAAATGGGTGCTGACCCGGCTTCTGTCGCTTTTGACACACTGAGTTCCGCAACTGCCAATAATGCCGATGTGGTAATTATAGATACGGCAGGACGCCTTCATAATAAAGTCGGTTTGATGAATGAACTGACGAAAATCAAGAATGTGATGAAGAAGGTTGTTCCTGATGCTCCGAATGAGGTGTTGCTTGTGTTGGATGGCTCAACCGGGCAGAATGCATTCGAACAAGCCAAGCAGTTCACTCTGGCAACGGAGGTTACGGCAATGGCTGTTACAAAGTTGGACGGAACAGCCAAGGGTGGCGTAGTCATCGGCATTTCAGACCAGTTTAAAATTCCGGTTAAATATATTGGATTGGGTGAAGGAATGGAAGATTTGCAGGTGTTCCGTAAAAAGGAATTTGTTGATTCACTGTTCGGGGAGAATGCATGAAACGTAAGACTATAGATATCATCACTTTAGGATGTTCTAAAAACCTGGTGGATTCGGAACATTTGATGCGTCAGTTGGAGGAAGTGGGATTCCATGTGACACATGATGCGGAAAGACCGAAGGGACAGATTGCCGTAATCAATACTTGCGGTTTCATCGGTGACGCCAAGGAGGAATCCATTAATATGATTCTGGAATTTGCGCAGGCCAAGGAGGAAGGAAACTTGGAGAAGCTTTATGTAATGGGTTGCCTTTCGGAACGTTATCTGAAGGAATTGGCCGTTGAAATTCCCCAGGTGGATAAATTCTATGGTAAATTCAATTGGAGAGAGTTGTTGCAGGATTTGGGAAAGGCCTATCATGACGAGCTGCACATAGAGCGCACATTGACCACTCCCAAGCATTATGCCTATTTGAAGATATCCGAAGGGTGTGACCGTAAATGTTCTTATTGCGCTATTCCCATCATTACGGGACGGCATGTGTCGCGCCCGATGGAGGAAATACTTGACGAGGTGAAGTATCTGGTTGCACGGGGTGTAAAGGAATTCCAGGTTATAGCCCAGGAGTTGACCTATTACGGAGTAGATTTATATAAGAAGCAAATGTTGCCCGAGCTTGTTGAGCGGATTTCGGATATTCCCGGAGTGGAGTGGATACGCTTGCATTATGCCTATCCGGCACATTTTCCGACTGATTTATTCCGTGTGATGCGCGAGCGTGACAATGTATGCAAATATATGGATATTGCCCTGCAACATATCAGCGACAATATGCTGCAAAAGATGCGCCGCCATGTGACGAAGGATGAGACGTATAAGCTGATAGAACAATTCCGTGAGGAGGTTCCCGGTATCCATCTCCGTACTACACTGATGGTGGGGCATCCAGGAGAAACTGAAGCCGATTTTGAGGAGCTGAAAGAGTTTGTCCGTAAAGTGCGTTTCGATAGAATGGGGGCTTTTGCGTATTCGGAAGAAGAAGGGACGTATGCCGCTGCTGAATATGAGGATTCTATTCCCCAGGAAGTGAAACAAGCGCGCTTGGATGAGTTAATGTCTATTCAACAAGGCATTTCAGGGGAGTTGAGTGCGGAGAAAGTAGGCAGGCAGATGAAAGTAATCATTGACCGGCTGGAAGGCGAATATTATATTGGACGTACAGAATTTGATTCTCCCGAAGTGGATCCTGAGGTTTTGATTGAGCGTGGAGACAGAGCGTTGCATATAGGTAACTTTTACCACGTAGAGATAGTAAATTCCGATGATTTCGACCTTTTTGGACGAATAATTTAAAGATTTTTCCTTATCTTCTTGCATATGTGAAGAAGATTTGCTAATATAGCACCGTAGTTCAATTTAAAGGCTTACATTTTGAATAACAAAGAGTTTACTTCTGAATTGTCGCGGAGGTTAGGATACACATTGAAAGATACTTCTGAACTGGTTGCTTCATTGCTGGCAGATATGACACGGCAGTTGGAGGAGGGAAATATTATCTCTATACAAGGGTTCGGTACATTCGAAGTGAAAAAGAAGGCAGAGCGTATATCTGTGAATCCGACTACAAAGCAGCGTATGCTGGTACCTCCCAAATTGGTGTTGACTTATAAGCCGAGTACATTGTTAAAGGATAAGTTTAAGTAACCGGCTTTTAAAAAAATCTCCCGTATTATGAATGAGAAACTGAACATACAAGACCTGATTGACACGCTGGCTGAAAGGCATGGCATGAGCAAGAAGAATGCGGATAGTTTTGTGAAAGAATTCTTCCAGCTGATTGAGGAGTCTTTGGAGAAGGACAAGTATGTGAAGATACGAGGTTTGGGGACTTTCAAGCTGATAGATGTCGGGAGTCGTGAAAGCGTTAATGTGAATACGGGGGAAAGGTTTGAGATACAAGGGCATACAAAAGTGTCGTTTACACCGGAACCGGCTTTGAAAGATATTATCAATAGACCATTTTCGCATTTTGAAACTGTAGTTTTGAATGACGCTACGGTGCTTGAGGACACCCTGCAGGAAAATGACAGTGAAGATGATGAAGATACTGAAATCAAAACTCCGGAACAAGAGGTGGAGGAGAAGGTTGCCTTAGTGGAAGAAGCCACGATAGAAGAACCTTTGGTGGAAACTGTAGTCGAAGAGCCGTTAGTTGAGCCCGAACCGGAAGTTGAAGAGGAGAAACCGGAAAAAACTGAACCTGAAGCAATGCCTGAAAATATAGTTGCTGTTGAACCGGAACCGTCTGAGCCAGTGATAAAAGATACGGCAGATTCTTCGACTATGAAATATTTTATAGGCATCGTTGTATTTGTAGTGTTGTTGTGTGGTGGTGCCGTAGCTTTCATGTATTATCCGGACTTGCTTGACAAACTTACTGCAAAGCCTCTTGTAGAAGAGGTTGCAGACTCGGATGTGAAGGAATCTGTTACTGAAAAGGTGGATGTCCCTGCCGGTCAAGACAATATTGCCTTGACAGACAGCATTGTTTCAAAAGATGTTGTAGTTCCTGCCCGGACAGATACTGTGGCAGAAACTGTTGCTACAACAACTCCTGCGCTTACAACAACTCCAAAGGAAAATGTACAGGTACAGTCTCCCGCTCCTAAAAAAGAGCAGAAAAAGACAGTTGCACCGTTTGAACCGGATTCTGTGGGGTATACGATTGTGGGAACAGAAACCACTTATACCATCAAGGAAGGGGAAACGCTGACTAGGGTAGCGCTTCGTTTTTATGGGACAAAAGCTCTTTGGCCTTATATCGTGAAGCATAATCCCGGCGTAATCAAGAATCCGGATAATGTACCTTATGGTACCACTATCAAGATACCGAAATTAGCCAAGAAGCAGTAAAAAATTACTGCTTCTTTTTTGTTAAATACTAAACTCTATGAAAGTAGTTTAATCTAAAAGGTTTCGCATAGTTTTTTAATAAAAATTAGTTGGTATGGTTAATTTATTCCCGTACTTTTGGGAGCGAAAAAAATAATTGCCGGTTCAAAACCGGATAAATGAAGAAATTAAACATTAAAAAATAGATTGATTTATGGCTGAAACAATTGACATCCGCGAACTGAATGAGCGGATTGAAAGACAAAGTGCTTTCGTTACCAATCTTACCACAGGTATGGACCAGGTCATTGTAGGACAAAAGCATCTGGTAGAGTCGTTGTTAATTGGTTTGTTGTCCGATGGACATGTGTTGTTGGAAGGTGTGCCCGGTTTGGCAAAGACTTTAGCTATCAAGACGCTTGCTTCGTTGATTGATGCGCAATACAGCCGCATTCAGTTTACGCCTGACTTGTTGCCTGCCGACGTAATAGGTACAATGGTTTACAGCCAGAAGGATGAAACGTTCCAAGTAAAAAAAGGTCCGGTCTTCGCAAACTTTGTTTTGGCTGATGAAATCAACCGTGCTCCGGCCAAAGTACAGAGTGCTTTGCTGGAAGCCATGCAGGAACGTCAAGTTACTATCGGCAATGAAACTTTCGGGTTGCCCAAACCATTCCTGGTGCTTGCCACACAGAATCCTATCGAGCAGGAAGGTACTTATCCGCTGCCCGAAGCGCAAGTGGACCGTTTCATGCTGAAAGTCGTAATAGACTATCCGAAGCTGGAAGAGGAGAAACTGATTATCCGTCAGAATATCAATGGTGATAAATTTGAAGTGAAGCCCATTTTGAAGGCAGACGAAATTATTGAAGCTCGTAAAGTGGTTCGCCAGGTGTATCTGGATGAGAAAATAGAAAAATATATTGTTGATATTGTATTTGCTACCCGTTATCCGGAAAAATATGATTTAAAAGAACTGAAAGACATGATTGGTTTCGGCGGTTCGCCCCGTGCTTCCATCAACTTGGCCTTGGCTGCCCGTAGCTACGCGTTCATCAAGCGTCGCGGTTATGTCATTCCGGAGGATGTGCGCGCTGTGGCACATGACGTACTTCGCCACCGTATCGGCTTGACTTACGAGGCGGAAGCCAGCAATATGACATCTGATGAAATCGTCAGCAAGATACTGAACAAGGTTGAAGTGCCCTAACGCATAATAGAGGTTTTCGTAAACTTGAGGTTTACAATCCTATACCTGAGGCTTAGCGTCGTAAACCTTAGGGTTGAGTACCGAAAACCTCACCCCTTTTCATAGGGAAGTTTCTGTTATAAACTAAATTGCGCTTGTGTGCTTAAATGAGATTATTAAAATAAATCAATGGAAACAACAGAACTTTTGAAGAAAGTCCGTCAGATTGAGATAAAGACGCGCGGATTGTCCAACAATATCTTTGCCGGGCAGTATCACTCTGCCTTCAAGGGTAGAGGTATGGCATTCTCCGAGGTGCGCGAGTATCAGTTTGGCGATGACATACGCGACATTGACTGGAATGTGACCGCCCGCTTCAACAAGCCTTACGTCAAGGTGTTTGAGGAGGAGCGCGAATTGACAGTGATGTTGTTGGTAGATGTTTCCGGTAGTTTGGAGTTCGGTACGGTAAAGCAGATGAAGAAGGATATGGTGACGGAAATTGCCGCTACACTGGCATTCTCTGCCATTCAGAATAATGACAAGATTGGTGTCATCTTCTTTTCGGACCGGATTGAGAAGTTTATTCCGCCCAAGAAGGGACGTAAGCATATACTTTACATCATCCGCGAACTGATAGATTTTCATGCGGAAAGCCGGAGGACGAACATCCGTTTGGGATTGGAATATCTGACGAATGTGATGAAACGCCGTTGCACGGCATTTGTCTTGTCCGACTTCATCGACCAGGAAAGTTTCAAGAACGCCATGACCATTGCCAATCGTAAGCATGACCTGGTTGCCGTTCAGGTGTACGACCGTCGTGTGGAAGAATTGCCACCCGTGGGACTGATGAAGATTAGGGATGCCGAGACGGGACATGAGCAGTGGATTGACACCTCCTCGCGTGCCGTGCGCCGTGCCCATCATGATTGGTGGGTGAACAAGCAGGCGGAATTGAATGAAACGTTTACCAAGAGTAATGTCGACAATGTGTCGGTACGTACCGACCAGGATTATGTCAAGGCATTGATGAATTTGTTTGCGAAACGAAATTAATCGGAAAATGAAAAGATATTTATTTCTGATAGCGTTATTGATAGCATGGTCGGGAAGGGTAGTAGCCCAGTCGGTAACGGTAGATGCTACGATTGACTCTTTGCAGATTCTTATTGGAGAGCAGGCAAAGATAAAGCTTCAAGTATCTCTGGATGCCGATAAGCGTGCCATATTCCCGGTATATACCGATACGCTGGTGAATGGGGTTGAAATTATTGATGTGGCCAAGCCGGATACGCAACTGCTGAATGATGGCCGGCGTGCATTGATAACTCAAGAGTATACAGTTACCTCTTTCGACTCGGCTCTTTATTATCTGCCGCCTATGGAAGTGACAGTGGATAATGAGAAGTATCGCTCCAAAGCGTTGGCCTTGAAAGTATATTCGGTGAATGTCCCGTTAGACCCGGAGAATCCGGAACAGTTCTTCGGTCCCAAAACAGTGATGCAAGCGCCTTTTGCCTGGGAAGACTGGTATGGTCTTATGGCTTGTGGTGCGCTGATTATCCCGATAGGGATATTACTTGTCTATCTGATAATGCGCTTCTTCGACAATAAGCCTATTATCCGTAAGGTGAAGGTAGAACCTAAGCTGCCTCCCCATCAGTTGGCTATGCAGGAGATAGAACGTATCAAGAATGAGAAGGTATGGCAGAAAGGGGAACCGAAGGAATATTATACGGAATTGACCGATACTCTTCGTACATATATAAAAGACCGTTTTGGTTTCAATGCTTTGGAAATGACTTCTACGGAAATCATAGATAAGTTGCTGGAAATGAAAGATAAGGAAGCAATATCGGATTTGCGTGAATTGTTCCAGACTGCTGATTTGGTGAAATTTGCCAAGCATAATCCATTGATGAACGAAAATGACGCTAACCTGATTAATGCCATTGACTTTATTAATGAAACCAAGGAGAAAGAAGAGGAGAATGCCAAGCCGCAGCCTACGGAGATTACCATTATCGAGAAACGTTCTTTGCGTACCAAGATTTTGCTGGGAACGGGTATTGTAGTGTTGGCTGTAGCCCTTGTCAGTTCATTAATATATATCGGATTGGAGTTGTATAATTATTTTGCTTAATACAGGAAAAGTGACTTCAATCGGATATACATGAGTGAAAAGTGAGGGATGTTTGGAGCGAAGCTGAATTGTAAATCGTTAAATCGTACATAAATATGGTTTTTGCCAATATTGAATATTTATTTTTGCTGCTGTTGCTTATACCTTATATAGTATGGTATATTATGAAGCGGAAGAATAGTGAAGCTACGCTTCAGATTTCGGATGCCCGTGTGTATGCCCATACCCCTAAAAGCTATAAGAACTATTTGTTGCATGTACCGTTTGTATTGCGGATAATTGCCTTGATACTGATTATTCTTGTTTTGGCACGTCCGCAAACCACCGATAGCTGGCAGAACAGTGAGATTGAGGGTATTGATATCATGCTTGCTATGGACGTTTCTACCAGTATGCTGGCCGAAGACCTGAAACCTAACCGGTTGGAAGCGGCGAAGGATGTGGCGGCAGAGTTTATTAACGGACGTCCGAATGACAATATAGGTATAACTTTGTTTGCTGGAGAAAGCTTTACGCAATGTCCGTTGACAGTAGACCATGCCGTATTGTTGAACTTGCTTAAAGATATGAAGTGCGGGCTGATTGAAGACGGAACGGCAATCGGTATGGGTATTGCCAATGCCGTTACCCGTTTGAAGGATAGCAAGGCAAAGTCGAAAGTCATTATTCTGCTGACGGACGGTGTCAATAATAAAGGTGATATTTCTCCTTTGACGGCTGCTGAAATAGCCAAGAGTTTTGGCATTCGCGTTTATACTATTGGGGTAGGAACCAATGGTATGGCTCCTTATCCTTATCCGGTAGGCGGAACAGTGCAATATGTCAATATGCCCGTCGAAATTGATGAAAAGACTTTGACACAGATTGCCGGAACAACGGAAGGTAACTATTTCCGTGCCACCAGCAACTCGAAGTTGAAGGAAGTGTACGAGGAGATAGACAAGCTGGAGAAAACAAAATTGAATGTAAAAGAATACAGCAAGCGCCAGGAAGAGTACCGCTGGTTTGCGTTGGCTGCTTTCTTGTGCGTATTACTGGAGGTACTGTTACGCAACTCTATATTGAAGAAGATACCGTAAAAACGGAGAATGTCTTTTAGTGTATCAGTCATTGCGTAGCCAAATTGTAAATTGTAAATTGCTAAATTGTAAATAAAAAGATGTTTCGATTTGAAGAACCTGCATATTTGTACTTGTTGCTGCTGCTGCCTTTATTGGCGGCCTTCTACTTGTACTCCAATTATCGGAGGAGGAAAGCCATTCGTAAATTTGGTGACCCTATACTGATGGCACAGCTAATGCCGGATGTTTCCAAATACCGTCCGGATGTGAAGTTTTGGTTGGTTTTTGCGGCTATCGGGTTGTTCACGGTACTGCTGGCACGCCCGCAGTTTGGTTCCAAACTGGAGACGGTAAAACGCCAGGGAGTGGAAGTGATGATTGCGTTGGATATATCCAATTCCATGCTGGCACAAGACGTACAGCCAAGCCGCTTGCAGAAGGCAAAACGGCTGGTGGCGCAGTTGGTAGATAAGATGCAGAATGACAAGGTCGGTATGATTGTTTTTGCAGGTGACGCATTTACCCAGTTGCCTATTACGAGTGATTATATTTCTGCCAAGATGTTTTTGGAGTCCATCGACCCTTCGCTGATTTCCAAGCAAGGTACGGCAATTGGAGCTGCGATAAATCTGGCTGCCCGGAGTTTTACACCTCAAGAAGGAGTGGGACGTACTGTTATTGTCATCACCGACGGTGAAAACCATGAAGGTGGTGCCGTAGAAGCTGCTAAGGCTGCTGCAGAGAAAGGTATCCAGGTCAATGTATTAGGGGTAGGTATGCCTGAGGGTGCCCCCATTCCAATAGAGGGTACTAATGATTATCGTCGTGACCGTGAAGGTAATGTAATCGTTACTCGCTTGAATGAGCAGATGTGTCAGGAAATTGCTCAGGCGGGAAATGGTATTTATGTGCGCGTAGACAATACCAACGGTGCACAGAAAGCGATTAGTCAGGAAATCAACAAGATGGCAAAGGCAGATGTGGAAACACAGGTGTACACGGAATTCAATGAACAGTTTCAGGCAGTGGCATGGATTATTCTGCTGTTGTTACTGGCTGAGATGTTGATATTGGAGCGCAAGAATCCTCTGTTCCGCAACATTCATTTATTCTCTAATAAGAAATGATGCGTATGTTACAGAAAAAATATATTGGAATAGTTTTGCTGCTATTAGTGGCAGTTTCAGCTTCTGCACAGAAGGCGGAACGCGATTATATCCGTAAGGGAAACCGTTTTTTTAAGGATAGCGTATATGTGGATGCAGAAGTGAACTATCGGAAGGCTTTGGAGGTAAACCCGAAGTCAACGGTTTCCATGTTCAACCTGGGAAATACATTGACCCAGCAGAACAAGCCGCAGGAAGCGATGGAGCAATATGTGGGAGCTACCAAGATAGAAAAGGACAAATCGAACTTAGCACAGATTTATCATAATATGGGAGTCATCTTTCATTCTCAGAAGGATTATGCAAAGGCGGTAGAAGCCTATAAGGAGTCGTTACGTAATAATCCGAAAGATGATGAAACGCGCTATAACCTTGCTTTGGCACAGAAACAGTTGCAAGACCAGCAACAGAACCAGGATCAGAATCAAGATCAGGATAAACAGGACCAACAGAAGGAGCAGGATAAACTGCAGGATCAGCAGAAAGACCAGCAACAGAATCAAGACCAGCAACAACAACCTTCTCAGCCGGAAAAGAAAGATAATGAGATGTCTAAGGAAAATGCAGAACAGCTATTGAACTCTGTCATGCAAGACGAGAAGGATGTGCAGGATAAAGTGAAAAAGCAGCAGGTACTTCAAGGAGGTCGTCTGGAAAAAGATTGGTAACAAACATAATAGGAATAATATATGAGAAAAATAGTTTTCTTATGGATAGCACTGATTGCAGTCGGTATGAATGTCTTTGCCGATGGCAAGGTATCGTTTACTGCGTCTGCTCCTGACGCTGTGGCGGTAGGAGACCAGTTCAGACTGTCGTATACGGTGACTACACAAAAGGTAAGGGATTTTCGTGCTCCTTCTATGAAGGGATTTGATGTGTTGATGGGGCCCAGCCGCTCGCAACAGAGTAGCGTGCAGATGATTAATGGGCAGACGACTTCAACCAGCAGTATTACATTCACTTATATTTTAATGGCGACTGCAGAAGGTGATTTTACCATTCCAGGAGCCACTATCACTGCTGATGGTAACCAAATGGTTTCGAATTCTGTACAAGTAAGGGTTCTTCCGGCAGATCAGGCTGCTAATGGAGCTTCTGGAAATGGTGGCAAACAGAGTGAGGGCACTGCCAGCCGCGCTTCTTCCGGGACATCTGTATCGAATAGTGATTTGTTTATTACAGCTACTGCCAGTAAGATGACGGTGTATGAACAAGAGGCTTTGCTGCTGACATACAAGATATATACCTTGGTGGACTTACGTATGTTTGATAATGTGAAATTGCCTGACTTCAAAGGATTCCATTCTCAGGAAGTAGAATTGCCTAATGACAGAAGATGGGGATTGGAGCATTATAAAGGTAGAAATTATCAGTCTACAATCTATCGTCAGTTTGTGTTGTTCCCGCAACAAGCCGGTAAGCTGACAATTGATGCTGCACGCTTTGATGCTTCCATTGCAAAGGCTACACAAGTTGCTGATCCGTTCGAGGCATTTTTCAATGGAGGAAGCAATTACGTAGAAGTTAAAAAGACAATTTTGACTCCGCAACTGACAATTGACGTAAAGCCCTTGCCGGCAGGTAAGCCAGCCGATTTTTCGGGAGGAGTGGGAGAGTTCAATATAACTTCTTCTATCAATAGTACAAATGTCAAGACCAATGATGCTGTTACTGTCAAACTTGTCATTTCTGGTACTGGTAATCTGAAATTGCTCTCTAATCCGGAAGTTAAATTCCCCGAGGATTTTGAAGTATATGATCCGAAGGTGGACAATAAATTCCGTCTGACAAATTCGGGCCTCTCCGGTAGCAAGGTCATTGAGTATCTGGCAATTCCTCGTAATGCTGGAACTTATGAGATTCCTGCCGTAAAGTTCAGTTATTTTGATATTAATTCCCGTTCGTATAAAACGTTGACTACGGAGGAGTATGAATTGCATGTGGAAAAGGGAGCAGGTAATGCTGCTCAGACTATTGCAAACTTTACAAGCAAGGAAGAGTTGAAAGTATTGAATGAGGATATTCGTTTTATCAAGCAGAATAATGTTACTCTGTCTCCCAAAGGTGATTTCTTCTTCGGTTCGTTGACGTATTGGTTGCTTTATTTGATACCGGGTATTGCATTCATTACATTCTTTATCATCTATCGTAAGCAAATAGCAGCCAATGCAAATGTAGCAAAGATGCGTACCAAGAAAGCCAATAAAGTGGCGGTGAAACGTATGAAACAAGCTGGTAAATTATTGGCTGAGAATAAGAAAGATGCGTTTTATGATGAGGTTTTGAAGGCTCTTTGGGGGTATATCAGTGATAAACTGAACATTCCGGTATCCCGTTTGTCTAAGGATAATATCGAAGAGGAACTTCGTAATTATGGTGTGAATGATGCGTTGATAAAGGAATTCCTCGATGCATTGAATAACTGTGAGTTTGCCCGCTTTGCTCCGGGTGATGATAACCAGGCTATGGATAAGGTATATTCAGCTTCTTTGGAAGTTATCAGTAAAATGGAAAACTCGATAAAACATTAATCAGGAGGAAATGGTAATGAATAAAATATTGTTTTTTACTCTTAGTCTAGTGATGGCAATTACTGCCTATGGGCAGAATTCTGCATCTGTAGATACATTACAGACTGCTAGTGACTCTACATCCGTCGGTTCACATGCGGAATTCTCTGCTGCAAGACAAGAAAGCAATGTGACAAAGGCTGAAGGTGACAGCGCCTATATACGGAATGATTATGCTTCTGCCATTCAAATATATGAGAATCTGTTAAAGAAGGGAGAGGCTGCAGAGGTCTATTATAATCTTGGCAACAGTTATTATAAGGCAGATGATATAGCAAGAGCTATATTGAATTATGAGCGTGCCTTGTTGTTGGAACCTGGTAATGCTGATATTCGTGCAAATTTGGAGATAGCACGTTCTAAGACAATCGATAAGGTAATCCCAGTTCCTGAGGTTTTCTTTGTATCTTGGACTAAATCGTTGATTAATTGTCTTAGCGTAGATGCATGGGCTAAGTTGGGGATTGTATTCTTTATACTGTTACTCGTTTCGTTCTATCTCTTTTTCTTTTCAAAACAGATTATGGGAAAGAAAGTGGGATTTATTGCAGGAATAGTATTCCTGGCTCTTGTTATATTGAGTAATGTGTTTGCTGCTCAGCAAAAAGGCGAACTGATGGAATGTAACGAAGCTATAGTGTTAGCACCTAGTGTCACAGTGCGTAGTACTCCCAGTGAGAGTGGTACAAGTCTGTTCATTCTTCATGAGGGACGTAAAGTTGAGATAAAAGACAACTCTATGCGTGAATGGAAAGAAATTCGTTTGGAAGACGGTAAAGTAGGATGGGTTCCAGCTTCTGCCATAGAAGGTATTTAATTTTTTCTATATTCTAAAAACAGCTCGTATAAACCGATAATTCCGCTTTATACGAGCTGTTTCTGTCTATTTTTAGGAGCTTTTTCTCTGTACTTATAATTCTGCATACTTGAAAATGATTATTTTTTGGAGAGGCAATATTCTTTTTGAAAAAAGATAAAGAAATAGTTTGTTTTATCCTTTTTTTTCCTTAAGTTTATAGCGTGATAATAAAAAGTACAGAGTATTAACCATTAAATTTATGAATATGAGAACAATAACATTTAATGAATTACGTAAGATTAAAGACTCATTGCCTAGTGGTAGTATGCATAGAATAGCCGATGAACTTGGACTGAATGTTGACACTGTAAGAAATTTTTTCGGTGGACACAATTTTAAGGAGGGGAAAAGTGTTGGGATTCACTTGGAACCTGGACCAGATGGTGGATTGGTTATGATTGATGATACTACTGTTTTAGAGCGAGCTTTAAAAATTTTAGATGAAATGGCAGGTAAGACTGAAGAAGCTGTTCGAGCTTAAGAAGAGAAAGTTAGATAGAATCCCAATTGCTGACAACAATTGGGATTTCTTGTTTGTTTTAATCTCAAAATCAATGATATATGGAAGATAAATTAGTTACTTTGGCAATCTTAACGTACGCGAAAGCTCAAATATTGAAAAATGTTCTTGAAAATGAAGGTATTGAGACTTATATTCACAATGTAAACCAGATACAACCGGTTGTTTCTTCTGGCGTACGTGTACGTATTAAGGAGAGTGACTTACCTCATGCTCTGAAAATTACTGAAAGCTCTGCGTGGTTATCTGAAGAGGTAGTGGGGGGGAAGTCACCTAAACTGGAGAAGGTTAGTAATAAAGTGCTGATTCCAGTGGATTTTTCCAATTATTCTTTGAAGGCTTGCGAGTTCGGTTTCAATTTCGCTCAGAATATAGGTGCAGAAGTTGTTTTGCTACATGTTTATTTTACTCCTATATATGCAACTTCTTTGCCATACGGAGACGTATTTAACTATCAGCTAAGTGATGAGGAGAATGTAAGGAGTATCTTACAAAAAGTTCATGCTGATTTGAATGCATTATCTGATAAAGTAAAAGAGAAGGTAGCTTCCGGCGAGTTTCCAGATATTAAATATACTTGTGTTTTGCGTGAAGGTATTCCTGAAGAAGAGGTACTCCGCTATACCAAGGAATATCGACCACGCATTATCATAATGGGAACTCGTGGTAAAAGTCAGAAGGATATTGATTTGATCGGTAGTGTAACGGCTGAAGTGATTGAACGTAGCCGTGTACCGGTATTGGCCATTCCTGAAAATACTCCATTCAAGCAATTTTCTGAGGCTAAGCGTATTGCATTCATTACTAATTTTGATCAACGTGATTTAATAGCTTTTGATTCGCTAATAAATAATCTGAAATCATTTAAGTTTTCAGTGTCTCTGATACATCTTTCAGATGTTCAGAATACATGGAATGAAATAAAACTGGCTGGTATTAAGGAATATTTTCAAAAACAATATCCACAATTGGAAATATACTATGATGTGGTAAAGAACGATAATCTGCTTAGTAGTTTAGACAGTTATATCAAAAGTAATCATATTGATATTATAACATTAACTTCTTATAAAAGAAATATATTTTCGCGCTTATTTAACCCTGGCATTGCCAGAAAGATGATTTTCCATTCTGATACACCATTGTTGGTAATTTACGGAAGACCGAATTAGGTGTTGAATATAGGTATATATGGTTTCTATCCAATATCAGCATTATGTTTAATATGGCGCTGGAATAATTTAATCTAATTTTAATTTCTTCTCTCCCTCACTTAAGAAATAACATTCTTTACTTAATGATATAACAATAATAAAAGCCTAATTAAATTATTAATTAGGCTTTTATTATAAAGTATTACATCAACTTTTCAATTTCTTCGAATTCAGGGCCCATTTGCAAATTATAATACACTCTATATAGACCATTTAACCACAAATCTTTTTGATCAGGTTTCAGTTCTCTTGCCTTTTCATAATAAGGTTTTGCCTTTTCATAGAAAGTCTTCAGAGTAGCCTGGTCTTCTTTATACTTCGGATCATTAATATCTGTAGTTGCTTTTTCTGAGAAATCTTGTGCTTGTAAGCAGTAAATCAAGCCTAAATTAGAGTATGCTTCTGCATAATTAGGATCTACTTCTATAGTTTTTTTATAGAATTCAATAGCTTTATCATAGTCCTTCATATTGTGATAAAGGTAGCCTTTTACATACAAATAGAATGTATTGTTAGGATCTTTAGCCAACATATCATCAGCAAACTGCATAGCTTCGTCATATTTGTTGTTATTGCTATAATAATCAATCAAGTGACCGAAGAAGAATGAATGTTCAGGATATTTCTGGATACCTTCTTTTAAAGAAGCAATCCATTTAACAGTATCACCTTCAGCTTTCAATGCAGTAGAGATAAATTCCATTGCGTATTTCCCAACTTCTTTATCATCTTGCGCATAAGGAGCATACTTCAAAATACTAGGATAATCTTCCATCTTAGCAGCTGCTAAACTTGCATAATATGCTATTTGGGGTAATACAGTATCTGTTTGTAATAGATTTTCCTTTTCAAACATCGGGTTGATAGCAATATCAATGTATGTTGCAAAGAAATCTAATGCTTTTTTATTGTCTTCATTGGCTGCATCGCCTTCTTTCTGTGAGGCCAAATTAAAGAATTGGATACCGCCATTGATCAGATTACCGCGTTCTGCTAAAATTGTAGCAGAATTAGATTTTCTATATTTATTCTTGATTTTGCCCTTTTCATTGGGAATTTGTGCCAATTCGTCACATTTGAAGTAGAATTTACACATGTTCAATGCGCTATTATATACCTGAAGAGTGTCATAAGGTTTTCTCAGATAGGCATTTTCCATTTCTTTCTCACTTCTTTTTCTTTGGATAAGACCTGCTACATCCCACGTTTCGGCATTGTCCTTTGTTTCGGGATTGGTTAAAGCCTGATTTATCAGTTCCTCTGCTTTGGCAAAGTCAGGATTTACTCCGTTAGCAATACTTTTAGCCTCTTTTACGTTCTTTTCTTGGGCGAAAGTAAAGCTTGCGACAAGTAGTAAAACCATTGAAAATAATACTCTTTTCATGATTGTAGAAAATTTAAATTAATATTATGTCTATTCTTCATTTTCATTGTTTACCTCGTTCTGAGGGCTTTCAAGGGTATTTTCTTCCCCCTCCTCTATAAGTTCCTCTTCATTTTCTGAAGTGACTTTACATACAGAGCCGATTTCGTCATTACGTTTCTCAAGGTTGATTAGACGCACACCTTGTGTAGCACGTCCCATGATACGAACATCGGCGACTTTCAGACGGATGGTAATACCGGATTTATTAATAATCATCAAGTCATTTTCATCTGTAACAGACTTGATAGTTACTAATTTACCCGTTTTATCGGTGATATTCATTGTTTTCACACCTTTACCTCCACGATTGGTCTTGCGATAATCTTCAATATCCGAACGTTTGCCATATCCTTGTTCCGATACAACCATAATTGTTTCCGCTTCAGGATCTTTGATGCATATCATACCTACTACTTCGTCTTGACCGTCTTCATCCAATGTCATACCACGTACACCGGTGGCAGTACGTCCCATAACGCGCACAGCACTTTCATGGAAACGAATGGCACGTCCGTTACGGTTGGCAATGATGATTTCATTGTCGCCGTTTGTCATACGCACTTCGATTACACGGTCGTCTTCACGGATAGTGATAGCATTTACACCATTTTGGCGAGGACGTGAATACTGCTCAAGCAATGTTTTCTTAATGACACCATTCTTAGTACAGAACAATACATAATGGCTGTTGATAAATTCTTGGTCGTTCAGGTTCTTCACGCGCAAATAGGCGTTTACAGCATCGTCAGAGTCGATATTCAACAAATTCTGGATGGCACGACCTTTCGAATTCTTAGTACCTTCGGGGATTTCGTATACCTTCAGCCAGTAACACTTACCTTTCTGTGTAAAGAACATCATGGTATTATGCATGGTTGCAGGATAAATATGCTCTACAAAGTCTGCATCGCGGGTTTCGGTACCTTTGGAGCCTACCCCACCACGGTTTTGCGCACGGAATTCGCTCAGCGGTGTGCGTTTGATGTATCCCATGTGCGAGATGGTGATAATCATTTCATCATCTGCATAGAAGTCTTCCGGATTGAATTCTTCTGATGAATAGACAATTTCCGAGCGACGTTCGTCACCATACTTCTCTTTTACTTCAATCAGTTCATCTTTAATGACTTTGCGGCAGAGTTCGTCATTGACAAGGATTTCTTCCAAATAAGCAATCTGCTTCTGAATTTCCTCATATTCGGCGTGCAGCTGGTCTTGCATCAATCCTGTGAGCTGACGCAAACGCATTTCAACAATGGCACGTGACTGAATTTCACTGAGTTGGAATCGCTCCATCAAACCTGATATAGCATCATTCGGGGTTTTAGCAGCACGGATAATCTTGATTACTTCGTCGATATTATCAGATGCAATGATTAATCCTTCCAGAATATGTGCACGTTCTTTGGCCTTGCGCAAATCATACTGAGTACGGCGGATGACTACGTCGTGTCTGTGCTCAACGAAGTGTTTTATCAAATCTTTCAGATTCAACAGACGTGGACGGCCATGTACCAATGCAACATTGTTCACACCAAAAGATGTCTGCAGCATTGTCATCTTGTAGAGCTTGTTGAGTACAATGCTGGCATTTGCATCACGTTTTACATCAATAACGATACGCATACCTTCACGGTCGGATTCGTCATTAGCATTGGCAATACCTTCAATTTTCTTTTCGTTGGCCAGATCGGCTATATTCTTAATCAATTCAGCTTTGTTGACACCATAGGGAATTTCTGTCACAACGATTTTATCGTGCGTCGAACCAGTCTCAATTTCGGCTCTAGCACGCATTATGACACGTCCGCGTCCCGTGAGATAGGCTTCGCGAACACCGCTCATACCGTATATATAGCCTCCGGTCGGGAAATCAGGAGCTTTGACATACGTCATCAGCTCTTCTATATCGATGTCATTGTTTTCAATGTATGCAATACAAGCGTCAATAACCTCAGATAGATTATGGGTCGGCATATTGGTAGCCATACCTACGGCAATACCAGATGCACCATTTACCAAAAGATTCGGAATACGGGCCGGCATGACGGTAGGCTCTTGCAAAGAGTCATCGAAATTGTTCTGCATGTCAACAGTCTCTTTCTCAAGGTCTGTCATCATGTCTTCACCAATTTTTCGCAAACGACACTCTGTATAACGCATGGCAGCAGCACTGTCACCGTCTACTGAACCGTAGTTACCTTGTCCATCTACCAACATGTAACGCATTGCCCAAGGCTGAGCCATACGTACAAGAGCTCCGTAAACGGACGAGTCGCCATGAGGGTGATATTTACCTAATACTTCACCTACAACTCTGGCTGATTTTTTATAAGGTTTGTCGGAGGTATTTCCTAATCCCATCATTCCGAAAAGAATTCTTCGGTGAACGGGTTTAAAACCATCTCTAACATCCGGAAGGGCACGTGAAACAATGACCGACATAGAGTAGTCAATGTACGATGACTTCATTTCCTCCTCGATGTTAATCTTTATAATTCTGTCTTGTTCAAGCATTTAAAAAGATTATTAATTATACATTTTCGGGTTCGTGAAAAACCACGCTAAAGTACTGCTTTTTTACGATATACAAAAGTTTTCCTCCATAAACTTTGTTGCCTGCAACATAAATATGGAAGTACTCCCTCCCTTCCTCACCAAATTGCTATTAATATATAAGGTATAAAGTGGAAAAACAGATTTGAAATTTATGGCACGGGATTTGTATACTATTAAATCAGTTAAATATGATACGCTGAATTAATAAATGCGTATCTTTGTCGTGGATAACCTTTTTAATTGAGGAGAATTATAAAATATGAATAATCAATTTTCACAAAGAGTTTCAGACATAATTACTTATAGCAAGGAAGAAGCCAATCGATTGAGAAATCGCTATATTGGTCCGGAACACCTTCTGCTCGGCATGCTGCGTGATGGCGGAGGAAAAGCTATTGAAATATTGTTGAAACTTGATATAGATTTAAAACGAGTAAAAAGTCGTCTGGAGGGTTTCCTAAAGGATGCCGAGGACGATACTCTCTTGCCGGACGCTGAAGTGCCCTTGTCCCCGATGACGGCTAAGATATTGAAGATGTGTATGCTTGAAGCGCGTTTGCTGAAAAGTGCAACTGCCGATACGGAACATGTATTGCTGGCTATCTTGAAAGATGGCGACAATCTTGCTGCAACTGTTTTGGAAGAACACCGGGTGGATTATCAGGCTGTATTTGAACAGCTTTCGATGAAATCGACCAATCCGAATGCGGGAATGGGATTCACCGAGGATGATGAAGAGGATGAAGAAGATATGAATATGTCCCGCTCCTCCCGTACTGGGGGAGCTGGTTCGGCTTCGGCTGCACAGGCTGCATCCAGAAAGCCGTCCAATGATACTCCTGTGCTGGACAATTTCGGCGTAGACATGACGCGGGCTGCCGAAGAAGGCAAGCTGGACCCGGTTGTGGGTCGCGAACGCGAGATTGAACGTCTGGCGCAAATCTTGAGCCGCCGTAAGAAGAACAATCCGGTGCTTATCGGTGAACCTGGAGTCGGAAAATCTGCCATCGTAGAGGGTTTGGCATTGCGTATTGTGCAAAAGAAAGTTTCGCGCATTTTGTTTGAAAAGCGCGTGGTGATGCTTGATATGGCCTCTGTGGTGGCGGGAACAAAATACCGTGGTCAGTTTGAGGAACGTATCCGCTCTATCATCAACGAGTTGCAGAAAAATCCGAATGTCATCCTTTTCATCGATGAAATCCATACGATTGTAGGTGCCGGTGCTGCTGCCGGTTCCATGGATGCTGCCAATATGCTGAAACCAGCTTTAGCGCGTGGTGAAATACAGTGTATTGGAGCTACCACTCTCGATGAATACAGAAAGAATATCGAGAAAGACGGTGCTTTGGAACGTCGTTTCCAAAAGGTGATTGTAGAGCCTACCACAGCTGAAGAAACGCTTCAGATATTGAAGAATATCAAGGAGAAGTATGAAGACCATCATAACGTGAGCTACACGGATGAAGCCTTGGAAGCATGTGTCAAGTTGTCAGCACGCTATATAACCGACCGCAACTTCCCGGATAAAGCTATTGATGCTTTGGACGAGGCGGGTTCGCGTGTGCATTTGACGAATATTAATGTTCCGAAAGAAATTGAGGAACAGGAAAAGCTGATTGAAGAGGCACGTAGCCTGAAGGCTGAAGCTGTAAAGTCACAGAATTTTGAGCTGGCTGCCAGCTACCGCGACCGTGAGAAGGAACTTTCTGTCCGCTTGGAGGAGATGAAGGTTGAGTGGGAAGCCCGTTTGAAGGATGACCGCCAAACGGTAGGTGAAGAGGAAATAGCCAATGTTATTTCAATGATGTCCGGTGTACCCGTACAGCGCATGGCGCAGGCAGAAGGACTTAAACTGGCCGGAATGAAGGAAGAACTACAGGCGAAGGTGATAGCTCAAGATGCTGCGATAGAGAAACTTACCAAAGCAATCTTGCGTAGCCGTGTAGGGTTGAAAGACCCGAACCATCCCATCGGAACTTTTATGTTCCTTGGCCCTACTGGTGTGGGTAAGACGCATTTGGCAAAGCAATTGGCAAAATATATGTTTGGCTCTGCCGATGCCTTGATACGTATCGATATGAGCGAGTATATGGAGAAATACACCGTATCTCGTATGATTGGTGCCGCTCCGGGATATGTGGGCTATGAGGAAGGCGGCCAGTTGACTGAAAAGGTGCGTCGCAAGCCGTATTCCATTGTCTTGCTGGATGAGATTGAGAAAGCCCATCCGGACGTGTTCAACATCTTGCTTCAGGTACTGGATGAAGGCCGTTTGACTGACAATTATGGCAGAACCATCGATTTCAAGAATACGGTTATCATTATGACCTCCAATATCGGTACGCGGCAGTTGAAGGAATTTGGCCGTGGCGTAGGTTTTGCGGCGCAAAACCGCACGGATGACAATGAACATTCGCGCAGCGTGATACAAAAGGCTCTGAACAAGACCTTTGCTCCCGAATTCTTGAATCGTTTGGATGAAATCATTACTTTCGACCAGCTCTCTTTGGAGGCCATCACAAAGATTGTGGACATTGAGCTGAAAGGTTTGTACGAACGGGTTGAAGCAATTGGTTACAAGCTGGTTGTGGAGGATGATGCAAAGACATTCCTTGCTTCGAAAGGGTACGATGTACAGTTTGGTGCGCGCCCATTGAAGCGCGCCATTCAGAACCACTTGGAGGATGGACTTTCCGAGCTGATAGTGGCGGAGGAGTTACAGCCGGGTGATACGGTAAACGTATCAGTAGACAAAGAAAAAGACGAGCTGAGCATCAGGAAGGCATAAGCTGTTCTTTATAAAAACCGTCAAAATGTCAGTCCTTATGGGCTGGCATTTTTTTTGTGCTATATCTGCCGGAATAATTAAAAATATAAATCTAAAAAATATAAATGTAGTATGCAAAAAGGTAATATTGGGGTAACTACTGAGAATATCTTCCCCGTCATTAAAAAGTTCTTGTATAGTGATCATGAAATTTTTCTCCGTGAGTTGGTTTCTAACGCGGTTGATGCTACACAGAAGCTGAAAACACTCTCCTCTATCGGTGAGTTCAAGGGTGAAGTTGGCGATTTAACCGTACATGTCTCGCTGGGAAAAGATACCATTACGGTGTCCGACCATGGTATAGGTCTTACGGCTGAAGAAATAGACAAGTATATTAACCAGATAGCTTTCTCTGGCGCCAATGACTTCCTTGAGAAATATAAAAACGATGCCAACGCCATCATCGGCCATTTTGGATTGGGTTTCTATTCGGCTTTTATGGTTGCCAAGAAAGTCGAAATCATCACTAAATCCTATCGGGAAGGCGCCCAGGCTGTAAAGTGGACATGCGATGGCAGTCCGGAGTTTACGATTGAAGACACTGATAAGGCAGAACGTGGTACGGATATCGTTCTTTACATAGACGATGACTGCAAGGAATTCCTTGAAGAAGCGCGCATTTCCTCTTTGTTGAAGAAGTATTGCAGCTTCCTCCCTATCCCGGTTGCATTCGGCAAGAAGAAAGAATGGAAAGACGGCAAGCAGGTTGAAACTGCCGAGGATAATATCATCAATGATTCCAACCCGTTGTGGACGCTGAAACCCAGCGAATTGAAAGATGAAGATTATAAGAAGTTCTACCGTGACCTTTATCCTATGTCCGACGAACCTTTATTCTGGATTCATCTGAATGTGGATTATCCGTTCCACCTTACCGGTATTCTGTACTTCCCCAAAGTGAAGAGCAACATCGAGTTGAACAAGAATAAGATTCAGCTCTATTGCAACCAGGTATATGTGACGGATTCGGTGGAAGGTATTGTTCCCGACTTCTTGACCCTGCTGCATGGTGTGCTCGATTCACCGGACATTCCATTGAACGTTTCCCGTTCTTATTTGCAGAGCGATGCCAACGTGAAGAAGATTTCTACATATATCACGAAGAAGGTGTCAGACCGTTTGCAGTCTATCTTCAAGAATGACCGTAAACAGTTTGAGGAAAAGTGGAATGACTTGAAAATCTTCATCAACTACGGAATGCTTACGCAGGAAGATTTCTATGATAGAGCCAAGGATTTTGCCCTTTTCACCGATACAGACAGCAAATATTATACTTTCGAAGAGTATAAGACGTTGATTAAAGATAACCAGACGGATAAGGATGGAAATCTGATTTATCTGTATGCCAACAATAAAGATGAACAATACAGCTACATAGAGGCCGCTACGAATAAAGGATACAATGTGCTGTTGATGGATGGGCAGCTGGACATTGCGGTGGTGAGCATGTTGGAACAGAAGTTCGAAAAGGTTCGCTTCACTCGTGTAGACAGCGATATTATTGATAATCTGATTGTCAAGGAAGACAAGAAGAACGAAGCGTTGGAAGCCGGCAAGCAGGAAGTTCTTTCTTCCATCTTCAAGAGCCAGTTGCCCAAGATGGATAAGACGGAGTTCAACATCACGGCGCAGGCTTTGGGCGAAAATGCCACTCCTATCATGATAACTCAGAGCGAGTACATGCGCCGTATGAAGGAAATGGCGAATATCCAGGCTGGAATGAGCTTCTATGGCGAAATGCCGGATATGTTTAACCTGGTATTGAATTCAGACCATAAGCTGGTAAAAGAAGTTCTGGCAGATGAAGATAAGGAATGTGCTGCTGCCGTTGCTCCGGTTCAGGCAGAGATGGATGAAGTGAACAAGCAGCGTACTGACCTGAAAAAGAAGCAGGAAGGCAAGAAAGATGAGGATATACCGACTGCCGAAAAGGATAAAGTGAATGAGCTGGATAAGAAGTGGGACGAACTGAAAACACAGAAAGAAGGCATCTTCGCCGATTATGCTGCCAAGAATAAGGTTGTCCGTCAACTGATAGATTTGGCACTGCTGCAGAATGGTATGTTGAAGGGTGAAGCTTTGAACAACTTTGTCAAGAGAAGCATTGACCTGATAAAATAAGCCCCTTTAAATTTGCATTTAATATATGCAAGGGTATTGTGATTCTTCGGAGTCGCAATACCCTTTTTTTATTCATTTTCACCAATTAGGGTGTGATTTTCTTCGTTGAATACGGCATTTTTAGAAACTATTGTTTATATTTGGGGCAATGAACATTTATCTTACTCGGAATAGCATAGTTATGAAAAGAGTTTTATTGTTTTTTTCGTTTCTTCTATGTGGCTTTATTTTACAAGCTCAGAAAGTGGGGCTTGTACTGAGTGGCGGTGGAGCAAAAGGCATGACTCATATAGGCATTATCCGGGCTTTGGAAGAGAATAATATCCCCATTGATTATATAACCGGAACCTCTATGGGAGCTATCATCGGTTCTCTGTATGCTATGGGGTATTCCCCGGACGATATGGAGGCGCTGTTGCGCTCTCCCGACTTTAAGCGTTGGTATTCGGGCAAAGTGGAGCCTAAATACGAGTATTATTTTAAGAAGAATCGTCCTTCACCGGAATTTTTTAATATCCGTTTTGCTTTTAGGGACTCGCTGCATATAAAGCCCCAGATACTTCCCACAAGCATGGTCAACCCCATACAGATGAACCTGGTATTTGTGGAATTGTTTGCACGTGCTACGGCTGCATGTGGCGGTAATTTCAACAAACTGTTTGTTCCTTTTCGCTGTATAGCATCCGATGTGTACAATAAAAAGCCATTGGTATTGAGTAAAGGGGATTTGGGAGATGCGGTACGTGCTTCCATGAGCTTTCCATTTGTCTTCAAACCGATAGAAATAGACAGTACGCTTGCTTATGATGGCGGCATTTACAATAATTTCCCTACGGATGTGATGCGGGAGGATTTTCATCCGGATGTCATCATTGGCAGTGTGGTGGCGGCAAATCCCGGTAAGCCGAAGGAGAATGACCTGATGAGCCAATTGGAGAATATGATTATGCAGAAGACCGATTATTCCATTCCGGACTCATTGGGCATAGTCATGACCTTCAAGTACGATGATGTCAACCTGCTGGATTTTGACCGTCTGCAGGAATTGCACGATATAGGCTACAACCGTACTCTTAATATGATGGATTCCATCAAAAGCCGTGTTCACCGTAGGGTGAATGCTGATAATGTGCGTTTGAGGCGCCTTGTCTTCCGGAGTAACCTGCCTCAATTCCGTTTTCGGGATATTATTATTGAAGGGGCGAATGCCCAACAGCAAGCCTACATCAAAAAAGAGTTCCATGATGAAGAGCATGAAGTCTTTACTTATGAAGACTTGAAGCGCGGGTATTTTCGTTTGCTGGCAGATAATATGATTTCGGAAATAGTTCCTCATGCTGTGTATGATTCGGAATCCGATTTGTATGAGCTGCATTTGAAGGTGAAGATGGAGGATAATTTTTCCGTGCGTCTGGGGGGCAGTGTCTCTACCACGAGCTCAAATCAAATCTATTTGGGAATAGGATATCAGAACTTGAATTATTATTCCAAGGAAATCACTTTTGACGGTCAGTTGGGTAAGATTTATAATAATGCCCAGTTGATGGGTAAGATTGATTTGCCTACCCACATATCTACGTCCTTTCGTTTTATTGCTTCAATCAGTACCTTCGATTACTACAAGAAGGACAAGCTGTTTTCCAGGAATGACAAACCTTCATTCAATTCAAAGGACGAACGTTTTGTGAAGTTGATGGTTGCCTTGCCGTTTTTGGCCAATAAGCGTGCGGAGTTCAGTCTGGGATATGGCCAACTGGAAGATAACTACTTTCAATCCAGCGTAATAGATTTCGATAAGGACCGTTCGGACAGAAGTACCTACAAACTTTTGGGAGGTTCCATCGGTTTCTATGGGAGTACCCTGAATACGCGGCAATACGCGACAAAAGGCTATCTGGAGAAACTGATAGCCCAGGTATTTACCGGGAGGGAAAGATTTGAACCGGGGAATCCGCAAGAAGGGTACAGTCCTTCTCCGCAAGAACGGCAATCATGGTTGCAAATTTCTTATATGAAAGAGGCATATCACACAATGGGGCCGAAGTTCACCCTGGGATGGATGGCAGAAGCACTGTATTCGTCGAAAAATTTCTCTGAGAATTATACGGCAACCATGATGCAGGCAGGAGAATTTGCACCGACTCCGCATAGTAAACTGATGTACAATGAAGCTTTCCGTGCCAACCAGTATGTGGCTGCCGGTATCAAACCCATATATGTTTTGAACGACATGTTCCAGTTCCGGACAGAATTTTATGGCTTTACACCGATTTTTCCGATAAAAAAGAATGCATTGAATAAAGCATATTATGGAAAAGCATTCTCCCGCTTTGAGTATATGGGAGAAGTTTCTGTTATTTGTCATTTGCCCTTCGGAGCCATCTCTGCTTATGTAAATCATTATAGCTCACCGAGAAGGGAGTGGAATGTGGGGATGACCATCGGCTGGCAGTTGTTTAATTATCGCTTTGTCGAATAAATTTCTTCAAAAAAAGTTTGTATATCGTTTGCTAATTCGGAAAAAGTACGTATCTTTGCACCCGTTAAACAAAGAGGCCGCGTAGCTCAACTGAATAGAGTAGCTGACTACGGATCAGCCGGTTACAGGTTTGAATCCTGTCGCGGTCACAAGTTTTCATAATTTTTTTAAGGGTCGCGTAGCTCAACTGAATAGAGTAGCTGACTACGGATCAGCCGGTTACAGGTTTGAATCCTGTCGCGATCACAAAGAACCTCCGCAAGAAAACTTGCGGAGGTTCTTTGTTTTTACAGCAATGGCATATAGTTGATGTTCTCCCCTTGTATGGCACTGGCGCGTGTTCTCCATAATGAAACAAACTGTTTCCCTTAACTAAACACTTTGTTTCATTATGGAGAACACTTTGTTTCCCTTGACAGAACACTTTGTTCCATCATATAAAAACAAAGTGTTTTTCTCTGCTGAAACAAAGTGTTCAGTGTTGTGAACTAATAGATTAGCTGAAATAATAGTCTTGTCTTGATTGAGCTAGAGACGTCTTTTTCTCGATTTAACCAGATGTCTTTTTGCTTTATAACGTAATCAGTAGACTGTTTTGGGATTATTGTACTGATAAATATAGTCACATAGGAAAAAAAGAAGGAGTTAATTCCGTGTTTCCACAAAATTAACTCCTTGCATATCTGATATTAATATGTTGTATACTGGAAATTAATATCCTATAGGGGCGGTATAAGGCCTTAGCATTTGATGTTCAATTCATCCAGAATCTTGCGCATGGCTTCGAAAGTAGTGATTCTGGTCGGCACCAATGGCAGGCGGAGCTTGTTCTCAATCATTCCCATTACATTCAGCATGGCTTTTACTCCGGCAGGGTTGCCGTCTACAAACAGAAGCTTGAATAATTCGGCAAATTTGTGGTGAATGGTCAATGCATTGGCATAGTCCCCTTGCAGTGCCAGACGTACCATACGGCTGAACTCACGTGGGAACGCGTTTCCGATGACCGAGATAATGCCGACGGCCCCCAGGGTAATCAGAGGGAAGGTGATGCCGTCATCGCCCGAAATAACGTCGAAATTGGCCGGTTTGTTTTTGATGATGTCGTCCATCTGCGTGATGTCGCCCGAAGCTTCTTTGATGGCTATCACATTCTTGAAATCACGTGCAATGCGCAGGGTTGTTTCTGCCTTCATGTTCACGCCGGTACGACCGGGGACATTATAAAGCACAATCGGCAAATCCGTTGCTTCAGAAATGGCCTTATAATGCTGATATATACCTTCTTGCGATGGCTTGTTGTAATATGGAACGACGGATAGAATGGCATCTACTCCGGTGAAATCGTCATTTTTCAGTGTTTCCACTATGGCCCGGGTGTTGTTTCCACCTACGCCCAGCAGGATAGGAATTCTTCCGTTCACTCGCTCGATGACCATTTTCTTGATTTTCTTTTTCTCTTCTTCAGTCAGAGTCGGAGTTTCTGCCGTGGTGCCGAGCACACATAAAAAGTCGGTATTGTTTTGAAGTTGATAGTCTACCAAACGCATCAACGCATCGTAATCAACGCTTTCATCCTCTTTAAATGGAGTAATCAGCGCTACCCCCATTCCTTTCAATCTTGTCTGTATCATGAGTATTATAAAGTAATCTCTAATTAAATGACTCGCAAAAGTACGAATTTTTTCGATTTACCCTACAAATATAAGCCATAAAAAAGCTTTTTGTGGAAATTTGTTAGGATAGCAATGCCAAAAACTCATCTTCGCTCATAATCTTTACTCCCAGTTTCTGCGCTTTCTCCAGTTTGGCAGGTCCCATATTTTCTCCGGCCAGGATAAAGCTGGTTTTGGAGGAGATACTGCCGACGTTTTTCCCACCGTTCTTTTCAATCATCTCTTTGTATTCGTCCCGTGAGTGGTGGGTGAATACGCCGCTGATGACGATGGACTGGCCCGCCAGTTTGTCGGTGTATCCGCTGAGGTCTTCTTCCGTCCGGTGGAGTTGCAGGCCGTTCGATTTCAGCCGTTCCACCAGCTCTCTGTTGGCAGGATTGGAGAAGTAAGTTATAATGCTCTGCGCTATTTTTTCACCGATTTCATCGATGTTTTTCAGCTTTTCGAGGTCTGCGTTTTCCAGCTCTTCGATGTCCGTAAAGGACTTGGCTATTTTCTTGGCAACCGTTTCTCCCACGAAGCGTATGCCCAGTGCAAAGAGCACTCTTTCGAATGGCACTTCTTTACTTGCCGCAATACCGTTGACTATGTTTTCTGCTGATTTTTCGCCCATCCGTTCCAGGTTCTTGATGTCGTCGGTTTTGAGCCGGTATAAATCTGCAGTATCCTTTATCAGCCCCAATCGGTAGAACATGTCTACGGTTTCAGGTCCCAGTCCGTCTATATTCATGGCTTTGCGGCTGATGAAATGCTCTATTTTCCCTTTAATCTGCGGAGGACAAGCGGTTTCATTGGGGCAATAGTGGGCTGCTTCTCCTTCAAAACGTATCAGTTTGCTGCCGCATTCGGGACAATGGGTGATGAACTTCACTTTTTCACCGATAAGCATACTGCGGGCATCCTTATCGACACCGGTTATTTTGGGGATGATTTCACCGCCTTTTTCCACATACACCATGTCGCCTATATGCAGGTCCAGCCCCTCGATAATATCTGCATTGTGCAGGGAGGCACGTTTCACAATGGTGCCGGACAGTTGTACGGGGTCCAGATTGGCAACCGGAGTGACTGCGCCGGTACGTCCTACTTGGTAGGTAACCCTATTCAAGCGTGTCAGTGCACGTTCTGCCTGGAATTTGTATGCGATGGCCCACCGGGGGGACTTGGCTGTGAATCCCAAATTCTTTTGTTGTCTCAAGCTGTTGACTTTTAGTACAATACCATCAGTAGCTACCGGAAGGTTCTTACGCTCCGTGTCCCAATAATTGATGTATTCGAAGACTTCCTCCAGGCTGTGAGCTTTTCTGGTGTGCTCTGATGTTTTAAATCCCCAGCTGGCGGCGGCTTGCAGATTCTCGTAATGGCCGTCGCAGGGCAATTCCTCTCCCAATAGATAGTAGAGATAAGCATCCAGCTTTCTGGATGCTACGATGGCGGAATTCTGCAACTTCAAGGTACCGGAAGCAGCGTTGCGCGGATTGGCGAAAAGCGGTTCCTCACGTGCTTCCTTTTCCCGGTTCAGTTCTTCGAAAACCACCCAGGGCATCAGGATTTCCCCTCTGATTTCGAATGATTTAGGATAATCCCCATGGAGGACCAGTGGAATCGTTCGGATTGTCTTTACATTGTCCGTCACGTCATCGCCCTTTTCGCCGTCGCCACGGGTGACGGCACGCACCAGTTTGCCATCCTCGTAAGTCAGCGAGATGGAAGTACCGTCATACTTCAGCTCGCAGCAGATTTCAAAATCCTCATTCAACGCTTTCTTTACCCGTTCGTAGAAGTCGGTCACTTCACTTTCGGAATAAGTGTTTCCCAATGAAAGCATGGGATATTTGTGTGCCACTTGTGTGAAGTTCTTATTCAAATCACTTCCTACACGCATCGTGGGCGAATTATCATCTTGGTATTCAGGATGTTCTTTCTCTAAGTCTTGTAGCTCGCGCATCAGGTCGTCAAACTCCTTGTCGGATATTTCAGGAGCATTCAGCACATAATAATTGTAGTTGTGCTGGTGTAATTCCGCACGGAGCTGGTCTATTTTTTCTTTTACAGTCATAGGGTTTTCGGATTGTTTGAACGCAAAAATACGGGTTTCTCCCCGAATATTTGTACTTTTGCAGCTTGAAATAGCTAAAATAAAGTTATATGCGCATTGACATTATCACAGTTTTGCCGGAGATGATTGAGGGATTCTTTAACTGCTCCATTATGAAACGTGCTCAAAATAAAGGGCTTGCAGAGATACATATCCATAATCTTCGTGATTATACGGAAGATAAGTACCGTCGTGTAGACGATTATCCGTTTGGCGGCTTTGCCGGAATGGTCATGAAGATAGAGCCGATAGAGCGGTGTATCAACGCCTTGAAGGCCGAGCGGGATTACGACGAGGTTATCTTTACGACCCCCGATGGTGAGCAGTTCAATCAGCCGATGGCAAATACTCTTTCCCTTGCCCAGAATCTCATCATTCTCTGCGGGCATTTCAAAGGGATAGATTACCGGATTCGCGAGCATCTCATCACCAAGGAAATCAGTATCGGCGACTATGTGTTGACTGGCGGAGAACTGGCGGCGGCTGTCATGGCAGATGCCATCGTCCGTATCATTCCGGGAGTGATTTCTGATGAGCAGTCTGCACTTTCAGATTCTTTTCAGGACAATCTGCTGGCCGCACCGGTCTATACACGTCCCGCTGATTACAATGGATGGAAGGTTCCGGATATTTTACTCTCCGGACATGAGGCCAAGATTAAGGAATGGGAGCTGCAACAGTCGTTGGAAAGGACCCGTAGATTGCGTCCGGATTTGTTGGGAGAGTAAGTTTACTGATGTAAATAAAAAGAAAAAGGACATTCGTCAATGAATGTCCTTTTTTATGAATATATATTGCGAATGGCAATCTCTTGTTATTCTTTATACCTCGAGTGCACCGATAATATCCTTTATAGACTGATAACCGTGTCTGTCAAGATAGTCATTTATTCCTTCTACCACTTTCACTGTAACCGCCGGATCAATGAAGTTTGCCGTACCAATCTGGATGGCAGAGGCACCTGCAAGCATGAATTCCACAGCATCTTTCCAGTTCATGATACCTCCCAAGCCTATGACGGGGATTTTTACCGCTTTGGCTACTTGCCATACCATACGTAAGGCAATGGGTTTCACGGCCGCACCGGACATGCCACCGGTTACAGTGGAGAGTATCGGACGCCTGCGTTCCGCGTCTATAGCCATTCCCAGCAGGGTATTGATGAGGGAAACACTGTCTGCACCGCCATTTTCGGCTGCGCGGGCTATTTCAGTGATGTCGGTAACGTTCGGGGAGAGCTTTACGATAAGTGTCTTTTTGTAAACTGAGCGCACGGCTTTCACCACTTCTTCGGCGCCCTTGGCGGTAACACCGAATGCCATTCCTCCTTGCTTCACGTTGGGGCAAGAGATGTTCAATTCTATGGCAGGAATTTTGTCAAGTTCATTAATGATTGCGGCTGTTTCGGCATAGTCTTCGATGGCAGAACCCGAAACATTCACAATCATGTTGGTCTGAATGTCCTTGATGCGGGGATAGATGTGTTCAACAAAGTAATGAACACCCTTATTTTGCAGTCCCACAGCGTTTAACATACCCGAAGGAGTCTCTGCCATGCGCGGATATGGATTGCCTTCACGTTTGTGAAGAGTGGTTCCCTTTACAATAATACCGCCTATTCGCGATAGTTCGATGAAATCGGCGAATTCTTCACCATATCCGAATGTTCCGGATGCAGTCATCACCGGATTATTCATTTGTAATTCACCAATATTTACACTTAAATCTGCCATAATAGTTTGTTTATATTAAAAACCGGACCTTCTTTACATACGCACAAATGACCTTCCGTGGTATTTTCTACACAGCATAGACAAGCGCCTATGCCGCACGCCATCATATTTTCCAAAGATACTTCGCAACTGATGCCTTTACTTTTGGCATACTTTGCTACTGCCATCATCATCGGTTTGGGGCCGCAAGTATATATCTGCTCAAAGCACACCTTATTTAATATGGAGTGTTGTGTTACGTATCCCTTCTCTCCGTGGCTGCCATCTTCGGTGGTGGTATACACCTCGCCATAGGCGGCAAATTGTTCCAATTGAAGCAAATCTTTGTCACTTCTGGCACCCAGCAGGAATGTTGGCTTGCAACCTTTCTTGGCGAGCTGTTCGCCTAAATATAACATAGGAGCTGTACCTACACCTCCACCTACCAATAAGAGCTTGTCTGAGGGCTTTTCAGGCATTGTGAAGCAGTTTCCCAACGGAAGCACTACATTGATTATATCGCCTGCTTTTGCTTCTCCTAATCGCTTGGTTCCGTCGCCTACAAGTTGGATTAAGAACCAGACCTCGTTCCGTTGTCTATCTACATAATTGATGGAGATGGGGCGGCGCAAAAAAGTGGTAGGCGAGCCGTCCACGCGAATCTCTGCAAATTGTCCCGGAAGCATTTCCGGAAGTGGGGATGGAGAAGTCAGCTTCAACAACACGTAGTTGGCATGCAAGCGGAGGTTCTCTGTCACTGTCAGATCTAAAATATACTTTTTCATATCTATAAAGAGGGATGTTTTTCTTTCGGGTGCAAAGATAGTGTAAACCGAGTGCAGAATAAAATGAACCCGTTTCTTTTTTATGCCGGGGCGTTAGTCTATTTCCATTCTCATTCCTTAATTTTCCGGTTTGAAAGTCTCGTAGGTATTGTCATCAAAGAAAATTCTTATTTCTGTGATTTTTCTGGGAGGTCTTTCTTTGTAGATAATCTCTTGTTTTACAATCTCTTTAGGCGATTTTAGGGCTGTCTCTAATGCAATTTCCTTGCGATTTTTAGATTCTTCCGGCCCGTTGGACAGATTTTCCGGATTCTCGGCGAATAAAGGATAGTCGAATCCATCGTTTTCGGGTGAATCCGGATTATTACTCATATTACCTTTTCCGGTAAGCAGCCACTCCAAGTTTATGTCGTTGTATCGTTGATGCAATCGGAGAATGACTTCCGTACTTGGATATTTGTTACGCGGACCCAAGATGTGAGAAATGGTGGCTTGGGCCACGCCGATACTCTCGGCAAAAGCTCCTGCTGTCAGTTTCTCCCGGTCCATAACCATTTTGAACCTGTCTTTTATACTCATGGTTTATGTGTTATTACAATTGTACATGTTATTTATTGGATTACAAAAGTAAAAAAACGACATCACAAAAGCAAATTAAAAATGTGATATTTTAAAGTTTACAGATGAAATGTTATTATTACAATATTCATCATTACAAATGCTATAATACAAATTACGAGTAAAATAGGTGTTTATCGTAAGTTTAATAAAATAATATATTTGTCTAATTATTAGCATATTATATAGTTATTTTTTGATGGTAAATGCTGTATTACATTTGTTTGTCGCTCATTTTATATAATATATAATTTAATGATTTGATTAATTATCGTATATAATTGATATATACATATTTATCGATTATAATTACATGGGTTAACCCCTACTCTATTATTTTTGTAAACCATCAGTTTGCGATATTAAATATTACTTATTACATTTGTGTTTTCAAATATAATATTACATATGTTATAGTACACCCGTCATATAGATATTTATGTAATGTATTAAATTCACAATAGTCAATTATCCTAGTTGTGTATTACAACTATTGTACTCTTGAAAAGTGTAACAGATTTCATATATGACGATTTAAAGCTGAATTGCTCCATCTCTTCTTTTTACTAAAGGAGAAAGATGTGACATAAATAAGAAAATAAGATGCTTTATTTATTTTCTAGTCTTCAAGACTTAAATCCTTGCTTTATTTCTGTATAATTGGTCGATTCGTTATAAAAACACGATTCTCAGAGCTTATAAATGAACGTAATTTGCTGTAAATATGATTATTATCTCCTATTTTACTGTCTATGCTAAGGGACGAAATAGAAAAAAGGGGGATAAATCCCCCTAAAAATGACATAATGATATCAAATCAGTCTGTTTTATGCTTTTCCCTTTTTATGGAAAAGTATGCTGTATGGAAGTTAATGTAGAATCTTAAAGACCAATTCCCGGAGGATATCTCCATCGCTTAGGGAGGAATTTCCTACTCCTTTGGATTTGGCATCTGCATATCGAATTTCTCCGATTATCTGCATGGTCTTTACTCCGCTGTAACGGCGCATGGCACTTAGGTATTCGCGCGACTGCCAGGGAGTCTTTAATCCTATGAAACTGGCAATACCCTGCTCGGTCTTTTCGGGTGCATAATAAGCCAACATCAAGTTGGAGAAGAAGCCGAAAAGTAAAGATAAAGTCATCTGGATAGGGTTTATTTTCGGATTTTCTTCAAAATATTTTATTATTTTATTGGCCTTTAGTATGTCTTTTTCTACAATGGCACTGCGAAGTTCAAAGTTATTATAATCCTTACTGATTCCGATGTTACGTTCTATCTGTTCGGGGGTGACGCGTGTCTGACCTTTTGGAAGAGTTATAATCAGTTTTTCCAGTTCTCCTGTAAGGCGGCTGAGGTCCGTACCTACGAAATCGGCAAGCATGGAGGTGGCTTTAGGATCCAAGTCTACACCTTTGCGCTTCATGTATGAAGTGATGAATGCCGGTAACTGGGCATCCTTCACCTTCTTGGATTCGAATAGAACTCCCACCTTCTCTATTTCGGCCGCCAGCTTCTTTCTTCTGTCCAGCACCCCATGTTTGTGGCATAGAACAAGAATGGTGGAGTTCAACGGTTTTTGCAGGTAGTATGAAAGCTCCTCCATGTTGCGGATGGCCTGCGCTTCCTTTACGACTACGACCTGGCGTTCGGACATCATCGGATAGCGCTTGGCCGCATTGATGACAGTGGCTATATCGACATCTGCACCATAGACTACGGTCAGGTTGAATTCCTTTTCGGTGTCAGTGAGAACGTTGTCTACAATATAGTCGGAGATGAGGTCTATGTAATACGATTCCTCGCCCATGAGATAGTAGACGGGGCGGTATTGCTTGGCTCTCAACTCTTTTAGAATATCATCACAGGTGGTTTCTTGTTTTGCCATATAATAAAGTAAGTGCTATACGAGGGATGTCCCGTAACGGATTACCAGTCGAACTTCAAGTGTTTTACGGTTTTCTTTTCATCAATAATCATGCGCAAGGATGCGATGCCGATTTCAACATGCTCCTTTACATAATTCTGGGTCACCAGATTGTCGCTTTTATCGGTTTTTACACCTTCCGGAATCATCGGTTGGTCTGAAACCAGCAGAAGAGCTCCCGTGGGAATATGATTGGCAAAACCGCAGCTGAATAGGGTTGCCGTTTCCATATCGACAGCCATGGCACGGGTTTTCTTCAGATATTCTTTGAATTCCTCGTCATGTTCCCAAATGCGGCGGTTGGTGGTGTATACGGTACCGGTCCAGTAGTCACGGGCATAATCGCGGATGGCAGAAGAAACGGCACGTTGCAGCATAAATGCCGGGAGTGACGGGACTTCAGGTGGGAAGTAGTCGTTGGAGGTACCCTCGCCACGGATGGCGGCAATGGGAAGGATGAGGTCCCCTATTCTATTTTTCTTGTCTATACCGCCGCACTTACCCAGAAACAGACATGCCTTGGGCTTGATAGCACTCAGCAAGTCCATGATAATGGCGGCATTAGGACTTCCCATACCAAAATTAATGATGGTCATTCCTTCTGCACTGGCAGATATCATGTTGGCATCTTTACCGAGAATGGGAACATTGAACTTTTCTGCGAAAATCTCTACGTACTTGTTGAAGTTGGTCAACAGAATGTACTCTCCAAAATCCTCCAGGTTACGCTTTGTGTAACGGGGCAGCCAATTGGCTACGATTTCTTCTTTTGTTTTCATAAGATTTCATTAAATTTGTGTTCCCAAAAGACGGGAACCATTATTTAACTTACAAATGTAGTAAATGTTATCGTTAAACCTACCAGCATTCGATGCTAAAATTGCCGCAAGGAACGGAAAAAATGTTATTTTCGATGTAATCCGTCGTCGTTATGTCGCCTTGACCCCTGAAGAATGGGTGCGGCAGCACTTCGTCCACTTTCTTCTTGCTCACAAGGGGTATCCGCAGGCGCTTATGGCAAATGAGGTGCAGGTACAGCTGAACGGTACAAAGAAACGCTGTGATACAGTGCTCTATCGACGCGACCTTACCGCCCGGATGATTGTGGAATACAAGGCGCCTGAAATAGAAATCACCCAAAAGGTTTTCGACCAGATTACCCGCTACAACATGGTGCTGAAAGTGGATTATCTGATTGTCAGCAACGGGCTTCAGCATTATTGTTGCCGCATAGATTACGAGCACAACAGCTATACTTTTCTGCAGGATATACCCGAGTATCAAAACTTATAGGAGGAGCTACCAATAGCCCCCTTGCCTCTCTCATCTCATCGCATCATATACCATGCGTGATATGCGGGCGATGATGTTCGCATTGTCCTCATCCGTCTCGTATGAGTCCATGACGAAGGCGGCAATGTAGTATTTCCGGCCGTCGGGAAGGATAACGAGGCCGGCATCATTATCTGCAGTTTTCATACCGTCGGCATTGCGGTCGGAAGAGCCGGTCTTGTGTCCTACCACGGTTTTGGCTGGCAACATACCTTTCAGTTTGTTGGCACCGGTTTCAGTATCTATCATGGTCTGCCACAAGAAGTCTTTCAGCTCCTTGTTGGAGAACAACTCTTTTTCATCAGCCGTTCTCAGTAGTCGGACCATAGCGGAAGGAGTACTCCAGTTGCGGTATACAGCCTCGAAGCTGGAGTGCATGCCGTCTTCTGTTTCCGAGAGGTTGAAGGAGTCGATACTCAACCGGCAGATATAGTCATTGATATGTTTGATGCCTCCTGCATATTCTATCAAGATGTCGCAGGCATTGTTGTCGCTTTGGGAAATGCTGTATTGCATCAGTTCCCTAAGCGTAATCGTGAAATCCTGGTCGGGAAACTTCTTCCGCAGGGGGCTGTAGGTATTGGGCAGCATTTGGGATGCCTTTATGGAAACAATGCTGTCCAGGCTGATGCTTTGCTTATCCATCTTGTCCAGTACGGCCAGTGCCACATGGAATTTGAATACACTGAGCAAGGGGAAGTGTACATGGTCGTTATACCGGAGCATGTCTCCTTTGTCTGTCCATACGGCTATACCAACGGTGGCTTTCTTGCCATTGAGCAGACTGTCAATCCGGTTTTCAAGTTCAGACATTTGCTGCGCCCGGATGACGGTAGCTATACAAGTGAATAAGGTAAGTATGGCGATGAAATATGCTTTCATAACTTCAATTTCTTTAAGAGGCAATTCGCACGCAAAGATACAACTTTTAGCAGCAAGTTGCTAAAATGAGTTATGGATTATGGGCTATAAGTGTGATAGCTTATAACCCATAATCCATAACTTGTAGCTCATCCTCCCTATTGTTTCTTACTGAACTTCTCCTGCAACTTCTGCATCAATTCGTAGAAATTAGGAATATAGACCGTGGCAAGCAAGGTATTCAGTGCCATACCGAACACTACGGCGGCTCCCAGTGCAATACGGCTTCCCGCCCCTGCTCCGGTTGCAAAAAGCAGCGGCATAACCCCGAATACGAATGCAAGCGATGTCATCAGAATAGGTCGCAGGCGGATATGTCCGGCCTGGAATGCCGCATCGCGGATTGAATTGCCTTGTGCACGAAAGTCACGTGCAAACTCCACAATCAGAATACCGTTTTTGGCAGACAAGGCGACAAGCAGAATGATTCCAATTTGTGTGTAGATGCTGACCGGAGTCCCCATGACATAGCATCCCAGCATGGCACCGAGCAGTGCAACCGGAAGTCCCATTACGGCAGCTACCGGACTGGTCCAGCTTTCGTATTGTGCGGCGAGTACAAGGAAGGCAACCAGCAGTGCCATGACGAATACGACAGTCGTCGTGGTTCCCGCCTGCGTCTCCTGATAGGCTACCGAAGTCCATTCATAGCCGAACTCGTCTCCGAGATGCTCTTTGATTAGACTTTCCATTTGCCGGATACCCTCTCCCGAACTACTGCCCGGAGCCACATTGCAGGTCACGGCTGCTGTGGAGTACATGTTATATCTGTTTATCTGGTCCATGCCTAACTGCTCTTCCACCCGGGTGAAGGAAGAGAAAGGTACCATTTCTCCCGATGCATTGGGAACGCTCAATTTCAGAACATCGTCGATGACACGCTGGGCACGGTCGCCCGCCCCCAATTTCACTTGGTAGATGTGTCCGAACTGTACATAGTCGTTGACGTAGGCCTCCCCCATATAGTAACCCAAGGCGGTGAATACACTGTTCAGCGGGATACCCATCAACTGTACCTTGTCGCGGTCTATATTCAAAAAATATTGCGGTACATTGGCTTGGTACTGGCTGCTGACCGATGCCAGTGCCGGATAATTGCGGTAATGCTCCATCAAGGTCTCTACAGCACGCTGCATCTCGGTGGCGCCGAGGTTGTGGCGGTCTTCCAATTGGAGTTGCAGGCCTCCGGTAGCTCCCAGTCCGGGGATGGCAGGCGGGACCATGGCAAATATCTCTGCTTCCTGGATGCCATATACTTCCATATTGAAGCGCTGTACTACGGCTTCAGCCGTATGTTCCTTTCCCTTGCGTTCATTCCAGTTTTTCAGTACGATGAAGTAAGTGGCCGCATTGCTTTGCTCTCCACCTCCCATCACGGAGAAGCCGGATATGCCGATGTAGTCCTTTATTTCGGGGTAAGAATCGAGAATCTTATTTATCTGCTTTCCTACGGCTTGGGTGCGCTCCAGGCTCGATGCAGGGGGAAGTTGTACCACTGCGAGGAAATAGCCGTCATCTTCTTCCGGAACAAATGTGGACGGCCATTTGACAAACAGCAGGACAGCAATCAATGTGAAAACCGCATATGAAACGATGGAAGCGACAGGGCGTTGGAGCAGGTACTCCACTATCCGGTCGTAGACTCCTTGTGTCTTGTCGTACAGATGGTTGAACCCCCGATATAGGGGATTTTTGGAAGGCCGGGTAGGTTGCAGCATCAAGGCACAGAGTGCCGGAGTAAGGGTCAGTGAGTTGAATCCGCTAAGTACGGTGCTGGCTGCAATGGTCAAGGCAAACTGTTTATACAGTTGTCCTGATATGCCGCTGACGAGTGTTGTCGGGATAAATACGGCAAGCAGCACCAGCACTACCCCGACAATGGGTCCGGTAATCTCTCCCATCGCTTCGGTCACAGCCTGGCGGGAGGTGTAGCGCCCCGTGTCCAGCAGACGCGTGGAGTTCTCCACCACCACAATGGCATCATCCACCACGATGGCCACGGCAAGTATCAGTCCGAATAGTGTCAGCGTATTGATGGAGAAGCCGAACAAGGACATGACGGCCAGTGTGCCGATGAGTGATACCGGAATAGTGATGCAGGGAATGACGACCGCCCGCCAGTTCTGCAGGAACAGGAAGATGACGAGAACTACCAGCAGGGTTGTTTCAAGGAACGTCACCATCACTTCGTCTATGGAAGCATGAATGACATCCGTAGTGTCCAGGGTTACATTGTATTGTATGCCTGCAGGGAAATTTTGCGAGAGTTCCTGCATTTTTGCCTTTACTCCTTTGGAAACGTCCAGCGAGTTGCTGCCAGGTTGCTGATAGATAGCGATGGCAGCGGTGGGTTTCCCGTCCAGTTGGGATACTACGCTGTAAGAGGCCGAGCCCAGGTCGATATGCGCCACGTCGCGCAGACGGAGTATCTTCCCTCCGGTTTCGGTACGCAGGATAATGTTGCCGAACTCTTCGGGTGAGGTAAGGCGCCCTTTTACGGTCAGGCTGTATTGATAGGCATTTTTATTGTCTGTGCCGATGGGTTGCCCTACGTTACCTGCGCTGACCTCCACATTCTGTGATTGGATAGCTTGGTATACATCGGCCGGCGAAAGATAGCGGATGCGCATGGCGGCAGGGTCGAGCCAGATACGCATGGAGTAGTCCCCTGCTCCCATCACATTGACGGCGCCTACACCGGGCACGCGTGTTAACTGGTCTACGAGATTCAGCTTGGCATAGTTGCTGAGGTAAAGTCCGTCGTAGTCTTTGCTGTCCGACGTCATCGTGAGGAACATCACGATGTTCGATGACTGTTTCTGTACAGTGACGCCTTGCACCACAACGGGAGTAGGTAGTGACGACTGGGCCACGCTTACCCGGTTCTGGACCTGCACGGTAGCCATATCAATGTCTGTGCCTACGGCAAAAGTAATGGTAAGAGAGTAAGCGCCCGATGAGCTGGAGTTGGAGGACATGTAAAGCATTCCGTCCACTCCGTTGACTTGCTGCTCGATGGGGATGCCGACGGTTTGTGCCACCGTCTGCGCATTGGCTCCGGGATATACGGCACTGACCTGCACGGTGGGTGGTGTGATGTCCGGATATTGGGCAATGGGCAGGATGCCCAGTGTGACCAGTCCTGCTACGACGATGAGCAGCGCCAATACGGTAGCAAAGATAGGACGGTCTATGAAGAATTTTGAAAACATAGGCTTTGGTATTAATCAATTCATATTAGTTGTCAATGGGATGTACTTTCATTCCATCCCTTACCTTCATCAGTGCTTTGGTGACGTAGCGCTCCCGGGGAGTGATGCCTGCCCTTATCTGGCGCAGGCTGTCTCCTATCAGTTGTCCGGTTTCTATATGGCGGTAGCGCACTATATTCGAATCGTTGACTACGTATATGTATTTCCCCAACTGGTCGGTACCGATGGAGGCGTCTGGCAGCAGGATAGCCTGCTGTTGCTCTCCGTAGGGCAAGGTGATGCTGACGTAGAGGCCGCTTTTCAACAGTCCTTTAGGGTTGTCGAGACGGGCGCGGATGTTCAAAGTTCCGGTGTTCAAGTCTACGTTGGGCGAAAGATAGTCCAGCTGTGCGGGATAAGTGAGGAGTTCGTCTTTACCCAGGCTGACACTCACTTGCCGGGGGATACTGTCTCCCTGCTGCATCAGCATGGAGAGCCATTGGTTGTCTGCCACATTGAAGTAGGTGTACAAATGGTCGTCTTTGTAGATGGTTGCCAATGTGACGGGCTGCACGCTGCCGCCTACATAGCCTCCGGCATCCACCAGGTTACGGCTTACGGTGCCGTCGAAGGGAGCACGGACGGTGCAGTAGCTCAGATTGGTGCGTGCTGTGTTCAGGGCTGCTTCCGCATTGCTCACTGCAGCCTGCGAAGTTGCCACGTTGGATTGTGCTTGTAGCACTTGTATACGGCTTACAGCATCGCTTTTCACGGCTTCCTGCATACGTGTGTAGTTGTTTTGGGCGTATTCCAGGTTGGCGCGGGCAGTGTTGAGTTCTGCTTCTGCCTGCCGCACATTGTCTTGATAGACTGTCGGTTCGATGACAAAAAGTACTTGTCCCTGGCGTACCCGGCTGCCGGGAGCGTAAGCGATGGTCTGTAAGGTTCCGCTGACTCTGCCTACCAGGTCTACGGTCTTTTCAGAAGTCAGGTAGCCCGGATATTCTTTCGTCAGCGTAATGTTCTGCACTGTCGGACGGGCCACGCTTATCTCGGGAACGGGCATCGTTTGTGCCGTTTCTTTCCTTCCCCCGCATCCCGTTGCCAGCAATGGCAGGATGAGCAGGGTGATGTACATTTGATTTTTCATATACGGTTCGGTTTAGTTTATATTCTTATTTCTGATTCATTTCATATCCACCTCCCAATGCCTGGTATAAGGCTATCAGATGCAGCAAGGAGCTGCCTTGTGCCTGCACCAGCTGATTTTCGTATGTCAGGAGTGAGCGTAGTGCGTCCAGTACGTTCTGGAAGGGAGTAAGTCCTTGTTTGTACAAATCGAGGGAGAGTTTCAGAGTTTCTTCTCCCTGGTTGCATACTTCGCGCATGGCAACAATCTGTTGGATGGAGTTGCGATAGGAGTTCATGGCATTATCCGTTTCCTGCACGGCGGTAAGCACTGTCTGGTTGAACTGGTGAATGGATTCATCGAGCTGGGCACGTGCCAGACGGGTGGCATTCACCAGTTTGGTACCGCTGAATAAGGTCCAGCTGATGCTTGGAGCAATTTCAAACGTCATACTGTTCCGTTTAGTCAAGTCCTTCAAGTCATGGGAGGAATAGCCGATGGAACCTTTTAGGAACACTTGCGGCAGCCAGTCACTTTGAGATGCGCCGAGTGTTGCCGCCTGCGCGTTGACTTGGCGTTCGGCTTGCCGTATATCGGGGCGGCGGAGCAGCAGGTCGGCAGGAACACCGATGCCTATGGGTTCCATATAGTCGGGCAGTTTGCTGGGCTTCTCCAATATGGGGCGGATATGCTGGGGGTAAGTACCGAGTAAGATTGCGAGCGTCGTGATGTATTGGTTGATGCCTGCCTCCAGTTGTGGGATGGAGGCTTTGGTACTGTAATATACGGATTTGGCTTGTGAAACGTCCAGTTTGGACACCAGTCCGGTTTTGTAGCGTACTTCGGTAATGTTAAGTACGGCTGCCTGGGTATGGCAATTGTGGGTCACTACACTTAGCTCTTGCTGCAGTTCGCGGAGTCCGATGTAGGCAGAAGCTATCTGGGCACAGAGGGATACCATGACAGAGGTATATTCCTCCTTGCTTGCCATGAAGGTTTCCCGCTGTGCCTTTACCCGTTGGCGGATACTTCCGAATACGTCCAGCTCCCAACTGGCGTTGAGCGAGGCGCTGTATGCACCGGTAATGGATTGCGGAAGTGCGTTGACATTGCCGCTGCTTTGCTGCCGTGCCCATCCTCCGTCCAATGAGATGGAAGGGAAAAAGCTGCCGCGTTCTATCCGCAGGTTGGATTTAGCCATATCCATACGGGCCATGGCAGAAAGTACGGAATAGTTTTGAGTGGAGGCTACCGTAATCAATGAATCCAGCATCGGGTCATCGAAGGCTTTCCACCACTTGTCGTCAATGGGTGGTATCTGTCCGCTGAACAGATTGTCATCTCCGGGAATGGCATGGGAGGCGTCCTTTCCCCAGCCTTGTGGGAGTGGTTTCTCAAGATAGCGGTTAGCTTTCTGTGCCATAGCCGCAGGACATAGGCATAATATGAGCAACGCAGTGCTCCAAACTTTTATATTCATAAATAAAGGTTTAGGTGGTTATCTTTTTATGGGATTGATAACAACCTAAACCTTTATTTGTTTATGAGTATTTACTCGGTATACCAGAGTATCTTAGAAGGCATACCCGAAACCCACATTCAAGTAGATGGGATACATGGCAAAGGTAATTGTATTGAAATCTTTCTTGAAAATATCATTCAATCCCCATGTAAGGTCGGCAAATACACTCAGATGTTTGAAGGCACGCCAGTCTACACCAGCTTGCACGCCCCAGGCAAACTTGCGCAAGTCATCCGAAAAGTCGTAAGTGGCAATGGCACCGTCGGAGAAGTTTACCTTTTCTCCGGTGGAGTCTCCTTCACGCAAATAGCCTTCATATACATGTCCGGAGAATTCCTCATCCATCAGATATGAGACATATATACCTGCTTTGGCCCGCAATCGTGAGTTGATTTTATATGCACCCAGCACGGGGACGGTGATGTAGGCATTGCGTACTTTAGTTTTTACTCCCCCAGTCCAGTTGCCTTTCAAACGGTTACCGTCATTTCCTATGATTTCCATGCCATAGTTCTTTACTGTCGCTTTGGTAATCATATTTTTGGTTTCCAGTCTTACACCGGTTATTACACCCCATTTTTTTGTTTTGCCCAACCATTTGATGGCATTTCCTTCCAGCATAAAGGCTAAGGTAGGATTATAGGCATCGATACTTCGTATTTCTACGGGTAATGGAAGCGGAGAAGTGCCGCCGATACTGACACCGGCCCTTATTTCATATTCCCAACCGTGTAGAGCGGCGTTTATAAGCGTACGGTTCTGGTTTTCTTGAGCGTATAAGGCAGTCTGCATACATCCCACCAGTACGATAAATGCTAATATTTTCTTTATCATGTTGTATTCCAATTCTATATGATTCTTATTCGTAAATCAGTTCCACTTCGTCTATAAGTAAAGTGCTTCCTGGAGCACCCTCAAAAGTGGCACCATCCTTGCTTGAGGCAAATATGATGCCTATCTTATATTCTCCTTTAGCCAGTCTGGCTTCGTCAATCTTCTTTCCGTACCGTTGGTAGTCGAAAGGTATATCAAAGAATTTCCATTCGTCTCCTTCTGTTTCTTGCGGATTGGAAACTAAAGCAAGAGCCACCATGCTGGAGTGTTCGTAGTTTTGATTCGGCAGATTTCCATCCAGTGTTACATCTGTCCCCTTTCCTGCACTGTCATATTTTACTCCATCATAAAATATTGCATAGATATTGAATATATCTTTTCGGGAGGTATATTCGCCATTTTCATAAAATTGTTCTCCGGCCTTATACTTATAGTATCCAGTCAGTCGTAAAGGTTTATTGTAGAAAGGAGTACCGAAGCGCGTAGCACTAAGCGGATTGGTAATAGCATTCAGCATGTCGAAACTGCCGATAAACAGATTACCGGCGGCGATGGGCATACCTACCATGTTACCTAAGTCGCCAGTGAGGCGTGTTTCCAATTTCACACATTTTCCAGTTTTGCCATTGTCTATTTGGGTAGTAGGATAATCTTCTGTTGCGGCTTCACTCATAGCCCATTTGAATCCCTTATTACCACTTGCCCATGTCAATTCGTTACCGGAATCTTGCTCTTCGTAGAATTCCTGCCATACATTTTGCATGATTCTTACCTTTTCAAAGTGGTATGTGGTCGGAATGTTACTTGCCTTTTGTTCTCTGGCAGTAATGGCGTAGACACGATGCCAGGCCTTGTCTTCCGAAGTGACTGTATATCGTACTGGAGTCGTGAAGTTCTGAACACTCCCACTGGCAGGACTGATGGTAGCTCCCGGAGTCAATTCAAATATGGGGGCCAGACTTGTCATGTCCGTACCTTCTTTCACACTGATCCGTATTGGGTAGGCGTTCTGGCTTTCGTCGTACGACGGGTTCAGATCAATGTATGAATTTGCCAGTACATCTTCTTCAAAAGAGATGCCTGTTATATCAGCTTCAGCATTGGGTGCTTCATCTTTTATGCACGATGCCATCAATATTCCGAAAAGTGAATAGAGTATGAATAATTTGTTTAGTCTCATGCTTTTTAATTTAATTCTATTAATTTTTCAAGCAACAAAACTACTTCTTTTTTCTCTAATAGCAGGTTTTTATGAGCTTATTTAACAAAAAAACGGCAATAGGTGCTTTACTATTGCCGTTTTATATATAGAAAATGTTCTATTTTTAATTATCTGAGCCGATATGTACGATTTTTCTTTTGGCTCTTACTGGCTTTTCCTTTACAACTTCCACTTTCTGTTCGGGAGTTATACCTGCTAATTCCGGGTCAATCATGATACGGCCACAATATTCGCAAACGATAATTTTCTTGCGTGAGCGGATGTCCAATTGTCTCTGGGGCGGAATCTTGTTGAAGCAACCACCGCAAGCATCACGCTGTACGTATACAATACCCAGTCCATTGCGTGAATTCTTACGGATACGTTTGAAGGACTGAAGCAGACGGGGTTCAATCTTTGTTTCCAGTTCTTTGGCTTTGTCTCTCAGCTTCTCTTCCTCTTGTTTGGTCTCGGAGATGATTTCGTCCAGTTCGCTCTTCTTTACGTCGAGGTCTTTTTGTCTTTCTTCCAGAGCAGCAGTGCTTTCTGCTACTTCTTGAGATTTTTCTTCCTCTTGTGCGGCAAATTCCTTGATACGCTTTTCGCAGAGTTCGATTTCCAATGTCTGGAATTCGATTTCCTTGCTTAAGAAGTCATATTCGCGGTTGTTGCGTACGTTGTCCTGCTGGTCTTTATATTTAGCTACAGAAGCCTTTGCGGTTTCAATTTCAACTTTCTTTCCTGCAATGGAGGATTTCAACTCGGCAACTTCTGCCTTGATTCTGTCTATACGGGTACTCAGACCGGCTATTTCGTCTTCCAAGTCCTGTACTTCCAGTGGAAGTTCACCTCTCAACGTCTTGATTTCATCGATTTTGGACAGCATTGTCTGCAATTGGAACAAAGCTTTCAACTTCTGTTCTACGGTTAATTCCTGAGGATCTTTTTTTGCTTCTTTAGCCATTTTACTTACATGTATTTTATGGGGTTTGTATTCACTTTGGTCATCTGAACCTCAAAATGAGGAAACAAATCCCGGATTATTGTATAAAATATTTCTTTCGTATATTGCTCACTTTCATAATGCCCTATTTCAGCCAATAATATATCGGTATCATGTCCGAAATAGTCATGGTATTTTATCTCGCCGGTGATAAAGACATCTGCACGGTTGCGGATGGCAAGCGGCATTAGGAAAGCGCCGGCGCCGCCACATAATGCAACAGTCTGTATTTCCCGCCCGAGGAGTTTGTTATGTCTGAGACACCCTACTTCGAAGGTTTTCTTTATCCGTTTCAGGAATTCAAGTTCTGTCTCCGGTACTTCCAATTCGCCAATGACACCGGCTCCGGCTTGTGGCCATGAGTTTTGCAAGGGATAAATATCATAGACCGGTTCTTCATATGGATGTGCCGCAAGCAGTGCCTTGACAGTTGCCGCTTTTTTGTAGGCGGGTATGATTGTCTCAATACGTACTTCACGTTCGGTATGCAGCTCCCCTATTGCTCCACAGTATGGGGTGGCACCTTCCCGGGCTCGGAATGTCCCCTCGCCTTCCATGTTATAACTGCACAAATCATAGTTGCCGATATTGCCGCATCCAGCGTCGAACAAGGCTTTCCTCACGTCTTCCGCTTGGGCGGTCGGTACAAATGTGGTCAGCTTTACCAGCGCATTTTCCTTGGCTTCCAGGATACGGACATTCTTCAAACCGATTTTCTCGGCAATCTTGAAGTTCACTCCTCCCGGTGCATTATCCAGGTTAGTGTGCGCAGCATAAACAACGATGTCATTCTTGATGGCTTTCAAGATACAACGTTCCACATAATCCCTGCCCGTGATGGATTTATACCCTTTGAAAATGAGGGGGTGATGTGATATAACCACATTATATCCCAATGCAATGGCTTCATCCAGTACAGCTTCAGTAACGTCAAGACACAACAAAGCCCCTGTTGCTTCCGCATCTGTCAATCCGATTTGCAGGCCGGCATTATCAAATCCGTCTTGCAATGGCAGAGGCGCGAACCGTTCAAGGGCGCTTACTAATTCCTTAATTTTCATTGTGAACAGAAAATTTGGTTGCAAATATAGTAAAAAGCAATGGATTGAGAATGTTTTTTATTCTTTTTATAAAATATCAGTAACAAATTTGAGTAATAGACGGTTTTCTTCCAACAAAAACTCTTATCGAAAAATGTTTTATCACGAAAAAGACTATCTTTGCGAGCGATTATTATAAAACTAAATCTATGAAAACTAAAAAACTATTCGGAATTTTATCGCTCTTGATTATAATTGGTGTGACCTCTTGTAACAGTGATACTCCACAAGACAATGTAGAAAACATTAAAATGAAGGTCTCTTCCGAGATTGGCACTTACCAGCCTTGGGGAAGTGATCATTTCATTGATTGTATGTTGGTAAAGGAGGAAGGTAAAAATGAATATGAAGCGTTGGACTTTTTAGGAATTGCCGGGTTTGATTATAGCAAGGGGTATGAATACACCTTATTGGTGAAAAAAACAACTTTGCTCAACCCTCCCGCCGATGCCAGTAATATTGCATACGAACTGGTCGAGGTGTTATCAAAAGTCGGAGTAGAATATGAATATACAATAGAGGTTGATGGACCCAATCCTTTTATTCTTTCTCCTGATGGAGGAAAATATGAGATTCCTTTTGCATGCAAAAGAAAAAAATATGTAGCAGGCGAGTTTACTGAAGAAGAATATGCTCCTTTAAAAGGATTGAGATATAATATGGGGACCAATTATGGAACCTATACAAGCATTATAAAAGATGGTGATACAGTTGGATTATATAAGTTTGTAATCGAGGGTATTGAGCCTTATAATATGGAAGGAACTCCCTGGTGGTATTATGGTATTTATCCTGCTGATGCAGATTTTTTCTCTGAAACAGAGCCGGAACCTATCTACAAACAATTGTTTGAACAACCGCAAACGGAAGGTGAAGAACATTTTATATATCCGATAATATATGCTTCATCGGGTACGTTTGATTAGTTGGACACATTAATCTCCTTTATTATGAAAACATTACTTGTTTTGTTTCTTTTCCTTTTATCGTTATTGTCTTGTCAGGATACGAACCGTTCCGGTAAAGATGTATCTGAGGATATGGAGGAGCCGGTAGATACTACTCCCAAGGCTACGGCTATCTTTTGGGTAGACAAGGATAAAGATTATCAGGCTAAGAAAAAAGACGGTCCTCTTTCTCTACGCACCGTCAAGGCAAGGGTAGAGATTGATTCGCTGGGAAAAGTTAATCTGCTGGCATATACCAAGCCGCAAAGTCAACGCATCAAAAGTTACCTGCAGTATAGGCTTGAAGAATTCCGTGTAAAGAAAGTGATGTTGGACAGCGGCTTTGTGAAACCGGGCGTACAATATGTGCAGCTACGCTATCTCCCCGGAAAACTGGATGCCCACCACCGTTGAAGTTATTTATGCTCCTTTTTTCCCTTCTTCTCTACCATCACCGGCAGTAGCTTGCCGTAGGCATCGAACGACTTGCGGGAAGCCAGAGAGATTGTAATCATCAGTGACAGCATGGAGGCGGTAAAGGTGATGACCATAATCATCATCTGATATTTGATGGCCACATTCGGGCTGCTGCCACCCAATATCTGGCCAATCATGGTTCCCGGAAAAGCAACCAGCCCCATCACGGATATATTGGCAATCAGCGGACTGAAGGATTTGATGATGGCTTGGCGGATGAAAGGTGCCTGTGCTTCCGCTTTTGTAGCACCATTGCCGAGAAGATACCGGTAAAGCTGTTGTTCCCGTTTCAGTCCACTATAATAGGTGTTGAGGGCTATGACGTTACTGGATAGCATGTTGCCCATCAGTATGCCGAAAATAGGGATGAAATACCGGGCGCTGAATACGTTTTCCACTCTCAGTACTATTCCGATAAAGTACAAGCCTACACATACTACACTGCATAAGAAACCTGCGGATATGGGCAGGAGCAGAATCTTCCTCTTCAATTGTGTTCGTGCCAATGCCGTCTGCGATGCTACAAATATCATGACAATTACCCATAGAAAGTTTATCCACGGGTTATCCCATAAAAAGAGGTAGTTCAAGTATATGCCGATGAAGAACAACTGGACAATCATGCGTGCCGTACCTATCACAGTAGCGCGCAACAGTCCGGTCTTGAACTTCCAGATGTAAAACAGCGGTATTAATAATAGCAATAATCCGATGCCCAGGCTGAGGTATGATATATCTATGGTTCCCAATAGTGTGTATGTTATTTCATGATTATATGTCGGTCACATCCGTTGGCGAATCTTTTGTCATGGGATACGGTCAGTATGGCACTTCCATTTTCTGTCTGCCTGCGGAAGAAAGAGAGTACTTTTTCCGCGGAACCGGAGTCGAGAGCGGAAGTCGGTTCATCGACAATGGTCAGTGGTTTGCCAATCATTGAGGCTACGGCTATCATCATCCGTTGGCGTTGGCCTCCGGATATTTCGTTCACCCGTTTGTAATATAACTCTTGTTCCAGACCCAAATCCTCGAAACATGCAAATAAACGGGTTTCAGAAAAGGGTGTACCCCGGTTTGCCTTTAAACCGAAGGGCAATTGTACCATGTCCTTTACCCATTCCAGCGGCAATGCCAGTTCTTGTGGAATCCATGCAGTCTGCTTACGGACAACGTCGACGTTTCCTTTATCCAGCAGAATGCCGTTCAAGACGATGCGTCCTTCTTTTAACGGAGTAAATCCAAGTATGGCATTCAGCAGTGACGACTTTCCGCATCCCGAAGGGCCGGAGATACTGGCTATCTCTCCCCTTTCCAATTGCAGGTTGAAACCCGAGAAAAGTATATCGTTGCCGTAGGCGATACTGGCATTTTCTATTTGCAGCATGGTGTTCCTTTAATCTTTCTGTATCGCAAAGATAGTGCAAAAAAATATTTGTGCTATCTTTGACGCACTAATTAATTCAGGAAAGAAAGACTATGATACAGAATGAACGGGATTGCCGCCACGAACATGTGCTTGACGTGGCAAGGCAAATGCTGACTGCTGCGCGCACGGCACCGAAAGGAAAAGGTATTGATGTGATTGAAGCTGCGCTGGTTACGGGTGAAGACATTAAGAAGCTGTCTGAAAAGATGGTCGCTATGGTTGAAGAGCACGGTATGAAGTTCTTTCTCCGTGATGCGGACAACATTTTGCAGGCTGAATGTGTAATTATAATAGGTACGCGCGAGCAGACGCAAGGTTTGAATTGCGGACACTGCGGTTTTCCCACTTGTGCCGGTCGTCCGGAGGGAGTACCTTGTGCTTTGAATACGGTGGATGTAGGGATAGCTGTAGGTTCGGCTTGTGCCATGGCTGCCGATTTGAGGGTGGATACCCGTGTCATGTTTTCTGCCGGACTTGCCGCTCAGCGTTTGGATTGGCTGAAAGGATGCAAGACTGTCTTTGCCATTCCGGTGAGTGCATCCTCCAAGAATCCATTCTTCGACCGGAAACCGAAGGAAGATAAGTGATAATTGACGAGTAGAGGTTTACAATCATAGAGTAGAGGTTTACAATCATAGAGTAGAGGTTTAGAAGTCTGAAGTAGAGGTTTGGCAATTCTAAACCTAAGGTTTATTCTCCCTCTCTCTGCTAACTTAAAAAGTAACGAATTAGAAAAGATAAATAATATGGGATATTTTGTAGGACTGCCGCTGGGTGGTGCCGCAGAGAAGGACTGTCAGGTGCGTTTTGGCAAGAATATGACTTTTCAGGTAGAGACACGTGCTCCCCACTTGCCTGCCGAATGGGCTTTGCAAAGCGGCATACAGCTTACATGGCCCCATGCGGGTACAGACTGGACCTATATGTTGGACGAAGTGCAGGAATGTTTTGTAGCCATTGCCCACGAAATAGCCGCCCGGGAGACATTGCTGATTGTAACCCCAGAACCGGATGAGGTGAAGAAACAGATTCTCGGCAGGGTGAATATGGAAAATGTCCGTTTCCTGAAGTGTGAGACGAATGATACTTGGGCACGCGACCATGGAGCCATCACCCTACTGGATGCTGACGGTGTATCTCTGCTCGACTTTAAGTTCAACGGGTGGGGATTGAAGTTTGCATCCGATAAGGATAATTTGATTACGCGTCGTGCGGTGGAGTCGGAAGTGATGAAAGGAAAGTATGTAAATCGCTTGGGGTTTGTCCTTGAAGGCGGTTCCATCGAAAGTGACGGCATGGGTACGTTGCTCACCACCTCCGAATGCCTGCTTTCGCCTAACCGGAACGGACAGATGAACCGGGTGGAAATTGAGGAATATCTTCGTTCCGTTTTTCACCTGCAACGTGTTCTTTGGCTGGACCACGGTTATTTGGCAGGTGACGATACGGACAGTCATATAGACACGCTGGCCCGTTTCTGCCCTGCCGACACGATAGCCTATGTACAATGCAAGGATGCGGATGATGAGCATTACGAAGAACTGCATCGCATGGAGGAGCAACTGAAGACTTTCCGTACGTTGAAGGGGGAACCTTACCGTTTGCTGGCTTTGCCCATGGCCGATAAGATAGAAGAGGAAGGGGAACGGCTTCCTGCCACTTACGCTAATTTCTTGATTCTGAATGATGCAGTGCTTTACCCCACCTATCGCCAGCCGGAGAATGATGCCCGCGCGGGGGAAGTGTTGCGGGAGGCTTTTCCCGGTTATGAAATTATCGGGATAGATTGCCGTGCTTTGATTAAGCAACACGGCTCTTTGCATTGTGTTACCATGCAATATCCCGTAGGGGTGTTGAAGTAATGTCGATTATACATAGTAAAACAATAAACCATAGAATAAGATGACAAGAAAAATAAAAGTAGGTATTATCCAGCAGGCCAATACCAAGGACCTCAGGACTAATTTAATGAATTTGGCCAAAAGTATAGAGGCATGTGCGGCGCATGGGGCTCAATTGGTTGTTTTGCAGGAGCTGCATAACTCTCTGTATTTCTGTCAGACGGAAAACACGCAGTTGTTCGACTTGGCAGAACCGATTCCCGGTCCTTCTACGGGATTCTATTCAGAGTTGGCTGCTGCCAACGATATTGTGCTGGTCACTTCTCTGTTCGAGAAACGCGCTCCCGGATTGTATCATAACACAGCGGTTGTTTTTGAACGTGACGGCAGCATTGCCGGGAAATACCGGAAGATGCATATTCCTGATGACCCCGCCTATTATGAGAAATTCTATTTTACTCCCGGTGATATAGGCTTCGAACCTATTCAGACATCTTTGGGCAAATTGGGAGTTTTGGTGTGCTGGGACCAATGGTATCCGGAAGCAGCACGTCTGATGGCGCTGAAGGGAGCTGAAATACTAATATATCCTACGGCTATCGGTTGGGAAAGCAGTGATACGGATGATGAAAAGGCGCGTCAGCTCAATGCTTGGATTATCTCCCAGCGTGGACATGCTGTGGCCAACGGCTTGCCGGTGGTTTCAGTGAATCGCGTGGGACATGAGCCGGATCCTTCCATGCAGACCAATGGTATCTTGTTTTGGGGAAATAGTTTTGTGGCCGGACCGCAAGGCGAGTTCCTGGCCCAAGCAGGAAACGAACGGCCGGAAAATATCGTTGTAGAGGTGGACTTGGAACGTTCGGAAAATGTACGCCGTTGGTGGCCTTTCCTGCGCGACCGCAGAATTGATGCCTATGCCGGATTGACAAAACGATTTCTTGACTGATAACGACGGGGATCTCTGGGGGAGAACTAACGGAATGTCACCCGTTTGTTCATTAGGAAATTGACACTTCCGTAGATGAATAATCCCAGGAACTGGGCAAGGTATTCGTTGCAGTCCAGTCCCTCCACCAGCCCTATGAGGAAAAGGAATTGCGCTCCGTAAGCCATTCCGAAAGCTATAGAAAAGAGCAGCACTTGTCGCCAAGTGTTGCTCTTTTTTTCTGTAGGGAATATCCAGTACTTGCACCAGATGAAGTTGTGTATCTGTGCAAGTATATATGCGGTTACATTGGAGAGCATATAGTTGATGTCCAGTTCGTCCATCATTACCCAAACGGTAACAGCCATAATCAAGGCATTCAGCGTGCCGATTACCGCAAAACGAAAAATGCGTGCAGACTCTTTCACTCTCCTACTCCGTACCTGCTTTTACTCTTTCACTTCAACAATCAGATTCAGTTCATCCAGCTGCTTCTGGTCAATAGCCGAAGGTGCATCCAGCATTACATCGCGTCCACTGTTGTTCTTGGGGAATGCAATGCAGTCGCGGATACTGTCGAGACCTGCGAAGATGCTGACCCAACGGTCCAGACCGTATGCCAGACCACCGTGAGGAGGTGCACCGTATTTGAAGGCATTCATCAGGAAGCCGAACTGCTCCTGAGCCTTCTCCGGAGTGAATCCGAGAATCTCGAACATTTTTGCCTGCAACTGTGCATCGTGGATACGGATGGAACCTCCACCCACTTCAATACCGTTGCACACCATGTCGTATGCATCTGCACGGACAGCTGCCGGGTCTGTATCCAGCAAAGGAATATCTTCGTCTTTCGGATGGGTGAACGGGTGGTGCATAGCCATCAGGCGGCCTTCTTCATCGCTCCACTCAAACATCGGGAAGTCAACCACCCAAAGGCAGACGAACTTGTTCTTGTCGCGCAATCCCAGTTGGTTACCCATTTCAAGGCGCAACTCGTTCAGTTGCTTGCGGGTCTTCATGGCGTCGTCACCGCTCAGAATCAGAATCAGGTCACCCGGCTTGGCGTTGAAAGCAGCCTTCATTTCCTGCAATACTTCCTGCGCATAGAACTTGTCGACACTTGATTTTACGTTGCCGTCTGCCTCTACGCGCGCGTATACCATACCTTTGGCACCGATTTGCGGTCTTTTCACGAATTCGGTCAGTGCATCCAGCTGTTTGCGTGTATAGTGTGCGGCGCCTTCTGCGCAGATACCGCCGATGTAGGCGGCATTGTCGAATACCGGGAATCCGTGTCCCTTCATGATGTCCATCAGTTCCACGAACTTCATGCCGAAACGGAGGTCGGGCTTGTCGCTGCCGTAATATTTCATGGCGTCTGCCCATGGCATGCGCATGAACGGCTCGTTCATCTCTACGCCACGGATTTCCTTGAACAGATATTTGGCCATGCCTTCGAAGAGGTTGATGACGTCATCCTGCTCCACAAAAGACATTTCGCAGTCAATCTGTGTGAATTCCGGCTGGCGGTCAGCACGCAGGTCTTCGTCACGGAAGCATTTGGCTATCTGGAAGTAACGGTCGAAACCGGAAACCATCAACAACTGTTTCAGTGTCTGCGGGCTTTGAGGCAAGGCATAGAATTGTCCCGGGTTCATGCGTGAAGGAACGACGAAATCGCGTGCACCTTCGGGTGTGGAGCCTACCAGAATCGGAGTTTCCACTTCGATGAATCCCTGGCTGTCCAGGTATTTGCGTACTTCAATTGTCATTTTATGGCGAAGCTCCAGATTGCTGCGTACATTGGCACGGCGCAGGTCTAGATAACGGTACTTCATGCGGATATCGTCGCCACCGTCCGTATTTTCCTCGATGGTGAAGGGAGGGGTCAGCGATGAGTTCAGAACATCCAGTTCCGATACGATGATTTCAATGTCTCCCGTCGGGATATGCTGGTTTTTGCTGAAACGTTCGTTGACGGTACCCTTAACTTGGATTACGAATTCACGGCCCAAGCGGTTGGCACGCTCGCAAAGTTCGGCATTCACCTCTTCGTTGAACACTAATTGGGTAATTCCGTAACGGTCGCGGAGGTCAATGAAAGTCATGCCTCCCATCTTACGGCTGCGCTGTACCCAACCTGCCAGCGTCACTTGCTTGTTAACATCGGAGATACGGAGTTCTCCGCAGGTGTGTGATCTATACATCTTTTTATTTACTGTTTGACGATTTACTTATTTACTATTTTGAACATGCAAAAATACATAAAACATATTATATGGCGCATCAAAAGGGGAAAGTTATTTTCAGAAACTCCTTTAGTACCTTTTTTACAACATTACATTTTTGTCAGTTTCTTGAATTGCCTTTTGCTTTTATCCAGTATCATCTTGTTTTTATGGGCGATGTCTTCCACAAAAGCATCATTAATTTGTTTCAGTCCGTTGATATAGTCTTGTGCCCGCTGCAAGACATTCGAAGTGTCTTTTTCCGCATCCCGGGGAACAATGACCTGCAGTCCTTTCTTCATAATCTTTACATCTACATTCTCTCCCATCATCATCGGGTCGCCGTCAAAGTGGACTACCCCCGGTTTAGAACGGTGAATACGGAGTGTCTGGCAACGGAACGTCTTAATCCGGCTGTTCTGGTCAATGGTCTTGTTGAAGAGCTGGAAAGAGAGCGATGGTACATCGAGCACAGTGAACGGCTCGAGTATGGTGACGTCCAGCAGTCCGTCGTTCAAGGTGGCTTGTGGGGCAATATACGCATTGTTTCCATATTGCGATGCGTTTCCGCAGGCTATCAGGAACGCCTTGTATCGCAGGGTGCTGCCGTCCATTTCCAGTTCATAGGTTTCCGGACGGTACTTCAGGCTTTCGAGCAGAGTCTTTTCCAGATAAGTGAGTGGTCCTCTCCTTCCCGCCTTGGAGAATTGCAGGCTTACAAATGCGTCGAATCCCACGCCGCAGGTGCAGAAGAAAGGCACATCGTTGATTTTTCCGTAGTCAATGATGTCTATCAGTCCGTCATTGATGATGTCGATGGCCTTTTTCGGCTCCATCGGAATCTGCAGATGGCGGGCAAGTCCGTTGCCGGAACCGCAGGGAATGATGCCCAAAGCGGTTTTTGTATGTACCAGTGAGCGGGCTATCTCATTGATGGTGCCGTCTCCTCCTATGGCGATGACGGCATGTGCATCTTCTTGTGCCTTCTGTGCCGCTATCTCTACGGCATGGCCTGCCCGTTCGGTATAAATCACTTCTTGTGCATACCTTTCCTTATCCAGTTTTTCATCGAGCCACTTCAGTATCTGCTCCTTACTCTGAGTGCCGGATATGGGGTTTATGATGAATGCTATTTTCTTCTTGTTTTCGTTCATGCAAGGGTTGTTGCTATGCAGGTTTTCCAACTGGCAAAAGTAATATAAATATCTGAAAAATTAACCACATAATTCTTTTTAAAATAAGTATAAGTAGTTTTTTTAATGTAAATAGAACATATACCGACATATTTTGCTATCTTTGCCCCCTGTTTTTTAAGACTTGTATTTAATAGAATTAAATATTCATTATATAAAAGATATTTCATGGGTTTACTACAAGACAAATTTGCGAAATACGACCTGCCGCAGCAGTTTATGGCAAAAGGCGTATATCCTTATTTCCGCACAATTAACAGCCATCAGGATACAGAGGTAATGATGGATGGTAAAAAGGTTCTGATGTTCGGCTCTAATGCATATATGGGACTGACATATGACAAGCGTATCATTGATGCCTCGATAGCTGCCACAGAAAAATATGGCACCGGTTGTGCAGGTTCCCGCTTTCTGAACGGAACACTCGATATACATGTTGAACTGGAGAAGGAATTGGCTGAATTCGTAGGAAAAGATGAAGCACTCTGTTTTTCTACCGGATTTACTGTAAACGAAGGTATTATTCCTGCCGTTGTAGGCCGTGGGGATTATATTATTTGTGATGACCGTGACCACGCTTCCATTGTAGATGGCCGCCGTCTTGCATTTGCCACTCAGTTGAAGTACAAGCATAACGATATGGAGGCTTTGGAAAAAGAACTCCAGAAATGCGAACCGGATGCTGTAAAGCTGATTGTTGTGGATGGAGTATTTTCCATGGAAGGTGACTTGGCCAATCTGCCCGAAATTGTCCGCCTGAAGAAGAAATACAATGCCAGCATTTACGTGGACGAAGCTCACGGCTTGGGTGTATTCGGAAAACAAGGCCGTGGTGTGTGCGACCATTTCGGTGTTACCGAAGATGTAGACCTGATTATGGGTACATTCAGCAAGTCATTGGCTTCCATCGGTGGTTTTGTTGCTGGAGACAAGGCGGTAATCAATTGGCTGCGCCACAATGCCCGTTCCTATATATTCCAGGCAAGTAGCACACCTGCTGCTACGGCTGCAGCCCGCGAGGCGCTTCACATCATCAAGTCCGAACCTGAACGCATCCAACGTCTGTGGGACATCACTAACTATGCCTTGAAGAAGTTCCGCGATGCAGGCTTCGAAATCGGTGAGACAGAATCTCCTATCATTCCTCTCTATGTGCGTGATACAGAGAAGACATTTATAGTAACGAAGCTGGCTTTTGACGAAGGTATCTTCATCAACCCCGTTATTCCACCTGCATGTGCTCCACAAGATACACTGGTGCGTGTAGCGTTGATGGCTACCCATACGGTCGAACAAGTGGATTATGCTGTAGAAAAATTGACTAAATGTTTCAAGGAATTGGGTATCATCAAGTAAACTTGATTTAAACAGATATTCGGAAAACCGTTTAATAATGATTAGGCGGTTTTTTTTATAGACAAAGCGAAGTACGATTAAAATTAAATCGTAAAGTACATGAAAAAGAACTTCTTCATCATTACTGCTGTAGTATGTGGAATGAGTTGTACCACCACTGCCTATGCGCAGTTCAAAATCGGTGGAAAGAAAATCAATGTGAACAAAGTTGTCCAAGCTGGTACAGATGCCGTCAAGGCCATTTCATTGTCCGATGCTGACATTGCAGCGATGAGCAAGGAATATATGGAATGGATGGATACGCACAATCCGCTGACAAAGCCCGATACGGATTACGGCAAGCGCCTGGAGAAGCTGACCGGAAATATCAAGGAAGTGGACGGCTTGAAGGTGAACTTCGGTGTTTATGAAGTAATAGATGTGAATGCCTTTGCGTGCGGTGATGGTAGTGTACGCATCTGTGCCGGACTGATGGACATCATGACGGATGATGAAGTGATGGCAGTTGTCGGCCACGAGATAGGTCACGTCATCCATACGGATTCCAAAGATGCGATGAAGAATGCTTACCTTCGTTCGGCTGTGAAGAATGCTGCCGGTGCGGCAAGTTCTACGGTATCCAAATTGAGTGATTCTGAACTGGGTGCCATGGCCGAGGCATTGGCAGGTGCTCAATACTCCCAGAAGCAGGAGACGGAAGCGGATGATTACGGCTTTGAATTCTGCATCAAGAATAATCTCGATCCGTATGCCATGTACAATGCTTTGAACAAATTGCTTGAACTTTCAGCGGAGGCACCGAAGGAATCCAAGTTCCAGAAGATGTTCTCTTCTCATCCGGATACAGCCAAGCGCGTGGCACGTGCCAAGGAGAAAGCGGATGAATATATGAAGGATAAGAAATAACTATCCGTTGCTTACTATGATGAAGTGGGATCAGAGGTTTCTCTGAATCCCACTTTTTTTGTGCCGAGACTATGATATGGGCTTCTGAGGAAGCTAATGGGATAGTTCGTTAGTTCACAGTGCTGAACACTTTGTTTTAGCTATAGAAAACAAAGTGTTTTCTTATAGGAAACAAACTGTTCTTTTAAGGGAAACGAAGTGTTCTTTTTAATGAAACACACTGTTCGGTTAAGGGAAACACTTTGTTCTGTTTGGTAAAACTTCTTTTATTTACTTATTTGCTTTTAAATTAGAATAATTTTAGTATGTTTGCCACATTATTTATGAAAAACATGACTTTTGTATGAAAAAACAAGACTTCCTCTTTATTTTTGTTCTGGTGATAATATTCCTGCCATTCTTTGTGAGTGAATCCATCTACAATTGGTATAAGTCTTTCAACGCTGCACATGGCATGGTAATGAGTTTCGTTAAATTCGGAATTCTTGCTACACTGGGTGAGATGCTGGGACTTCGTATCAGTGCCGGAGTCTATAACCGAAAAGGATTTGGCGTACTGCCGCGTGCCGTAGTGTGGGGACTGCTGGGAATGGGTATCAATGCGGCCATGATAATCTTCTCCAAAGGTGTGCCGCAATTTATGGAATATATGGGAATGGCAAATGCCGCCGCCATTATAAACGGAGAATTCTGCCTGGACAAATTATGGATAGCCCTCGCCATTTCAGTTGCTATGAATACCATTTTCGCTCCGGTATTCATGACATTCCATAAGATTACGGATACGCATATCCTGGATTGTGGCGGTTCGCCTCGCAGCCTCCTCACTCCTATCCCGATGACCCGCATCATTACGCATCTGAATTGGGATGCACAATGGAATTTTGTCTTCAAGAAAACAATTCCTTTCTTCTGGTATCCGGCACACACCATCACATTCCTCCTGCCGGGAGAAATGCGGGTGCTGTTTGCAGCGATATTGGGTGTGGTGCTCGGGGTATTGCTGGCTATTGCGGCTCGGATGAAATAATCCGGCCTATATATTCTCGAATGATTTCAAGCAAGTCTTGCGGATAAGGTATAAAGAACTTCTCTATCATTTTCGGATACTGAGGTACAAAGGGGTTGGGTATCATTGTGACAAGGGTATCCAATTCTGCCTTCCGTTGCTCTTCAGTCTCTGAGACGGCGTAGCGGATAGTCCACCAGAACAAGAAAGTCTGGTTAAGATACCCTTTGGGGGTGATGACTTGCAGTTGCTTGTAGCGCTCGGACTGTAACATGATTTTAATTCTTTTCTCCTGCTCTTTCTCACTGATGGAACATAGAATGTCATACCATTCATCAAACTCCTGACGCAAGCAGGCGACAAATGCCCATTCGGCAATTCTATATTTGGCAAATTCTGGAATCTTCTTTAGAAGTACGAAGATATGTCCTATATTCAATTCGCCTTTATATAAACCTTTGACTTTTGTATAGTCTTCAATGGAAGTGATTGTGTGTAAAAGGGAGTAATATATTTCCGGACTCATCGGCACATGGTGTTCATCGATGAATTTCAGAGTATTCTGAAGCACCAGTTTTTTGTTTGTTCTGTTGTTGGCCATGCGGCTGATGACATTGTTCCAGTAGATTTGTGTGCGTGCAATGGAAATATGTAAATCATCTTCCATCTCTTTTATACGGCTTTCGGCTTCTTCGAAGGTCATGCCGCGTTCCCGCATTTGATAGCATATGTCCTTCATAATTGGATAATGTTCGACAAATAGGTAGGGTTTGGGAATGACGGCTCCTAACTTTTTCAACATACAATATGAATCGTAATTGATAAAAACCTTTTTATTGATTGCTTGCTCTTGCAGCCGTTGGGCGTTTTCCTTATCATTCTGACGGAGCAATGCCTTCATGCAACAGAAGATAATTCCTCCATCATATACGCCCACGTCCAGCAGACAATACACATATTCCAGAATAGTGCTTTCTTTAATTTTCCACCCTTCCGATGTATAAATGGGAAAAGGCTGCGGAACGTTGTCTTGTGCTCTTCCGGCATAGTATCGCTGGATAAGCATTTGCTTCAATACATCCTTTGGCGCATCCAGGCTTTTCATTATTTCCTCATTTATAATCAGTTGTATTTCTTCCGGAGGAAGTGAATCTTGGGTGTGGTTGGTCAGGTGATAGAGTAAATGTTTATGTGTATAACTGTTCTGTTGTACGGTGTATTTTTCGGACATCCGCTTTATCATGTCCACTTTTTGTTCATAATAGGGATATATGAACCGGTTATTGATAATGATATTCAAGATATTGGCATCAGGATGATTGAGCAGTGACTTGTCCAGCCGGTTCTCGAAGAAATCCCTTGCGACTCCTCCTTCTTCCGGAGTCTTTACCTTATTGAACATTTCGGAGACAACGTAGGGCGAATGATTCAAAATCTGTTGTTCTTCCGGAGTAATACAATCGGGAGTTTCTCCGAACAGTGCCTGATACGCCTCTTCATAATTTGATATTTTCAGAATGAATTGTACGATTGTTCTTATATTTCGAGATTCATCGCCGTTTTGGGGACGATGTCTCTTCATATGTGCCTTGATTTCCTTTAGGGTCATGCGTTGGTATAGGATACCTTGTGTGTGCTGGCTCGGGTAATCCAGTAAAGACTGGTCTGCTTCCAGTAAATGGTATTTATGGAACAGTTCCTCGCATTCCTTAATCCCGCTATAAGTGGAGGTCGTATCCAATAAGTCGTTCAGGTAGATTTCACCCACTTTCAGTTTGGTCTTGTTTTCTTCTTCTTGCTGCTCCAGCCTTTCCATAAAAGTGTTGAAGATTCCTTTGGCCTGCTCAAAATTTTTAGCCTTTTGGAGCATAAAGTTCAATGAGTAGCCATCACAGTTATTCCCCATACGGTTCCATAAATCATAGGCATAAGAGGACGGTATGTTTTCGAGTGCTCCATTCAACACTTCGGTCTTGTTCAGGAACATACTGGTATCCTCTTTTTTGTCGACAGACAGTTCTGTCAGTTCGTTGAAGAATGCAACCAGCTCTTCCGGCTGGCTGAATCTTTTGAAAACTTCCAGCCAGGTGTAGGGAGCAATAAAGTTGAAGAAAAAGACTGCATCGTCGTGGGGAACTACCCCTTTATCATTCTTCTGCAAGAAGTTCTTGATGTCGTGTATGTCAGCCAGAGTCTGTGCTTTATGCATAAGCTGCCTGGCGAAATTACGTATTCTTTTCTCTTTCAGTTCTGTCAGATAAGTCTCATTGTTGCTTTCCTGTCCATGGGCGCTCTCTGCAGAATCGGAGAAGAAATCATCTATGTCGTCATCATCGGCACTTGGGGAAGCTTCGTATATAAAGGAAGCGTTGAGGTATATTTCTTTGGCTTCGTCCATGTCGAGGAACCGTACCAATTCTGTCTGAAATTCAATATACGAGTTTTCTATATACTTGTCTTGCATTTGCCCTTGTTCATTGAGCAAATCCTTGTGTACAATGTCCTTATCTTGTTGTGTCTGCAGTCTGGGTAAGAGCCACCGCAGCACATTCAGTTCTCTCCTATTATATTTTTTTGTTAATTTCCAAATATGGATGGCCTCTGCATTGGTAGGAGCAAAATTGGCTATATTGCCAATATAGGCGTCCACCCAATCAATGGAAACGCCTTCCGGGTTTGTTCCCAGTTCCTTACTTGTATATAGCGTTTGTTCGTTTTTATAAATGCGGCTTACAACATCATTGATGATATACTGTTGGAGTTCGGGGGCATTTACCGAACAGTTTTTCACCCGATGCAGGATCTTGGTTGTATTTTTGAAAAAGTTCGGTCTGTCTTTGTAGTAGATATAGCGGAATATGCCCTTTATGGCTTTCTTTTCAGTTGCCAGTAGGTCATCGGACGGTTCACTGCTATAGTACTGGAAAACCTGGGTTACTATGATGTCTTCAACTTCAAATGTGTCCTTTTCAATGTCCTGATAATAAATCAAATCATCTACTTTGCCTGCCAATTCACAGATGGTGCTTCTGTCGGCCTTTTCGTAACTGTTCTCATAGGTGAATTTGAGGAAATCGAGCAATAGGTCTATTTTATTGCGGCTTCTCTTTTTCCACATCCACAAACATTTTATGGCGTGGCAGAGTTGTCGAAGCATGGATTTCTGCAGGTTGCTTAAATTGCTGTTCTGGAACTGGTTGTTATATCTGGTCTTGATTCTGTCTATGTCGAAAAACAAGGAACCGATAGTCATGCCGGCTTCGGGTCGGAGTTTAAGATAGCCGTATGTCCTGAGCTCGCGGGCATATTCATTTATTTTTTTGAAGGATAAAGGTTTGATGCCCACTTCGACTATGGCCGGAGGAACCATTTCATTGAAAGTAAGCATGGATTTCACTTCCTTGAAGCTATAGCTTGTAGTGGCAATAACCTTGAAGTCCGGATTGCCGATGTGAAGGATTTCCGATAACTTGCGAAGTAATTCTCTGTCAATGGGTATCGGCTTTTCATTCTCTTCTTTCCAAAACAACAGCTGCAAATCGTCCAGTAGAAGAATTTTTTTGCCATGCTGGAATTGGGATACAGAAAGCCGTTCTAACTGTTCTTTGGTCGTATCGGCATTCAAAATGACCACATAATATTCCTGAGGGAGCTTTTTCAGCATTCGGCAAACGGCAATAGTCTTTCCCGAAGTGGATTGACCGGTGACGATGATTGTCTTGTTTGTGCTGTCAAACTCCTCTTTAAGTTTGTTGTCTACTTCCGGACGGATAAAATAGTAGTCCAGGTTGCCTCTGCGACGGTTGGCTTGGCTGTTGGGAATAATTTTATCATACTCCATCTTATGGCAAGAGATTGCGCAAAAGGGATTATTGAGAAAACTTTCACGATCCTTGACCAACGCGTCCCTTAGCTGCTCCAGCGTATTGCACTGCTTCTCATACCGCTCGATAACGGTATCGTCGTCCAGGTGCTTTTGCATGTATTCCGCATAGAAGTCTTTCCATAAAGTAGTGTTTGTCCAGTCTTCCTGGGTGTATTCCAATGTCGGATTCTGATAGAAATAGATATGTTTGTTGGATGCATTTTCGATGGCAACATTAAACTCTCCGATGGTCTTGGAGCGTATCCAGTTTCCGGCGAAGAAGATGATGACGTCACATTGCCTTATCTCTGAATTTATGATTTCCTGCGTATCGCCTTTAGCTAAATCGTTGTCTCCATTTTTTTCGTGCCGGTGCACTACAATATTGAGTTCGCTGTTGTTTCTTTCCGTCAGGACTTTTTCCATTAAATCCCTTTCTTTCTGAAAACTCAGCGAAGAGGCTATAAATACATGGTATGTTTTCATAATATAGTGTTGGTTACTTTCTATGTGTTGTTGTTTACGACTAGCGGAATGCCGGCTGTGATACATCTGTCATACGCTTTTGAGCTTTCCTTCAATTCATCATACGGACGTATATCGGGATGCACAAAGCGTTTCTTTTTGAAGATGTCTCCCATTTCCTTGCTGCCATAGATTAACTCTTCTTCTTCGGCGGTGGGTTTACGGAAGCCAAGCAGCAGCTTCTCCATGTTCCAACGGTTATGTTCGACTTCGGCAAGCAATGTTATCTGGTCGTTGTCCAGTTTCACGTAACCATCCGTAATGCCTATGGAGCGTAGCTTGGGACTAATGGAATATGCACTGTACAAATTGGACCACTGAAGGGATACGGACAGTTTGTTCCATGAGTCTTTCAGCTCATTGTCAGGTGGGCATGATTGAGGCACATTTCCATATTTATTCTTGAAATCGTATATATAATTGATGATTTGTCCCTCCCTCCGGCTTTTTTTGTCCAAGTCGTAACAGTTGTCCAGCATTCCAAAAGGAAAAACATGGGAATATTTATGAATCGCTTCATCTTTCTTTTTACTGTTAAGCATATTGAGCAGTGCACTGGAGGTTTCCTGACGGACAAAAACTGGGATATTTTCATCATATACATCGTCCGGCAGATATAATCCCATTGCCATGCTTTGAGGAGGATAATTGAGGCAGACGGCAATCGTCAATACTTGGCCTGAGTCATGTACCCATTCTTTAATTAGGTTCTGGATGGCAGGAGTTTCCGCACGGCCTTTGATAAATTCGAATTCCACATCCAGAAAGTCTGCATCTTTTCCTTTAAAACGGGTGGGAAGGACAAATCTCTCGTGCCTTTCGTCCTTGCTCATGTCGTAATAATGGGTAGACGATATCTCGAAATAATGGCGGTATCGTCCACAAAAGAAATTCATTTCCCGGTCGGCATTTTCATCAATGAAGGTAATGACACTTTTTATGTTCTTGTCCCGGCAGAAGTTTGGAAAATGCAACAGATGGGCAGCTTCCACTCCTATTGCCACTCCCATACGGCTCATACCGATGATAACAAGATGAACATGCTTTTCGCTTTCATAGGTTATTGCCTCACGGTCGAGAGGAGGATATTCAATACAGTTCTCCCCTTTTCCGTATTGCCGGCTTACCAATATCTTTTTGGCCCAGCCCTCGTAGAAGTTAAAGGGATGGAATTCTATATATTTTCTCCATTCGGCAGACAAATCGGTCAGTTGGAAAGCGGCAAAAGTAGTCTGATATTCGAAAAGAACGGTGAATGGTATGAGGGAACATTTATTGCATCGTTTATGAATGTCAACTATCTTTTTCAGGCAGTCTATGTTCAGTGAGTCATGGTCATGTTCGTTCCTCTCTCCGATAAGGAATACTTCGCGCGCTTTGGTAGTATAGAGTTTTTCCAACTCCTCGATAGAGTCGCGCCGGGCACGCAGCACCACAATTCTTTTTTCATTTTTGGCATCCAGTTCCGTATGGATTTTGCTACGGATTTCTTGTGCCGGTTGGGTACTCTGAATCAGAATATGGCAATTCCCATAATGTGTGTCATCGCAAATTTGCTGGATAAGAGTGGGGACCATGTTGTCAAAACCGATAATGACGATGTGGTTTTGCAAAGGGTAAACGATATCGCCTTCACGATATCGCTCAACTCTGCGTTCCAGCATATTGGAGATTACGGATATCAATAATCCGCAGAACAAAATTAATCCCAGCACTACGACCAATAGAGAGAACCAACGCAGATAAGGTGGTACTTCCACAATATTCCCCGGATCAATGAACAGACAAATCAACTGAAGCAAACGCCCCATAGGTACGTCTTTATCAATACCGGTCCATTCTTCAAGAGACGGCTCAGGAAAGATAAATGCAAAACTTACCAGATATATCAATAAGAAAACAGTTACTATGACTCCGAAAAGCCAAGCAAGCTGCCTCCATCCTTTTCCGGAAAAAGAGCGGTCAAAATGAAGGGCAAAAAGTCTTGTTAGCAGATTCATATTTGTTTTGTCATTAGGCAGTTTCCTTTTTTTCAGTTTCTTGTTTCAATTCTTTTCTGATATTCTCTTTCAGTTTATTGATTTCTTTCTCATCGTTATTGATAATCTCCCGTTTTTCTTTTTCCTGATACAAGGATGCAAGAATGTTTCTTTCTTGTTCCAGATTCAATGAGAATACATCTATTAATCTCTTGATACATAGAAAAAAACAGATGCATACGCTAAGGGAAATGATGGCATGGAGTGTCATCAGGTAGGTCATTCCACGCGATGGAAAGAATTGAATAAGGTTTTGGAATGTAGTGCATGTCACAATCAATGCTGCAACCAGAAAGAGAATGATAAAGGCAGGAATCACGAATTTCCACCAGTGCCGGATAGGATAATACTTGTTCTCACTCGTCCTCATAGTACTATAATAGATATTGGATTATTATTTCTTCTGTATGTCGAATCCCAGTTTCATAATCAGTTTCAGTGTCTGTATGGCTGTTTGCCGGTCGTATTCTCGTTCTGAGTCCGGTAACTCTTCGTATGGTACAAGTCCGGGATGTGTCTTTAATTCATCATTGCGTGTCTCTCCGTATTTCCATCCTTCTTTCACTCTTCCCAAAGCCCATACTTCATGCACATTGCGTGCCATGGCTTCTGTGAGTTCCGTCAAATTATCCGGTAAAGTGATATTTTCTGCGTTCAAAGGGGACGGTGTGTATGTTTTCATTTTCTGTTATTTAAAATGTGGAAGTAAAAAGTTTATTGGTAGCAATATTAGGCATTTCGGACGACAGAAACAAAAAAAAGGAAAGCTATTTCCAAAAAAACATGCAGATTACAATGGAAAAAACATTGCAACCTGCATATAAATCGGGAGAAGCGTGAATTATAAGTTAGCTTCCGTCACTACCTGCCCGTCAAACAGATTGATGATACGTCCGGCAAATCCGGCATCATGTTGTGAGTGTGTCACCATGACAATCGTAGTGCCTTCCTTATTCAGTTCATTCAGTAGTTCCATTACCTCTTTTCCGTTCTTTGAATCGAGGTTACCGGTAGGCTCATCGGCAAGTATCAGTTTAGGGTTTGATACGACTGCACGGGCGATTGCCACGCGTTGCTGTTGTCCGCCGGACAATTGTTGCGGGAAGTGCTTGCTGCGGTGCATGATTGCCATACGCTCCATAGCGGTTTCCACCCGGCGCTTGCGTTCGGTGGCAGGAATGCCCATGTAGAGTAGCGGCAGTTCGATGTTTTCGTATACATTCAGCTCATCAATCAGGTTGAAACTTTGGAATACAAAGCCGATGACTCCTTTACGCAAGTTGGTACGTTGGGCTTCTGTATATTTGGATACTTCCGTCCCATTCAAGTAATATTCTCCGGATGTAGGATTGTCCAACAGACCGAGGATATTCAGTAAAGTGGATTTTCCGCAGCCTGAAGGTCCCATGATAGCAACAAACTCCCCTTCTTTCACTTCAATGTTTACGTCGTTCAAAGCCAGAGTCTGTACTTCCTCGGTCTTGAAAATCTTCTGTAAGTTTACTGTCTTAATCATAATGCTTTGTTTTTATGGGTTATAAATATATTATTTCTTACTCGGATTTGATGCAGTCAATCGGATTTGTTTTGTTCAGCAAATAACTTTGCAGACACACTGTGACGGCAGATATTATCCAGACAATACATAGTGGCAATAGAAAGTCCATAACGGTGAAGGGGGCTTTATAGGCAAACTGTTCATGCCAATGGTGCATGAGCCAATAGACAATGGGGACAGCTAGAATATATGCAAGCAGAATTTGCAGGCAGAATGGTTTATTCAGCAACAGCACGATTTGTCGGGATGTTGCTCCATGAATCTTGCGAATGCTGATTTCGCGGATACGCTGGCGAGTGGCATACCATGAAATGCCGAATAAGCCGAAGCAGGTCAATATCAAGCCAATCAGAGAATAGGCGATAAGGAGTTTGGAGAGAGACAAGACTTTACCATTGCGTTTCATAAAGTCTTGGTGCATGTCTGTGTATTGAAATATCTCCCCTTCATTCATCTTTTCCCATATTTGGGCTATTTGATGTAGTGTTTCTTGTTTATTGCTTTCAATCAGCTTAATCTGCAGATAGTTGGCACCCGACATTCTCTCTGTAGGTGGAAGGTAAAGTATGACCGGGGTAATTTCATTTTCCAATGAACTGAACGGGAAGTCCTCTAATACACCGCCGATGATGTATAAAGAATCGGCAGACTGGTCAAATTCTTTCAAAGGTTTTCCAATGGCATTTATTCCTGCTGGAATCAGCATTCTGACATAGCTTTCGTTGACCAGTGCAGGATAGGCATATTGTTTTTGCAGTTGTTCGGGAGCGTTGCCGGACAAGAGTTTGAACCCCATCGTTTTTACCAGATTGGCATCACTATACAGCATTAATAGGTAGGAACTTTTTTCCGTACCGTCGGCTTGTTTGATGGATAGCTCACGTATCCATGAATTCAATATGGAGCCTTGTGACAGGGCGATGGACTCTATTCCTTGTACATGTTTCTCCAGCTCTTCTTTAAGTATTGTAGCCGGTGCGGCATTGAAATCTCCTATTTCAATCCGATTTTCGTAACAGTAGGCCCGTTCCTTGATGAGATTGATTTGTTCATTGGCAACGAGAGTAGCGAATATCAGCCCTATAGAAATGGAAAACTGAAGAATGACCAGCAAAGCTATGAAACGTTGTTTCTTTTTACCTCCGTAAAGCGTCTTGTATTCGCTGAATGAGAGTTGTGAAAGTCTATGGCTGATATACCAGGCAGGGACAATGGACATAACTAGTACAAAGAGCACTAACAAGGGTAGCATCTGTAGGCTGAAAAAGAAATGTACGTTTAAATGGGATGCAAATAATCCATTGAAAAAAGACAGACAGTCGTTGATGATGAGTAAAGATAATCCGAATGCCAGCAGCACAGTGAGGAATGCATCACCAAACAGTTGGATGCGGATATCCTTCAAGCTGCTTCCCATCAGTTTCTCCACATGTATCATTTTGAGCTGTTGCAATACACGGCTCAGGCTCATGTTGGTATAGTTGCAGCAGGCTATGATAAGTACCAACAAGGCGGCAGCAAGGCTGATATACAATAATTGCACATTACTTTGATTGATATACGGCAGAGGTTGTTGTGTATCGTAGTCCGGTGTAGTAAAGTAGATGTCGGACAGAGGGTCGACGTAATATTGTGTCTTTTCCGGAATCAAAGTGGGAATTTTGTCGTGGTTGATTTTTTCGGTAAACTGTTGGGCATCGGTATTTGGAATTAGTTTCAGAAACGTCATTCCACCCCAAAAGTCTTTGTTATTCCCGGTAATCATGTCGAATTGGAGCAATGATTGTGACCGTGACTTTAATATGGCTGCCACTTCATAACTTTGGGTATCAGTCATGGTTTTTATTTCCAGCAATTCTCCTAATGGATTTTTATCTCCAAACAGTTTATGTGCAAAAGCTTCACTGAGTGCTACTTTGCCCGGTTGTTCCAATACTTGCTTTAAACTACCGGCAATGGGATGATAGTGGAAGAAATGTTGCAAAGTAGTATCGGCAGATATAAAGGTTATATCGTGGTAAATCTCCCCTCCATATTTACAATATTGTGGAACCAGAGAATTGATACGCAGGTAGTCTTCCACTTCTGCATATTTTTCTTTCAGCATAGGGGGAATATTGGCATCAGCATAGGCCACCTTGCTTCCGTCCTGCATCGGATTATCCTGACGCAGACAGAAAATACGGTTCTTGTCCCGATTGCCACTCTCTATATTGTAATCATGTACATAATAGGTGAACAGCAAGTTTGTACATGCTAGCCCTATAGCCAGACTGACTATAGAAATGAAGAAGAAAACTTTGTTTCTCCACCAACTGCGGGTAATTATTTTTAGGATTGTAAGTATGGTCATAATCTTTAGGTAAATATATTTTCTTATTCGTTTTTAATGACTTCTGCCGGATTTGTCCTTGCTATTTTCAGAATACGGAAAATAATAGTCAGAGTAGTAATGACAGCTACGATTATGAAGATTGAAATCCAAAATAGCGGGCCATCATTAAAGAATACGATATACATGTTTTTCCATAACTGCAGTATGGCATAACATAAAGGAAATGCCATTGTTGCCGAGAGTACAAGCTGATAAATATACGTACGGGCAAACAATATGATAATCTGTTTCAATCCTGCACCATTTACTTTACGGATTGCCACTTCCTTTTGTCTGCGTTCCGTATCCAGTGTGATTGCCGAATAGACGCCTAATAAAGTGATTATAAGGCTGACAAATGAGAAGAATAAGATTATCCCTTTCATGTTGTTCTCGATGGCTTGCGCTTGGTGAATGTCTTCCTGCAAGGTCGAAATGTGTAATTGTATACTCGGTGGAAGATTCTCTTCCAGCATTTTCTTAACGAAAGCCTCTACTTCTTCTGCTTTTCCGGGTACACACTTCAAATAGCAATGACCTACATAATATTTGAAATCACAAGGCAGAAAGACGAAGCCCTGGCTCTGATTGTAAGTGTCGGCTACAAAATCGGAACAAATGCCGCATACCGTGTAGCTATCTTGATAATTGTACAAGGTGGTTCCCAGTAAATCCTTCTTTATACGTTCTACCAATTTACGGTCTGCTACCATGTCACTATTTGTCTTCAGGACATGCCCGGAGAGAATGGGGATATTCATAAACTCGAAAAAGTTATTAGGAACATTCATTATATTGACTTCAAGGCTACTTTCCCGGTTATCTTTTTCTGTCTGCATGCTTGTTCCCGAAATACCTTTCAGATAATTAATATCTGTCAGCATTTTATCTTTTATATCCGGATGTTGACTGATGCGCTCTATGAGAGCAAGCTTTTCGTCATTTTTCATAAAACGGTAATCCATAGGAATACTGATGATTTCGGACTTTTCTTTTTCTGTCAGTGTGTTGAACAGTGTGGAACCGGTCTTGTTAGCCTGCAAATATAAAGCGACTGTAAAGACTATGAATAACCAACAGATGAAAAATTGGATACCCAAAAGACAATTTCGTATCTTCTGTTTGTGGCGTTTGGATTTGTTCTTGTAAATACTTGACTGGATGGAGGCATGCTTCATCCTCCATACGGTAAACAAGCAGAGTAATAAGCATAGTAAAATAACGCCTGCCATATATTCTATTGTCTGTATCAATAATAGGTCCCGTTCAATGACTAATGTGAAATCAAATAAAGAGAATGAAAGGTAAGGGGTAAATATTTCTATCAGACAGAAAGTCAATAAGAAGGCTATGAACGAAATGATAATGGCTTGGGTAAAAAGTAACCAAAATAGTTTGTTGCCATTACTTCCATTCACTTTACGAATGCCGAACTCGTGCGAACGGTTCAGATAACTCCCCGTCAAAAAATGAAAAAAGTTGAGTAGACCAGTCAGTAGAATCAAAAGGCCGACAATGAATGTGATTCCGGCAAAGTAAGGGGCAACGGATTTCTCCCGAAAAAGTTTTCCGAAATTCGAGGCTGATACGGTATTTTTCTCATTGAATATTGTGTGCTTCAAGTCCATTGCACGGAAACTTGCTTCAAGTTGCGCGGATGTTTTGCCCGGACGAAGAAGAGCAAAAGTAAGTCCACCGGTCATACTGTCTCGTCCATCGAATTGTATAAGTCCTTCGCTGTCGTTCAAGATTAACATATCAATCTTTTGGAGAAAGCTAAGGCTGGTATTCAATGGAATATCTTCTATTATCGCTTGTATGGTATAGATGGTACCTCCTGTTCGTGGTGTGGTATCAGGTGAAGAGAAAAGCCGTTGTGCTAAGGTCATTCGCTTTCCTATCGGATTCTCTCCGAGACCAAATATTTTGTGTGCCAGAGAGCGTGTCAGTATCACGGCATTGGGAGTTTGCGATGCTACAGCCCATGAACCTTGTAATACTTCCGGGGTGAACACGCTATGGTAGGCTGTATCTACTTCCATAGCATATAAATCTTCGTAAGGCAGTTCTTCCTTGTCGATAGTTTCCACATTGTAGCTACGTGGGCGGGGATAGGCAACAAAAGTAAATGCTTCTACTTCTTGGAATTGCAATTGGCGCAGACTCTCAAACAACGTAGCGGGAGTTCCGGAATAAGGTTCTTCTGCTGGAGTGTATAGGTTTATGTCTGCAATGCGTTCCCAGTGGGTAAAGCACTTGTCGGTAGAATTTATATAGCGGCTGCAATATAGGCAGATACTAAAACAAAGTATACCTACCGACAGTCCGATGATAGAGATGATATTCTGTGCCTTGTACTTTAATAGGTTTCTGAATGCTGTTTTAATATAATGTCTTATCATAATAGTATCATTATTGTATTATTCGCTTTTGATTACTTCCGCCGGATTCTGTCGTGCAGCCTTTTTTACTTGATAAACCAATGTTAATATGGAAATTAATGATATGATGATTGCTGCAATAATGAACAACCAACTGCTGATGTTGGCTTTGTAGGCAAAATCTTTCAGATAAATGGTTATTCCCCAATAAGATATAGAAATGGCAATCAAAAATGACATTGCTAATATGATAATGTATTTTTTGAGTAATAACAATAAAATTTCCTTATGTGTAGCGCCATGTACTTTTCGTATAGCTATTTCCCGGTATCTTTGTTGTATGTCAAATAAGGACAATCCAAACAAAGCTATTGAGGATATTAGAATGGCCATAAAGGCGAAAAAGGAATAGGTAATAGTTATTTGCTTGTCTGACTTATAGAGATTCTCAACTTCCTGTTTTGCAAAAGTATAATTGAAGGCTCCATCAGCATTGTCGTTGTGTAGGTTTTCCAGGAAGGCAACGGCATCTTTTTGATGTCCTGGAGCAATTTTAGCTTGCAAAGGAATTTGTGAAAGATATGTTTCACCGTATATAAAAGCTATAGGAAGAACCGGTTGGGATAAATGTCCGCAATAAAAATCTTCGACGATACCTATAATCTGATAAGGGCTCAAATCCCTACGCGGCCATAAAGGTTGTTGGGGTTCCAGCCGGGCATTGATTGCGCTTTCGAGTCCGAAGAGTTGCATGGCTTTTTGATTGAGAATCAGTTTTGCTTCACCTTCATGGTCGATGTCGGCATCCCATAAACGTCCCTGGGATAAACGGAAGCCATGAAATCTTATTTCTTCTTCTGTTATGGGAATGCAATACAATTGTTTGAAATTGGCTTCTCCGAGCTTACGGAAAAGTACCGGAGATTCTGTGAAATATTCATAAGGGGATAAAGAGTAATTCCATGCCGTGAATAAAGGAGAGGCATTCATTGCAGTGGATATATTTTCTTTGGAGGCTTTGCGCAAGGAGGTCTGTTTCAGATATTCTGCTTCAGTGGTAGGCTGTTTGCGTTCATAGCGTTCAAAATGGACTTTAACGATAGAGTCTGTGTCATAGCCTAAATCTATATGAGTCATTTCATACAGTTGTTTGGCGAAGAACATGGAAACAACTATTAGAATGAATGCCACGATATACTGAATACTCAGATAGAGGTTTCTTACAACAGACGATTTTTCACCACTGCCTATTTTCCGTAATGAATGGATAGGCGTGTTGTATTTGAATTTAAAAAACGGATAGATTGAAGCTGTCAATGGCTGTAAAATCAGGATAGCTATGGTTATTCCTATGTCAAATATACCATTAGGTTGTTGAATGACATCAAAATAGTTATTTAAGGGAAAGACGGAAATCTCGACAAGGAACCAGGCTATAAATAATGATACAAGTGTCAGACATAAATTCTCGATATATAGTTGGGAGAATAGCTGTGCTGAATTGTTTCCAAAAACCTTCTTTAGTCTGAATTCTTTGCTTCGTTTCAATAATACAACCGTATAAAGACTCATAAAATTGAAGATGCCTACAATTAAAATTAGTACAGCAACAAGTGCCAATAGATGTAGCTGTGGTAAATTCCCCCTTTGCAGCATGTCCTGCCAAACATCAATGGCTGGATGAAAATACACTTCACGCATGGGAAGCAGTTGATACCTGAATTCAACATCCGCAGCACGTGGAGATTGCCGGAACGCTGCATGCCGTGCATTTATCTTCGTAAAGGAAGCCCCTTTATGAATTAATGCCATTTTCATCGGGAAACGGAACTCCCAATCCTTCTGCAATGTTTCAGGAACAAGCAAGTCGAAATGAAGCGAGCGTTTCCCTCTGTCTTTGCCGATAACTCCGGTCACCGTAAGAGGGTCACCGGTAGAGTATTCAATGGTTTTGCCGATAGGATTTATGTTCCCGAATAGTTTCTCACTCAGCTCTTCTGTGATAAAGGCGGTTTGTGGAGACGCCGCCCATGATTCGGCTTTTCCATATTTCATGGGAAAATCAGTCACTATTAGAAACAAGCTGTCTACTACAATCGTTTCTACATCAATATGTTTTTCTTCCTTTATGATATAGTCTTTATTGAACCATACGAAAGTGGACATCGCTTCTATGTCTGCATCTTCGAGGGGACCTCCGATAACTGCCGTTTTATTGTTGTCATCTTTGTATTCCTGCACCATGATGCCTATCCGGTCTTTGTTGGGACTATAACAATCTACATCATTTTCCTGCTTCACGTAGCGGAATATAATAATGACACAAGCCAAGCTCAGTGCCAGTCCGATAATATTGATTACCGTATATACTTTAAACCTACTTAATGTTCGGATATATAATAGTATGAGTTTCATATTCGTGTCTTTTATTCGTTTTTCATAATGCTTGCCGGATTGATGTTGGCAGCCTTGCTGATTTGCCTAATAATAGTCAACAAGGAGATGGCAGTTGTTATGGCTACTGCTACGGCAAACAAGTCGAATGTCAAAGGGGCTTTGTGGGCAAAATCCTGCAAATAGAGGGTAATGGCAATCCATGACAAGGGTATGGATAGCAAAGTGGCGACTCCCATGACCGAGAGATACTTTTTAATGAGTAAGGGGTAAATATCCTTTGCTTGCGCACCGTTCACTTTGCGTAAACCTATCTCACGGTAACGTTGCCGAATATCGAACAAGGATATTGACAATAATCCCAATGAAGAGATGAAAATGGCTATTCCGGCAAAGAGCGTATAAATGTTCACCACTTGACGGTCTTCACGATACATCTTTTGGAGTTCATCTTCTATCAGCGTATATTCAAAGTCGGTTCTTCCCGTAGATTCTTCGTATAAGCGGCGCAGGAAATCAATGACTTTGGCTTTATTCTCGTGCTTATACGAGGCTGTAACAGTATAAATTCCGCCTATGCTTGCATCGTGATAATAGATGACAACCGGTTGGATGGATTGTGAAAGGTGCCGAACATTGAAATCCTTTATGACCCCTACTATCTCGCAAGGTGGATTGTAGAAATCCGGTAAGCTGCTTGAGGCGTAGTGTGGTTCTTCAGGTTGCAGCTTGTCTTTGGTGATGTCTTTTATTCCATAGACTCTTTTAGCGGTTTCGTTGATAATTACCTTGAAACTGTTTTTGGTGAACGCTTCATCTATGGAGTCGTTCCATAGGCGCCCCTCTACAAGTTGAAAATCGTATATTGCCATGGAGTGGGTCGTTAAATGTGCAGATAATGCCGGATGGAAACCGTTTTCGGCTCTGTTGAGCGCAAAACTGTCAAAACGGAAGTCGGTGAACAGCAAGTCGTTTCCTCTGCTCCAATGCTCAAACAGAGTGCTTTCACTCATTCGTTTATTGACCAAAGCATTACTTATATATTGTCTTTTTCCTTCATCCAATCCCTCCTCTTTAGTTGTTTTATATAAGCCCAATTTATCGACATACATCCGGCAAGTTATCACATCGTGCGAGCGGAAACCGAGGTCGGCGCAGAGCATATACTCCAACTGCCGTACAAAGAATAGAGAAACGGTTATTATAAAGATGGTTACGACATATTGAAAACACAGTAATATCATGCGTGACCGTGTGGAAAAGCGTGAAGATGCCAGCTCGCGTATGGAGTTGACGGGTCTGCTACATGTGTATTTCAAGAACGGATAAACAGTAGTCAGCAATGGCAATCCTAAAAGTACGATGGCAGAGACCTTCCGGTCAAAGCCGGAGTCTGTTGTGGTAGGTATATAAAGTTCATGGAAAAAGAAAAACCTGGTTATTTCTATTAAAGCCCAGCAAAGGAGTAATGCCAGTCCCGTCAATAAGATGTTCTCGGCATATATTTGCAGGAAAATGTCTGTCCTGCCTGCACCGAACACTTTTTTCACCCCAAACTCTCTTGACCGCTTGGACATGATGACAGTGTAGATGTTGATGAAGTTCAGCAGCCCTATGATACCTACCAGGAAGGCTACTACCATCAATACCCGGACATAGCTTTGGTTGCCATATTGATAGTTCTTGTTTTCTTTTCCGTGGTCTTTATCGTAATATAAATCTTTCAAAGGCAAATACTGATAGCGTACTGTCTCATAAGTACTCCATTTGCTGCGGGGGTGTTCTTTTGAATACTTTTTATTCAGCAGTGCAATGTCTGTATCCGGTGCCATCAGCATGGCGTATATAGGGTCGAAAAAAAGGAATTCATCCAGTTCATCCGACATAAATATATCCGGCATCCATGATGTCTTGGTATCGGGGTCGTCCACCACTCCTATAATAGTGAATTTATTCCCTTTTGTGTTTTTGAAAGTAGCGCCTATGGCATTCTTCCCTCCCAGCTTCTTCTTCCAAAAAGAACGGGTGATGACAACATCCCTCGAGCGGACTATTCTTCCGCTTCCGGCAATCACCCTATATGGAAAGATTTTGAAGAAGGTGCTGTCTACAGAAAAAGCGTTCGCTGCAATTTCTTGTTCACCGAACAGAACGGGCATATCCGATATTTGATAAATCACCGTAAATTGTTCTACGGCAGGATCCTTTTCCAATCCCGACCGGTAGCCTCCCAAGAAGTTCTCACCACTGCTGGTAGAGGTTTTTATCAGGCAAATGCGTTTATATTCGGGAAAGCATTGGTTCACTGTATTTTCTTGGTGGATATATCGGGCTACGGTGAGTACGCAAGCCAAACTGCACGCCAGTCCCAATACATTGATAAGGGTGTATGCTTTGAATTTCAGCAATGCATTGATGGCTAAGATTATTTGTCTCATAGTGCGTAGTTTTATTTCATTATCAATTCTTCCGCCTCGCCAAAGGTATCATATCCCGTTGTAATTACCCAATCTCCGGGCTGCAAACCTTCCGTAATCTCGTATTGTTGCGGATTTTGGCGACCGATGCCAAGCGGCACGCGCACGGCTTTTGTCTTTGCGGCGTTCAGTTTGTAAATCCATTGTCCTCCGGTACTCTGGTAGAAGTTGCCGCGCGGAATGACGAGCGCCTCCTCCGGCTGGCCGAGTTCTATCTGTACCCGGAAGCTTTTGCCTACACGTACGTTGTCGGGCATGTCACCGGTGAAGACGAGGTCTACGTCGAACGTGCGGTCTTTGACTTCGGGAACCACTTTCGTGATGCGCAACGGGTATTTTCTTCCCTGATAATTGATGGTGGCAGGCAATCCGGTGATAATGCGGTCGATGTAGTATTCGCTCAGGGAAGTATGCACTTTATATTGGTCCAGCACCTTGATTTCCGCAATGCTTTCACCGGAAGCGACCTGCTGTCCCGGAGTCACCTTGACAAAACTGAGCTGGCCGGCGACGGGAGCTTTCACCACCAGGTTGCCGAGCCGTTCGCAGGCGCGTTCATACTTCTTCCGTTCCCGTTCGCGGTCGTTCCTGATGAGGTCTTTGCGGATGACGGTGACGGCAGAGTCATGACGGAGGCTTTCCCTTTGAAGATGGGCATTTTTCACTTTATAGTTGTATTCGTCCTCGGAAACTTCGAGCTGCGCCTTGCTCTTGATGCCCATGCGGTACTCCTCCTTGTCAAGGGCAAAACTCTTGCGCAGGCGGTTGAGGTCATAATCGGTCTGCAGGGCTTGTTGTTGCAGGTTCAGGCTTTTCTGCTCCATTTCAATTTCTTTTTCGCGGTAGGTGATAAGCTGCTTTTCCCAGTCGTCGCGCTGGTCTTCGATACTGCGCAGCAGGTCGGGGTTTTCCATGACGAGGATGGTATCTCCTTGCCGGAGCAGGCTCCCCTCCTCTCCTATGATGCGTTCCACGCTTCCGGCTTCACGTGCATTGACCTTGATGGTAAGGATGGGCTGAATCACTCCCTCCACATCTACATATTCCATAAATTTGCCGTTCTTGACTTCGGCTATCTGTATGTTGTCTTGCTCGATACGCAGTTTGCTGGGACCCAGCGAAAGGGTGACTACATAAATCAGGAAGGCAAGGAAGGCAACGCCTCCCGCCAGATAGTAGCGGTAACGGATGTACCAGGGTTTCTTTTCAAGTTTTATATCCATAATGCAATATTTTATATACTCTTTTTTTACTTTTCAGATACCCCCTTCAGAAGTACTTCTGAATAAGGGTTCCGAGTTTTACTAAAACTTTACCGGAGATTTAGTAAATCGTCACCGGAGTTTTAGTAAATCTCCGGCCAGCTTTTACTAAAACTATTCCACGATTCTATTACTGTATAGATTCTTCATTAGTAACCCTTTCCAAGTCTTCTGCCAGTGGCCTCTCTTTTTCAAAGTCATATAGCGTGATGCTTCTCAGTGCATAGTACAAACTCCAATAGTTGTACAAAGCCGTTATATAGCTTCTCCGGGCCGTATCTTTTTCCGTGATGGATGCATTGAGGTCGAGTACCGAGGACTTGCCGAGCAGATAGAGTTTTCGGGCTACTTCGGCGCGTCGTTGGGCTGTATGGTCCGTGCGGGCGGCTATGTTTACCCGTTGCGCCTGCAGGTTGAATTGCTTTACGAGTTTCCGTACGTTCAAGTCGAAATCCGTCTTGTCTTGCTCTACCTGCGTGTAGACAAGGTCTCGGTTGGAACGGGCCACGCGTACTTGTCCCCTTCCGCGCCCCCAGTCCAGGATTGGGAGGGTAATGCCCAAGCTGACGTACTGCTGGTCCAGTGGATTCCGGTAGGCATCTTTCAGCTTGTCGGCAGTTTGTGTCAAGCCGAAGCGCAGGTAGATGTCTGCCTTCAGTCCGGCATTGGCCTTGGCGCGCGACACGGCACTCTCGCTTTCCACCTTGCGGCGTAGCATGTTCTGTATCTCCGGACTGTTTTCGTTGGCAAGCATCAGCGCGGCATCCAGGTCGATGTGCAGGTCGGGCACGCGGTTGTCTATTCTCACCTTTATAAGGAGGTCTTCTTGGATGCCGAGGTAGGAACGGAGTTCCTGCATGCAGTTTTCCACTTCGATGCGGGCATTCATGCAGTTGGTTTCTTCGGTCAGTTTGTTGAGTTCGAGCTGCAACATTTCGTTTTCGCTGATGGTGCCGATGTTATATCGTCCTTGCGCATATATATATAAGGTGTCGGCATTGGCGTAGTTGGCGTTGGCTATTTCGTAGTTGCTTTGTGCTTTGGCCAGGTTGAAGAACTTCTCTGTGGCATTGGCGGCAACAAGCTCAAGGGTTTCTACGTAGGTTTTCTTGGCTTCGCGATAACGGATAGGTTCGATGCGCCGGTCCCACTTCAGGCTGTTGTAGCCAAACAAGGACTGGCTGTATCCGATGTTGACGGGTGAAGTCTGCCAGGAATAGGTGTCACTGCTGAAAAGGTCGAGGCGCTGCGCAGCCGTTTCAATGAAAAAGGTTCCTCCGGTCCACGGCACGTTTTGTGTCAGGCTCAGTGTCAGGTCAGTGCTCAGCAGGTTCTGCTCTATGAACTTGACGTTGCCATCGCTTTGGGTCACTTTGTTGATAGCACGGTCCAGATAGGGATTGGAAGTAAGCTTGAGCGTCGGCAGGTAGTTGGCACAGTAGTATTTGTAGTTCCAATAAGCGGAACGGAAGCTATGGCGGGCATTTTGGGCGTCGGGCGACTGCTGGCGGGCCTGCTCGATGGTTTCTTCCAAAGTCAGCTCCAGCGTGTGCTCTTGAGCAACGGCACTCGACATCAGACTGAATGTAATAAGCAATAAAAATATATTCCGGTGCATAGTTGTTTTCTTTACTCTATAAAGTTCAAATTCTATGCCATAAGTATAAGTTGTTGTATTATAAGTGTTTGTTGTGGTTCGAAGCTTTCCAAACGTGTGCAGTTGCGCACAAAAATAGTGCGATAATGCACGCACAACACATGGATATTATACTTATCTTTGCCCGTACAAGAGATGTGGGATTGTGTAGGCCTTGCCTGCACGAAAAGAAAACAGATATGGAACAGTTTGGTAAAATATTGATTGTAGATGATAACGAGGATGTCCTTTTTGCGCTGAACCTTCTTCTCGAACCCTACGCCGAGAAGATAAAAGTGGCAGTGACTCCCGACCGCATCGAGCATTTTATGACCACTTTCCGTCCGGACATTATTCTGCTGGATATGAATTTCAGCCGTGATGCCATCAGTGGTCAGGAAGGTTTCGATAGCTTGAAGCAGATTCTGAGTATCGACCCGCAAGCAGTGGTCATCTTCATGACTGCCTACGCGGATACGGACAAGGCAGTGCGTGCCATCAAAGCGGGGGCTACGGATTTCATTCCCAAGCCGTGGGAGAAGGAAAAATTGTTGGCGACCCTTTCTTCGGGCATGAAGCTGCGTCGTTCGCGGACCGAGATAAATCTGCTGAAGGAGCAGGTGGAAGTTCTGAGCAATGCCACAGCGGGAGGCTCCGAAGAGATTATTATCGGTGATTCTCCCGTCATGCAGCAAGTTTTCTCTACTGTGGAGAAGTTGCGCGATACGGATGCCAACATTCTTATATTAGGTGAGAATGGAACCGGAAAGGATGTGATTGCCCGTATGCTTTACCGCAATTCTCCCCGCTATGGAAAGCCGTTTGTCACGATAGACCTCGGCAGTATTCCCGAACAGTTGTTCGAAAGCGAGTTGTTCGGCTACGAGAAAGGCGCCTTCACCGATGCACGGAAAGCGAAAGTTGGACGTATGGAAGTGGCAACCGGCGGTACGCTTTTTCTGGACGAGATAGGTAACCTTTCCCTGCCCATGCAGGCCAAATTGCTGACTGCCATCGAAAAGCGTTGTATCAGTCGTTTGGGAAGTACGCAGGCTACGCCCATTGATGTGCGGCTCATCTGCGCCACCAATGCAGACATCCGTCGGCTGGTGGACGAAGGAGACTTCCGCCAAGACCTGCTGTATCGCATCAACACCATCGAGTTGCATATTCCACCTCTGCGGGAACGCGGAAACGACATCCTCCTGCTGGCAGAGTATTTCCTGCAACGGTATGCCCGCAAATATCAGAAAGAGATGCGCGGGCTGACCCGGGAGGCGAAAAACAAGTTGTTGAAATATGCCTGGCCGGGTAATGTACGTGAGTTGCAGCATACAGTGGAACGTGCTGTCATATTGGGAGACGGTTCTCTGCTTCGTCCGGAGAACTTTATGTTCCAAGCTTCCGTTTCCCGTCAGAAGAAGGAAGAAGAAGTCCTCAACTTGGAGCAATTGGAACGGCAGGCTGTGGAACGTGCCATGCGGCTCAGTGAAGGAAATGTGACCCGTGCCGCCGAATACTTGGGCATTACTCGCTTCGCCTTGTACCGGAAACTTGAAAAACTGGGCTTATGAAACGATATTCATTGATTGTGGCACTGCACATCATCGGCATAGCCTTCCTTTCGGTCGGCGTTTATCTGCTGGTGGATGCCGGACTGTGGTTCAGTGCACTGATGGCTTTTTTGATATTGCTGGCGATTGCCGTTCATCTGTACCGCCTGCAGATGATGCAAGTGCGCATGATGCGCCATCTGGCAGAGAGCCTACGCTATGACGACATGATGCTGTCGTTCCGTTCTCCCTACAAGAACCGGTCTATGGAGGATATGGTGGACGAGCTTTCCGAAGCGATGAGGAATTTCCGTACCCGCGTGCTGGAACGCAATGAGATGGAAGCGTGGCAAAAGCTGATACGTGTGCTGACGCACGAAATAATGAATTCAATCACTCCCATCATCTCCCTCTCCGAAACCTTGAGCGAGCGGGAAATGTCGGAAAAGAACTATCCCGTCATGCGGCAGGGAATGCAGACCATCCACCGCCGTAGTAAGGGGTTGTTGGAGTTTGTGGAGAATTACCGGAAGCTGACAAGACTTCCCGCCCCCGTCCGTCGTCCGGTTGCCGTCCGCGAGCTGTTGCAGGATTTGCAGAAGCTGTTTTCGGAAGAGTATATCCGGATAGAGCTTCCGGAGACCGACCGCATACTCCAGATAGACCGGACACAGATAGAACAAGTACTGATTAATCTGATTAAAAATGCCAAAGAGGCATGTAGCAGGAAAGAGCATCCCCGGATAGAAGTGAAGATGCTACCCGCCCTCTCGTGGCAATGCCTAATCACTGTCAGTGACAATGGTGAAGGCATTCTGCCGGAAGTGCAAGATAAGATTTTTGTACCGTTCTTCACCACCAAGCCTTCCGGTTCGGGCATCGGGCTCAGTTTATGTAAACAAGTGATGAACCGGCATGGAGGGAATATCACGGTGCAGTCTACTGTGGGAAAAGGGAGTTGCTTTACGCTGCTATTTGGATAAGTGGGAAAGAGGGTATATACAAAAATAAGCTACTGAAAAATCAGTAGCTTATTAATTTCTGTCGGGGTAGCGGGAATTTCACTACTGACAATAAGATGCTGACAATCCGTTGCGTATAAAACTGTATAACTGTATATTCTTCTATTATTGTCTATTAGTGTATATCATCATTATTTTCTTTTTCTATTTTTCGCAATTCATGTTCAAGCTCTTCTGGCTGAAGTATTTTCTGGGGATTGCATTCCTTTATCCAACCTTCTATGAACCCTTTATGTGCTCCATGTATAGCTTCAAAAGGAAATCTCATAGTTTTATTAGTATCATATTTAAATAGTACATAACAATTAGAGGTTGGTTCATCCACCTTCTGAATAGATAAAGTTGGGAATGCCTTACGCCATTTCTTTATGAAACTATCAATTTTGTAAACAGAAAATATTTCTATTGTTCTCATTACTTATTTAGTATTTCTAAGTTGTTATCACCAAAAACCAATTTAAGCACTTGGTCTTTCCGATCTTTTTTTAATTTTATCTGAAGAATTGCTTCTACATCTTCGGATGTCTTTCCGTCAGAGGTGTACTTCTGTGGATAAGTGAAAACATCTACTATATCCATATTCAAGGCACTTGCAAATTTTGAAAGTTGCCATAAACTCAACTGCACCTCACCGCTTAATATTTTACTGAATTGAGAAGCAGACGTACCTGCATATTCAGCAGCAGCACCTTGTGTTAAACCTCTATCTGATATGATTTTACGTATCTTATCTATGACTGGGTGTATTGGAAATTCACTTTTCTTTTTCATATCTCAAATATATCTATTGATTATCAATATGTTATAACTTATTTTGAAACAAAATTTCAAAATATTCAATTATAAATTTCATATATTGAAAATTCATTTCTATATTTGCATTATAAATTTCAGAATAAGAATTGTAATATTTAAGATTATGAACGAAAAAACATCAAAAATGGTACCTAAGAACCATTACGACCAAATGGAAAAAGCCACAAGACTGAAGCTCCGTAACGAGTTCCTAAAAAGAAGCGGTATGTCATTGATTACATTCTATGACAAATTAAGAAAAGACTCCTTCAAACCTTTGGAAAGAGAACTATATGAGAACATTTTCATAATTCAACAAAATTAAAAATCCAAGCAAATGATTTCTGCACATGAGAAGATGATGGAAACGATACCCAAAGAGTTCAAACGTATAATGTCTGGAGTAGAGGCGGCGGTACGCAGCGGAAAAACAAGATACCTCATAAGTAGCAGACATTTAAAACCTGAATATGAAAGAGCTTTGTTAGGTGTTGGGTATGAAATTAGAAAAGGACGTGTAGCAACTCAAATTATATGGTAGCATTTATCTCCAATATTGAATTCTACAACACCCCTGAAGGTGATGTGATGATGAAAGAGTTCGGGCAGCCGGCTGTTGTTCTCAAGGAGGCTGACCGCCCGACTATCGAACACATGCTTGCTGTCATCAGGGACAGATATCCGAAAGCACATGCCCGGCTGATGCAGCTCTATTCAGCCAGCACGATGAATCGTTGGCATTATGAATTCCGGGTAGTTCATCGTTTCATCCGATGCAATTTCGGAGAGTATGACCAGTACAATCTTGACATTAACAAGGATGGACAGTTTGTATTCGAGGAGGTCAAATGCCCGTTACGGGGTGAATGTGAACATGAAGGGGTGATATGCAGACCGGAGCTTGATACAGCGCTGACCGATCGCGAGATGGATGTATTCCGGCTCATTGCCTCCAACTGCCAAACAGATGAAATTGCGGCAGAGCTGCATATCTCGCCTTGTACGGTTAACCGCCATCGGGAGAATATCAAGGCAAAAATCAAGGTTCGTAATGTGGGTGAGATGATTTCTTACTGGCACCGGAATCAAATGAAATAAGCCCACCGTGAGGTGTGCCATCTGTGTTTAATGTGTATTCTATGGCTGTGACGGTCTGCGAAGATAGTCCGGCCCCTCATACTATATTCAAATGGTAGCGGTATACTTAAGATTTGCTGCGACTGGGGTTCGATTCCCCTATATGAGACGACGATTTACTAACTTAATAAACAGAATATATGAATAATAACAAAGGTTTTTCCTCTATTTCCACTCCTGACGGACAGTTCAGGATATGGATTCCACGTCCGACGGCTTCGGGCAGAGTAATATGCAACTGTGGCTTTGCACTCAAGAGTCATCTTCCTTTCGTCGATGCCGTTGATGCGCTGGACTACCTGCAGGTAGACGAAGTTCGGCAGATAGACCAGGACCTTAGTATCCTTGTTATTTCATTTCTCGATGCACCGCATGAGTGCATGCTGAAGATGATAGAAGATATCCCCGAACTTATGGAGCAATACTTGGTAAATACATAAGATCTGAATGCTATGAGATACTTTATGAAGATGTGCGATTCTCTCGGTGTCGGACTGCTTTATTACAATTATGCAAACAGATGGATAACCGTTTATACCTCCGAGAAAATGAAAAAGGCACTGGACTCAATGAAACCGGGTTCTGAGGTATTTCACGAACATTATGGTGTCTATGGTAAAGTTATAAGCGGTAAGCCTTTTGTCATTTGTGGAGAATTGTGTATCAGGGTTGATTTCGGGGGAATACCTGAAGGTGGAGCATATGGTTGTACATGTTTTGTAATGTAATCGAATAAATATGAATATAGAGAAAATCATCTTCAATCTCCTAAGCGCACATAGGTGGGTTAGGTATTGGATACAAAAAGAGATTGTAGGCTTGACAATGCCTGGTGAATACGTTGAGATAAGGAGTTCTTTCTTATCAGATACAGATCTTGCTGATATTTTAGAAGCTGGATTCAAAATTAAAAGCATCTGCTCAAAAAAAATAGATGCAGATGCTTATAATGATGTTCTGTTGATGCGTGAACTTTAAATATAACCAAAATAGTAATGAGAGTAAAGGAAATAAAGAAGCATAATCCGCAATCTTTTTTAGATGATTTGAGACGCGTCCGAGAGGTCATGGTTTACGCAGAGTGCACCAACTCCTATTATCAGATCTTAAAAAAAGACTTGCTGAGAGATGCTGAAAGGAAAGCAATCACATACTATATAACGGATACTATATTTATTATAAAAAGGAATGTGATGGTAGTCATTTAACGAATAACTATTGAGATATGGAAGTGAAATATTTAGCAGTTGAGATTAAAGGTGAAATATTCGTTATGAATGACAATGACGAATTAGGAGGACTGATAGATGGGGATATACCGCATACGGTAATTGGTAGGGTATGTACTCAAGGGTGTAATACAACATGCTTACATTACCGTGGAGGGTACCCTTGTAAGGCTATGAAAGATGCTGATGGGATTTTAATTCATGTTTTTGTAGACTAAAAAAATGAATATAAGTAAGAATATTCAAGGATACCCAGTTAAGTGCGCTGGGGTTAGAAAGAATAAGCGTATAAATTCAGCGTGTATAATGTGCGACATATTTGACATAAAGAAATATTATACCAAATCGACATGGAGGATTTCAGGCATCAATCAATGCATAATGAACAGAATGTGATGAATATTTATAAAGTCAACGAATGGGCGGAGTTCAGAAAGAAATTTCAGAGATTACTGCCGAATATACCTATAATAGACTTACATGATGCACTGTTATCAGCTATCAATAATAGATTGGTAATTGATATAATTGCGTTAGACAATAGATTGCAGAATATGTATCCTGAAGAATGGGAGTGCATGTCTATGAAGGAAATAATTATTAAACATTATGGTTTGGAAGCCATGCAATTAATAGAATCAGTATTATGATATACGGATATTTAAGAGTAAGTACGGACGAGCAGGACTCTAATAATCAGAAGTTAGGAGTCTGCAAAAAAGCGGAATCCTTGGGGGTGTCAGTTGATGATTGGATTATTGATGATGGCATATCTGGGACGAAGGAGCCTGAAAAACGGTTATTGGGCAAACTTATGAAGAAATTGCAAAAAGGGGATGTGATTATTACATCCGAGCTTTCCCGTCTTGGTAGAAAATTATTCATGATTATGCGAATATTGGAGTTCTGTATGCTTCATGAAGTTAAGGTTTATACAGTAAAAGACGGATATGAACTTGGAGATAACATACAAAGTAAGGTTCTTGCTTTTGCTTTCGGAATTGCTGCTGAAATAGAACGTGACATGATTAGCCAGCGGACTAAAGAAGCATTAGCCAGAAAGAGATTGGAAGGCGTAGTCCTTGGTCGTCCTAAAGGCAGAAAGAGTTCTCCTGACAAATATAAATTGTATGGGAAAAATGCCTTGATAAAAGGATTGATTGACGAAGGCATATCACAGCGTAAAATAGCAAAAATATGTAAGGTTGATAGAAATACGCTTGCAAGATTTTTGAAATATGAATTAATCAATTAGAGTATAACCGAATAGATATGAAAGAATCAGATGATAAATACAGCAACCGCATTGCAGATGCTGAACAACTCACGAAAGAGGTACAAGCTATTTATTCAGAAATTAAAGTTTTTGAAGATGCTTATAAAAAACAGATTGCTCCGCTTAAACAAAAAATTGCTCAATTGGAGGAATCTTTTCTGGATAAATGGTTGGTTGATTCAACAGGAAGACCTGTTAGTAAAGGAATGGTGATTGAGAAGAATGGAAAGCGATTTAAGGTTCTTAACCGATATCAACAATGTATATTTCAATATTTAGGTAATGCAAGAGTTTCAGTTTTACCTGAAGGTAAAAAGCGAACTCTTGACATTTTTCCCTCTGAATTAGTTGAATTTACTATTGTAGAATTAGCGTAAAACTAAAAAATAATGAATAAAAAAGAAAGGTCAATGAAGAAAGGTCAGAAGGTACGCATCCTGCGTACCAATCAAGTAGCGACAATCGTCGAAGTGGAGTTAATTCGTAAAGGTGGCAAGGTACATCGGTACTGCCATCTGAAGACAGATGAAAAGTCATATTTGTGGTTGGATGCCTCAGAACCGGGGAGTGTGGTGGAGGAAGTGAAGGTCTCGGTAGTTGATGACCGGAACCGGGAGCTGCACTTGGCTATATGCCATGACTACTCCAAGGATAAGATGACGCTACATCTTACCGGCAAGAATCCGGATAATCTGAAGGAAGCTTCCGGACTATATGCGAGACTGATGAACTTGTTCATTGGGAGCCTGAAGGAAACGCGGGAACTGTAGGAGCGGATAACGTCCTTGATGATATGGAAAGCCTATTGAAATATAGAATGGAAAATCTTGATTGGATAGACCGTTTCTTGGAGAAGCTTGGTGTCGACGCTTTTCTTGAGTTTGAGACGAGGGTATATAGTGCCCTCGACAAGCTCAAGGTCATGCACTACTATGATATCGGGGGGGCTGTCATACCGGAACAGCAGGAATTATTTATCAAATTCTGTTGCTGCTATATCACCGGGCACCCTGAATACGAATTCAATGAAGACTATACACAGATATGGAGGAAAGAAAGCTATGAACAATGGAAGATGGCAACCCGATGAGGACAGATACGTCCGGGAAAATGTCAATAAGAAGACATTGGAACAAATGGCGGAGCATTTGGGAAGATCCGCATTGGCTGTACAGTTATATATGCACCGGAAGCATATTGTAGTGGGACAGACAGTCAAACGGAATATGGTGCAGGAAATTCTCCGACTGAAATTCCGGCATCCGGAAAATTTCATGCCCAACCGTGCCTTCTACCAGGAGGTAGGCATCAACCAGATGCGCTGGTGGGATATTTTCTATGGCCGAAAAAATATAAACCAAGAAGAATATATCGCGTTGTCGAAGTATTTCGGCATAACACTGGAGGAGGCATTCGCAGCGCGTCAACTTTGCATATTTGAAGAACAATGATTGATGACGAATTAAAACAGAGAATAAAGGATGCCAACGAGATTACGGACGTGATCGGCCAATTTGTATCCCTTCACAAGAGAGGTATCAATTATATAGGGATCTGCCCGTTTCATCCAGACCGACATCCGTCGATGACCGTTAGCCCGTCAAGACAGACATACAAGTGTTTCGTCTGCGGCAAAGGAGGGGATGTCATCCAGTTTGTCCAGGACCATGAGAACATGTCATTCAACGAGGCTGTCATCTGGCTGGCCAATCGTGCGGGAATCTCTCTCCCTGAACGGGTGATGTCCGACGAGGAAACGGCCAGGGTAAAAGAACGTGAAGCGCAGCGTATAGCGATGAAAGGCGCCGCATTCTTTTTCGAGAAGCATCTTCCGGAGGCGCAACTTTATCTGCATGACAGAGGGTTCAGCCTGGATGACAAGGTCCTGAAGGATTTCAGAATTGGATATGCCCCGGCAGGCAACCTGGCTAAAAAGGAGATGCTTGCAGCCGGATTTTCCGAACAGAAGCTGCTTGAGACGGACATCCTGAAGAGAAGCGAGAAGAACTTCACCTTCGACACTTTCAAGGACCGCATCATGTTTCCCTATTTTGATATCAAGGGCAACATAAACGGATATACCGGACGCTGGCTGACCCCGCAGGAAAACACCGGCAAGTACGTCAATACCGGGGACACGCCGTTGTTCAAGAAAGGCACTCACCTTTTCGGTCTGTACCAGGCACGTACTGCCATTGCAAGGTATGATTGTGCGTATATAGTCGAAGGTCAGTTCGATGCCATGTCCATGCACAAGTTCGGTGTCTGCAATACCGTTGCCACCAGCGGAACTGCACTGACTCCGGAACAGATACAGCTGCTTGGCCGGTTCACCCATCGCGTGATACTTGTATATGATGCGGATGCAGCCGGGCTGAAAGCGTCACTGGCCAACTGTGAGGCTTTCCTGCGTGCGGGTTTCCAGGTCAGTGCAGTTCCGCTTCCTGAAGGGAAAGATCCTGATAATATTGCCCAGGAGCAGAAACTTGAAACCGGGAAATGGCTTGCAAACCGGGAACAGAATTTCCTTCAATATTTTGCCATCTCCTTACGAGGCAAGAATCCCGGAACCGACCCAAACAGAGAGGAAGAGGCAATGCAACGGCTTTCAACCCTCATATCTGTCATCCCTTCGGAAACACTTCTTCTCAAGTGCATAGAGATAATGGCCGGGATTTTCGGCAGCAACACGGAAGTCATCCAGCGGAAAGTGAATTCCATCTTGCGACAGCGGAAGACAGCTTCCATCAAGGAGAAAGACAAGATGGCTCCCGGTATATATGGTATCGATATGATTGCGGAGGCACGTAGCGGAAATGAGCCTTGCATCCTGACATCAGATTATCAGGAGTTCCTCACCTTGTATGGAGATGCTCCCATAGCATACGTCCATGGCATTCCTGGAATGAACGACATACAGCAGTTGCGTCAGGCAAGCCAGATGTTCACCTCTGACAGTGATGGCCTTACTATTGCAAAAGACGGTACGGAATCCGGTTACCTTGCCGGACTATCTGCCATTTTCCGTGCCGGTATTTCCAATATCACCATAACGGTTGAACGGAATGTGGATAATAATGATGACGAGGAAGAAAGCGATGACGGGGAAAATATGGATGAAGAGACGAACGATATCATCGAGACTTTCAATTTCGCGAAATTCTATGTATTCCTGCACAAATCTTTTTTTAAGACCTATAATGGCGAGCGTGCTCCCTATATAGAACGTTGTGCTGAAATAATCAGCTACGCGGAAGATTCGGTACGCATCATCAACTTTACCTACTTTCAGAATTGCCTGGGGCTGACCAAGCAAGCCCTGAATGAAATACTCAAGCCCTATCTGGCCAAACGCAAATCACGCATGGCCATCAATGCACAACGGACGGACGATGACTATACTGAAGAGAATTATGACCCGGACGAACTTCCCCGTTATGTCCAGGACAATCCGGAATATCTGCAGATGTTCCAGCAATGCAATTACTATCCGAAGTTAAACAAGCAGGGGGAGCCGGTATGCTACCTTTTCAAGAATGAGAAGTCCGGCCATACCATGGTCGGTGACTTCTATATGATTCCACTCTTGCATATTTACTCGGACAACGACGAGGAAAACAAGCGTGTCCTTAGAATAAACCGCCGTTATTACAAGACACCGCTTTACATTGAGGTGAATTCCAAAGTCCTGGCCAAGAAAAGCACTATTGAGGAAAAGCTGATTATGCTGGAAGCAGTCAACTTCACCAATGGTGAAGAGAAACATTGGACTAAAATACGTGAATATATGAGCAGACATTATGTTACTTGCACAGAGGTTTCCACATACGGGAACCAACAAGAAGACGGTTTCTCCCGACGGGAAGACCAACAGTTTTTTGCCTTTGCCAACGGCATCTTCCATGTTGTTGACGGAATACCGAGATTTGATGCGGTGAATGAGCTTGGAGTGGTCACCCACAATGGCAAGAACTATTATCTACCGGCATTCTCCACCATATATGCCGGTTCCGGCAAGCAGTCCGACAAGTATGAACTTATTTCACAGCTTGTCTATAAGGAAATCCCTATAGACAAACGTTGTACTTTCGACGAATGGGCCTCACTGATGGACCGTGTATATAAAATCAATGACAACGGGAAATGGGCCATTCTCTTTGCCATCATGTGCGCTTTCCGAAGCAATATACACTGCATAGACCGTTTGTTTACAGCACCATTCTTTATGGGACCGATGTCATCCGGAAAAACACAGATTGCGATATCCATCCGTTCCCTATTCATATCTCCGAAAATACCAATTTTCAACCTGAACATCGGTACCGATGCAGCCATGTCCACATTGATGAGCACTTTCCGGGATGTTCCGGTTGTCCTTGATGAATACAACAATAAAGATATATCAGATATAAAGTTCCAGGCACTTAAAGGAATAGTATATGATGGTGATGGAAGACAGAAGCGTAAAGGCACATCCGGCAAGGAGATAGAAAACGACAAGGTGTACGCACCGGTTGTCATTTGCGGCCAGGAAACTCCCCAACGTGATGACAATGCACTCATGTCACGTATTATAGTCTGCGAAGTCCCCAAACCGAAAAACCGGACCAGGGAGGAAGTGGAGCTTTTCAACAAACTCAAGGATATAGAGGATCCGGCCAAAATCGGGTTGTCGAATGTCCTCTTTGAAGTCCTTCAGCTGCGTCCGCTGGTAATGCAGCATTTCCGGGCACTGAAGCAGAAATCCTATGATGAATTGAAGCAGGCGCTGATAAATGCCGGTGAGATTGACCGCCTCATGAAGACTGCATCATTGTTTCTGGCGACATGCAGACTGATTGAGGATTATACAGAGTTGAAATTACCGTTCACCTATGAGGAGTTTTTTAAAATAGCCTGCGATAAAATCAAATTCCAGGTGGAACTGATTTCCAAGACGGATAAACTGGCCACATTCTTCAAGGCTATGGATGTGATGATTGATACCAAGGCAATCAGGGAAGGCAGGGACTTCGCCATTGATACACCGGAACGAATCACCATCAAGCTGCCCGGAGGAGAGAAAAAGGAGGTTCCTATTCCTGCAGGAACCCGCGTGTTATTCCTACGCGTCAGTACCATCTATACGCAGTACGCACGTTCTTCATATAACCAGGAAGACTCAACGCAGTCGACCATCGAGCAGAACCTCCGCTCCCATCCCAGTTATCTGGGCTTTGTCCATGCACGCCGGTTCAATTGGTATGAAGTCGTGGAGGTACCACGCGGCGGTTTCGAGGAAGATACTCCCAATGAAACCGGAATTCCGGTAAAGCTTAACAATGACATGGTGCGTAAAGTTGAGAAGAAGTGTACCAATTCCAGTTGCATAGCTATCAACTACGAAATTTTCAGAGAATTATATAGCATTGATTTGCAACGCGGTTCTGAAGAATCCCGTGTTGACGATAATCCCGACAATGACCCTATCGGAGCAATCGGTGCCCCCCAAGAGTTGAAGTTCTGATGTTACATTTTCCTATATCACAAACCAGACATTTATTCCCGGTGGCCGTCCCATCGGGAATAAATGCTTTTTTATATTCTGATTTACGGACATTTCGTTCGGTTTCATCCTCCTGGTATCTTATGATACTTCCCTACTCCATCCCCCGGACCCCCTGGAATAAAAAGATAAGCAATATAGAGGGAGTTTTGAAAAGAAAATATTTCAAAAGAGGCGTCCAACAGTCCAACAGTCCAACAAGAGAAAGAATTTTAAAATGTAACTCTCTGTTGTATAGTAGTATATATTTTCTATTTAATCATATATATATACTACAATGGCGTTGTCTTGTTGGACGCTGTTGGACGTGTTGGATTGCCATTTTTCAACCATCCAACTGGCTCCGTCCAACAAAAACGGCAAAAAATGCGGCTTGTTGGACGTGTTGGACGTCCTCCAACAGTATTTTCTTTATAGTAAATTTGTATAACTAAATAATAATCAGTAACTTTAATAATGCTGTTGGACTGTAGGACAGTTGGAAGCAAAAATAAACAAAAACGGTTTCAAAAAATTTTTTTAAGGAAATGAGCATGATTACGACGAGTATTTCAATTACACCTTACCTGGCTGAATATCTGCGTGGAAAGTACAACAACGGTGCGGATGAACCTTTCCGTATTCCTGACAATACGGACTTGTACCATGTGATATGGACGCTGATGTCGCGGCGTCATCAGAACCAGTCTCCCATAGATGACGGTAATCTGACTATCATACTCCCGGAGAGGCGTATCGGTAAGGATCCGGAAATATACAACTATCTGTCTCCACGGTCGGCCAAAATCATAGAAACGGAAATACGCAGGATGTTCAACCGGGAACTTCATACGGCAATGGACGAGAACGACTTGAACGGGCATGAGTTGAACAATCTCGATATCGTTCACAATTTCCTATGTGCGTATTGCATAGACAGCATCAGTGAGGATGCGTTGCTGAAGAACTTCTATCGGTGGCGGGAGAACATCCGCAAGCGGAAAAAACGCCGCGAATATAAAAAGAAGTTAAAAAACGGCTAAAAAATCACCGACCGAACTATGCGTTTTGTCCCAAAATGGCGGACAAAATGTCCTATGTATGGCGAACTTGTTGAATTACAAATAAATATCCTAATATGAAAGAACTTTCCATTCAGATTAAAGTCTATCCGGTGAGTAACATGCGCCAGGATGTCTATCGGTTCATGGCCGATGAGTTTGAGTTTACTCCGGTACCGGAATCTTCAGAGGCGGGCCGCTGTTTCAATTGCAATAAAGATATAAGCATAAGCCTTCCTCCATCCGGAGTGATGAAAGACTTCCTGGCAGGCAGGTTCTGCATTGTCGAGTTCACTGACACCAGGCACCGGAGTTTCCGGATCGGGGACAAAAAAATACCCGCCATTGTCTCGATATCGCCCAATCTGAATTCGGCGACTCTGAAAATTGAATGCAAAATGCTCAGTTCCCCGCTATTGTAGCGTCCTTCACCCCTTTCTGCAGGCTGCCTATCTTCGCTGAAAAGATACGCAATGAACAGAACTTATCTACGCCAGCTTCTTACTTTAAATATACACCGGCTTCTTATCACGGCAGAGGGCTTGTCTTCTGCCATGATAGAGGCTTTTCCATTGGTGTCCGCTGACAGTCTGCAGCCGACATCCTTTTTCTTCAATGAAAATCCTCCCACATATAAAGAGACATCGAAAAAGGCCCTTTCACTTCTTCAGCAGGAAATGAAGGCCCGTTCAGAACTCCAGGGTATAACCGTCACCGATGACTTCTCTTCTGACGAACTTCCTGAAGGCAGTATCGCCTATCACCGTATCTGGGGATTCATCACCTCAGATTGTCAGTGGTATTTCTCCTCCAAGCAGTTCGAACGGGACCTGCTTGCGGCAGAAGCCAATCCGGCCATAACCTGCCATTTCCTGCATGTGAACTCTCCGGGAGGGGAAGCATGGTATATGGACAGACTCAGTGAGACGATGCGCTCACTCGGCAAGCCCGTCATGACATTGGTGGAGCAGTGCAACTGTTCGGCCAGCTATTATATAACCTGCCATTCCAGTTTCATTGCCGCACTCACGGCCTATGATACCATCGGCTGCATAGGAACCATGATTTCCACTTGTAACTATGACGGATGGTTCGAAAAGATGGGTCTCAAACTCATCCAGGCCAAAGCCACGAAATCAGACCTGAAGAATAAAAAGACGGATGACTTGCTCAGAGGGAACCCGGAACAGTATATCAAAGAAGAACTGGATCCACCCAATGAACAGTTCCTTGCCGCCGTTCTTGCGTCCAGACCGCAACTGGGCAGCCTGCCGGAAGACGACCCGGTATTCCGTGGTGAAACGTTCGATACTCCGCATGCCATCGATAAAGGGCTGGTTGACGCCTCCATGACTTTTCCCGAAGCTGTGGTCAAGGCTGTAGAGCTCGGTCGCAGCTATATGGAGATTGAGAATATAAAAAGAAGTGCTCTCAACTATTTATAACTTAACTTTTGTTTATCATGAATTTAAAGGAAAGAATTCAGACCGTCCTGCAGAAACTGAATCTGCTGGACAAAGCGAAAGCCAATCAACTGACCCAGGAAGAATGGGGACAGATAGTCAACTCCTATAATCAGGAGTACCAGTCTATCCTTCAGGATGACTTGGCTGCAGACCAGGCGGCGCAACGGCAAACGGTTGCCGTCACCCAGGAACAGATTGACCAGGTACAGTCCATTCTTGGAAGTATCGTCAATCCGGTACAAACCAATTCAACAGCCACGGAAGAGGAAAATAGTGGGAATGGACCGGTGCAGACCATTTCACAGCCAGCCAACGGTGAAGGCCTGGTGCAACTGGCCACCGCTGTGCAGAGCCTGGTTGACAATATGAACAACCGCGCGGAGGATGATATCCCTTCCCGGACAGTGACAGCCGCTTCCATCATGTTCACGGGACCGGCAGACCGTTCCCGGTATCTTTTCGGTATCGAAAACCAGATGTTCTCCATGTCCGAACGTTGGAACAAAATTGCTGTCAATCCGGCCTCCGCTTCTTCTTACGGTCCATGGAATGAAGAGATTGAAGGGGCCGCTTTCCGTCACCAGGCCGTTACTTTCTCCCGTTCACTGCAGCAGCGTTACGATTATCTGCACAGAAACGGCATGCTTGACGCCAAACGTCTGGCAGCCGGAGAATTCAGTACGAACTACGAAGGGGTGGATACAGCCGGTGTGGGCAACCAGTATGTGGTTCTGCGTCAGGACTATTTGATTGCCCGTGTACTCTCAGTCCGCGACCTCACGCAGTATTTTCCCGTCCGCTATGGAATTCAAGACCATGACCTCGTGTTCAATGCCTTCTTCTCCGAAGTTTCCCAAGCTTACCAGCAGGGTGAAATCTGGAAGGGTGACATGAAGCTTGAGAACGAGATGGGTCATGTGGATGATGCGATGATCAAACTCAAGTTCGGTCCGATGAAAGAACTGGAGCGCATGTACATCGCTTATCTGAACAAGGAAGGCTCCGATCCTATCAAGTGGACCATGATCGAGTTCTGCATCCTAAACTCATTGGAAACTGCGCAGGTGGAGCAGAATAAACGCCGTATGCGGGGTATCTATGTCAAGCCGGAAACGGGTGTCGCAGGCAGTTACTTGAACGCATCGACCGGAATCATATACACACTGGTCCGCTACATGCATGAGTTTAAGATTCTTCCCCATGACGATGAGTCCTATCGCAGCTACACGGCTTCCAACATGTTGGATTCCGTTCAGGAGTTTGTCGGCGATGTGGTGGCATCCTGCACAGAAGACATGGATCTTGACCGCCACGTCCTCTATCTGAATAAGACCCATCTTCCCTGGTGGATTAAGAATGTCCGCGCCAAATATGGAAAGGACATTGACTTTTCCGGTCCAGACAGTTACCGCAATGTGGTACCTGACACGAATATGCGTATCATCTGGTTGCCTTACCTCGGTCAGCTTCCCCTCATGTTCATGGATGTTCCGGGCAACCTCCAGTTCCTGGAATTCGTACCGGGCGAGATGCTCTCTATCAAGGTGAAAGAGGACATGGAACTGGTAAAGGCATGGTCCACCTGGAAAGAAGGCACCGCCGCTTCGTTCACCGGCCGCCGTTTTGACAGCCTGGAAAAACTGAAGGCCAACAATTACGAATGGCAGCAGATCTTCATAAACAAACCTACCGTCGATATGGCAGCGGACGCGACCACTGTCGATGCTTCAAAGGGATTCTGGCAGATAACAGCGGCCAACACTGGAGCCAAAGCGATTACGGATATTACGAATGCCAAAGCCGGTGTAGCCTACATCATTGAATGTGGCAGCACGGAGAATGCCACTACCATCGCCAAGTCGGACAAGTTTGCCGACATTACGGAAGCTTATACTCCGACCAAAGAGGGTGACTATATAATGGTAATCCTGAACAGTAAGGGTAACTTCTTGGAACTGGAACGTCAGGTAGGCGGTGTACGCAAGGTGAACGCTGCACTCCAGCCCAACATTCCTGGAGTCAGATAATTGGTTGTCTATAAGAACAGATTGTTTTCAGGTAGCGCGGGGCGGGTCCACTTAAGCCCGCTCCGTTTTTTATAACTTAAAAACTAAAATTGTATGAAAGCAAAAAGAATTTCAAATCCTTTCCGTAAAGGGAACCAGGCTACCCGTAAGATGCAGGTCCAGTTTTTCCTTTCGCTGATGGTGCTTCTGGCACTCGTGTTTATTCTTGATATGGTCATGTCTCCCGGTTCTGTGCTGGGAATTTACGGATTTTCCGGTACCACACTGGCCGCCATGATGGTCATCGGTGACGTGGACGATGTATCCGACCGTAAGACGCACGGCTCGAATATAGCCTACAAGATTTACCTGGTGGATGTCGACCAGATAAATTCCGATGTACCCTTTCCGCTTCCAAACCAGCAGCGTGAGATAAGCACCATCCCGATGAAAGCCGGACAATACATGAAGTACTTTGCGGCGCACGATATTCCCACCTACACTTCAACCGGTGAGAAAGGTGACATTACCACCAGCGGTACCAACACTTTTGTTGCCGTCATGGGCGGCATGCGTGACCAGCTGCTCGATTTCATTGAACAGCATGCCGGAGGCAAGTTCATCATCCTTTTCAAGGAAGTGGGCGATGCGCAGTGGTATATTCTCGGCAACTATGACCGTCCGATGGTACTCTCCTCCTTCGAGTCCAAAAATGACAAGGACGGGCGTTATGTAACCTATACCTTCACACGTACAAGCATTGACCAGTACTACAAGTATACGGGCGATATTGTCCGTGCTCCGGCAGCTGCTCACACGGCTGGCGCAACGGCACTTGCCATTAAATCCACCAACAACCGTTATACCATCCCCGATGGCAATGAAGGCACATACGCCATTTCCACTGTCAGCGGATTGACAGCCAATGATAAGGGACGTTACATCACACTTGAGGGTACCGGTACCGACAAGGCGGCCACCATTGCCGACGGCAACAGCTTTGTGCTTGAGGATGGAGCTACCTGGACAGCCAAAGCGGGTTCTTCCATCACCTTCATGGTGCTTGATGCCTCTACACTTGTCGAGGTATCCGGCAGCCGTGTGCAGACAGCTTAGTAAAAAACACCTCTTACAAGTCAGCAGAATTCCCTTATAGGCAGCGTGTTGGCTTGTAAGACTTAAATCTGTATGTTATGTATAGTTTCAAAGAAAAGAAGACACATTTCGTGGCTCTCCGGAATCCGGATGTGGCACAATATGACCTTGAGTTACTGGCTAAAGAAGTTCCTGGATTTCCGCAGCTTGCCACATTCTCACGCAATCCCAAACGTTATGCCGATGATATCCTTTATGCACTGTTAGATTGTGCTACACGTGAGAAGATACGTGAGTATCGCCGGGCTATGATCGCAAAAGAGGCAGAAGATGCCGGAGAAAAGAAAACAGAAGCCCCTGCTGCGGAAAAACCGGCCGAAAAAAAACAGCAAATGCCCAAAGGGGAAACAACACATGCTGAAGGAACCGGTCCACATGACGACATTGAAAAGCCTGAAACAGTTCCGGCTGACAACTCGGCAGAAGAGTTGAAACAAGCGCTTGATGAAGCGGAAGCCCGTGCTGAAGAAGCCGAACAGCGTGCCGATGAAGCGGAGGAAGCCAGGGATGAAGCGGAAGCCCGTGCCCAGGAGACTGAGCAGGCGCTGGAAGAAGAGAAAAAAAAAGAGCCGGCCAAGGTTCCGGTAAAGTCCAAAAGCAAGAGGAATACCCGCAAATCGACTGGGACAACCTCTTCGACCCGCAAGTCCAAATAGCCACACTCATCTACAACGACCGCGTGGTCACTTGGAAACAGATGAAGCAGCTCGACGAAAGTCTGGAAAGAAAACCGCAGAAGCGTGACATCATGGACATGGTGGAACTGCGTATCCGTAATCTTCAGGCATTCGATGAGCTGCAATCGTTCAACGACACTGGGAAGTTCCTCTACATTCATCCGCTCATAGCCCACCAGTCAGAGAGAGCACAACTGGAGAAGCTGCTGCAGACGGACCCGCAGGAGTTCCTGCGCCTGCATAAGAATGTGACGGACAATATCCGCAGATACGAGTGTTACCTGAAACGCGCTGACAGGCAAAACAAGCGCACCCAAGACAAGGAGAATCTCCGACGTCACCGTGAACGGGAATCACTGTTCAAAGCAATATTGCAAAAATTCAATTCGAAGTAAAATGGAAAAGCTGATAGAAGTATTTAATTTGGGTGGTTTGCCTACTGCCCCGCTGGATTCGTTCTTGGAGCTTCAGGAAGACTTCAAGAAGTCTGATCCTGACAAATTATCGAAACTGCAGATGCTTATCATCACCCGTGGTTTCAAGTATGCATTCAAAGCCTGGCAGGATCCGGACGGAAAGCTCTGGATTATCGATGCCCATCAGAGACGGAAGGCACTGCTTGCATTGCGCAAGTCTGGGTTTACAATACCGGAAATACCTTATGAACCCATTTTTGCGGCAGACAAGAAGGAAGCGGTAGAGGAAATAGCAGCCTATAATTCCGAGTTTGCCACCAGGAATCCGGATACCCTGCTGTTCAAAAAATATAATATAGATTCTGACACCCTGCAGCGCTTCAACCTGGGTTATGAGGTCAAGACCACTGATTTCGGGCAGGTATCTCCCTTGTTTGCCCAAGAGCATGAGTCGGAAAATGTGCAGGAAGATGCCATCGATTTTAATGTTCCAGCATCTGAAGATACTGTAATTGCCAGACCCGGCGATATATGGTTACTCGGTAACCATCGTCTGATGTGTGGCGATTGCCGTTCCAAATCGGACATCACGGCGCTGATGGATGGGCAACATGCGGACTTGTGCGTCACGGATCCACCGTACAACGTGAACTATGAAGGCGGTACAGAGGAGGAACTCACCATCCAGAACGATTCCATGGAAAACGACTTGTTCGCCACCTTTCTCAGGCAGGTGTTCTCTGTCATGTTCGCCGTACTCAAGCCGGGAGGATCCTACTATATATTCCATGCGGACAGTGAAGGCGAGAATTTCCGGGCTTCTCTCAGGAAAGCGGGATTCAAGATTGCACAATGCTGCATCTGGGTAAAGAATACTATGGTGATGGGACGCCAGGATTATCAATGGCAGCATGAACCTTGTCTCTATGGCTGGAAACCGGGTGCCGGACATCAATGGAATTCCGACCGTAAGCAGACTACCGTCTGGAATTTCGACAAGCCGCAGCGCAATGCCATACATCCGACAATGAAGCCCATAGCCCTTATGGCATATCCTATATCCAATTCCAGCACTCCCGGTCAGATAGTCCTCGACATCTTCTCCGGATCCGGTTCTACACTCATGGCATGCCAGCAGATAGACCGTATCTGTCATGCTATGGAGATAGACCCGAAATATGTTACAGCCACCATTCACAGGTACCGCGCCATGTTCCCTGAACAGCCCATCCGGTTGATTCGGAACGGGAAATCACATGATGTGGAACAGACAGCAAAGATTATGACTGACCCAAACAAGGTAATCCAATGAGACATGCATCACTTTTCAGCGGAATAGGTGCGCCGGAATTGGCCGCTTATTGGTTGGGTTGGGAAAATGTATTCCATTGCGAAATCAACCCATTTTGCAGACAAGTACTTAATTATTGGTTCACTAATTCAAAAAGTTATGAGGATATCACAAAAACAGATTTTAGAGAATGGCAAGGGAAAATTGATGTCCTCACAGGAGGATTTCCATGCCAACCGTTCAGTGTGGCCGGAAAGAGAAAGGGAACAGAAGATAACCGCTACCTCTGGCCGGAATTTAAACGTGCCATACGGGAAATCAGACCGCCTTGGGTTGTTGGTGAGAATGTTGCTGGCATCTTATCAATGGTACAACCCAGCAAGAAGGCTGACATGGAAAGTATGCCGACTACGGAGCATGAGGATAAACAAGAGTTTGTCATCGAAACCATCTGCAAGGATCTTGAAGCCGAAGGATATACTGTCCAACCGATTGTTATACCGGCTTGTGCCGTCGGTGCGCCCCATAGAAGAGACAGAGTCTGGTTCATCGCTTGTAACAACAGCTTCAGATTACGAAAAAAAAGGAGCAAAGGAAAATCGGATATGGATGGCAGAATACCTCCGTACGAATTTGTTGCAGACTCCCACGACTGTCCAACGTTGCGAAGCACCGGAAAAAATGAAGGAAAGGACACTCAAAAAGGGGTACAAGAACGGAACGACATACAACAGTCTGCTAAGCCAGCTTGTTTATGGGGGACTTCTTCCTACTCCTCAAGCGGCAGACAGTTCAATTGGTGCAGTAATAGGACAGAACGACCGCTTTATCATTACGAAGAACGGGATGTTTCGGAAAGTGAATCAGAACGGTTCGAACGGAAGTGTGGGACTTGGAAGGATTTTCCATCTGATGAGCACACCGACTGCGTCGGATTGGAAGGGAGGCTCGACAAGGAAAAATCCCTCTCTCCAGAGAACGAGTCTGCGTGGGGAAATACATGCGGATTACGGTATTGGGAAGACTTCCCAACTCAACCCCCTATTTGTCGAGGAGATGATGGGATTTCCGACTTATTGGATACTGATGCCATTTTTAAAGGCTCCCGGTCCATCCGTCAAAATTCTTATTCCAGATGGAGGACAGAAGCTATAAAAGCCTATGGAAATGCCATGGTGCCGCAAGTGATATATCAGATATATAAGACCATCAACGAAATAGAACAATAACATGAAAAATGAAATCAGTCCAACTTCAAATGTCGATAAGGCCACCTTGATAGGTGACGAATATGTATCCCAAGTGCGTACTTTCGGTGCCTTGGGGTACACTCCCCACCGTATATGTACGCTTCTCGGCCTGCGTGGGAAAGAAAAAACGGCACTTATAGTCCGTCTGTCGATACCCGGTGACGTATATTACGACGCCTACCATAACGGTTGTGCCCTGGGAGAATACAATATCGATGCCGAACTTGCCAAGAAAGCCGAGACCGGTGATGTGTCGGCCATTGAGACCTTGGAAACACGTAAGCAGGAACGGACAGTCAAAGACTTAAGAAACCAACTTTTTGGAATATGACCAGACTCGACACCCTTGATAAGATACATCCGGACTTGATAACCGCATTCCTCACCACCGGGAAGTGTGATGGCATTCCTGCCGATGTGCAGTTATTCCTCAAGCAGCTGCAATGGGCGGCGGAGATTTACGAATACGAGCGTAACATCACCCGTGCCGCCAAGCAGCTGCGCCAGCGCATCAATGCCCAGCAGCAGATTAATGTGGATGAACGTACATGTAAGGCACGCATTTATGCGGCCATCAATTACTTCAATATCGACAACAATGTGTCCATCAAGGTGTGGGAGTCCAACTATGCCGACAAGTACGAGGATCTTGCCAAACTATGTGCGGCTGCCGGTGACTACAAGACCCAGGGCAAGTGCTATGCCGCCGCCCTGGAGTGCCGTCGCCGTGCCGCCGAGATTGCCGAAGCCGACCGTAACCTGGGGATCGTCTTCCTGATATCTCCCGAACTTACTCCGGAAGACCTGGGATACAGCAAGGCCTCCCTGAAGGAGATTGCCTCCAAGCACAATAAAGGCTTCTATCTGAACTTGATAGAGAACCTTCCCATCGAGAAGGCCGAGAAGAAGCGTCTGCTGCGCGATGCGGATATTGAGGAAGCTGAATACGAAGAACTTAATGAAGAGTAAGATGGAAACTGATATTGAAACCACTTCCCGGTTTGAGGAATACTACATGAACCAGATGCAGATACTGGTCAATGTCATCGATGCCAACAACATATTTGCCGAAGTGGCGCGTGCAGGTGGCAAGACGGAAGGTATCACCGGCCCACGTATCATCCGTGTGGCCAATGACATGCCAGGCGAGCTGTCGTTTCTGGTACATAAGACCTACGTTGCCCTGATGACGAACGTATGGCCCAACCTTCAGGCTTATTTCTCCAGGGAAGTCACCGTAGGTGGGAAGGTACGTTCCATGCTGGAGTATGGCATCGATTATGTGGTGGGCGAAAATAAGCTCCCTTCTCATTTCCGCAAGCCCCGATATCCCATATCCTACCCCAAACACAGTGTCGTTTTCCGGGATGGCCATCACATCCAGTTGGTAAGCTCGGACCAGCCGGAGTCCGTTGCCGGACGCTCTGCCGTCCACGCCATCATTGAAGAGATGAAACACAACAAAGGGGAGAAATTGAAAACCCGCTTGTTCCCTTCCCTCCGTGGTGCCAGTGCCGAAATACGCCGGTCACCTTATTACCAAGGAATCACGGGCGTATCCGATACCGCGCGTGTGGACCTCGGCGAAGATGACTGGTTCGAGGAATATGAGAAGAATATGGATACGAAACTGATGGGGGAAATATCTACAGTTGCGCTTCATGTAAATGCAGCTATCTATCAGAAATACAAACTTATAAATTCCCAACGGGAAACTACAAATCCCGTTACCCTTGAACGTATCCGTCTTGAAATCATCAGGCAGAATCGCATCATATCTTTATGGCAGCCCCGCCTGGCGGACATGCGCCGTAACGCCACGTTGTACGTCCGTGCCAGTTCCTTCTGCAACAAGGATATTCTCGGTCCGAAGTTCTTCAAGACGCAGCTTGAGACCTTGGATATGGACGAATTCCTCACTTCCATCTGCGCTATCCGCCATAAGGAGGTTATCAATAAGTTCTTCGCCAACTACAACAAGGAGAAACATCAGTATTCAGACAGCTATATTTATGAATCCATTCTACGACTTGACCTGCGGGAACATTTTCTACTCACAGCCCGCTATTTGAAGCACTACAACAAGCGTGACGAGCTACTGGTAGGATATGACCCCGGCCACTTTTCCAGCCTTGTTGTCGGGCAGGAAAAGGAATACGGCCGTCAGCTCCGTATTATAAAGGAACTCTATTGCTGTTACCCGGATGAACAGCCCGAACTCGCCCGTCAGTTCTATGAGTTTTTCGGTGCTGATTCCCTGAATAAGCGTATCATTCTCTACCCTGACCGTGCCGGGAACAAACGCCGTGAGGAACTGGAACAGATAACCACCGACAGCCGTGCCTTGAAGCGTGAGTTGGAAAGTTATGGCTTTGAGGTGGAACTGATGAACGAAGGACAGGCCACCGTCTACCATTGGCAGCAGTTCAAGTTGTTGCTTCTTATGTTTGGAGGCCGGAGCAATGCCTTGCCGGAAATTTTAATAGACGAAAACGAGTGCAGGAACCTTTGTAGTGCCATTATGCTGTCACCGTTGAAAAAAACGGAAGGCCGCATCGAGCTGGACAAATCTTCGGAAAAGAAAGTGCCTCTCAAGAACCAGGCCGGGCTGACAACGCAGCTTCCCAGTGCCTTGATTTATCTTCTTTTCGGGCGTTATGGAAACAAAGTGTTGAGTGAATTATCGTCCATGCCGGACAATTTACCTGATAATTTGGCTATATAACGGCTGGTTTTCACTATAAAAATAGTCAGTATAGATACAATAATGGTATCGTTTGACATTAAAACAAACGCTTTTTGTTTGGAAACCAAACTTTTATGCTTTTGAAAAAGGAAAGCGTTTTCTTCGTGAGGCGCTGTTCAGCACGCACCGCTGAGTTTTGGAGTTGCAAGGCATTCTTCGAGGTTCCTCGGAAATATGACGGAGGGGGCTTTCCGTCCTTTTTCCCGCAGTAGAAACCTGCTACTTTCGGGCATGGAAATGACAATGACCGGTATTCAAGCGATGCAATGGGCCAAAGAGATATCAAAACTGCCTGACGGCTGCTTTACCATTGCCTTCTTCCCGTGTTCCAGGCATAAGGGGGAGGCATCAGCCACATTGACAGTTAAAGAAGGATGCAGATGGCGTACTCAACTGCCTGAAGAAAGATTCAGTATAGACAGTGACAACTTCTTTCTGTTTACAGATGCAGACGGGGAACCCAAGATGTGCTACCGTATTCTCATCAGGTACATGGGCTTTCCTCAAGATGGTTTTAAACTTCATAAAATAGATTGGTTATGAGTAAAAGCAATCTCAAAATGGTAGGCAACTTCGGTTGCTATCTTGACGATGACAATGTAATATCTTTCCAGATTGGAGACAGACCGATGGCTTCAGTCCTGGAACCAGATCCGATGTTCCCCCTGAGTGGAGGAAGTCTTCCGGATACGCAGTGGCAGAGCATCCAGGGATTCCAGGTGTGCAGCCGTGGCTTCAACAACATGAAATGCGAGGAAGTCGCGTCCGACATAAAGAAGAACCGGCTTCTGCCGAGATTGATTACCAAGCAGGTCAACATGCTGTATGGTCATGGGCTTGCCGTGTACAAGCCGGCAATCGTGGACGGGAAACTTCTGAAACAGTGGGTTGACTGTCCGGAAATCATGGACTGGCTCAACAGTTGGGAACAGCGCGGTCTTGAATCGGGTTATAAGGAAGTGGCCAAATCAATCATCAAGAACTACTACTATTTCAGGGACTGTTTCGTAAAGTGGCGCTTCACAAAGGGAAAAGCAAGAGGGACGATGCCCGTTGCCGGCCTTGAATCCATGGAGAACAGACATTGCCGGCTGGCCACCACCAAGAAGGATGTGGCGACAGATGTTGTCTACTACCGGGATTTCCGCTACATTGCCGTAGGGCGTTGGGGGTATGGCACATCCACTTTCCGCATCTATCCGAAGTTTTCCTTTTCGGAGCTTGCCAATTACAGATTCGCGGCCATTTCCCATCACCGGGAAAAATCCGTGGATGAGTTCTACGGTGTGAACGAAACCCATGCCGGTACCCGCTCCTACATCAAGGGTTCCAACGATACGGCTGATTATATCAACTCCTTTTTACGTAATTCGCTTGCCGCCAAGATACACATTGTCATCCCCAATGCCTGGCTTGAGTCCAAGAGGATCCAGATAACCAAACTCTGCGACGAGAATAAACGGCGCAAGAAAAACAATGAGGAAGAACTGATGTACAATGGCATCGTGATTGGTTCGGAATTCAAGGAATCCACCCTGATAAAGTATCTGCAGTCTGAACTGCGCAAGATCTCCCGCTATCTGTCCGGTGCAGACAACCAGGGTAAGGCGTATGCGACAATCAGCTTCAAGAACAGCCAGGGCGAAGAGGAACGCTGGAAGATAGAGACGGTTGATTTGAAATACAAGGAATATATCGATGCCTTGATATCCTATGACAAACGCGCCGATGAGGTGCTGCTGTCAAGTGTGGGACTTGACTCCTCCATATCCAGTGTCAGCAAGGACGGGGTCATATCCAAATCAGGAGCCGATGCGTATTACAACTATCTGATATACATTATGTCACTGACCTCGGAAGACGAAATCTGCTCCGAACCGTTCAATATGGCCGTACAGATAAACTTTCCCCATTTGTACAGCCAGGGGTACCGTCTTGGATTCTATCGCGAAGTCCCGGCACGCCAGGAAGATGTTTCACCTCAAAACAGACTAAATCAGCAACAGTCATGAGAATATTGGAAGAACTGTTTACCACCATTTCGGAATTCCGGAAGTATGCTCCCTATGCAGAGAGCAATGTCACTTTCGACCAGCTCAATTCGTCTGCCATTTCTGCAAAAAAGCAGATGGTTATCATCCTTACCAAAGATGTCTACACCGATCTGACGGCAGACGAGGGCGAACTGAAGGAGGCCCTGCGTCTTGCTATGGCCAATCTTACCATGGCCAAACAGCTCATTTTTGATGTTGTATCCAAGCGTAAGGATGATGTCGATATATACAAGCATGAGCAGGAAAGCATGCGTAGGTCGTATATCGAGAATTATTATAATGCCATGGATACTGTCATCCAGTTGCTTGACAACAGTCAAACTGTACCTTCCTGGAAGGAAACGAGATACAAGAAGATGCTTGATGTTCTTAAAATAAAGAGTACGGAGGAGTTCGACATGCTGTATACGATAGACATGTCCTATCTGTTCTTTTTCCGGACCATACCAATCCAGAGCGAAGCGCTGGATGACGGGATATCGGCCTATTTTGAGCGGGCAGAGAAAAAGGAAGAGGTACTGCGTCTGCTCAAACGGTGCCTCGCCAAACAAACCATAGCCATTGCCCTGCGGCGTTTTGATATTCTCGATTTTCCAAGTACGATTCGCAATTTATTTGAAGACTCAAAAGTTATGCGATATGGTACTCAAGAGCAAGAACGTTTACTTGCTCTGTCAGACGCTCTGCTTGAAGAGGTGAAGCGGGAACTGGCCAATATAGATTTGCTTTTGTCAACGGACAGTTCCGGCTCTGTAGATACGAACACATCCTTTAACCGTCCGGACGACATAATAATGCTGATGCCATGTTGACAATAGATTTTATAGCAAAAGGAATGCAATACAGCATCCCCAATTCCTGGGATGGATTAACTCCTTATCACTTCCAAGCACTCATGCGTGATATACAAAGGTTTGCGGAGGGAAAAATATCCGTCGGCATGGTTCGTGTGAATTATGTTTGCCGAATTATGGGATGGAATCTTCAAAAAATAAGGAATACGGATGGATGGGCAAATGTGGCCTGGCTTGCAGAGCAGGTGACATTTCCCTTCACAATTGTCTATCCAGATAATGATGCAGCACTCCAGGAACTGGATTCTGAAACATACAGACTCTGTAAGAAGATACCACCACACCGGTTGCATGGAATAACCATATCCAGGTATCTGGACAGACTGGACTACAAATATGCAGTCGACTCATGTTTCTGCAAACAATTGGTTCCGGCGATACATCTTGAGGATGAAACTTTTTTTGCCTATAATATAGAAACCATGTTCAACCGTCTTACTTGCTCGCTTACGGCACTCCAGTTCATTGAGGCACGTGGTCTCCTTGGATGTCCGAAAGAACAGCTTCCGTTATTGGCCGCTATCCTTTACTATCCGGACCGGTATTCATCTGCTGGAGCGCATAAGTTGGCACAGAAGTTCACTGGGCTGCCGATGGATGAGCTTATTTCCATAGCCTTCAATTTTCAGGCCTTCACCAATTATCTGTTTACCAAAACTGAGTTTAAGTTGCTTACAGAACTTGAGGAGACCAAAGTTTCTGCCATTTCCACGGGTGCACTTGAGTCTCTGTACAACTTGAGTTCAGACGGGTTTGGGGATATTGAAACCATCGAACACATGAATGTCATCCAGTATTTGACCATCCTCCGGAAGAAAATTATTGATACAGTGCGCAGCCTGCATGCGGCCAAAATGGATAAAGCGGATATTGCCAGAGAAGTCAGACTTCCAATCCACATAATAAATGAAATCCTATGATACTTGATTTACTCAGATATTTTGCCCGTTTTCCCCAAAAGGAAGGGGTTGTCTCCATGTTCGCCAACGGCTCAAGTGACTTTATCCAATATACGGAACTGCTTGGGTATGTCAAAAAACTCCCGGAACCGATAATGCCCGAACTTGAGAATCTTGTTTTCGGGCAGTCATACGATTACGTAAAGAAGCGCGTCGATAATATTACCGGCAACTATCTGTTCGTGGATTTCGGAGAATTCACATCAAGCCGTGACACACACAACTCCATTCTTGACAGCCAGAAACTTGCAGCTACCATAGCCATGAAAGTTTCGGATTCCGCAGACATGGTTGAGACGGCCATTGCCTCGGAAATGACCTTGTCTCTCCTTGCGGCACTTCGGAAAAGGCTTATTCTCGATTCACGGTCTGAGGATTTACCATGGCTTGATAAGATATCGGAGAATCATGACATTATCCCTTTTGTCTCATCCGAATTCAAATCCATAGGTTGGACACTCATGTTCAGTTCTGCAGCAACCGATTTGTTTAATGTCAAACCATCCCTTAGTGAGTAGCAGATGTCAGACCATTAAATGGTTCAGAAACTTTTTGTTCATGTTGTTTATTTCCATCCTGGCTGTGGGCTGTCGAAGTTCGCGGTCAGGAGCTACTCCTGATTACTCTTTTCCGTCATCCCTACCACGAAAAATAATCATTTTTTACTCAAGCTAAACAAAGCTAACACACTGATAATAAACAAGATATTACTACGTTATGCGCGTTAATAGTGTTACCTTAGCTGTACGAAAAATAAAGGATAAAACATTATGAACGAACAAGTTACAAACATTCTTAACCAGAGCATAACAAAGACGGCAAAGATACAGCAGCTCCTTCTTTTAGGTCTGACCCGCCGTCAGGTAGCCGATTTGGTAACAAACGGAAATTACGGTTTCGTGCAGAACGTATATAAGAAAATGCTGGAAGCCGGAAGATTCGGCCAGCAACCGGCCATCGCAGCCTGCCCCGAATTGGACTATACTTTCAACAGACGTTTCGGCATCGAGATAGAGGCATATAACTGCGAAAAGGGAGTTCTTGCCCGTGAACTTCGTGAGGCCGGAATTGCAGTTGCAGTGGAAGGTTACAACCATAACACCCGCGACCATTGGAAGCTGGTTACAGACAGAAGTCTTAGAGGGAACGATACTTTCGAGCTGGTAAGCCCGATACTTGAAGGGGAAGCCGGATTGCAGGAACTTCAGAAGGTATGCTGGGTGCTCGATTATTGCAATGTGAAGGTGAACGACAGCTGCGGCCTTCATATACACATGGACGCTGCAGACTTTACCATTGAAACCTGGCGCAACCTTGCAATAACTTACCGCCGCCTCGAACCGGTAATCGACTCCTTTATGCCGGGTACCCGCCGGAACAACAGATATTGCAAATGCCTTACCGGAATTTCAGAACGCAGTATAACGGAGGCAGAGAACATCATGCAGCTACGTTCAGCCTTTGGAAACGACCGCTACCACAAATTGAACCTTGAGGCTTACGCACGCCACCGCACAGTTGAATTTCGCCAGCATTCGGGTACCACCAATTTCACAAAGATGGAAAATTGGATACGGTTTGCCGCCAACATGATTACCTTTGCAAAATACGGCATGGTGAATTCGGGATGCCCGCTTTCAAATATCCCCTTTCTGACAGCCGACCAAAAAGTATTTTTCAAATTGAGAACCAAAAAATTAGCATAATATGATGACAACTTACACTTTGCAGGATGGCGGTATAATTGCCGCCTCCTGCCCTGCAGACTTTGTAACCAAACTCCGTGAAAGCAGCCGTTTCGACAGTGAATGTACCGACCAGGAATATATGTACCATTTCGCCGACCGTTTCCATGACCAGACGGGGCATGTAGTCCGAGCTGATACCCCGGAGCATTTTTTGGAGGATTTGCTTTCCAACGGGTATATGAAAGTAGAATAATCCCCTCCAAACAAAAGAAGGCTTCCAACTTGTGTGAAAGCCTTCTTTATATTGATGTGGTCGGTAGAACGAAAAATCCCCGTAGCGGTTCATACTACGGGGATAAGTTGTCATAAAACGTCTCTCAAGATATGGAGAGTGAACCTAATTGTTTGCTTATATCCTGGAGAGCGAAGTTGAATGTCTCCAAATCCTTTTTGCTGAGCGTATAAACTTTACCCCTAACTTTGCTGCCATTGATACGTTGGCTAAGCCATGCGGTACTTTTACCGAAATACTTCTTGGCAATGTATCCCAATGGAATGATTTCCGTATAGGGAGCTATTTGTTGCTTCAATGTGATATAGTTGTTCAATTCTTCAGCTTCTGATGAAACCTCCTTGTAGCCATTGATTAGGAAATCGGCTATTGCATCAACATCTTTTTGATCTGTGTATTTACTGGTTATTTCATCAGAGAGAGCAACATATTTCTCCATGGCATCCGGTGTGCCGGAGTGAGCGATTTCATGCAATTTCTTCAAATCATCTTTAAGTGCCATAAGCTTATTGTTTTGTGCTCCCCTTATGGGGAGCTTGTTTAACTTCATTTTTCCAATTCTTTCAAAACCTTTTCTAAAAGTGCTATCTGTTTGTCTGTTTCCAGTTTTGCATCCAAGAGTTCATCCATCTTCTGCCTACTCATTTGGTTTCCTGCATTCTTGAAAGTGTGTTCATACATTTTAGATAACAATTTTAACTGGGTAAGCTTTGCAACCAGTTGCATTTTTGTTTCTTTTTCCATATCTCTTTGTTTTAATGACAATGCAAATATACATAAATATTTCTTTATGCACAAATTCCATAAAGAAAATTTTATGTATTTCTTCTTTATTGAACAAAAATGCATTTTCTGCACATGAAAATTTTAACATGTGCAGAAATGGGGTATATTTGCACTTATAACTTAATATTCATACTGTATGAAAAAGGCACTTTTATTATTTGTGCTGATGAGCTTGACCTTATTCACTCATGCACAAGAGAACAATTACGAAGAACTAAAATTTTTCAAAGTGATTCAATCCGAAAATAATGCAGACAAAAATAGCCTATACGCTGCACTACGTAGTTTTATGGCTATTTATTATGCTAATTCCCAAAATGTTATTCAAATGGATGATAAAGACGCAGGAATTCTTATAGGGAAAGCTACATCTGTATTCGATTCTCCCAGTATGATGCTTTCTGCGTATGAAGGATGGTTAGACTATAATTTAAAGTTGCAAGCACGTGATGGACGGGTAAGAGTAGAAGTTTCTCATTTTTTTCATCATAACAAACCAGGAAATCAGAAAAAAGCACAATTAGGAGTTCTTACTAAGGCAGATGAATATACTGATAAAGGTATGCAAAAGAAGTATCACAATAAAGTATGGTTAATGCTGAAAGAACAAGCGGCTAAAATCAGTTCTGATATTTTTGTTAATGTTGAAAAGGTTATAAAAGAAGGAGCCACTATTCAAAGCGAAGATGATAATTGGTAAGTTACTTATATAGGGTAATACAAGTATTTATATATTTAAGAGCTGACGAAATATTGCAATATTTCGTCAGCTTTCTTTTTTGTTTCAAAAAAAAATCCCATATTTGCAGTGCCAAATAAAACGATAGTATCATCTATCCCGTTGCGTCCGGTAGACGCTCAATACGAAATTGGGCTTTTTTTATGTCCATCGATTTGCTTAAACATTAAGTATTTAGCAAATTCATATACGAAACTTACGGCTGTCTTTTCCATTTTCGGACCCTTCGGGAATACGAATCGTTTTGTTTGGCGACTTTAACGGGAAAATGACAGCCGTTCGTGTATTCGAGAACTTGCCATTAATGCCAAACAAAACGATTCGTATATGAAAAATCAAATTTCCGGCACTCTCAACGTGCCTGCCTCCGGCATCCCTACCGTGGGCGAATCCGTTAACGCTCTTACCGAGCAAGTCAATAACCTCCAGCGCCGTTACTACCGTGCTTTGGCTCCCGACTGCGAAGTCAAGACCGAAGCAGACCGCTGGTACTTCCGTGCCATCGTATGGGCATGTGCCGGAATGGTGTTCCCACCATTGGTTGTGGTCACTGCATTGTGCGTTTATAAGGCAAAGAAGTGCCAGAAAGGAGGTGCCAAATGAATCGTATCAAGTCTATAACACAAAAAGACATTTATGTTCAAGCCGAACGTCTCTGCACAGGAACTGAAACAAGTGAGTATAAATATTGCCTTGCTTATTATGGCAACTTTGTGATGTGTGACATCTCTGCGGAGGATGCCCGTGAAATCATTTCCTGCCTGCAGCATGCGCTTGATGTTAATGAGAAAGGAGGACAAAATGAAAAATAAAGAACCAGAACAGAAAATTACCGATATCAGTATCCATATAGCATCCTTGTCCGCATCGTTCAAACCTGCCCCGGATGCACGCCATGCCACCCATTGGTTCACTACGGATGAAGTCTACGACGCCATTCGTCGCATTGATCCTGAAGCGCATATTAGTAAGGAGCAGGTTCATCAAGCCATGCTTGATGCCGGTTATAAATACCAGAACCGTCCTGGTTCATCAGGACTGGACTTCCGGTGGATGCTCCAAGCAAGAAACTAAATACTACTGTCATATAGGGGGTAATTGTTCGTGATGAATAGTTGCCCCTTCGTTTTATGTCCTTTCCGTACTACCTCCCCTATTCTATCTTCGCTGGAAATAACTGTGAATATGATTACAGACCAGCTTGTCAGAGAACGTTTTGTCCATGATATAATGTCTCAAGGCATCGACCTTATTTATGAGACACAAGAAAAAGTTGTGCGTACATATCTCAATTCACGGTCCGGTGACCTGGTAGCACATCTGCAGAAACGTCCGTTCACTACCCAGGAATCAGACACGAAACAAGTCTATTATCTGCGTATATTCCCATATCTCCGCTTCCTTGACATCCATTACCGTCGTGGAGCCGGTGACCGTATTTCCCGTCATATCCGCCGTAATCTTGCTCTTTATAACCGGGTGGTCTGGGGAGTGCTGTATCATGAGACATTCCCGGAAATAAAGTACGGTTTCACGGAAGAAGTTCGTACCAATATTCGCAAGGAACTGGAGCAGGCCCTTCAATATGAAAACTCAAACTGGTAACATTATGGCAAAAAAGCATTTATCCGAAGACGAAATCAAACTCATAATCTCAGGTGACAGTTCCAAGCTTCAGGAAGAGCTGCATACACTGACCAAGGAAACCAAGGCTTTGAAAAAGGAAGAGGCCGAACGCCGCAAGGCTATGGTGGAGCTCGAAGCCCAAGGCAAAAAGAACACGAAAGACTATCAGAACCTTGCGAAAGAGTGCAAAGACTATACGGCCAAAATCTCCAAAAACAATGAGAAAATAAGTCTGCTGACCCGTAACTTGAAAGTCAACGATCTCACCATGAGACAGCTCAAGAAAGAAGCTAAGGAGCTTTCCGCTGCTTTGGATGATATGACTGAATCTGCGAATCCGGAAGAATATGCCAAACTCAATACCCGTCTCAGAGAAGTCCGTGCCCGCATGAGCGAGTTACGCAGTGCAGGTAACAACATGAACAATGAGTTCGGCAACAGCGTGAATTGGATGTCCAAGTTAAAAATGGCAGCCAAGGCTTTCATTGCCGTTAAGGTTGTCGGATGGCTTAAGGATGTCCATAACCAGGCATACGAAACACGCAAGGAATTTGCCAAATACGAGGCAGTCCTCCGGAATACTTTCCAGTCGCAGAAGAAGGCTAATGATGCCATGAAGATGCTTCAGCAATTGGCAGCAGACACCCCATCGTCCTTGCAGGAATGGACTGAAGCATATATCAAGCTGGTTAATCGTGGGGTCAAGCCTACCAGCCAGGAGCTTGTCAACATGGGAGACCTTGCCGCTTCCCAAGGAAAGTCCATCGATCAGCTCATTGAGGCTATACTTGATGCGATGACCGGGGAGAACGAACGTCTGAAGGAGTTCGGTATCAAGGCTTCCAAATCCGGGGAGACTACAAAGTTCTCTTTCCGAGGAGTGACTACCGAAGTGCGCAATTCTGAGGATGCCATCAAGGATTATCTTCTTTCTCTCGGTCGTGTCGATGGCATTGCCGGTTCCATGGCCGTGCAGATGCAGGAACTTGAAGGAATCCAGTCCAACCTTGGAGACACAATGGATGCCTTTTTCAATAAAGTGGGAAAAAAGCTGGAGCCGTTCTGGAAATCCATGTTGAAGTATGCCAATGGATTCTTCACTAAACTTGGGGAAATGTTCACCACTTATACGGAAACTTACGAGAAGCATTTCGACAAGATGGTACAGCTTGAGAGCGCATTGCCGGGACTGTTGAACCGATACGAGGAACTGACCGGCAAGTCCTCCCGTTCCGCTGAGGAACAGAAAGAGTTGGCCAATGTCATAGCCCAGATAAGGAACATGGTACCTGGCGCAGCGACAGCATTCGACCAGTACGGGAATGCCATCGAAATTTCAGGCGAAAAGGTGGAGGAATTCCTTAAGAAACAAAGGGCGCTGCTAAAGTTTGAGAATCAGAAAGCCATCCGGGAAACAACAGAGCAATTGGAAGAATATCGCCAGGCATATAAGAATCTGTTGGAACAGCAGAAACAAGGTGGAAGGACTGTTTTCCAGAGCAACGGCATGTTTGCGGCACCGACAGCATACATCAATACTGAAGCTCTTCCACAAATAGAGCAGGATATAAAAAAGTATGGTGACCTCATTCTGGGTGCCGAAGAGAAATTGAAACAACTGAACGGCCAGACTATTGAAGAAACCGTCAAGAACCAGCAGAAGCTTGCAGAAGCACGCCAGAACTTCAACAAGATGGAGAAGGTTCAGTTGCAAGCCTGGATAAAGAACAATAAGGATGCAGCCGGTGAGTATGTGGAAATAGCCCAAGAAATATACAACAAACGTTTCCCGGCAGAGGACTCTGACGCGACCAGGAAGAAGGCTGAAAAGGCTGCCAAAGAAGCAAAGTCGGCTGCAGAAAAAGAGCAGAAAGCAAAAGTCTCTACGGAGCAGGAAGCCGCCAAGTCTCTTGAAGCATTAAGGGAGGAAGAACTGCAATCCCAACAGAAATGGTATAATGATTCGTTTGCCGCTCTTTCAGCTTTTCTGGCATCAGGAAAAATGAGTAAGGAACAATATGAAATGCTGGAACTCGAACTTGAAAAATCGTATGCGGAAAATAGGCTCATCATAGAACAGTCTTATTATGAGGACGCCATATCCATGGCCATTTCCAATGCAGAAACCAAGGAAAATCTCGTCCGGAAGTCCAATCAACGTGTCATTGATGCGGAGAAGGCGGCGAATGCCAAGCGTGCTTCACTGCAGGAAAAGCTGAATACCCTTGTCAAGGACTTCAAATCAGAGTTCAAGGTTACTACAGTTGATGAAGATTATGCCGCGCAACTCAAGGTTCTTGAGGCATCCTACCAGGCGCGTAAGGAAATGGCTGAGAAAAACAATCTTGATACGACAGAATTGGACAGTGCCCACCTTAGAGCTAAGGAACAACTTGAATCCGAACATCAACAACGTATCCAGTCCATTCGTGACCAGTATGGCTTATCTACACAGCAGGAACGGTTCAATGCGGAACTGGAACAGCTCAGGCTCGCACGTGAACAGCAGTTTCTGACTGAGGAACAATATGAGCAAGCCGTCCAGAGCCTCAAACGGGACAGTTATAAAAAGCAGTTTGACTATTATTCCAGTCTGTTTTCCGGAGCCATTCAAGCATTGCAGCAAGCGGAAATGGACCAGGTCGATGCAAAATATGATGCGGAAATTGAGGCAGCTCAAGGTAATACGGAAGAAGTGGAACGTCTGGAAAACGAAAAGGCCCAGAAAAAGCTTGATATACAGAAAAAATATGCGGACGTGAATTTTGCAATCAAGGCATCACAAATCATCGCAGACACAGCTGTGTCAATCATGAAAGCATATGCAGATTTGGGACCGATTGCGGGTTCAATCGCAGCAGCCCTTATGGGCGTGACCGGAGCCGCACAATTGGCCAGTGCCAAAGCTGAACGGGATAAAATCAAAAATATGACTCTTTCCGGCAGTAATTCCGGCAGTTCCGGTACCGGCGCACGCGTTGCCACCGGTCGCCAGTCCGGAGGCAAGATTGATGTCCGGCGCGCCCAGGATGGAAAGCTCTTTCCCGATGCCGACTACGACCCTGATGCACGGGGATTCATTGACCGTCCTACTGTCATAGTAGGTGAAGGGCCTTCCGGACAATCCAAAGAATGGGTGGCCAGCAATGCAGCTGTAAGCAACCCTACCGTCGCACCGATACTTGACATACTGGACAAGTCCCAGCAGGCCGGTACCATAAGGACACTTGACCTTAACCAGGCAATCCGTGCTCGAATGGCCGGTTATTCATCCGGTGGCTCCATTGATGCCCAGAAATCTGCAGTGCCGGTACCGCCTGCGCCATCAGGAACCTCTCTGCCTCCAAGACTGATGGAACGCCTGGCCAATGCAATCATCCGTATTGATGAAGAAGGCATCCCAGCATCCGTCACTCTATCTGAACTTGAACGCAAGCAGGAATTGCGGAACCGTTCGCGTAAAATAGGAAGCAAATAACATTTCATCATGAAAATAGTACATTCTTCAGGAAAAGCCTATCAACTGGCACCTGACACGCAAATTGAAATCGAACGTCCGAATCTGTTCTTCAATGATTATGGTGAGCAGTCACTTCCGGTAGATCTCCCGGATACAGACTTGAACCGGGAACTGACCGGTTACCCCGATATGGTGGCCAACCGTAAAAAGCCGCAGACAGACATCACATGCAGCATCCGAGACGGTGACTACTGTGTGACCGCCCGGCAAGCCATACTCGGTGCCAAGCGGAAAGAGAAGATAACGACGACATTCTACATGAACGAGGGCAGTTTCCTTTCGCGCATCGAGAAAGTTGCCGTACCGGCCGTTTTCGGCAGCGAGACCGTACCCGGAGTAGAAACCGTAGAGCAGGGTATCAACTGGTGCCGTTCGTTGCTCGACAACACCAATCCGCATTTCACCCTCTTCCCCGTCATCATCGAGCTGGACGGGGAAAAACGCGGAGTGAACGTCACCTGCGTAATGGACGAGAATGGAAGGCCGATGCAGGTCCGTCCCAGAGTCACAAGGAAACAAGGCTTATACAACTCATATGCCCGTACAGAGAAGGTGGACAGCCGTATAATCACACTTGATCCCGGTTACTACATTACGCCCTTCATCCGTGCCACCTACCTACTGGAACGTATCTTCTCCTATTTCGGCTATACCTTGCAACCGAATTTTTTCACCGAGACCGAGCCTTTCAAAAGCATGGTGTTCATCAACAATACTGCCGATGCGCTGGTGAACGGCACCATCCTGCTGGCCCACCTGGTGCCCGACTGCCTATGCTCCACCCTGCTCGAAGTCTTCCGCAAGAAGTTCTGTTGCGAGTTTGTTCCAGACGAAGTGGCCAAGACCGTCCGCATAGAGTTTTTCAAAGACATGATAGCCGCACGCAACCCGACAGACTTGACGGCTTGTCTGGCCGGACAACCGGAAATCAATTACGAGACAGCCCGTCAGCTGAAGCTATCGTCAAAGAGCTCCCTCAGCAATGGAAGCACTCTTGACAGCACCACCGAGCTGGAGCGCAAATACCCCACGGCCTACTATGACATGGCATCCGGCAGATACGTAAGGATGGGCTATGGCAGGGAGGGCGTCATCAGGGTAGTGTCCGACGGAAACCTGCCGTTCTATGCCGGAGAAGAAGGACTGGATGACTATGAAGTGGAGGTGCCCGACAGTCAGTTCTGTTTCGACAGCCTAATGTTTTTCGTGCAGGGCACTATCAACGGAAGAGAATACGGGAATTCCGTAACTGCCCCCTATATCGGAGAAGGAAGGATGCTCAACAGTACTATCCGGGTAGCAGACGAAAGTACGAAAAGTGAGGAAAGTGAGGAAACGACAAGCGATCCCTACCTGACCGAAACCTCCCATGACCAGAATCCCATGCTGGCTTTCGCCTTGAATGACAGTACCGGACTGCCCGTCGGGGCAAACCACGATGCCGCGCGTGGCTACTCCCTTCTGTACAATGGCCCTATCGGTATCTATGAAAAATTCTGGCGAGACTTCGACACCTTGCTGCGCAATGCCCTGCACAAGGTAACAGTTCCGCTACTGATGACGAACACAATGAAGCAAGCCCTCCCCGTCTACCGGAAAGTGGCACTGGGCGGTTCGGAATACCTCATCGACGTGCTAAAGTACACTCTCGGAGGCAACAATATGCCAATGGATACAACGTTGCTCACTACGCAGCTCCAGGAGCCCGTAACCATGGCCATGGACGAGAGCGAACGGATGAAAATGCCTGCCTACAAGTGGAAGGTAAACTGTACGCTATCCGAAATGACGGAAGACGAATGGACAGCAGCAGGCTTCGAGGCGGGCGCGTTGGTGGACATGACCATCGTTTATCTTGCACCGCCCACCGAGAAACAGTATGCCGCAGGCGGACAGTACCACAAGCGGACGGACTACTACAGCTATATGTATTATCCGCGCCGGGGAGAAGGTGAAATCTGTTATAGAAGAGTGTCCGTTTACATGACTCCCCAATTGATTACAGATTAAGGCGGTTGATGATGCGTTGTCCTTTCTGCATGCAATCAATCCACATAAATTCGCACCAAAAACAGAATGTAAAATGAATATCATCCAACAGCCCGACATGCTGTCGCTCTCGATGAACCTGAAGAATTTCATCATCGGCTCTTCCCGGCAGACGACATTCACTCTGAAGGCCGGCGACAAAGAACTGGTGTCTCAGGTATATGCTCCTGACGAAAACGGAGTGATGGAGATAGATATACATGAAATTGTACACTCGTTTTTGTCATACAGCTTGAAAGACATCGGAGAGGTATATCAGCAAACCAACCTGGTTGCCGATTTCACAGCAGTCATCGACTCCACCGAAATCACCTTTCGCGTTATCCGCTCTGGAGTGGACCGCTTGACTGACTCTCCCACCAATTTCCTGACACAGAATTTCCTCACTTGGCAGCCGAATGTAAAGCCGGTCACTTATTATTCTCCGGAATTCCTGACCTACTATGCTGTGGTTGCCGGTACAGTCAAACTCCGCGCATACTTTACTGATGAGTCTGGAACTGTTAAATCTCAGACTGATTATACTGTTACAGAATTGATGCCAGGTATAGCTTATACCATGCCTCTACAATACTCTGTCGTTGCGGGATGGCTGGAACATAAATTACCTGCATATTATGATGTATGGGTCGAGAACACCTCCGGCCAGCGTCTTACATATATACAGCGTTACTATGCTGAGGATATGCGCTCCGAGCAGGAACAGTGGATATTATTTGAAAACTCTTTGGGAGGTGTCGATACATTCCGGGCATATGGTAACACTGTATTCAATGGCGAACACACGCATAATATTGCTGAAATTGACGAATTTTTTTCAGAATACCGTGTAGACACAGAGAGGAAGTTTCAAAAAAGCACTGGTTACCTGAATGGAGATGAGCGCAAATGGCTGCTTGATTTCTTCCCGTCAAATGGCAAGTATCTGTACGCCGGTAATTATTTGCGCCGGATAGTCGTAACAGACAGCAATGTCAGCTATACAGACCGCGAACTTCCAAGCAATTATACGTTCACATTCAAGTATGCCGACGCTCGTCCATTACTAAATCTTTCTCGAACCGATGTCCCTACAGACGTTCTCAACATTACCGTACCTGAAGTCGGTTCTTTTACAGTGCCCCCTCGGCTTGCTGAATTTCCCCATCTATCGTTATCCGGGGGGGCACTGTTTCCTGTTCAAAATCCGTATTCAGAAAAATGGTCAACAACATCTGTGGATGCCATTGCTTATTTTTTGGCAGATTTTATGTCCCGCGTTTATGGCTCTGGTGGTGGAGTCGGTCACAAACACCGTAACTATGATTTGCTTGAGTTGCTTTCATATATTGAGAACTATCTATTGGTAAATGGTCAGAAGATAAAGGCCGGTTACGCGGACAAAGCCGGTTACGTTGAAGGAATGGAAGATATGTTCCTTCGCAAAGACCAGTCTGACGGCACAAATTTTCTGTTGAAGTTCGGCGAGTTTATCGACTCTATGGTCGCAGGCAAGGGTGCCGGAATATTCCCTGACGGCCGTATGCAGCTGTCCCGCCTCGAGGTCCGCGACAGCCTTACCGTCCTTGAGCTTATCTTCAACCGTCTCTCCGCCATGGAAAGCGACTATTCATTCTCCGAGTCCGGTACCATCGAAAGTGTATCGCAGCTTGAAGACGGCACATACAGCCTGAAGATGAAGAAACGGTGGGATAACGACTTTACTGCACTGGCAGAAAACGATGTTGTATATGGTGTTGTCAATGACCTTGCATCAGGTGGCGGCAAGTATTATACCTCCTGGCTACGTGTCTTGCATGTTGACATCTCAGCCAATACGATCAACGCTGTGATGTACCCTGATAGCGAGGTGCCGGGTGGCAAGAATTATCCTCCTGAGCCGTTGATGATATTATCACACCGTGGCAACCCGGTTGATACTGAACGGCAGGGTTATTGGTATCTGTCATCCCGTGAGCATTGTATCTGCATGCTTAACGGGGTCACAAAACCCGTCCTTGAGGAAAGCAACTATTCGGTGATCGTCGGCAGGCTGAAGCATCTGTCTCTGTTCGACAACCTGCCCATCAACTACCTGCACTCTTATATCTACGTTCGGGGATTGGTAGCGCAGGACATCCACCGCATCGACTTCCAAGGCGTATTGCCCCGCATCGCCAACGACCGCGGCGAGTGGAGCATGGAGACCGCCACGGGAGCAGAACCCTACCAAGCCGACCGCGAGGCACAGACCGAGACTGTACGTGTGATGATGTACGATACCGTGTGGCACTACGGATGCAAGTGGATGTGTCTTGTTTCCGGCACTACCGACGAACCGAAGTACGGAGCAGCGGGCTGGGCAATGGTCGAGGGCAATCCGGATTTCAGCATCGACATTGAGAGCAGCAACGGCTGGTACTTCGATGCGGAGCGTTTTGCTACCACCCTCACCATTACCGGTGAGCTGTACAACCGTGACGTGACGGCTCATATACTTGACGCTGATGTGGAGTGGACGCGCGACACGGGCAACGTCACCGAGGACAACGCCTGGGCGGTCGCACACGCGGAAACCGGCAAGTCGCTGCCGCTGACGGTCAACGACCTCGGTCCCAACTATATGAACATGACCGGGTGCAAGTTTGTCGCACGGGTATTGCTGCGTGACGGGCAGAACAATTATGAGACAATGAATTATATAACCTTTTAAAAAATGAATTATGCAAGTCAGCAGAGTGTCAAAAGTGGAGTTTGGTAAAAGCCATGTAGTGGAATACAGGTATAAAGTGTTTGGATTGTTCCCCGTAATCCGTATCACAATAGTTCATGGTGATTGTAGGGATGATTGTCTTGAAAAGGCGGTTGAAAAGAAGACAGGTCATAAGGATGTCACAATCATTTCATATACTTGATTATGCAGACTATACAGAAGAAGATAGAGGTCAACTACCGCCCTCTCCAGACCAGCGGCGGGATAGAGGTTGTCGGCAGCGTACCGGACGTGCAGGTGTACCAGGCTGACAAGGTCGAGTACACTCCGGACTACACGCTTACCCCCCTGACGCTGTTCCCCCGGTGCAATGCCACCGACCCGGATGCGGTGACCAAAGTGGGCGCGGTCAACGCGTCATTGGTCAACATGAAGTGGTACGAGCGCTTGAACGGTGTGCGGACATTGATTACATCTGCCAACAAGAGCTATGTCATTACCGAGACCGGAGCCGAGAAGGGTAAGATACAAGTGAAAAAGAACGCCGTTCCCGGCAGTCCGGTAACACTGGAGTTCTACGCCGAGTATGTCGATGCGAAGCGTACCGGACAGACGCATGTCTACCGTTTCAGCCGTCTTGTCCGCGCCGTTGACGGCAGCGAGGCGCAGCCTAAGCTGATGGTCGACTCTCCGTCGGCACTTGATTGGAACCCGTGTCGGGACATTGCCAGGCAGGCCATCACCGCCAGACTGCTTGTCGGTGATGTAGATGTCACAGCAACCAACAAGTGCAAGTTCTTCTTCTATCGGAAGCTGAATACGGGCGCACTGGAGCAGATTACCGACGGTAACGGCGACAATGACTGGGAGTTCGTATCACTGACAAAGAACGTGCTTACCATAGACCGGGACTATATCGGCCACGAACAGACCTACGTCGTGAAAGCATCGTACTCGAAGGACGGTGCTCCTTCATCCAAGCCGGACAGTGACATAGACTATGTCTCCACCACCATCCGCAGGCGTATTCCCAGCATCGAGATTGACTGGGAGGGATTTCCGCAGCAGGTGGCAGACGGAACCAAGATGATATACCCGAAACCGGTCATCCGTGATACGGCAGGGATTGTCCCCAATCCCCAGGCCATCCTTGAGTGCGAATGGTACACGAAGGCGGCCGGCGCCTCCTCATACGTGCTGGCCGCTGCCGGGTACTCGCCCTCCATCCCATGCACCGACGGCATGATGCTACAGCTGAAGGTGATTGACAAGGGCCCGTATGCGGCGGTGGTGACATCTGACGGCAAGTACGTGACGGATGACAGCGGTAAGTTTATAGTGGCAAGGAAAAGGGATGTTTAACCATTAATCGATAGCAGTATGGCATTTTATATCAAAGTGACGAGAGAGGTTGCGGACAAGCTGGGAGTGGCAGGAATCCGCAACAGCACTGCCGACGGCAATGTGCTGTTATGGCAGGCCGATGTGGCAGGCTTTCCCGGCGATACGGTATTCGACCGGGCGGCAGTAGTCTGGGGCGTGTGCCTTTCCCCGCAGCAGGCCAAGGGTGAGATAGACGGCGTGGAAGATCCGGTGGAGGTCGCCACTCCGGAGGGTTTCATGGATAAAGACGGGGAGGAGGTGACCGATGAGCGTAGCGAGTAAGGTCGGGCAGGTAATCTTTTCGCAAAAGTCTGGCGTTTACATGCCAGCGATTATGTGCGACAAAGGCGACCTCTATCAAGAGTATGATGGTGAATCGGGTGCTCCGACAAACATAGCCCCCGACTTCACCACGATGAAGCCGACGCTCTCCTTCCTTCTCACCTCCTCACGGGTGGCTGAGGGGGTTGTGGTGCCCTCTTCCATCAGGTGGTATTTCAATGACGTGTTGATAAGCTTCACATCCAACGTTTCCACGAACACGTTCGGCGGCGAGACGGGGCATTTCAAGTACATCCCCTACAAGGCGGGCACTACGAACTATTACGGGCTTCAGATCGTGAAGAACCTGGTGAAGGCGTCGTCCGGTGCGAGCTGCAGCGTCAAGGCGGTGGCTACGGTGACCGTGGGCAACGTGTCGGATGAGGTGCAGTTCGTTTACAGCATCCCTATCACCAAGGGTGTGGGCAACCAGAACGTGGTGACCATCGTTTCCGGAGATGACAAATACTTTGCCATCCGTGAGAAGGGAGGCAGTGTCGTTCTCACGGCAATGGCGAGACGTGGAGCGTCAGAGATCACCTCCGGACTAACCTACAAGTGGTCCAGGATGGTTAACGGTGCCTGGCAGACACTCGTCGACCAGACCGGCAAGAGTCTGACCGTTACGGACAGCCTGGTTGACACTACGGGCATCTTTAAGGTGGAGGTGTCGCAGGGCGGCAATCTGATAGGCCTTGACACGCAGACGGTGATGGACTTGTCAGACCCCTACGACATCATAACTAATCCCAATCCCGAGGATGAGACGATTGTTTCCGGTTCCGGAGGTTCGGTGACTTATACGCCTATCCTTGTCAAGCGGGGACAGACCACGAAGGCAAAGAATATGCTGTTCTATTTTGTCTTTATGGATTCGGCAGGGGTCATTCTCAATCCGGCTACGGCGAATGTGGCTGCGGCAAGCGGTACCTGCACTGAAGCTATGTGCCAGCAGGCAGGCGGCAATGTTTCATGGACAATCTCAACGGCAGCATGATATGGCAAAGAAAGCGTTGGCAAGCAAGACGGGAGAAGTGAAGTATCTCCAGCAGGGACCGATCGGTCCGCTGGTCTATCCGGCTGGAGAATATTCCGCATCCACAGGCTACACCCGTACGGCTCTATCGACACCGATGGTACTGTGTGAAGGTCAATACTACGTGTTGGCTAAGGAGGGCACATTTAGGGGTGTCAACCCCAAGACAGACTATGCGGCAAACGGCAGTAAGGCGACATGGATAGTGATGGACAAGATACAGTATGCCTTTATCGAGGTACTGATGGCGAATTTCGCCAAGCTGGCAAGTGCGGTGTTCTATGGGCAGTATATGTTTTCGCAATACGGAATAAAAGCCGATGGCTCTGCTGTAGAAACGGTAGGCGGATATAAAGATTTTAATTACAATGACCCGATGAATCCGGCAAACAAGTTTCGACCAAACTTACTCCTTGATTTTCTGACTGGGAGCTTCAAGGGACGTAATGTTGAAGTTGAGGGGACAATTATTGCCAATGCATCATTTGTTCGGATGCATGATTTCCGTGCAAACGAGGGGTATTTCTTTTTGAATCCGGCTTTTGGCTCTGATTTTATCAATGGTCGCCCTAATTGTATTTCTACTGCTGTATATATGCTACCGGATGCTGCTCAATATGCCGGAATGAAGATATCATTGACGATATACAAAGACTTAGCGAGCACATACGGGTATATATCAGTTGTCACTAAGAATGCGTTTAATGAAACAGCAGTCGTTGGTCGTGAAATGAAATATTGCAATAGAGCAAGTATATCTGGAGCCGGAAGATATGAATTTATATCATTAGGCAGTTTATGGTTTTTAGCAAATGACAATGGAGCTTCGTTTTCTTATGCTGATTTGGGTAATTATACTTATGAAGATCCTGTTAGCTAGAGAGAATAATATTAAACAAAACGAGAATAAAAACAAAATGTTAAACCGGTTGTCGTTTTTATCCGAAAATGACGACCCTCAAAAGTACAAGGATGATAGAGAAAGTAAAGTTATCAGAAGTGGCAACCGGCAATCCGGCATCACTTATTGGGTTAACATCCGGTCAAAGCTTGGCGCAAATGCCTATAGACCGTTTGCCAAAGACTGAGTATATCGCTATGGCATCGGGAACGGACAAATTACGATATACACAATTAAGGTATAGTACTACTTCAGGGGCAGGAAGCAGGATTCTTTTGATTGTCCCCATTTCCGGACTGACTGGTAAAATGGATGCAGCCGGAGTCTTGGGTAGCCTATATGTGTTAAGAGCTGGAATGGACTACATGCCTATGATGGTAAAAGCCGATATAATGCTGTTCCGTTCCTCTTCATTCCTTGTTAATGATATGAATGTAATGGGAGTAAGTGCCAATGGTCCTGTAAACTTTAAATTGGGACATTGTACTTATGAAGGGCAGTTATATCTTGCGGTTAAATTCAATACGAATTATTCTATAATAACTTGTTTTCAAGGATTCTACACGACAGATTGTGTATTCCGTAACGTTCTTGAAGAGAATGTTACGGACTGGACAGACTTACTATGAAGTTAAGGATATGATTGAGAAGATTGATATTAAAGATGCAAGCATTGCAGAAGAGGTTAGAAAGCAGATGTCTGTTGTAGGTAAAAAGGGATTATACCATGGAGTTCTGTTGCTGCTTTCTGCCTATACATAAGATAAACGCTGTATCCGTTGATGGTTCTTTAGAATATAACTCTTTAACAGATACAAATCTTATAAATGAAACAGTTGGAATAGTATAGGGGCACTTGCCCCTATACTATTCCAATGTAGCTTCAAATCCTCCTTCGAATGCACTGTTATCCGCTGCTTCCATCTTCATTGATATGCCAAAAGAACTCATTAGGAGTACATTTAGTATTGGCGTATAGACTAGCCGTTCAGCATAAACACGGCACTTCCCATCAGCTTCAGTCTTAGCTTTAATCTTAATATTATAGCTACCTGAGAGGACTTTGACTTTTAGATTAGGATTGCCTGTTACATCACCAGCTCGTGATATGGAGATGTAATATAGGCTAGGCATTCCGCTTGATGTTGCAGATATAGACAAAAGAATTGAGCCTGTAACTGGAGTGCTTGTAGTCTCAAACAGAAGTGCACTATACGCGCCTTGGAACTCCGATAACACACCTGATGGCATTAATCCTTTATTGGAAACTGTAGCCACTGCCATCTTATTACGAATACTATCAACTACTCCCGTGGCTGTAATATCAATCTTCTCCATCATACCTTTGTATTTTTGAGGGTCAAAGGATAGGGTAGGAA
>ULVV01044855.1_pt1 | contig 101098 bp, 163 predicted proteins | sample 1959761 | NCBI WGS metagenome assembly ULVV01 (sample SAMEA4835795, study PRJEB28245) | human gut metagenome | biome: gut microbiome; material: fecal sample | place: Denmark | collected 2008
TGTCGGTACTCGGTTAATCTATATACCGTAATTTAATTAAAAATATAGATAGGTTGTTCCTCATCATTAAGCAGTAATGCGAGTAATAGTGCTAATTCAGGCTTACTCAATGTTAATTCTAACAATGAGCTCAGCAATGCTAATGCTAATGTCAGTACACTGAATCCGTAATTAAACAAATAAAGAAATTAAGAGACTGTAGAGGGAGACCTTACCCCTTGGTAAAAGATAACATACTAATTAACTGTGTTAGTAACTTTTTTCGTGAAAACTCGGTAATGGATTACAGATGAAAAGATATAATAATTTATTTGACAAAATAGTAACTTTAGACAATTTATATCTAGCGGATAAAAGAGCTAGAAGACAAAAACAACATAGACCTGAAATAATTAATTTTGATAAGAATAGAGAAAAATTACTTTTAGATCTATAGAAGAAATTAATAGATGGTGAATATAAGACTTCTGAATATTATATATTCAAGATATATGAACCTAAAGAAAGAGAAATATTCAAGCTTCCATACTATCCAGATAGAATAGTACATCATGCTATTATGAATATTATGGAACCTATTTGGGTATCATCCTTCATTAAAGGAACTTATAGTTGTATAAAAAATCGTGGTATACATAAAGCTCTGAAAGATGTTAAGTTCGCACTGAAAGATGAAGCCAATACAAAATACTGTCTTAAGTTAGATGTCAGAAAATTTTATCCTTCAATAGATCATGATATATTAAAATAGCTAATAAGAAGAAAAGTAAAAGATAAGAAATTATTAATTATATTAGATGAAATAATAGATTCTGCATAGGGAGTACCAATTGGTAATTACTTATCACAATTCTTTGCTAATCTATATTTAACATATCTAGATCACTGGATCAAAGAAGAAAAACATATAAAATACTATTTCAGATACGCAGATGATATTGTAATACTTCATGGAGACAAAGACTATTTAAGATAGTTATTTAAGGATATGAAGTAGTACTTAGAAGAAAGACTTAATATTAACTTTAAAGACAACTGGCAAATATTTAAAGTTGACGATAGAGGAATAGATTTTGTAGGGTATAAGATATTTCATACTCACACTCTATTAAGAAAACATATTAAGAAGAATTTCTGTAAAAGAGTAAGTAAATTGAACAAAAAAGATAACCTAGACAAGAGTACTTATCAATAGAAAATATGTAGTTATATAGGTTGGATTAAGTACTGTAATGGTCGTAATTTATTTAGTAAAATGACTAAACATAAAGAGCTATTGCGATACATATCAAAAAGTAAGAAGAAGAAAACCTAACGCAATAACATACGTTTTTAAGGTATATCTCAGATAAAATATCATCCCTGTCAGAGCAATCTCTCAGGGTTTTTTACTTTCTCAAAATACTTGCTATGATTCACGATATAGGAGATTCAATAATGACTTTGTTCAAAAGTATATTCAGTAGCGCAGGGAGATTCGCCAGCAGTTGCTTTGCTGGAATAACATCTTTCTTAGCACCAGTTTAGGTAGCTATAATTGCGGCAACTAGTTTTATACTGATAGATGTCATATTAGGTTACAAAGTATCAAGGAAATACGGACACAAACATATCGAGTCTTATAAGTTATGGAAAACTATTAATAAAGTATTTGAAGCTACATTGTTGATAGTAGGAGCATACGTTATAGATACTCATATAGTTACCTCATTGAACTTACATGCCGTAGAGTTTGTATCTGGTATGATATGTGGAACTGAATTCATATCCTGGCTAGAATCAATGAAGGACTTACATCCGGATTGCAAAATATGTAAAGTATTAGAAAAAGTACTAGGCAAAGTTATCAAAGCTAAAGGTGAAAAGTATCTAGGAGTAGATTTAGATATAAAAGATTTTAAACCAAATAACAATGATAACAGCAATAATATCAGTAGTTAACTGGCTTGCAACACATTTCAGAGCACTTACCATAGGTTTCATATGTATACTGTCGGTAAGTGCTTTTTTTATGTACAAGCAGCTACAAAAGAAGGACAAGGAAATAGCTAGACTATCCAATAATAGTGAATATTATGAATCGTTATTAGATTCAAGTAGAAAAGAAAATCGAACGTTACAACTAACTATATCTGATCTTAATACTAGTAGAGATAGTATAGTACAATAGTTGAACGATACTAAAAAGAAATTAAAAATCAAAGACAAGAATCTGGTATAGGCACAGGTAATCAATACCGAAGTTAAAGATTCCGTCAAAACAGTAATTAAAACCAAAGAGGTTGACTTTACTTAGGAATTAAAGTTAAATGATTTAACAACTATCATAGTAAGTAGAAAAGACTCAATCTTAACAGCCACATTAGATTTAAAAAACTAGCAAACGCTGTTTGTAGAAGAAAAGAAAGAATATCGTAATAAGTATAAGACGTGGCTAGCCAGATTCTTCCACTTTGATTTTAAAAAAGATATTCACAGAAAATATACGATTAACAACTCTAACAAACTTATCAAAGTAACAGATACTAGAATAATAGAGATTAGTAAATAAAATCAATCTATAATATTAATCAATAATAATATGCATAGAATAATCCGTACAAAAGCTTATGAAGCTAAACATGGTCCTCACTTTGATGAAGAACATGCACGTAAAGCTGTAAGTAAGATGGAAAACGAAGACGGATCTAGAGGCCAACATTGGTCTGTAGAAGAAACTTCTGCTCTTGCAAATCAATACGGAATTCGCTTTGATAGCAAGTTCAATAAGTATGATTGGTATGTTGCATTGAATATGGTTTACTCAGATTACTACAAAGTAATTGTTAACATGACAGGTTCTAATAACTCTAAGTATTTCGTAGAGTTAGCTAAAGCCTGGATATGTGACAAAGACATTGATGAAGGTAAAATGTGGTACTATTATATTTATGTAATGTGCGATAAGCTGAGAGATGCAGAAGAAGAATACTTCGATAGAAACTACAGCAAATATGAAGATGAAGATGATGACGATGACGAACCCTATGGAACTTACCGTAGAGGTGGAAGAATGGGGAGATCTTCATATGGTAGACGTAGAGAATATGACAGAGAATACGATGAGAGAGACTATGAGAAGGAAAAGATGTTTCCTTACGAAGATGAACTCAAACGCGGTCGTTCTGTACGTTATATTAGATATTAATCAAATTAAATCAATCCTAAATAAAATCAATTATGTTAGAAGATAAAATTATCCTTCAAGACCGCGGTTTTGACGCTGGTCTGGCTGCTTTAATGCAGAATGCAAATAAAGGTATGGACCCTGCTGCTTTGATGGCTATGATGAATAACAATGGCGGATTCGGCGGTAACGGCGGATGGTGGTGGATCTGGATTATCCTGATCTTCTTCTGCTGGGGTGGCTGGGGAGGCAACGGCTTCGGTAACAGAAGTGGTGAAGCTTCACAGCTTGCTTCTCAGTTGAACACAGATGCTAATACTAACTTGTTAATGCAAGCAATCAATGGTAACAAAGAAGCTATCGCTACTTTGTCCAATACTTTGAATTGTGATATTAATGCAGTACAGAATGCACTGAACACTATTAATACTAGTGTTAGCCAGATAGCTTGTGATACTAAATTGACAGGCGCACAAGTAATCAATGCTATCCAGAGTGGTAATGCTAGCCTTGCATCACAATTGGCTTCTTGCTGCTGTGATGTACGTAACGCTATAACTACTCAGGGTTATGAGAGCCAATTAGCTATTGTAAATCAGACTAATACTCTGACAAGCAACGCTAATACTCAGTTCAACATCTTGGGTGCTAAAATAGACGCTTAGACTCAAATAATTAATGACAGATTCTGTCAACTTGAAATGCGTGAAATGCAGAACAAGATTGACTCATTGCGTCAAGAAAACAATCAGTTGGCTTTAGCTGCTTCTCAGCAAGCTCAAACCGCTAACATTGTTAATCAGTTAAGACCTACTCCGGTTCCTGCATATCTGACTTGTAACCCGTATGGATGTAATGGTGGCTTTACAGGCTATGGTTACAATGGTTACTCTGATGGATGTGGCTGTGGATGCTAAGAAAGGAGGTAAATATGTTTTTTAATTTTAATCCTTATACATTTAACAGAAGTAGAGTAAGAACTATAGATAACTTTGGTATACCTTCGTTGAGAACGATATATGTTACCACTGATACTACCAACAATACTGTTACTTATGGTATCTGTCCTAGAATCTGGAGACAACTTCCTTGTGAAGGAATGTTTTTACTTAATATAGTAAATACCCCTGCTGCAACAGTAACTGCAGCTTCTTTAGTAAGTATAGATACTACTAGAACAGCTAATCAAGTAAGTCCTACGACTACTACTTCTACAGGGGCTAGAGCTCTTATAAATGGTTCAGGCGATCAAATGGCTACAGAAGAAATATCCACTGGCAATAGATATCTGATTTACTATAATAAATCAAATGGTATATTTCAAACTGTAAACCATATTATACCGCCTACTACTGCTACTGCGTAATCTTTAATCAAAAAAGGGCTCTTAGGAGCCCTTTAATAAATACTTATTATGATAACATTTGCACAATTAAATATAGGAGATCCTATACATGTATTAGAGATAACCGGAACGTTCAAGAAAAGTACTACTTATTATAAAGGTACTGTAATGAATGTATCCAAGGTTTATGATGAACCCCTTCCTCCTCAATAGTTTCCTCTACCAAATTAGAATAGAAAAAAACTAGTTGATATAACAATAGGGTGTGATGGTGAATAGAAGAAATTATCTGTAGAAGAAAATAAGTCTATCATAACGGATGGAACTGTAGGTTTAACTATTGCAACAGATAAACAGCAGATAATAACAATGGTAAAGAATAATTATAACGAATACAAAGCAAAGAAGGAGGCTTTAGCTAAGTATGAAGAAGAAATGAATAAGTGCGATGCAATACTCAAGTAGTTGGATTATTAGGAGGAAAATTTGAAACAAGAAGATCCTAGAATAAAAGAATTACAAGAACAAGTTGCAGAATTAAAAGGATTAATAAAGCAAGCAAGTAATATGGTTCCACCTTAGATGAAACAGATGTTACCATAGAATATACAGAATGCAATGAATGAGGCTAGTTAATACTAGCCTTTTTTTATTTTAAGACTTCTAGACAAACGCTATTATATTACTTGACCAATTGTACTACTACACCTATAAAATGGCTTAGAACGCATCTAAATACGTTATAAAGATATTTAATAAATAATGCATTATGAAATTAAACACACTGAATACTATTATTGATGATATTCTACTTGAATTGCGCAATAGTTCTGTTGCTGAATCAGAACATATAAGTAGAATATAGATTGAGCAATGGATTCACAACTATAGAGCTGTACTCATCAAGCAGGACATAGATAAGGGTAGAGATATAAATCCTATGTATGTTCAAACTATTCCATGTGTACACATTGATAGAATAGATAGTACAGCAGGTCATATAGAATATAGAAGTGACATAGAACTACCTAAACTGATAGACTTTCATTTTAGAACAGGTCTAGTATATGTAAAAGACATGTTTGGTAATCTAATTCAGCTAGGTAATGAAACAAAGATGAAATATCAAAAGTATAGAAAATATACTTGCGGAGACTATATAGCATACATCAAAAACAATAGATTGTATGTAGAAGATCCGGGTAATGATCACCAGCTTGAATGGGTAGAGATAGGAGTAATAGCTGAGAACCCTGCTGATATCAATGAATGTTTTGATCCTGATAGTCCATATCCTGCACCTGCGCATATGATACCTGTAATCAAAGATATGATATTTACTAAAGAATTGAATATCATGCATCAGATGCCATCAGACGAAACTAATAACTCTAGAGATGATATGTAGAACATTAATGTTAGATAGCAATGAAGAAATCTTATACAATAAGCGACTTCTATGAGTTCTACTTATCTTATATCGAAAGGGAAACTGTATATGATGTTGATTACAAAACATACAGACATATAGTTGAAGATTACTTTAAGTATATAGTAGAGGAAGTTATGGATAACAGCAGAGAGTTTAAACTTCCATGTAGACTAGGTAATCTAAGTATAGTTAAGAGATAGCCTAAGAACTTTGATAACAAGAGCTTAAGAATAGATTATCACGAAAGTAAGATACAAGGTAAACCTATTTACTTTATTAACGAACACAGTAATTACTACAAGTTTAGATTCCTGTGGAGTAAGAAGGATTGTCTACTTACTAATAAGACAAAGTATTAGTTCGTAGCTTCAAGAGCTAATAAGAGAAGGCTAGCATAGATAATTAAGAATAGAGAACACGATTATGTTGAAATTCGATAATATATTTGAATTCAAGTAGGACGGATAGTACCAATTTGATGACGTATCTGGGGTATACGCTATAGTTAATCTATTGAACAATAAAAAATATATTGGATCTAGCAGCTCTATAAGAAGAAGATACCGTTAGCATTTCAATGAACTATGTAATAATAAACATTCTAATACTATATTATAGCGCGCTTTCAATAAATATGGATAGAAACATTTCGGTTTTTTGATATTAGAAACTTGCGAAGACGTGAAGGATACTTTGCTATTTATCGAATAGAAATATATAGATGAACTGGGTGACTACAATATATGTAAGGTTGCAGGAAAAACCACTGGAATACACAATAGTGGACACGCTATATCAGAGGCTCATAAGTAGATAATTGCTAATAGTAATAAAAACAGACAGTGGAGCGAGTCAAGTCTATAGAAAAAATCAGAATGGATGAAAACCAGTGCCCTTGTTGCATCACAGAGAAAAAAGATAGATATGTACTCATTAGATAATACTTATATGTGCACATATGATTCTATAGCAGACGCTGCAAAACATATGGGCAATATTAACAAAAGAGTATCTATAAAAAGATGTTGTTAGGGAAAATACAAATCAGCGTACGGATTTAAATGGAAATATCACAAAGATAATAATTATGATAAATAATAATATGGTATCATCCAAAGCAGTTATTGCTAAGATTATAGCTGATTTGGATTTAAAAGAAGACGATATTAAAATAACGGACATACGAGAGTGGATATCTGAAGCCATGGAAAAGATTGGAGCTGTTCAATAGTTAGAACACAAAGTAGCTAATCTGAAGATATGTGACTATCAAGCTAAACTACCGTGTGATCTGTATAGATTAAATCAAGTTGCATTCTCATTTGAGAATAGTTGTGGTTGGTTACCAATGAGAAAGGTGACTAACTCTTTTGGTATATATAAGAAGTGTGGAGAATGTGATCCTAAGATGTTGATACAAGATAATGCTTTACTTCCACTAGTAAAGAATATCTTTAACTTAGATAATGATAAGGATGCATTAGAGATACTCAACAGTGATTAGAACATTAAACAAACACTTAGTGCTTTAGTAAATCAGTATACTGTACCTAGTAACAATGGTAGACTTATAGTAGGTAATCCTGCTACATTCAATACTAGCCTACAGTACTCTACTAAACCGGGTTACATTACAGTTAATGTACCATGTGGTTGGGTTAAAGTATCTTATCACGCTATACCTACTGATGAAGATAGTATGCCCATGATACCAGATATACCATCATATTTTGAAGCTATATTCTGGTATGTAGCAATGAAGATGTCTTATCCTAAATATTTAAAAGGACAGCTGAATTAGAATATATACTATGATATGAGAAACTCATGGAACTTCTACCGTAGATAGGCATATGCAGAAGCTATGATGCCTACTGTAGATGAATTAGAAACTATTAAGAATGTATGGCACAAACCTTATACTGAGATGAGAGATCATGATACATTCTTTGAGAGTACAGGAGATGAACAAATACTTTATAATTGGAATAGATAATGACTAATACATTATAGACAAATACTTTCGTTGGTGGTATGAATCTAGATACAGATGTAACTATGATACCAGACAATCAGTATAGATATGCGGAAAATGTACGTGTAATTACTGATACAGATGGTACTACAGGTGTGTTGCAGAATGTATAGGATACTAGAATGGTAGAAGGAGGAGACTTCTTGAACCCCAATGAAACAGTACTAGCTACTACTACGGTTGATAAGTATGGTGTCATACTTACTGTAGATGGTACTAAAATATGCAGAATATATAGAGTAGAAGGTTATGATGATTTACCATTGAAAGCTACAGTAATAGTTAAAGGTGAACTGGGTTATAATGTAAATTCTAAAGTAAAAATAGTAGCTAACTATGAATCTGCTACTATTATTAAAATCTATATAGCCTCTCCAGATCAGACTATTAAGACTCTTAATATAATGGACGGTAGATATATGCAAACTCCTAACGGTAATCCTTTACTAGACTCTAATGGTAATCTAAAGAATGTTAGTCTGTTGGATATACAAATATCTACTTTACTCGGAGCACCAGAAGTAATATCATTGGGAGGAGGTTCGCTAACTACCGGTATAGTACAGTACTCTTATCAGTTATTTAATGCTCGTGGTTCTGCTACCAACTTCTCTCCAGTTAGTAATGCTATACATCTTACTAATAGTGAAGTATCAGGAGGATAGAAGAACTATATGGGCAATAATAAAGATGTAAACTCTGGTAAAAGTGTTAACTTTAAAGTTAAGTTAAATGATGTACCTGAAGGATTATTTGATAATATTAGATTAATTCGTATAAAGTATAATGACTTTACTGAAGATCCTTAGATTGAAATATTTCAAGAAAACGAAATATCGTCTTCTACTAATGAATACATATTTAATGATACTGGTGGTAATGTAATAAATACTATTACTATAGAAGAGTTTAATAAGATACAAGAGAGTACATTTACTGCGGCTACTATAGAATCCAAGGATAATATATTGTTCGCAGCTAATATTAAAGAATCTACATGGAAACCACAATATGATGCTAGATCATATAGATTTACTGCTAGTAATAAGTTAATACTTAATGGTTCTAGTGAAGATCAGAATATAGAAGTAATAGTAACAAATTCTAATCTTAATAGCACCTTGAGTTCTATACCAGAATCTCATGACTGTATTAATCCGTATAACAGTCAAGATCCTGATTTTAGTAATAGAGATGTATGTAAGTATTAGTTTGGTAGTACTACGTTAGGAGGTACTGGTCTAAACATAGATTACGAATTCGTTACTACAGATGTAATGCTAGACGATAACTTCACAAATACTCTTACTATAAATACTCCTGTTACTACTAGTGATAAGATTACCATAAATAATCTTAATGGTTCTACTGTATCATAGATATCTCTAGGAGCATCTGGTATAAGTAGATTCAGGAATTATGCTGATCCTTACTTTGCTAGTAAGTATAAAGGATATCAGAGAGATGAAGTATATAGATTTGGTATTGTATTTTTTAATGAAAGAAATGTTGCTACTCCAGTATATTGGATTGGGGATATTAAATTCCCTCATTGTTGGGAAGCATGCCCATGGTATGTACAAGACCTTACTCTTTATGGAAAAGCAATTGGTATAAACTTTAAAATAAAGAATTATCCGGATGGAGCTAAAGCATATCAGATAGTAAGATGTAATAGAACAAAGGAAGATAGAACTATATTAACTCAAGCTCTATTATCTGGAACTGTATCATATCCATATCATTCTGTTAGAGATGCAGATTATGATATAGCGTCTGAGAATACTAGAAGACCATATACGTTTTTAGGCAATAGTTGGCAGAAAGTAGGTTAGATAACTGATTCTATTATTGGAAATACTAGTTACTAGTGGATGGTATCTGAAAGAGTTGACAACTATATATCAACACTTATTAGTCCAGAAATTGATGCTAATTAGGATGACATGGCGAAGAGTGTCAAAGGTTGTAGAGCAGATATGTGTTTGAAATTAGATCCTAGAACTAATCATAAAGAACATATAAGTTCTGTTGGTGGACAAGCTACAGCATATGGCTATTACGTTAAATCTAATAGAACGTAGTAGGTAAGAAGTGGAGTAGCAGTTACTAATGAATACGCTAGCCAAAGTTCTAGAGTAGGTTCAATAGCAAGTTCTAGTTCAGAGGATCTTAATGATATATTCATGGTAGGAAATGCAGCAGAGTGGACTGGTATAACTAATTTGATAGGAAAGAGATATATAGCTCACTATACTGGATTTGGAACTACTAGGGGTAAATTTGATATAAATGAATCTGTTAGTCCTATTATAATGGAAGGATTCTCTTGGCCGGATGCAGCATCTAAGCACTCTTCTATTTCTGGTAAAACTTATCTTAATGCTACCGTAAGTATGAATGGTAGACAGGATAATCAAGAAATATACAATAAGACTGGTTACTATGGAAATTGTGTTGTTGTCACTAGAGATAACAATAATATAGGTGTGCAACAGAATATAAATATAGATAGGGCTGGTACAGAACCTATGAGTCCTAGAGTTTCTGGTACTATTGCTGATCTTATTAGAGAGTTTAATTATACTCAATTTACTACACCAGTAGTTAATATAAAAACTAATAACATACCATATAGTGGAAATACATATAGTGCTCGTAGCAATTCCACTTATGTAAGTACATATACATATCATGACTTGTCTGATCGTAATGCTATAGTATTTGGTGGTGATACTTATTTAGGAGTATTAGATCATAAAACTGTAATGTATATTCCTCAATTCTGGGGAGGTGTACAAAGTCCCGATGTGAACTGTGGAGTTACAGTTTCAGACTATATTCCTTTTGAGACTACTATTAATCTTGCTTTATTATATGGTAGTTCTGCATCTAGAGTTGGATCTAGCGATCTAGATTATGTAGACCCGTACTTATCATTATCTATCTCTGGTGCATCATATGGTGGTCATACATAGAGTAAACCATATTTTGCATATAATGATGCCTACTCTAGATAGCCAGATGCTTAGATGTATGTAACAGATTCTAATTACTCTATTAGCAATTTGCAGTCTGGTAATAGAATTAGATACTCTGGTACTAAGACTGCTAATGAGATATCAGATAGTTGGACATCATTTAAACCAGCAGATTATCTTGATGTAGATTCATCTCATGGAGATATTACAAACTTGAAGTAGTTTAATAATCAGTTATTATTCTGGTAGAAAGATGCCGTAGGAATAGCATCTGTAAATGATAGATCACTTATAACAGATAATAATCAAGCTCCTCTAGTATTAGGTACTGGCGGTGTACTGGATAGATATGACTATTTAACTACATCTAATGGATCTGATACACCAAATGATAAAAGTATTGTAACTAGTCCTAATGGTTTATATTGGTATGATGATAGCAAGAATGAAATATGTTCATATGGTAATGGAGTATAGAAATTATCTAAAGCTAAGAGTGTTCAATCTTGGTTAAATACAGATAAACAAAAAGCGAAAGTAAGTATATATGATCCTAAGTTTAATGAAGTACAGATGGGATTTGAAGATAAGGTACTTACTTATGATGAACAAATTCAATAGTTCTCTTCGTTTAGAACATTTAATCCAGATAATTACTTATCATTCCCAGACAAACTCTTGTATATTAAGGACTAGATAATAAAAGAAAGCGCAGATTTTCCGTTAAATGAATTAAAGTCTAGATTATAGATAGTAATCAATAAAGATCCATTGTTAACTAAGACGTTTGATAATGTGTTCTTTAGTGGAGAATTTGATGATATTAGAAAGATGATGCAAGTTATTAAATTCACTACAAAAACTCAAGAAGGAACTATATTTAAAGATAATACAGAAGTAAATAATCCAATAGAACAGCGAGAAGATACATTTAGGTTTGCTGTTGGTAGGGAGAAAACCAGTGTAGATGATATGTCTCTTCCTGGTAGAATGAAAGGTAAGTATATGATATGTGATTATATTATTAATTGCAATGATCAACACAACTTCAGACTCCCTAATATAAACACAACATATAGATATTCAATGGTATGAAAAAGATAAATAAAAGAAAAAAATATGTAGGTGGAGGTATGACACCATATATGCGAACCGATTTCAATTCTCAGCTACCTACACAATTAACAGCTCCACAGTCAGTATAGGCATATGCTCCTGGTAATGCTAAACCTACTAGTTCTGCTAATTTTTTGCAATCTAGTAATTTTGCAAATATGTTTGGAGGATCTGGTGGATCTGGAGGCGGTGGTATGGCTGGAATAGGTCAAGCTGGCGATGCAATTAATTCAATGATCAGCAATGTTACAGGTCCTGCTACAGCTTCTACTGTAAGTGAATCTAGAATGCAAACAGCAATGGGTACTATATCTGGTACAGCCAAAGGGGCAGCTGCAGGTTTTGCAGTAGGTGGTCCTGTTGGTGCTATAGTAGGTGGTGTAGCTGGATTAGCTTCTGGTATTACTGGTAAGAAAGGTTCTGTATCTGTATCTAAGAATCCATATGATGATACTGTTGATATCAAATATGGTACAGGTATTAGAGGAGGTGCTAGGAACAGGAGAAAGCTACGTCGTTAGGCTGAATAGGCACAATCTAATGCTAGAAGTAATTAGGCTAGTTTGTAGATGGGAAGTATTAATGAACAGGAGTTTTACGACGATTACGATAATGATATACAAACAATGGCGCAAGGAGGAATGACTAGTAGTTTAGCATACGTAGATGACGGTGAATTACTTAATACTCCACAAGGAGTCATTGCAGAAGTGCCAGAAGAAGGTAAACCTACAGATAGTAATTTGGTTGATCTACCAGAAGGTACTAGAATACTTAGTGATAAAAGAAAAGTACCAGGAAGTAAAGAAACATTTGCGCAGATGGGTAAGAGATTAATGTCTAAAAAGAAGACAACTAGAACTGATAAATATGCAGAAAATGCTGCAATGCTTAATGAGATGAATAATTAGGCTATTTACAATAAGCTATTCACTATTCAAGAATCTTCTAAGAAAGGAAATACTAAAGTAAACAGATTTGCTAGTGGAGGTGAATTATATAAAGGTATAGGAGAATTTGTTACAGATTTGACGGCATTGGCTCCTACCATATCTAATATGTATGCAAGACCAGAAACATTTAATGCTACATATAATCCATATGAGTCTTAGATTAGATAGACTATGGCTAATCGTAAATTTGATATTAGTCCAGCTAAAAGATCTATTAGAGAAAATAGATCTATAAGTAATTACAATGCTGCTAATTATAATCCGAGTACCGGAGCTAACTTAGCTTACAGGTTGTAGAGTCAAATAGCTGCTGATAAAGCTATCGCTGATTTATATTCTACGGCTAGTAATGTTAACAATCAATATGCTGGTGAATATGCTAATACTTTAAACAGTCTCGGACAACAAAGAGTTAATGCTACTAATATGGCTGTTGACATGAATGCTAGAAGCAGGGCAGCTGCTAGAAATATTCAGAGAACTGCTTTAACTCAATTAAGTCAGTATGCACAAAATAAACAGTTGATGAAAAACCAGAAGAGTAGAGATATGGCTATGTTGGATATGTATGGACCGTTTCTTGAAGCTGGTTACAGTTCTAAAGATCTTGCATCATTTATGAAAAAATTTAAGAAAGGATAATTATGGCAGCAAATATGTATGATCAAGCCGCATAGGCTCAATTTATAAATACTTATGTACCTATTAATTTTGGAGAGTTATATAGAATAGGTGCAGCACAGAAAGCTGCTGTAGACGAGGCAGCTCAATAGTTTGGAACTCAACTGTAGAAATTCGGTGAGTTCCAATCACCGTCTTAGGTAGATACACAGAGATACTATGATCTTACTATAGGTAGAGAAGATTTCTAGAATGCTATAAATCAGATGGTAGCTAATCCTGATTATTTAAAAGATGCTGCAAATAGATCTTCGTTGCAATCTATGATAAATAGTATTGATTATTCTACTCTTAGTTAGCTGAAACAAAGTTCTGATAATCTTAATGCCAGACAAAAAATGATTGCTCAAATGAAGGCTCAAGGAAAGTATAATCCAAATTGGGACGATATAAATATCAATCTATGGGATACTTATAATAAAGGCATCATGACAGAATTATCTCCATTAGAGTGGATGAATGCTAATTAGCTAAGTAATGTATATTTTGATAATCTTAAACCTAGTACCTTACAAAGTGTATATAAAGACGGAGTTAAATATCAAAGATAGGGAATTACCTATGATACCTTAAAAGGTATTGCTGAAGCTAGATTCAATGACTTAATAGCTACTCCATAGGGTCAAATGTATTATAGAGATGCGTTACGTGCTTCTGGAGGAGATGAAGCAGCTGCAAAAGAAGCTTTTACTACAATGATAGCAGATTCACAACGTGATAGAATAGTAGAATAGGAAACTATTGATCCATACTGGTTAGCTATGGCTAAATAGAGAATGTCTGCTGGTTCTAATCAACCATATTCTGTTATGCCTACTAGACAACAAATGCTAGAAACAGATTGGTCTAACAAAGTAGTACCTAAATTTAGTAATATTCCAGAGTCTTCTAAAAAAGAAATAGAAAATCTCGCTTCAATAGCTAAAGCAGAATATGATAAGTATTAGAAGAGTGGTAGTGATGAGGATTATATTAATTATCTGAAAGCTGCTAATAGGGTACAATAGTATCAGTCTGACGCATATCAAAAGAATATGCAAAAACTTATGAAGGAAGATTTCTAGAAAGCTGCCAACTTTAAATTATCTGATGATCCTAATAAATCTAAAGAATATAGTAGAAAAGGATATTTAAGAGGAATATCTTATGCTTTAGATGAAGCTAGTTCTACTGCTTCTTTAATAAAAGAAGATCCTATCTTAACATCGCTAGGTGCCACATATCAAGATTATACTTAGGCTAATGGATAGAAAGTAGGAGTATATCAGTTTAATAACTCTAATGGATTCATATTACCGGAAACTGCATTTCAATTTGCTACAAACACTGGACAATCTAAAGTAAAGAGAGACGCTGGATTATTTAGAAGTGATGATTTCCCATTTAAAGAATTAGTTGAAAATGGTAGATTAGGAGATGTACAATTTGTTCCAGAAAATAGATAGAATTTAATACAACTTGGAAATAACAAACTCATAAAAGGTAAGTTAAGAATACCAGTTGAAGAAATAGAGAATACATTAGGAACTGGAATATTATATAGTCTAAAAGGAGATGCTCCATCAGATTATTTGTCTCCAACCAGTTTATTTGCCAGATAGTCTACTAAACGAGCTCTAGAGGACAATTTTGGTAGTAGAGAAATAAAATATGGAGAAGATGGAGAACCATTCTATGAAGTAGAAGTATATAGACAATTACCTGATGATAATAATGGAGATTACTGGTATCAAGTAAACCAGCTTAGAGAGAATTCACCATCATAGAGAGGAGTAGGTGGAGCTACCCAAGCTCAAGCAATGCAAGAACAATCTGTACGTAGTATATACAACCAATAATGACATATGAGTAAGAAAAAGATACCTGACTATACGTTAGTAGATAGTTTTGAGACAAATAATAATAGGGCTAAAGCAATGTTTAGCCCTAAAGTGGATACTGATGCATATTTGAATGTAGTACATAATCCACCATATGAGGGAACTCCTAATAATTTTAATTGGTTCTCTAATGCTTTCTATGACTGGAATTTAACTAGAAATTAGGCTAGTAAAGAAGCGGCTCTGGGCGAATATGTATATCTACAAGAGGACTACGAAACATTGGAAGGAGCTAAGCAATATCTTCAAGCTATAGATCAGATACTTAACTCTGAACCTGTTTCAGAGGATCTGGATAAAGCAGAATAGCTTAATCAAGCTAGACTTGTGGCAGAATAGACTAAAGCTAGTTATGATAAGTTAATGAGTAAAGACTTTAATAATAACTCAATCAAAGACTTTATATTTCCAGAAAGATTAACCAAATTAACTCCAAAGTAGCAAGCTGACATAATAGATACGTGGTTAGGGACACCGGATGGAAAGGATTAGTTTGGTAGATTTGATGAACAAACTGTTACTGGTCGTAGGAATAAGGCCCTTGAAGATGCTAAGAGATACTAGAGTTATACAGATTATTGGCAAGATAAGTTAGCTAATGCTTCTGGTAATGATTACTACACAAGAAAGAAGAACTCTCCTGGTATGGATCTTACTGATATAGATACCTATTTATATAAAATGCCTGGCCTCATGGGTTCGTCTGCTTCTAGTTTAGGTTCTTAGTTAGTAGGAACTATAGGTGCAGCTATATCTACTAAAGGTGGATTAGCTACATTAGGAGGTGTTATTGCAGCTATAGGTGGAAACGTTAATGCTAGAGATCAGGAATCTAAAGCAGAGGTATATTCTAATTATAAACAAAGCTTAATTAATGCAGCAGAAAAAAATAAAATAAATCAAGATGTATTAAAAGAAGCTAAATAGAATATGATAGATTCTGGACAGTATACTCCAGAACAGATAGAAAATGACGATTATGTATATGATTAGATAATTGCTGACAAAGTAAATATTAGTAATGTTAAGTTTAATAAGTTACGTACAGAAAATTTAGAAGGGTTAAAATCTTTATATATGGACAATATGGCTTTATCTGGAAGCGATATTGTTCAAACTTTTTTAGAAGTAACGCCATTACATCAGATAGCTAAAGATGTACGCGGTTTTAAATTACTTAAAAGTTTAGCAAATACTAAAGCTGGAAAAACTGTAGAAACAGTAGCTAATAAGTATGGTACTATTAAAGAACAACTTGCTGATAGAATTGATGATGTAGTATCTTTCGGTATAGATAATGTTGACAAATTACCAAGATTAACAAGAAGAAAACAAATATTAGATATAGGAGGAAGAGTAGTAATAAGCAGTGCCTTAGAAGGAGCTGAAGAAGGAACTCAATATATCAAAGGACAGAGATATATAAATAGAGATTTTGATTCTGATCCTAATTTACTAAAAAGTTGGGCTAAAAATATAGGTACAGGAGCTAGATCTATTTTTGCAGCTATAACTCCTTGGGATCCTGTGTATTCTGATGACGAAGAGTTTTTAGAGAACTTTAAAGGAGGAGCACTACTTGGAGGGATAATGACTGGAGCTATTGGTACTGCTACTTCTATTCAACCTGTTAATAGATAGATATCAGGACAAAGATTCCTTGCAGGTTTATATGCTGATGGAATAGCTAGCAAGGATCAAGTACGTAAAAATATTCAGTATAGTAAAAGCATACGAGAAGGAAAATGGGACACAGTTTATCAAGCTTTTGATGATCTGGAATAGGCTAATATAGATGGAATAGACTCTTCTGTAATACAGGGAGAAAAGAAAAGGGCTAATTAGTTTTATAATACATTTACTTCTAAATAGACATTATAGTAGGCTAATAACATAGGCATTGACCCTAGAACTGAAGATTATGATATATTCGTATCTTTAAAGCAGCATCATGATGAACAATACAACGATGCTAGAGAATTATATAGTGATTACGTATCTAAAGCAGATAGTATATTATATAGTCCTGAAGTACAAGAACATATTCTTAACATAAATAAAGACTTAAATATTGATCAACAGGCTAACATTAGATCTCTAATAAAGATATAGGCAGAATTAGAAGCATCTAAAAAATTAGTCAACGATGTATTTAATAGTTCTGATAAATTAGATGAAATTCAAAGATATACTGGAATTAAAGTAAATAAATCTGACGTTAATTACTTTTCTAGAATATTAAGCTAGAATATAAAAGATCTAGAAGAGCAGTATAACAATCTTAAAACATATTTACCAGATACTAATATAAAAGATGAATAGTTAGAAGTTCCTAAAGTACACCAGGATCTTAATGACGCATATGAAAAAACTATTCTAGCCAAATTAGATCTAGATAGAGCTTAGGATGACTATTCTATAATGAATTCTACAGATGAATAGTTGATTAAATCTAGAATAGATAGATGGAAAGGAGTAGAAAGTAAGGATGAATAGTTTGTTTAGAGATTAAACGACTCTTATTCTGGAAAATAGAAGGAAAAAGTAATAGAAGAAAGTGAGGATATTAAGGCAGAACCTATAGATAATACCTCTGCTCCAGTAGAAGTAGAACTCATTAAACCAGAACAGCAGAAAGAAGTAGAGCCTTAGTCTATTACTGATACTAGAAATGCTGCAGAATGGATTCAAAGAAAATACTTTAAGCAAGAAAGAGATGAAAGAGGTAATAATAAGCAAGTATTAAATGCTGACAATATATATGGACAAGCATATAATGAGGCTACAGAAGCTTTAAGAGAGGCATACCATAAAATAAATCCAAACGCTAAGAAGTTTAACACTTTTTCTGCATCTATTATACTACAAGACCCTAAATTCTCTAAAGACGAAAGAGCTGATTTATGGGAGGATCTAATTAATACAAGAGATTAGTTAGAAGAAGAAGTATATACTAATGGGAACTCATCTAGAGCAAAAGAATTAGTAAATTTAGTAAAAGAAAAGATAGAAGCATTACAGCTAGAAGAAGATATTATAACATCTTACAATGAATTTGTATCATCTAGTGAATAGTATATACATGAAAAAATGCTTCAAATCAAAGATAAAGAACATAAGATAACAGAGCAACAAGATGCGTTGACTCCAGTTAATGTTCCAGAATCTCCAAAAGCAGAGCCTACTCAGAAATCTCAAGAAGAAGAACCAGCTAAGATAGAAGACCTACCATCTCTTGGCTCTTTATTGGGAGGATTAATTGGTCAGGACGCTGCATAGGCCTTAGATACAGCTTATTCTGAACCATAGACTCCAGAAGATACTTCTGCTCCTATTAGTGAGCCAGAACCAAAGACAAATGACGGTATTACTAAAGATTTAACTTACGATCAATAGTTAGATCCATATTCTCATGAACTCAATTATAGACTAAGTAATACTACCTAGGATGCAAATGGTAAGTGGACAGTAGTTACTTATAAAAAGTTCTAGGGTATGGAAGACTATCTGAACAATGAAGACTTTTCTAAAGTAAGTGCTAATGATGACTTTCTGAAAGAGGTAGAAAATAATGGGGTATACTTTGAAGTTAAACCTTATACTAATCCTCAAGGATAGATAGAAGATGCTATATATGCTATCTTTAATTACAAAGGAAAGAAATATATTGCAGCGGTTAGAACTAGTAAAGGATTATATGCTAATAGATCCGGTAAATTTAATAAGTTACCATACAACCAACAACAATATATAGTCAATAACTTAAATGATCTTAGAAATAAAATAACAGAATTATACAAGCAAGTATAGACTAATCCTAATTTGCAAGTAGTTCCTACACAATTACGTAGAACTCCAGGTTCTATTGTTAATGAAAAGAACAGTGATGGTAGTCCAAAAAATAGACCATTAACTGAATCTAAATGGTTAACAGTAAAAGATCCGTATGAAATAACTCCTGAAAATACTGAAGTAGGTATTACTACAGGTCCAGCAGGAAAAGGAATAATAAGACTAAGGAATAGAGTATTATCATATAATGGTAGAGCTATGGGTAAGCCAGCATGGATTATTAAAGCTACAAATTATGATGGTACAGTATACGATAAACCAGTCATACTTAATTATAAGAAATTCTCTGATTCACCTAAAATAGCTGATCTTATACTAGACTTAGTATTAAGTAATCAAAGTCAATACGTAGATGCAAATGGAGTATAGACACCCATTAATCCTAAAGAATTATTAAAGTTCTTAGTTAATTTTGGTACACATACTGTAGCTAATCCTAATAGTTAGGTGTACTCTCCAGAACAGATACAACAAAGATTAACTAAACAATTCTTTGAGGATGAAAACGGAAACATTGTAATAGGAACTACTACTTATACAGTAAATGACTTACTTACCGATGAAACTATAAGAAATAAAGCTAAGCAATATATAATGGATAATTTTCATTATAATATTGATGAAGATGGTCTTAATAAGAACTATTTAGGCGGTGATTTGCAATCACAAGATAGAGATCCTCACTTTGAATAGTTGTATTCTTACTTTAAAAATAGTGATGTAGAAAAGATAACTATTATACCAGGAGAATTAGAATTTACTAGAAAAGATTTTGGATTGGAGGGCAATCCTAAAGGAATAAGTGTATTGGGCTGGTATATTAAACAAGGTATACTTCTAACTGATATAGCCGATCAATTGCAAGATGCTAATATATATGTAGACGATGTTAGACTTGTAGACAAGACTGTAAAACAAGTTCAATAGGAAGCTAATCAGAAACTATAGGAATCTGTTAAAGATGATATAAGAGAAAAAGTTATAGAATATACAGATATCTCTGGAAATAAAGCTTCAATGAACTTAGCAGATATTTATGCTATATTAGATGGTAGGAAAAGAAGAGGTCCTAATATGACAGTAGATGTTGATACTAACTGGAATATTGAGTATAACCGAGAAGATAAAATGGATGTCCAACAAGCAAAGGAATGGATAGAAAACACTCTTGGTATTACTCCTGATATAACAAATACTGTGATAGATGTTACGGAGTCTGGCACTAGTGTAGTTGGTAGAGTAACAGAAGATTCTATTTTATTGTATAGCGATGCTCCTAGAGGTACCGAATATCACGAAGCTTGGCATAAAGTATCTCAACTGCTTATAACAGAAAAAAACAGAAGGAAGATATATGACAGATATAATCGTAAAAATAAATCTACTTTAAAAGATTCACAGTTAGATGAAATATTTGCAGAATAGTTCAGAGAGTTTATGCTCAACGAATCAAATAAATATGATTTTGATACTAAGAACTGGTTTAAAAGAATACTTAATTTTATAAAGTTGTGGGCTAGAACAGGATAGTATGCTCTTGCAAAAATATATTCTAATATTAATAGAGGAAAATATGCAGGTATAACCCCTAATCAAAGTAACATAAATAGATTTAGAAGTATCTATGGTGGAGAAGGACCTAATTTTGAAATAGGCGGACATGAATTTAAAACCATAACTAAGTACAAACAATTCGATGATATTGTTAAGAGTCTTACTTATGCTTTCTTTAATGTAGCTTTTGCTGAAGGTAAATATATAAATTATAGTGATCTCAATGAAAGTAAACCTACGTTTGAAAGATTAAAATTAATAGTACAGGCTTAGGCAAATAAATTTCCATCTCCTACTATGACAGAAGTAGTAGATACATTCGATAATATATTTGTACCAGTTATATCTACTAGATTGAAATAGTTAGGAATTAGAACTATAGATAGAAATTCTGAAGATCTAAGTGCAATAGAAGAGGTATAGGAAGGCATAGATGTAGCACAACATACTGTAGAAGGTATGAATATATCTATAAAAGATAATGCTCCAGCTGAAGTTAAATTCTTCTTTCAAACCATACCAATGATGGAAAGAGGAAAAGATGGTAATTATCAGACAAAAATAGATGATGTTACACACTTTGCTAGTTTTGTGGATTCTAATCAGGCTTGGAATAACGTCTTAAAAGATTTATCCGGATGTCGCACTATAGCTAATATATTCGATAAAGTAAACATATTAGCATAGAATGACTCATTCTATATGTCATTATTGTTAAAACTAGGTAATGAGATATAGAAATCTAACTCAGATGATATAAGAATAGCAACTGATGCTGAAGCTTTACTTACTAAACTTGAAACTGTAATAACTTCAGATATAAATAATTTTATTACTGCTAAGATAAGTAAAGATAGAAATACCGGATTTACCAAGGCATCTTTAGTAGATAATACTGTGGATATCAAAGCTATAAAGTACCCTAAGGTATGGTCATAGTCATTATTCACTAATTCTGGATTGTTCAAATACGATAAAGATGGTAGAATAGTAGCTGATCCAGATGCTAAAAAGTAGTTAAAATTAGTAATAGATAATCTAACTGCTATTAGAACCGCTTTTATGAATCGTAAAGGAGTACTAAAGGTAGGAGATAGAGATGTTGATCTACATATACCTATGAATCAAGAATGGTTAAAAGATAGAATAGTTTCTTATCTTTAGGCAGTAGGTATAGGTATAGATAAACCTACAATCAATAAAATGTTATTATCAGGAGATTACGGAAATCCAAGAGCAGATTCTTACACGTTATTAAATTCATTTGTAGTAAATATTAATAACTTTGGAGGTTTAGATAAGATTACAGAAGTATTAAATACCATAAACAATGCTATTAAGTTTGATAATACATTGTCTGATATAATAATTAGTGGTAAAACTGTATCTCCTAAGTCTATTTGGAGTAATGTAGGTTATGTAAAGACTTTGGCTAATTACTACGCCTATGTACATTCTACAGATAAAGGTTTAAGTAGTTATGGTCCTGATGGTAATACATATTACATGGTATCGCAGAACAATTTCGTAAAAGATAGAGTTCAAGAAATGATTACAGATCCGTAGGTATTGTAGGATTTGCGTTCTGTTAACTATAATCAACACTCTATTATACTTAATGCTATATCGTAGGGTAATAAAAATATTCAAGTAGAAACTCTCATCAATTTCAAAGATGAAACTTCATATGATGCTGGTAGAGATTATTTCGGAATTACAGATAGAGAAGATTATATAGCTAAAATGACAGCTGTAATGAATGATAGAATAATATTCCCTACAGTAGCTGATAAGAAAACATATCATTTCTTACGTGGAGTTAAATTACCACATGAACGCATAAATTTCACAGTAACTTAGTAGGGTACTTATGCATAGTATGGTGAATAGTCTTTAGATATATTGATAGGTTATTGTCAAGATGAATTAAGTTAGATAGAATTATGTCTTAGACAAATTGACGATGATCCAGCTCATTATGACAAGGAAAATAATATACATTATAATGAAGATGGAAGTGTCAACAATGATTGGCTTGAACCAAATAGAAGAATCAAGAATTTCCATACTCCTAATACTTATAAGTATACAGATAAATATGGAAAGAAACATACAGTCAAATTAGAAGGTAATGGTGCAAGATTCTTATTCTTAACAGGAGTATATGCGAATGGTAAATTTATTAATTTTAACGACCCTAAAAAGTCCGCTAAAGAATGTTTACAACTAGCAAAAGACTATTTCTTCAATGCTCCTAAAGATGCTCAAAAAATGTTTTTAAGCGATTTAATAAATCGTAGAGTAAAAGAAGAAATAGAAACATCTAAGAAATTAGGTCTTATTACTGGTAATGATAATAATAGTATATGGAGTTTACGCAATTCGTTGTTAGATGATAATGAATTAATAGAACGTACAAAAGCATATACTAATATAGATCCTAATAATGCTGAAGGATATGCTATATTTGACATGATTGCTGACTATACTATTAATAGTATAATATCTGTAACTGAGATAGAAAAACTATTTAATGGGGCACCAGCATATTACAAAGTAAAATATGATAGAAATGGCATAGTTGACTTATCAGTTGATAAGATCAAACGTCTAGGTGCATTGACATCTACAGGATTGAATAATAGACTTGATTTTAACAATGATCCTATTAGATAGGAATATGTAGTAGCAGAATTAAAAGATCACGAAATATAGGATAAATAGTACTATGAATTTGAACGCCTATTTACTAGAGGTAATATAAAAGAAACCATACAAGAATTAGAAGGTGAAGAAGCGTGGGATAAAGTAAAACATTTAAGTGTACAAGAAATAGAGAAAGTATATCCTGATGCTGTTAAAGTTGCCAAACAAGCAGCAAAAGTAGAAGTAGCTGGTTATAAGGAAGGAATAAATGTAGCAGATGCTGCTGTATATATTAGTCCTACCATGACTAGAGATCTTCTTAGAATGAGGGGAGAATGGTCTACGGAAGTAAAAGAGGCTTTCGATGTTCTTACTAATGATAATACTGCTGATACTTGGGAATCTGATCCAGAATTGTACGCTAAAGCAAATAAGGTCATATTAAATGCCATGAAGTATATGGCATTTGGTACTAGATTTAATGAGATAGATGGATTAGGGATACCTTACTTTAATAAGATGGCTCTATTTCCACTGTTTAAATCTATTGCTACAGGTGATACCAAAGCTATGTATGATCGTATGATGGATCCAGAAAATCCTATAGATATGATTATGTTTGACTCTGCAGTAAAAGCAGGTTCTAGGTCTCCTATGAAAGCTTACAGAGAAGCTAAAGACAACGAAATAGAACTTAAAGATGGTCAAACAGTATTGTCTGCTAGTATAACAGATCAACTTATTAGCGGAGAAGGAAACACATTAAATGATTTTAATAATTTAGTAACTTATAAATAGAAATTTAAGTACTTGCGTCAGCAATTAGCTACTAATCCTCATACGCACGAAGAACAAATGGCAGGTACACAGTTTATGAAAGTGAACTTGTCTAATATTCGTATGAATGATATGTATGGTAAGGAAGGAGATTAGGTAACTGGTAGAGATATTAAGAATACAGTAATGGAATCTCTTAATAAGTTATCTGATATAGGTAAGCAATAGTTAGCATCAGAATTATTTACTGAAGATGGTAAAGTAAATATAACCAAATTAGGTACTATGCTCTATCAAGATGCTAGAGAATCTGACGCTAATGATAATGTATTAACAGGTCTGAAAACTAAAGATGATGCCTTTGTAATACCTTTATCTGCTCTGTCTGATAATAAATGGATAGAGAGTAGATTTATTGCTATGATCAATAAAAAAATTATTGATGTATAGATGCCAGGAGGAGCATTTATTCAAAGATCTGCTTTTGGTATAGAAGCTACCTCTACTAAAGTTATTACAGCTAATATGATTAATGATGGTAGAGCCTTAAAAATGAATAATGAAGAAGGTTCTATGGATTCTGTAGTAAGTATAAATCTATTTAAACATTTTATACCTAACTACAAAAAAATGACATTTAGACAGGCACGACAATGGTTAATTGATAAGAAGATAATCGGATCAGAAGCTACAGCAAATGCAATAGGTTATCGTATTCCTACTCAATCTATTGCATCTATATCTGCTCTTAGATTTGTAGATGTATTTCCAGAAATAATGGGCGATACTATTATGTTACCAGAAGGATTTACTAAGCTTACTGGTTCCGACTTTGATATTGATAAACTATATGTAGCTAGATTTGCTTATAATAAAGAAGGAAACAAGATAACAAAGAATGATGTAAATGAAGAATCTAATGCTATCAAAAACGATATACTTGATGCTTACATGAAAGTACTTCTTACTTAGGATAATTTTAACTCTTTAAAATTGTCTATTGATAATGCTACAGAGAATACCAAAGAAGTGCTTAGAGATATAGAGAGTAATAGAGGCGTTCATTATGCTCAACCATTTGAAGTATATACACCTACTTATCAAGAAGCTAGAAAGGCAGAATATACTGGTGGTAAAGCTGGTATTGGTCCATTTGCATTGAATAATGCGCATCATATACTTACACAACTTACTAATTTAAAAATGGTTGATAATGACTTTACTAGAGCATTAGACATAATAGATCTAGGAAGAATATATGATTATCCTACAGCAGGAACTCCTAAAGGAGGACGTATTCTTGACTGGTTATCTGCTATGATTAATGGTTTTGTTGATATTGCTAAAGACCCCTACATTGTAAGATTAAATGTTAATTCTTGGACTTATAATATGGTAAACTTCTTATTACGTACTGGTAAAGGAAAATGGACATTTTACTTTGTAGGTCAACCTATATTCAAAGAAATAGCAGAAGAAGTTGCTAAGACAAAAGGTAAGTATGGTGTAGATAGAACTAAAACTCCTTCTCAATTAGAGAAAGAAGCTATTAAAAAAGTGCTAGATAAATACGATCCTACTGGAGGGCATAGATCTAGATATTAGTATATAAATACTAAGACAGATTTAATGGCAGAAGAATATAAAGATCTATTTAAAACAGAAATAGTGGATGGCAAAGAAACATCTTATACTAGAGAATTACTATTACATCCTAATGACTTTGAATTCAATAGAGAACAAATAAAGATGTATTATGCTTGGTTAGCTCTTAAACCATATGCAGACGGTTTAGCTGATCTTGTAAAATATTCTAAAGTAGATACTAAGAAAACTGGTAAATCTTTTGCTGAATAGTAGATATATTATAATGGTATGAAAGATTTGACAGATAGTATGGTTTTTGAAGAAGGAGAAGTACAAAGATTCTATGATGAAACATTTATAGGAAGAAAAACTGAAAATAGCATACCGTTTGGAGCTAGTATCTTTTCTAATCTGTTATTCAGAAATACTGATACTTTCATAAAACAATATAATGCTGTATTATCATTACTTGGAAGAAAGAATAATGCTAACGCTAAGTTATTAAATCCTATTATATCTGGTATGGAGTCTCAACTAAAAACAGAGTTCTTTAATCAATTCATAAAAGATAATGACATTGATGTAGAAGGAATGTTTAGAGGAAATAATACTATAGCTAAACGTCTTAATAAATTTAAGACAATGATATTAAGAGGAGATGAACGTTACAAATACTTATTGAATCCTAATGGTAGTATAAACAATGACTTCTTGGAATATTTAATACCAAATATAGATAATGAAGGTATTGATTTTATAGATACATCAGAATTACTTAGTGCAGACCAAGCACAAGGTAATAATCTTATAAATTACTGGAGAGAACTGTTAGACGATCCTCTTCCAGAAGTTAAGAGATTAGCTAGGGATTTAGCAGTTTATGCATTCTACACATCTGGAGATAATTTTGTTATGAATTCGTTCTTTCAGTATCTACCAAATAGTTATAGACAAGAAATAGGTTACACTGATTTCGTACAAAGTAAATTGGAATAGCTTATTAATGAGTCTCAACTAGGTTACAAAGATAAGGCTGATTTATTCTTGAATAACTGGACTAATGATCTATTAGTTAAGCCTGTAGAAATGGAAGGAGGAAAAAATAGAATGCCGTTTATACAAGCTAAATTAAACGAATAGGCAACTCCTAATATAATTGTCGGAAAAAGAGTAGGATCAGAGTATTCTGATATAAAACCAATAAATTGGGTTAAAGTATCTGTAGTAGATGCATTAGGTAATCCTGTAGTAAGATCATATCCTATGTTCCCACCATATATCAAAATGAGAGATGGTAAAGGTTTTGATACTAAGAATTGGCATGTATACACCCTAATAGGTTTTACTGATCAAGCAGAAGTAGATAAAAGTACTGGGAAATTTACAGGAAAAATGCAATACACTCCTATATATGGTCTTGTTAGTAAAAAAGGATACAAGCACAGAGGACATACTGTTGTTGAATATGGTAGAGAAACTCAATTCGATTTCAATAAAGAAAATGAATGGGATTATAGAGAAGCTCTGAATAATCCTTTAGCATTAGCAGATATGGCTTCTGAGTTTGATAAATAGGATTGGAATAAGATAAGTAGATCTATACATTTAATAACATCTCTTCCTAGTTATTCTGATATGAATTATGCTATATCTGAACAAGATAGAGCTTATATGGATGATTCTTCTACTTTAGAAGAAGATGAAGTAACTGGAGAAGTTCTTGAGGAAAAAGAAGAACCAACTATTGATTCTACAGATGTAAGCTCTTAGTCAATGTATGTTAATCATTCAGGTGGTGCAGTTGGTAGTGATACTATATGGGGAGAAATAGGAGAACAGTTTGGAGTAACGTCTAAACATTACTACGCTGAAGGATATAATACTCCAAAAGGAAATACTCCGTTAACAAAACAGTAGCTTAGTGAATCCGATTACCATTTGTTAGAAGCTAATAAAAAATTGAACAGAAGGTTTCCTACTAATAATGAATATGTTAATAATTTATTAAGACGTAATTGGTTCCAAGTTAGAAATTCTGATGCAGTATACGCTATTGGAGAAATAGAACCTAAAAATGGTACTGTTAAAGGCGGTACTGGTTGGGCTGTTCAAATGGCGATCGACAACAATAAGGACGTATATGTATTTGATCAGAGTAGATTGAAATGGTATAGAAATAGAAACAACAAATGGTCTGAAACAACTACCCCAAAACTTACTCCTAATTTCGCCGGTATTGGTACAAGAGAAATAACTTAGGAAGGAATCTAGGCTATTAAGAATGTCTATTCTCTTACTTTTAAAGGAGAAATTGAAAATTATATCAGTATGGAAAATAGATTAGATTTATTCCCATCTAGTTTACCATTAACTGGTATTGAATTAATGGCACTGTATGAGCAGGGTAACTCAAGAATAAGTGAAGTACTTGATCAAATGGAAGATCTTACTCCAGAAGAAAGATAGACTTACTTAAACGAATTCGCATAGTTCATGGCAGATAATAAAGTTGATACACAAGATAAACTTGAAGAAGCATTAAGAAAATTCATATGTAATTTATAATAACCAGATAATATGTATAAATGTCCAAATAAAAACCTTCCAGAATGGAAGGAATTAGAGAAAGTTGTACCAGAAGTTGCATATACTATCTGGGATATGAATAACGGTCATGGTATAGATAAGGCTCCGAACGGGGAGCCTTCTATTCTATTTAATAAATTATTAGAACATTTTAATAATGATAGGGAACAGGCTATACTATAGAAAGCGAAAATATTCTCTAATAGGTTTCAAAATAATATAAATAATTATACACTTGATGAAAATAGTGAACCTTACATACAGGATGTATTAACTACATCAAGTGTTAGTTATGATAATGCTGACTTCAAAACTTTCACTGAAGACGAAATTAGAGTATTAGAAGAGATATCTAACCTATATACAAAAATATAGAAAGGATTAAAAGACAGACTTAATGCTATTAAGAGATATTCTAGTAAAAATCCAAAAGTATGGAGAGATCTACAAAACTTAATATAGAAATTATCTACGTCAGAAACTGAACAAGGTATAATTCAATTTCTAGAACATGTTAGAGACTCTATAAACGATAGTAAGAATTTCTTAAGTAAACCTATAGAAGAGATTAATGCTAAGTAGATACGACAACTATCTAATGATTATGTAGGGTTCTATAAACCTCTAATAGATAATATTCAATATATTGTTGATACTACAGATATATTTAAAGGAATAGATAATTATGATGATGTAGTTAATCTAGTAGCAGAAATGTCCTAGTCTATAACTACTGTGAACAATAAATTTATAAATGTTCTCAAAAGTAAGGGATATCAATATCTACGTCAATACCTTTCACAACAAGGTATGCCTGATAGTTTCATTTAGGGTACTATTAATTGGTTAGATGATCCTAAACACGATTCAAGTATATTTATGAATTGGTTTGGAATGGCTACTAATAGTGATAATGCTGTTCAGCAAGCTATTGCTAAGATGTTGAATGATGTGAAGAACGCTACTGATAGACAAACTTTAGAAGTAGGTATTAGATTAGTAAAAGCATTGAATAAAGCAAAAGAAAAATATGGGAATGACGTATAGAAATTGCTTTATGAAAAAGATGACGATGGTAGTTATACTGGCTATAGAGTAACTAGAATAAATTAGGGTAAGTATAATCGTACAAAGAAGCAATTTTTGGATAAACTTGCAAAACAATTAGGAATAACTAAGGATTCTAATGGTTAGTACGAATTACCACTAAATTAGGATATATAGAAAAAGTGGTTTGATAGTATAAATAAGTGGTACAATGATCACGCTGATAGAAAATATGTATCAGAATACTATACACTTAGAAATAAGATGTTGTCATAGAAAACTAGAGATGCTCAATAGGAGATATAGAATTATATAGATAACATTACCAATCCTATTACTATAGATGGCATAGAATATGATAATCTATTAAGTGCATCCGAATATAATCAACTATAGGAATTGCGTAAACAAAAAAAGATGTTAGCAAATCCATATAATTTGGATGGAAGTGAAAAGACAGGTGATGACGCTCTAATAGCCAAAGAACTTATAGCTTTTAATGAAGAAGTATCAAAACATATCAAATATGATACAGATATATAGAAATATCAGGCAGATAGATCTAAAGTAGCTAAAAGATATGGCGATAATTCAGAATAGTTAAAATTGTGGGAAGAGCGTAATACTGTTGAAAGATATAATTAGGCTTTCTACGATAGAATAGATAGTTTAGACAAAACTCCATAGTCAGATACCTATGAACGTCTAAGAACTAGAAGAAGAAATTTATTATCTTTGTATAAAGATCCTAATACAGGTAAAATAAACACAGATGCTATATCTGATGCTGAAAAGAGAGATCTGTTACAGCTAGATCAAGATATAGCTTCTTCATATTCTCCGAGTTAGGATACAGAAAGAAAAGGTCCTCGATTGTCAGATTTTGCAGAAATAGCTACTACAGAACAATATCGTATAGATATGGAAAAAGCTAGAAATAATGGCACATTAGCATATAATGATTGGTTCAACAGAAGTCACTATGAAGATATTAGAGGATTTATGAGACCAGCATCGTTTTATACTGAACTTAGACCATTACCACAATTTATGGATCAATATAAAGAAAGAGTTCCCTCTATAAAATATTCATCAATATCGCCTAGTTCAGATTGGTATAATTCTAACTGGGATCCAAATGGTCCGTCTATTTAGCCTAATAAAAAGTTGTATGACAATAGTAAAGCTTATAATGCTGTACTAAATAAGCCAGAAGTGAAACAACTATATGATGAGATAGAAGCTATTATGGATGAGGCTAACAAGTATGTATCTTTTATGTAGTTTGCCAATGATCATAGAATGCCTCAAATACCTGCTAGATTTATGCAATCTTTGAGCCGTAAAGATGGCATATTAGGTAAATTAGGATACGTTTTTGAAGATTTTGCTACTACTAAAGATGATGACTTAGATTTCGTAAATGAATTTTCTACTATGCCTAATGGAGATCCAATTAAAGTAATACCTACTAGATTTATAAAGATGTTAGATGATCCTAATATAATATCTACTGATGCTGTTGCAGCTGTAGTTTAGTATTATAATATGGCTACTAATTATCGTAATATGTCAGAAAAATAGGACGACATAGAAATGATGTTAAATCTATTGAAATAGGTATCTATTCGTACTAAGAAAGAACTTAAAGGTCCAGGATCTACAAATATATACAAGTAGTCTTAGCTACTAGTAGATAGATTAATGTATGGAAGAAATAAATCTCCTATATTGATGAATGCGTTTGGTAAAGAATTAAACGTAGGTAAAATGTTAGACATAGTTAGAGGATTTGTTACAAAAGTAAATCTATCTGGTAATCTATGGTCTATTGGTACAGGATTCTTTACTGATGCAACATATACTACTTTAGAGGCTAAAATGGGAAGATTTTTTGACTTAGAAGATCTTAGATATGCTTAGACAGAATTTTCTAGAGAATTACCCAATATGTTATCTAATATAGGCAATCCAGATCCTAAAGGTAAATTACCATATTTATTAGCTCTTAATCAAGTAGTAAAAGATAATTAGGAACTATTTGATAGATTAGATGAAAGTTAGGTGTTAAGATCTATAAATTAGAATTTTTGGTTTGCAGGGTATACTCAAGCTGACTATACTGTAAAAAGTCACACTCTTATAAGTATCTATCATAATTATCGTTTCGTTAAAGAAGATGGTTTTTTATCTAAAACATAGTATATAGATAAGTACTATCCTAATAATAGAAAAAAAGGAGAGGTAAACTTTAAACAATTAGGTGTTACTTTATATGATGCATATAAGTAGTAGGATAATGGAGATGTCATAGTAGATGCTAAATACGAATCTTATATTACTGAAAAATTATTAAATGATGTAAAAAATAGAATATAGATAATAAGTAAAAGAATAGATGGTACTATACGCGAAGTAGATAAAGCTCAAGTACATGCTAATTCTATAGCATCTTATACTGTTATGCATCGTAATTTTATGGTATCTGCATTACATGATAGATTTAAAAGAAAACAATTTAATCTTGATTTAGGAGTAATAGAAGAAGGATATTATAGATCTACAGGAAGATTCTTGTAGAATGTGATAGGAGATAGACACTTTGCTCTAGCTCAATTACTAGCTGACTACAATAATATGTAGGAGTATGAACAATACGCTGTTCGTAGAACTTTAAACGAATTAATGTTAATAGCAGGATCTACTACAGTAGCTGTAATATTAGCTAGTATCGTAGACGGAGATGATGATTATGATACATGGTTAACTCAATCTATGACATATCTTGCAATGAGATCTGCATTTGAATTTCGAACTATGTATAATCCATTTGAGTTAATGTCTCTAATTAAGTCTCCTACAGCAGCTTTCAATTGGTTTGATAATGCGTCTAGTTTTATTAATCTAATTAATCCATTTGCATATACAGGTAATAAAACACCATTTACTATAATTGATAGAGGAGTATATAAAGGTATGCCTGTAATATTAAGAAATATTATTAAAGTAACTCCATTTAAGAGCGTGTTTGAAGCGCAAGATCCAAAATCGAAACGCAATTATCTATAGAATCAATTAATGAACTTCTAAGTTTCTATTAGAATTATCAATTCGTTAAATTACTGCAAAAAAGAAAAGCCTACTAAAAATAGTAGGCTTATTTGTTATCTCTATCTATTAGATCTAGATAACTATAATAGTCTTCTTCTGGTAATTCAGCCTCTATAGTTTCACCATTCCTATAATGAGGATAAAATAAACGTTTAGATAGTTCTGGAACTGGCACGTTAGTCCAGAATCTATTTATATCAAGCTTGGCTTCTAAACTAAACGCTTTACCATAATTTTTAAGACTATTAATATCTTTTTTGTACTTAGGATTACTAAAACAATAAACTGTGTAATGCTTATTATTTATAGTAATATATTTCATATTATAAACAGTATCAAGATTTTTAAGTTTGCAGTATCTATCTAGAGATTCTCTAGTGTTTACTGAACTATCATATACAAGAAAGACCTTATCTTCTAAATAAGGTCTATTTTTGTCACTTGTATATGCATTTATAAATCCGCTTTCTACAGTTAAATCCCTCCAAGTTAGATTATCATCTAATAAAGGAACTATATATATACTTACATCATTTAAGGCTTTCAGTTCCATTATTCTCGTAATATTCACGAGTATGGTCCCAATTTCCTGTCTGATAATGATATGAGATTTCTGTTAAAGTATTTGCTATTAGGTCTTTACGGTCCAATAACTCTTTTTCGTTTAACATATTAAATACACGTACTTCATTATTACCATTACTTTGGATAGCAACAATATACGCTTCTAAATCGTAATCTTCTATATCATAACCTTGATCTTTCATATACCATGTAAGAGCAAGAATATAGAAAGCTATTTGTCTATAGTAATCGTATTCTTCTACAGAATGCTTGAAATTATAGACATCGGCGGTTGTTTTTAAGTCAATAAGAGTAATCTTTCTATTAGCATGATCAATCTTAACTCTATCTAACAGTGACTTACAAGATACTCCTTGTTTCTCTGCCTCCCAGTTTATATGAAATTCATTATGACACTCCATACCTGGTTGGTCTGTAAGCAGTTCATCTGCTTTTATATGCTTCTCAATATTATCTTTAACATTCTTAAGCATATTTAAATCTGCAAACGATATAATCGTATATAGATCTATTTTTTCTAGAGCTTCTATATATTCAGCAAACTTGAGTTGTAACTCTTTTGCTTTCTTTAACATAGCATCTCTAGACATATTGTTACCAGAATATGCAAACTTATATGCATCTAGAAGCTTATCTTCTTCTACTATTTCCGCAGATGAATGATAACGTTCACAGAATGCTGTTTGTTGCGCTGTTTTAGGCTTTTCATAATCAATAACAATATAGTTATGCCAGAACTCATCTGGCTGGAGAAGATACATATGTATCATAGTACCTTTATCAAGATACTTAGCACTTATACCTTCTTCTTTACCGTCAAGCATATCCTTGAGGTAACGTGGTCCTTTCTTTAAGAACCACCCGATTGCTGAGTTTGATATTCGCGTGTTATCTTCATAATACGGAATCTCTATTTTCATGCTGCTAAATATAAATCGGTTTCAACTTCCATGTTTGTATTCCATGGGATCTCGTCTTCTATATCCTGACGGATATGTTTAGACATCTTGCATATGACTATCATTAGAAATAAAATCATGATTTAAAATATAGATTCTTCTTCATTCTCGTTTTTCTCTTTTATTTCTTTAGTAGAAATATTCATATCTTTAGCTAATTGAGCTAAAGATATGTCTTCAAAGAGAACAACTTCATCTAAGAATGCAGAAATATTATCAAATGATTTTACTTTCATATATTCGTTAATGAAGTTCACAACTTCATCTATATTCTTAACTCCCTTATCTTCTGCCATATAGCGTACAAATACCGAGTTAGAATTAGCTTCATACTGTTTGAAATAACGAACACGTGAGCATCTATCGAAGAAGTTTTCGTCTATCTTTTCTGCTCTATTACAAGTCATTAATACAAGTTTCTTTGCTGTTGACTCTACTCCATCTAAGAATCCTAATAGATCCTTAGTTTCCCACCAATAATCGTTCTTCTCAATCTCATCAAACATGATTACTACAGGAGTAGTAAAGTTTTTGAAGAACGCACTTAGTTTATCAGCAGGATAGTCAGTTGCAACAACAATAATAGGTAGATTACTTTCTAAGGCAATACGTTTAGAGAGCATTGTTTTGCCTGTACCTTTAGTACCAGCAAGTAATACACCTGTTGTTTGGTTAGAACTTTCAGAATTGAAATAAGTAAGCACACGGTTAATAAAGTTATTATCCTCATCTAGCTTATACAGTTTCTTTGGCATATTCAAATCACCATTTTCTACTAGATAAGATTTTCCTTCCATACGATTGTACTTCAGATCGTATACTTTACCTTTAATAAGTTCATATGCTAATCCTTCTAACTTCGGTTTAACTGTGATCTCATTACCTACTTTAATAAATTCTGCCATAACTTCTGTTTTTATGTTTTTAGTTTGTCGATTAACTCATCGACTTGTTTCTACGTATGTACAACATAGAACGCTGTTTTAGGTTCATGTAAGTACAAATAATAGTTAAATAACTTTTCACGTAAAGGCCAAGCCTCATTAGGAAAGCCTTTACATTCAATCACAAAACCTTTACCAACAAAGTCTGGTAAATAGGTCATTGCTCTATATTTTTTGTTGTTAAAAGTAAAAGCTGGAAGTAGCTCATATCTATGCATTTCATAATCTGCTAGAATATTTGCTTCTTTCAGCTTTTTGTATGTATATGTTTCAAGTTTACTTCGAAATTTAATTCCTTCATATTCATTAGGAGTTGCATTTCGAACTCTACCTTGTTTTTTCTATTTCTTCATATAACCATTTTTTTACTTTCTCAAATCCATTTGCTTTAATAGCGTCAGATATATCTTTTGCTTTAAACTTCTTATGGACTAACATACCTTCTAAACCTGTTTTAAGGCTTATTTTACGGAGATATTTTACTCCAGCTTCATCTCTATCGAATAGTATAATAATACGTTTAAATCGCTTCTTTAACTGTTCTAGAATCTTATTAGGTATAAATGTAGATTCAGATGAAGGTGAAATGGCTGGAATACCCATTTCATATAAACACATAACATCTTTCATACTTTTAGTAATAATTAAGATGTCACCTGTTTTTGGAAGCTGCTTAAATCCCTGAATATCTAATTCAGTAAGGTTATTACGCCACTTCGTATATTTGTCTGCTAAAGGTTTATATATCTTAAAATGATTGTATACCTTATAAGCATACATAGGATTATCTTCTTTATAAATACTTTTTACTATGCCATTACATAGGTAGTACTTTATACTACTTACTCCAAATTTTTTTAGAGTTTCTACCGTAATATTAAACTGCTTCCAGTAATTGATATCAGTTTCAGTAAATTCCTGACGTACAACACCAATTACTGTTTCAGTTGACGGTATATATTGCTTAGAGCTAACGAGTTGCGTATCATTAGTAATTTTAAGTCTTTCAACAATATCTTTAAGTATATCTGAATAATTAGTTATACCTGTATAAAGTTCTATAAACTTTATTACATTTCCACATTGACCTGTTCCATGATCTTTAAACAACAACTGTTTTGTTTTTCTACTATAAAAGCATCCAAACGAAGGAGTTTTGTCTTTTCTCAATGGAGAATTATAGATCATTCCTACTTTAAAATTACCTATATACGCTGCATATATATCATACTCACTTACTCTAGAAAGAATCCAATCTAGAGTGATATTAAATGTATCTTTTACTTTTGTTGTATCGTAAATCATATGATATATTTTTTATTGTCAAAGCAACGGGACTCGAACCACGTCATATAAGCAATTAACCTTATACGTAACCCAATTTGTTATACTTCGGTATAAAACGTAGGTTGTGTACTATTTCGTATTCACTTATTTTTCATAGTGCGGTACACTAACCTACGTATTCCTAGTTTATGCTCTAGGTAGCTACTATTTTTAAGTTATCTTAGAACGGCAGATCGTCTGCTGGAGAACTATTCATAGTAGATAGATCATCTACTTTAGTCTCTTTATCAGCAATGACAGGTTTTGTAAATCTGTCAATAGACAATTCTCTAATCAAACTCTTATTCTCTGGATTTGTTTCTTTGTCATAGAACCCTTCTGGTAATACCATAGGTTCAATTACTGCAAATTTAACATAAGTAGGCAAAGTAGTATAACCATTATCATTATAAACTACTTTAACCTTCAATAAGACATCTTTATTAGCTGCATTTAGCATTGTTACTACCCATTCAGTAAATTCTTTATAAGAACTACCATTAAAGTTTAGTACTCCTTTAGGATAGAAACAATTCATAATTCGCATTATACGAGTAACTACATTAGTTACTTTAGCTTGATTCTGTTCAGCAGAATCTCCTTCTCTTTCATTTGGTTCCCACTCTGTATGTAGTAACTCTTTTCCGTCTTTTTCGAAACGAAATTCCATGAAGTTTTTTCCAGTAGGAGAAGTTGCTGCTCTTACACCAGTAAACTTAACATTATCATGAATACCTGCTTCAAGATATTTACTGTCATTACTTGTTATTGCTACTTTGCTTGCTAATTCTGTACTATAAACCATAATTTCTTTGTTTTGTGTTATTATTCAGGTAAGAAAATTCTGTCCATGTGAAACGTAATTTCACCGTCTTCGTCGCTTTCTGCTACTACAATATTCTTACCTCGTAAATGTGGTGCTCTTGCCTCTCTTACTATATTACTTCCTCCTTCAAAGGAAATAATTGTTTCGTTTTTCTTTCGATAAACATAACCAATAGCATCAGCCTCACCACAGATAATATCTCCTAATCTACCAGTAAGATCTAGAGTCATTTCTGACATCTCTTGACCTTCAATATTTATCTGCTTATCACGAGTATGAGCAATCAATATAAGATGATCACTTAGATCTCTGAACAAGTCGATTACCTTTTTAACAGCCATTCTTAGCCACATATAACCACTTCCGTTTGGAAGAGTACGAATGTCTGTACCTTGATAATTTTTTCCTTGATTAGTGCCTTTATAGAGCTGTATGGCATAGCCCATGCATATTTCCTCAAGTCGAGTTGCATTATCTATAGTGATATACTTATACGGTCTTTTGCCTGTATTCTTAATTTCTTCTCTAATTGCAGCTACAATATCTCCAAAATCTTTTACAGATCTTGCTTGTACAACTAGTGCAGATAAAGCCTGATAACCATTCTCTAAATCTATAATTAGATTATTGTCTAGAGAAGCCATAAGACTGGATTTACCAGCCTTAGGTTTCCCATAAAACACAGAGAACTTTGGATTACATATCTTTACTTCTGTTTTTTCTTTTGGTAATACAATCATAAAGCTTGTTTATTTTTGTATTCCGTGTATTCTGATAAACTCTGACAATTTCTGATAAGTACGGAATTAATATCTTATTTAGAACCAACCATTATTTTTAATCTTAATTGTGATATCAATAATAGTCTTCTTTGTTTTCGGTTTTAGATGATTCAATGAGCCCGGCATAATAGGAATAATGTCGTAGCCAATCTGAACGAAATTATCGAAGATACGAATCGGAGTACCGAATTCATCTTCAAAGTCATAATCTTTTGCAAGAGAACTAAGTCCTGCAATAGCTTTGAAGAACTCGTCTTCCAAATTATACTTATTACTCAAGAAGTCATTTGCTGTATAACCTAGATTTGTCGGAATAGTATCTAGCAAATACAAATCAACAGTAGTCTTTTTCTCTTTCTTGCCACCTAACCAAGGATATGCATTCAAGAATTTTTCAGCTAGACTTTCTTTAAAGTTATTAGCACTAGTATTATTATTTTTCTTCGGTAATGTAAATGTATATGTTGTAATCATAATTTTTCAGCCTTTAATTGTTATTACTAAACGAAATCTTCTTCGTAGGTTCTTCTTCCCTTATAGTCTCAATTAAATTATTGTATTTTAGATCGTTATCAAACTCAAGTATAGCGCACTCTCCAGCATCCCTATTCTTTAGGATATGAAGATAGACTTTATTCTTAACTAGTAAACGATTCGGTCCATACTGTTGTATATTGAGTAGTTCCGGTCTATGAATACATATAACATAATCAGATGCATGGAATATAGTATCCGCAGAAGAAATGTCACTACGCATTGGGTAATGCATAGATGGATTGTTAATCCTATCAGGAGCTTCAATGTTTCGATTCATCTGTGATAACTGAATTATAGTAGTATTAGGGTACTTTTTAACCTTAATAAACAGTTTCTGTAAATCGGAAATCACTTTCAGTGCAGATTCTTGACCTTCTACAAGTAAAGTATGATCAAGGATAATAATAAATTTCTTACCCTTTGCATAGTTCTCGTAAAAATAATCAATAGTAGAAGCTATTTCTCCAACCGTCCCAGGTGTATCAACATAATATATCTGGTATGATTTTATTTGTTGAGATGCTGTCTCAACTTGCTCTAATGTATCATCATTCAATTCCTCATTAGCGCTATATAGCTGTGCAGTAGTTTGCCTTAACTTACTACTTAATTTTCTACCTACCTGCCTTGAACTTAACATCTCAAATGAGAAGTTAAGGATAACTACATCCTGTTCAGGATTTAGATCTATTAAATCATTTTCAAGTGTATTAACAAATGATGATTTACCACTACCAGATATACCTACTATAGTATATATCGTATTAGGTTCAATTCCACCCATACAGTGTTTATTGAACTTATTCCACCTTGTTCTTAAAGATTGAATCTCATGATTCTTTCTTTGTTTTATATATTCTACTGCTTCTTTAGCTGCAATAGATATATGGCGGAAGGTAAGCGTATTAGTAGAGTTCTGTTCCATAATCATTACTAATTATTGGTTCTTCTACTTTCATTTGTTCCTCGTATGTCTCCCACTCATGTTGAGTGAGCCATTTCCACATAGTTTTCATATAACCGATTTTACCAGTAATCATTTTATTATCTATCTCATATGATAAACATTTCATAATATGCTGGTGCATAGCTTTACTTTTGCCAATTATTCGATTATATTCTTTCCTACATTTGTTCACATTAGCCCTCAAAAAACCTTTAGTTCCATCAGGTCTTATAACATAAACTGGAAATAGGTCATAGAATTCATCAAACATAGATTTATCTTCTTTAAGAAGTTCTTCTAGTTTTTCTGTTTTCTTTATGACAGTGGTATTGTCTACAGTGCTGGTAGCAATTAAACCACGAGACTCTAACTCTTGTATTTCTTCTTCATTAACTAGGCTGAGAAGTTTCTGAATGTCTTGATTGATGTTTTTGATATCACTCAATACAAGTGTTAGGAATACTAATTGATTAATAGATAAGTTTTCAATCCGATCAAGGATTGAGGTGTCTATTTCTAAAATCATATTCTCATATATTATACGAGCATACGGTAATTGAAATATATCTGATAAGCCTCTGTTAATCCCATAGGCTCATTTGTAACGGTTTTAATTCACGGATTATCTTATAGGCTTCCATAATATAGTACCTATAATTAATCTTTCTCTCTTCAATTGGTTTATCATCTAAGTAATTTAATAAAGTAACACCTGATGCAGTAAGCATATTCTGATACTGTTTTTCTGTAGGACATGGAATACTTATATCAAAACGATTAGTATCTTTTTCCTTCCATTTCCATAGGTAAGCACCATTAGTACTTGCATAGAAACGATTAGTCCTCTGTTGTTCTTTATTATTATACTCAACATGCCATTGTTTACCAGTCTTTTCAGCCATTAGAAAATCTCTAATGTCTTGGCAACCTTTTATAGTTTCCTCTACTGGTACTCCGTTCTTAAAAAAGTTTATTACTGCTTTCGGTATGATCTTCGGAGTTAGACCTTTTCCTAATTTCACAGTAGTAATAAACATACCCTTTTCTTTTACCTTATCATCTTCAGTAATAGCAAAGTAGTCATTTATAGCATATTGATACATAGCCTTGAAACGTTCTTCTTCTAAAGTAAGTTTAGTAAGTTGTTCCCATTCTCTGCATACTTTGTTTAAATCATTATATACAGATTTTTTAAGTAATACAAATAATCCATCTGTATTAGCTTGGACGATTCGACATCCTAATTGGGTTAGTTTTTCAGCTAGCATTAGTAATAGTAACTGTCCATTTATACGTATTTGCATTACTGCAAATGGACTATAACAGAAATTATGTGGATTCTGTAAGTTACCTGATAATCCATTGAGAGCAAGCTTTAAGGTTTCGTTTTTAACCTTATTGCCATTGTGTTTAGCTTCGATACGCTCATCTTTAATTTGTCTATATACTTCTAGAAATTCAGGTCCTAAATGTTTAGGATAGAACCCATATTCTATTAGCATACTTGGATATAGTGATGCAACATCTATATCAATGAGCATTTCATCTTCTTTTGGTATAACTATTTCAGGATCATTCACTGAATGAATTCCTCCAACTCCTACAGAATATCTTAATCCTTCAAATATGAATTTATTTTCATATCCTTTTCTTCCTGGAGATACTATTTGACTTTTCATATCATCTAGTACTTTTTGAAGTATAGGACTATCATACTTAATAAATGGTAGTATTACCTTATTCAAGGGTATTACATCCATTGGAGATCTTAAATCTTTAATATCATACCAGGTTTGACCTGTTTTTTCAAGATATTTCTGAGTCAAAATCTTCATTCCAATGTTCACTCCGTCTTTACTAAGTACTCTTACTCCGTATTCATCTTCAATAGCTAACCTTAAATCTACATCTTTTTTACATCTATTGAGTAACTCTTCAGTAGAATTAACATCATTAATATTATACTCAATCATTGAATCTATTTGATTTTCAGGTAAATCTGCCTGCCAATCTGCAACAAATTCTTGTACATTTCTGTACTGCATTGTTACTTGAATTTCTTTCAAACCTACTCTTAACTTATTGCTATAAAGCATAGTAAGAATATCAAATGAATCAAAACAAATCATATACTTCCACTTACTCCAAGCTCTAATATCATCTTCACTTGAAGTAGTAATTACTTTACTTAAATTAAATATAGATCTACATATGTCTCTATATCCTTTGTATTTCATTACAACATAATAATCTATTATATAATTTATAATAGGATTATCATAATGAAGATTATTATAACCACAAAATAATTTATCAGTATTTAACTGAATTTTTGTAGTATATAAGTCTCCAAAAGTATAATCTGTATTAACTGTATGAAAGAAATTAACTAGTTCATCTAATTGATTTCTTCTGCAAGATATTTCAAATTTATGTAACTCACCTGTTTCTGTATTCTTTACAGTACAATGGAAAACATTGGGGAATACCTCAATATCATATACATAAACAATCTTATCTCGTATAATCATAATTAATAATGTTAGTTTGAGTCTGTGGAGGGAGTCGAACCCTCATTTGACAGTTTTACCATTTAAACTACACAGACAACCAGCATATTACTACAACTAAAATTTTTTAAGTTATGGATTGCTAGCGTATTTTAGGCGGCTAGCGTAGCCTTTGGATAATAGGTACTATTATTACTTATAGTATCTTCGATACGCATTCCTGTAAACTTTTCATTGTTTACATATTTTTTAGCGATATCTTTTACTTTAGTTAAAGCTTCTTCTTTTGTATTAGCTTCTATATAATCTGTCAAGAAATCAACATCTTTAGACGGATTATCCTCGCTCTGGTTTTGTACTATGTAACGGAACTTACGAGTGTTCTTTTTGTTATTTAGTACTTTTTTGTTTTGTTTTAAGAACTTTAGAACTGAAGCTTTTATCTCATTCGCATGAGGTCTACTAGCTAACAGTTCAGCTTTATGTTCTTTTTCACGTTGAAATCTAACTTTAATTTCTTCATCTGTTAGATTAACCGGTTTCGGTTGAACAAATAATAATTTTTTAATTGTTCGAGTAAATTTCTTCTTTTCTTTTCTAGTATAGTGAACTGTAGGCTCAAATCCCATACTAGTTAAAATCTGCTTGATACGTTCTTTTTTAGCTTGTCTAGCAGTTTTATTCTCCTGACGAGCATTTTTACCAATCTTTGTAGTATAGTCTTTTTGTTTTACCTTACCACTAATATTAGTTATTATTACTTTCCCATTCTCTCCTTTGGTAATAAAGGGTGACGGACCCGGACTACTAAGTATTATTTCAGTCTTTTTAGACTTACGTAACTTAGTACGGTTAGTTCTCGATAATTTCTTTCCTTTATGATTTTTATGTTTACCTGATAAATTCTTTTTCATAATCTTGATAATTTTAGAAGTTAATAACTAGTGAGCCCGAAGGCTCACATTAATTAAGCAGCTAGACAAATAGGAGCTGATTCAATATCAAGTTCAGCTTTATCATTAAAATCTTCTAGATCTTTATTCAACTTATTGATATCAAGCTGAAGTTTATTCTTCAAACTAGTTATATAAGCTGATGTAAGTTCTTCTGTAATCTTCAATGCTTTTTTGCCTTTAGCTCGCTTTATTTTTGGGTCGATTGTCTTTATCTTCCCAAGATGAAACAGTTGCTCCTGCTTCTCGGATAGTGAAAATATTGTATAATAATTATTTTCTGCTGGTAAATCAGAGAACTTTTTATATCCCATATTAATACACTGTAAATACAGTTTCATAAGGATTCGTTCTTCTGCCATTTCTTGAATCTTCGTTAATAATACCTTAAGGTCATAGTTACGAATAGTTTCTTTAGAAATGATATTTTCGTTTTTAATAATCGTCCAATATTTAGTAATATCTTTACTAAGTTCATCACGACGGGTTTTTGCATATTTAGATGTAACTGATTTCATATTCAAGTGATTTGTTTTAAGTTAATACTTGACCGAAATCGTTTACTAGTTAGTCATGCATGAAGGGGTCAAACCTCCGTCTCTTTGAAAAGCGCTCTAATCAACTAAGCTAATGCATGGTGTATAATAGAGAACTGCCCAATTCAGCAGTCTCTATTAAAGTAGTACCCCGTTCAGTACTATTAATAGAAATTATTTCTTAGACGAACGTCCAGTTCAACGTTTATTCGTCATGATATTCGACTCGGCCGACTACACATGGTAAAATTCGCCCTTGTTCTGTTCTAATACCAACATAGCCATTAAGACCTAAATCTACAACGCCCATTTTTTTTCTGGTTTGTTCCTTTTCTTTAACGTATTTTTGTAAATACTTTTCATTAATATACTTAGAATGTAGCTCTCCGTTCGAACTATTCCGTATATTATCAAATAAAATATCTACAATAGCGTCAAGATCATTATTATCAGTAGCTTCTTTCAATACAGCATTCATAATGCCATAAAAAGCTTCTTCGTTTCTTGCTTCTCCAGTCCCAGACATTGTGTCTGCTAATTTGATTGCAATATCTGTAATGCTTACCAGTCCATAAGCATTGAAGAACCTTTGCCACCATTTTGGCCCATTGCCGTAGTATAAAATAACCTGACCATTATCTTGTACTTCAACTTTTTTGGGTCTTTCGTTAACTCTCCCATTCAAGATTTTAACTTTTGCTAAGACAGCTGGTTCATAAATAATTAGCATACGCAAGATATCGACCCGAGAAGGCGATAATCTTCCGTCCATATCTGTTACTCTGCTGAAGTTGTTTCAATATGAACGTTTACTTCAACATCATTGTTAATTCCGCACTGCCGCATATAGTCAGTGTAAATACGCTTGTTAGCGTCAGAATAGCCCCGTACTGTCTTAGACAGATTCAGGCAATGACGAGCAAAGTTCTCATAATGAGTGATAGCACCCATGTTTGCTTCCTCAACTAATTTGTCGAGATTCGGCAAATCTTCAGCAGAGAAGAACATTGGACTAGCTCCAGTTTTGCCGAGCCGGTCAATTGCCTCTGTGACATTTGCTCGAGTAGCTTTACTGAAATCAGGTTCTGCTATTTCGAACATAAGTGGCTCAACACCGGGAATATCTTTGTTGATTGCGATCTTAGGCCGTTGGTCAAGATCCTTTGCAACGATGCTTACGCTCATAATATCAATTGCTTTGATAATATAAGCCTTAATTTCAGAACGGAAAGTATTGATGCCATTCATAACATCTTCCTTATACTTCGGATCTGGATTTACAGCTACAATTGTAAACAACTGCTTACCAAAGTAAGGACCATACTTCTGTGCAACCTGCCGGTTACGAGCCAAGATCTGTGCGGCAGCATTAGGAATCTGCGGTGCACTGTTATTGTTAATATTTTCCATAAAAATATCTCCTTTTTGAGTCTGTATTTGAAATACTAATACGAGACTATTTTTCTGTTTTTAGTTAATAATAAGTTAATGCTCTCCACTGTTCGGTTATTTATAGTATTACAATATGGTAATAGTGAATTCAATCACATAACCTACTAGGTATATCTGATAATAAATGTTAATTTACTTGAAAATATCTTCTGATAAATTCTCTGTTAAATTCTGATAATTATAATAGTTTTAGCGTCCCGTTTCGACGGTTAAGATTCAACTCTTTCGATGCTTAACGCACCTCTCACCGTTATCTTATATCGCGATTAGATGCAATATAAGAAACACAGATCATCGACTCACACGGTAGTCTACCTGGTATTTCCGGATTATCGAAATTCATAGAATTACGGTCGTTTATCTAACGTTACCAACTCACAAGCTCATTGACTATATCATCCGTGTTAAAAACGTTCACTGTTACAGCGCTCCACCGGATTAATAGCATGACCCACTTGTACCATGCATAGGATTTGTTGTTTATTACTGCTCGAACACGAGGATTTCCACCTCTCATCGTTTCCTTGCTGCTCAATTGTTATTACTATTGAGTCAAAATATACTACTCCCTTTAATCTACCGAGACAGGGTGATAGGAGGCAGGTTATTAACGAATCAGCGTTCTCTTTACATATATACTTGCAATATATACTTTAGGAGTTTCTAATGTCAGCGATGACGGTTGGCAGTCTGGGGGTGACTTATACTCCATACGGTTTGTCTTACAAATGACAATTTGCTACTTCTGTACTATCATTGGACTTCCCCAACTTCTATGTGACTCATAGCCTTCCTACACTATGCAGTCTGATTAATAATATTAATTTATTCTCTTAGAACAGATTTAACTAGGCCGGTTCTATTCGGCATTAACTTTCAGATGCAGTAAAGTAACATCATCTGTTACAGTCCTACCTCTCTGGTTCCAGGGTTCTAAGCTGGAGCAGCTTGGCTCTTACTTATTAATTTATTATTTTAACCACTACTAATATCTCCTACTCTGGAATGAGTGTGATAATCTAGTAAATGCACCTTTTACATATCTTGAAAGGTATAAGCTCTGCTGTTTTTTAGAAGGAGTTCCAAAGCTTCTCCTTAGTATTATTTTATGTCATAATCGTACTTGCTAAAGGTACGTGACAACTAGAATCAGGGTTATTGCGCCCTCAAACCGCTTAGACACTCTTGGTCTATTCATTCCTCATTCAATTATACTCACACGAACGAATAAGCACGTGAGTCACCTTAGACTTGAAAGACGGTATCAATCTCATATACCTCATCCCTTATACGTAAATTCTTTTGCGGCACGCTAGTTACGGTAGCGCACAGGATTGGCTCCTGCTCCCTGGTAATCAGTCTATTTTCACTATAATTTAACATAGCTACTTAGGATCATTGCATGTCCAGCCTTCATATCTTTACTTTGTATAAGTATGTACCATAACACGGTTATCCTTACATTAGTATCAGTAATTACTCCCTTTATATTATGAACCAATTATCATAAAAACACTAGAGTTAGCCTATTTTTCCAGTCAGGACGCATAGTTGCGCTTTTGTATAAAGCGAGGTTGGAGCCCGCTTGTTGCGTTAGTCAGCCATAATATTATTCGATAATCCTTTTCCAAGGGATTATCCAAGAGCCCTTTGCTCTTGTTTCAGCATCGTGTTTATATTCCTTTTTGAATCACATTTTGATTAATGCATACGAATATATGGATTTCGTTCCATTTGAATTACTTTGTAACTAGGGTATCTTCTTGTAGCTCCTATATTACGGGTTCTTCACTTTTAACATCACCAAACGGTTCTCATGCTAATTGCGCAGGTTATTCACCCTCTCCTGCTTTCTTATACCTTTTTCACCAGTATAAGTTATTATCCTACCTTTTGTGTATCTCACTGTGATTGCAGCTTACATATTCTCGGATTCTGTCTTTTTCGGGCTATGTGTAAATGGACACAAACTCCCTGACGTAGCGCGTGTTATTTTATTTTAAATACCGCAATGCCTTCTACCGGAGTGATTTACGCTATAGTTTTACTCCTCTCGAACTATGATATAATTATAGTATTTATATAGCGGCTATTATCATTAACTTTTTTCCGCTGAGGATTTATCTTCTCCTACAATTTCTGACTCTGGTTTTACAAGAAATATGTCTCCAGAAGATAAGTTGATGTTTGCAACCACCTTCTTACCCCTGCATAGATCAACTATGCCATTTTTTATATCACTACTACTGATATAATCAATTGGATCCATACATCCTGGATCAAAACCATCCAAGTGCACACATATACTACTTACAGACGAGCGTAAGTACTGTTCTACGAATAAGATGTTACTTATACTAGCTTTTGCTTGTACTTGTATCATATTAGAACTCTCTCCAGCTACTATAAAGTAACCAGTTTGGTCTACTATCAAATCTAAATTACGCCTAGCATCTTTGCTATTTCGTATGATACGTGATAGTCGTATCATACTATTAAGCATAATAAGATTCTTCTTACTCATTTTGAGATTCTTTAGTAAAAGGAGAAAGTGGTTTTACATCCTCTGGTAGGTTAGCTATACTACGTACCTTTGGAAATCCTGTATTTACTTCTTTTACTTTAGTTCTCCACTTAACTACTGGTTTTAATTCACCAGTGGTTGTTACATTCACAATGGCGTCTGCTGTTCCTTTTACGGATACTTCCTGAGTATTAACATCATAAGATACTTCTATAGTATCTACCTTACTCACAGACTTTGCTTCCTTATTAGAGTGCATCATAGACATCAACTCTAAATATGAAGGTACTACAGGCGGTTGTGCCTGCACGGGTTCAACTGTACTGATTAAGTTCCAGCCAACAAATACGCTAGCCGTAAACAAAACTACAGCTGATAAGATTCTACTATTCATATTGATTACGAATTAGTGAACAGTCTCTTAAACTTATATACAATACTCCACCAATTATGGAACCGGCTTAGCTTTTTTTTTCTTCAGCTGTAGCCTCTTCTTTCTTGGTTTCTGGATATTCACCTACAAGTACAGGAAGTGGGCCTTCAAATTCGGCAATTCGATCCATTGGCGAACGATAAGCGTTGATAATTTTACCAATTGCAAATCGAAGCTGTTCGTTTGTAGGAGGAATCTTTCCGGGATAGTAATTTGCACGAATTAGAGAAATAATCTTTCTAGCTCCGTCTCGAGCCATTTTGATTTCTACTAACTGTTCGTCTGTTGCATTTTCAGGAACAGAACAAGTATAGTCATGCATCAATTTATCAACATAATCTACACCAATTACTCCCATTGTTGCTTGAATGGCTTTGTCATCTACCGGATTTTCAATCTTTTCGGTTTTGATAACATTACCATTAACATCAATCTTGTCTTCAAGATTGTATCGGAAATTTTCCTGAATGAATGTACGAACAATACGTACTATTTCATCCTCTGTAACTGAAGGCACAGCACCGTGAACTATGCAATGAGCACTTACCGGCGAACCCTCCTTCTTAGTATACAGATATACTGCACGTCCAATTCCTTTCATTAGACCTGCTACAGGTACAAGATGGAAAATCTCATTGATCCATTCGTCAATTTGACGATTGTCAAGCTTCAACTTTTCATCAGTAGAAGTAGCGTTATTGATACAAAGTTTACGATACCATTCTATGGTGTCAATTAAACTAATTACAATGTTACGATCCTTACGTAACAGATATTCCAAAGCATTGCAGATCTTTTCATGATCTGACCCTACTTTTTCAATATCAGTTTCCGGGACTTCAAGTTTTGTCAACTTTGAATCCTTTAGTTCTTCAGGAACTATTGTTTCTTGAGCACTGAACGGAATTGCTAATTGTCCGTCAGTTGCTCCAGGAAGAGCTTTTGGAGATGCTAATTTAACACCAAACATTTCTGCCATTTCTTGTAACGGCATAACTTGCTCTGGTGCTACAATTAACTGAAGCTTACCATCAGCTTGCATTCCAGCCAATTCCTGTTGTACTCCAAGCATTCCAAGGAACCATACTGCATTAATCGCTTGATTAATAGCGTTGTATTGTTCCGGGAAGTTCTTCTTCAACTCTTCATTATTAGTGAAACGTTGATGACCAACAAATGAAAGCATAGCTTTAGCATCTGTGGAACTTACATAGGAACCGGAAGGAGCGCCGATAGATTTAGCAAGTGTTTTTACTGCTTCCTCTGGAGATACTTCTTCAGCAATAACTGTAGGAGTCTTATCTTTCTTAGGCTTAGCAGTCTCTTTTTGGGTGGACTGTTTCTCTGTTTTAGCCTGAGTTTGTACTTTCTCCTCTTTTACTTGCTGAGCATTAGCATTCTCCTTCTCTGTTTTAGTTACTTTAGCAGTGTTTTCTGCTTTAGCTGTTTCTGCAGGTTTTGCTGCAGTACTTGCAGCTCCTTTAGCTGCTTTATTTTTATTTCCCATTTTGATAATGTTTTTAAATTGTTAATAAATAAATGAATTCTGATAGATTGTTTATTGAGGTTCAACTATCATCCTCATAAGCTGGTGAATCTCTGCCCTTAGTAGTATGATTACTAACTAATGCGTCTGACAATACTACTGAAGGACTTGAAATGTAACTCACTACTCCAGACTGGCTAGTAGTCTCTGTCACTAAAACTACTGGTAGTGTGCAATTCAAATCCGTATTGTCTACGGTATTAATTAGCTGAGTAATAGAAGCTGTAGTTTCATTCTTTACGAGATGTTTTACAGCCTCTTTACTCAACATACCTACTAATAAACCAGCCATGATAGTGAATAAAAATATCCACCACATCTTAGTGGAACGCATTGCACGCGCAAATATTACTCCTGCTAGAAGTAATAAAGTAATCCATGTTGCTGACATAATTAGTAAATTAATCTGTTAATAATTCTTTTAATTTTTCTCTTGCCTTGTTAAGGCGTGATTTTACTTGAGACTCTGTGAGTCCAAGTTGCTCTGATATCTGTTTGTAAGACAGATTTTGTATAGAGCGTAGTTCAATTATATTCTTATACTTCCAACGAAGCCGCGACAAGGCATTATCTAGAGCATCACTTTTCTCTGCGAAGATAAAATCTTCTTCAGGTGAGTAACTGGCCTGGTTACTCAACTGTAGAGAGTTGGCATCGTCGTCAATCCAATAGTTCGCTTTTTCCTTTTTAGTATGTCGAATATAATCAATACTAGTATTTATTGCAATAGTTTTCAACCACATCTCAAATGAGATATTGTTTACATAGCTATCTAGCTTACTAAAAGCTTTAGTAAAAGTAACAGATAATAAATCATCTGCTACATCTTTATTATTTACAATATAATAAATTGTATTATAAATAATCTTACTAAAACGATTATAAAGCTTTGTGAAGGCAGATTGTTTGCCTTCTTTTGCCTGTTTGATCAGTTCGAAAATCTGTTGCTTTTCTAAATCTGTCATAATTACGGGCATTTTGTGAGAGGTAATCGCTAGAGTATGTGCATATATATTACTGTTTTATTGAAGTAACTCTAAAGTTAATCTGGCACGTGGACTACTGTTATTCATCCTTTTTTGCTTGACCTCTCTCGTTAGTAGTTATAGGGCCGATCAAAGCCCTATAACCTTAAAATGGTAATCCTAGTTCATATCTACAGTGATACTCCATATAATCTTTTGAGAACTTTTGATAAGCATCCCAAATACATTCCATAAATTCTCTTTTCATAGCTATAGATATTCTATTTGAAGAGAGTTTATTAACCATTCCGCATACTATTCTAATACGGACATCCAGAGTAAACTTAGTATCTTTACCAATTCTTTGAAGTATATTAGTATCAAACCAATATATTATGTGTCTAACAGATTCATGAGTTTTCTCTAAATTTGTATAGACCCACCATGATGCTCTCCAATGAAATGATTGATATTGTTTACCCCACGGAGTATATACTCTGTTAGTAAGACTGTATAATACCATTTTCCTTTTTGATTTCTCTAGCTATCTTGCATATTACAAGTTGTGCTTGTGCAGCTGACCAACCTGTCATACTCATGATATATACTTTAGTACTCATAGCACCTCTACCTGGAATAGAAGTATCTACTTTATACCTTTCTTTAAAGGTGTGATACATAGCATCATCAATGCTTGGCATCTTCGCACCACGCATAGAACGTAGTTCTATAGGTAGTTGACATACATCTGAGGATTCATAAGGATAAAACACATACATCTCTGGATGTGCATATATACTTTGAATCTCAAGAGATTCTTCCTTTACTTCTCTGAATTTTGCTTTTTGAAAAGCATCATTCATAATAATCGCAGAAACTATCCTCAAATGAGGAGTTTCACCAACAACAATTGCTAGAAGTTCGATATCACTTCCAACCACTTGATATACGCCTGGTTCATTTAGTCTCATGGTTTATTGATTTCTTTTTTAAAGTTATCTACTATACCAGATACTTGATCCATGGTTAGTTGTGGATATTTATCCATTACTTTACCTATTGCTTCAATATCTGATTTGCTTTCGTTCAACATTTTCTTGAACTCTCTTTCTTCTTGTCTGGAGTCAAACCAAACCCACCAAGGTACTACGCGCATTGATATTCGTATTCTTTAATTTTGTTATTCAATAACTCCCATTTTTCCTTGTCGATATCAGTTGCTTCTACTAAGTAGATGATATCACAAGATGCTCTAAATACACCACGAATGTAGTTCATTCCCTCTTTATAATGATATTTATTCTTATAAATTCTGGGAACATTTGCATGTAGACGAGTTATTAACTCTGTCTTCATTTTCAGTTCTGTTGCAGCTTTCTCCCATGATTCTGGTAAGTTCTGCCTAATGAAGTTCATTAATCCCATTTCAAATTAATTTATTGATTAAACTTAATTTAATTGTGGTATTAGAGGGAATCGAACCCTCCAACAGCCCTTACGTCTGATCTAGCCTGATATACCTCCAGCTTTCTACGACATTAGCTTAGCCGTTAGACTATCTTACGCTACTAAACGTGTATAGTCTGTTACATAACTTGTATTGCCAGTTATCTGCTTATTGACCTATTCTACTTAGTTTCCGCCAATCAATACATATACACCCCCTTTTTAATATTTCTTTATTAGTGGAGGTGGAGCCTGCGAAAGCTCGTCTTGCTCGGGCTTAAATAGACCTAACAGTCAATTGTGACTATGTAGGCGACCAAACCTACATAGTCTTTGGTCTTTTTTAAATTATTTTCTAATGCCTTGATAACTTGTCTTGGAAGTATAGAATACCTTTCAGCCTCTATACGGCATGATGTCTAGCATCGCACTATTCCAATATGCCGATTTGATATCATAAGAATGCTATTGCATAATATACTCATTGAGTATAGAATCTGTATTTATATATTGCGCAATTTATTAATACATCCTCACGATCTTAGGCACATGATCAGTGGCACGTTGTCATATTGTCCTACTCTGGCATCGGTCGTATTTCTACGCCTTACACTTGTTGTATGCGTGTTAATTCACGCATGAGCTGCATCTTCTGGTACTTAGCACATAAAATGTCATCACCACCTATTAGCTACTTTCTCTAGTTAGGTTATATAGTCAGTATTTTCTACTGCTAAAACACTATACCTGGACTATGCGCGGAGAATTAAAGGGACAACAATTGTCCATCCCATCTCCAATCATAACGGGCTTTCGGGTACTGGTTAAGCAATTTGTTTTGCTGTTCCTGATACCATTTGTCAACTTCACGAAGAAGATTGTTAGCCTCTTTGTAGAGCTCTTTACAATCCTTCAGGTAGTCTTCAATAGTGATGCCGCCGTTACGCAGTTTGTCATCTTTTTCAGAGAACTTCTTCAAGTAATTGAGTTTGACCTCTTTTTCCTTGTCGGTCTTTTTCATACTCAAATAAGTTGCAAGACGAGTATACTCACTCTTCAAAGTTACGTCAATATGACGTTCCGTGAGCTCCTCTTTACGCTGTTTTGCAATCTTTTCAGCAGCAGCTTTTGCAACATCTTCTGTTACAGTTGAGCCATTGTTGATTACTTCTTCAATGTTCTCTGCTGATACTTTTGTAATATCAGCTACTTTTACTTCTTCTTTTGCCATTTTTTTGATAATGTTTAAAGATTGATACTATTATTAATTAACTCTAAGTGTCTCACTTTTTTTCGCAAGATATTCTTTACGAAGACGTCTCTTGCGTTGTTTACATGATTCACGTTCTCCTGCCTTAACAAGCTTACGATTGTCATAAGCAGTTTGGTTTTTTGTTTTATTTTCAGCGATAATCTGAAGATAAAGAATTTCTTTAGCAAAATTCTTTACTGCTTTTTTTCGATGAGCAATAATTCTTTTTTCTGCTTCTTCTTTTCCATATCTTTTGTAAAGATTAGCTTGAATTCTTTTTTTGTCCCATATTTTTGATAATTTGGTTTTAGAATTAAAAAAAGAACTGTTCTGTATATTCCTATCTCTTATTCTACAGATAACCCCTATCCTTCTCTCCCTTTATCTGTAGATTTACAGATTGCCGTTGAATAGCCATTACATAATAATATGTATTAGGGTTTTGGTATATTTACAGTTCTTTCGGGTTGATTGGAATCCACCATACTAACAATTTAATTAGTAATATATAACAGCGGGCAGAGGCTCTGGCGGAACCTCTTGCTTGTTATTCGTTGCCATTCTGAGTTTACACTCAAGATCACATTCACTACAGTTGATAATATTATCTCGTGTAGGGCATTCGTTAGAAATTGAATTTGAAGTTTTCATGATCATCTCGACCAAATAAATGTTTGACAATCATGGGTTTACATATTCTTGCAAATTCTTTTGCTGTATCTCTGTCTTTGAATTCCAAGGAAGTACCGACATCAGCATCAGCAAGGCCGAGCCCATCGCCAGAACCAACAAAGAGCAAGCCCGAAGGTTTTTGGTTATCTGTATAGTTCCAGCCCCATATGTAATATCTTACTTCTTTTGGATCTGTTACTTTAGGTTTCCAGCCTTCATTCAAAGCTTTTGCAATAGTTTCTAACTTGATGAAGTTCCTAGTTTCATCTGTTAATTTGTAGCTTTTATAATTAGCTACAGGACGAAGACCTAGCAATTTGCATGCATCTTCATACGGTTTTTCTTTACTTAATTCAATCATGCCTTTTTACGATTATAAGGTTCCATTTTCTTATGCTTAGGACGTTTTTTATATTCCGTCTTAGTTTTTACTTCTTTCTCCTTATTCTTTCCCATAATTAAAAGAGTTTTAACATACCGTTGATTTCTTTCAAATAATATGGAATATTTGAAAGATGTTTAGCCTCAAGAACTTTTTTGCAACTAGGCTGTAGTCTTCCAGCAGATATTAGATATTTAATCATATCTGTATTTTGTTTGCGGATATCCTCATCATTAAGGAATCTTTTTACAAACTCTACCTTGAATAAACTTTCATTGCTAAAGTTTACCGGATTACCTACTTTTGTGATAATATTATCACAGAATATTGTTGTAAGTTCTTCAAGATTTGGCTCCTTAGATGTTATTGTTTCTGCTTTTGATACTAATATCTTAGCTACATCAACATCTTCGAAATCAACAATTTTTAAACTGTCTGACTCTATTTTTATGTGTTGAGTTACAGCATTAGCAATGTCACGGATAGTTACATCTTTACGAGCATTACTTACATAATCGCCTTCAAATAAAATTACAATTGCTTTCATAATTATTGATTAATTATTTTTATTTCTATTTCATACTCATCTAATTCATTCTTAATATCATCAGTAGACATATTTGAATTAAGATCTAAGTATGGACATAGATGAATTTCTTCACTTGGTTTACTTCTAGCTAATCTTCTAGCTTCACTAAAAGGTATACCTAGTATTTTATTTAATGCTAAAATGTTAGCATACAAATGTCCAGTATGCAATATTATACTGGTAATTTGCCTTTTGGATTCCGATTTTTTTGTTTTCATTACATAAGCTTAAGTTTTAATTGTTAGTAAAATTGATGACGTCTGTATACAGCACTATATACAGAATAATTTACCGCAGTGCTACGGGTTCGCGACTAATACTATAAAACAATAGCGCTCTATTGTACATCTGTTATTAAAGAAATCACCTTCACACATATTACTATGTTAATTTAAACCCTCATATGTTTTAGGATTACTCCAGAGTACATACAGAAATAGCTGTCAAACTAAATCTTAGAACTCACCTGATTTTAACGTCCGCACGATCATAGATATGTTCCTACACCTTGGGCTCAATTGAATTATGTAGGCCTAATTCTTTTGACAAGACATATCTATTTACGCCCCACAGGCTTGTCATCTTCTGAAGACTAGTCTATTCTCACGAACTGACTAGTTATTAAGTCGAAATTTTTAAACCATTTCTATTATGCAAAATGCTTCAAAAAACTGTAATAAATTGTTGTTAATTATTACTCTCTAACGCCTTAGAGAATCACGAGGATTCTTCACAGAATCCATTGGGGTAATTATATCGCGTTGAATAACTGCGCCTTTTAATACATCTTTAAAATGCTCTTTGTTTGATTCATATATATAAACAATGTCGCTGTTCGACAATGATGTACCATGAGTCATAAGTATATCAATCAAAACAGCTTCAGGCATTGCTAAAAATATACTATCAATGCGCATTCCCTCTTTTACGTCTTCTCTAAATTTGAGAATTTCTTGTACCGTTGGTACATGTTCAACTGCTTTTGCAGTATCAATGCAAACTGATTCGTCTTCCGACGTAACAATCTTAGCAATAGGCTCATGACACAGAAACACTATTACTCCAGTAGCGATTGCTAATGCAATGACTACTAATATCGTCCAAAAGCATCCATTAGACGATTTTTTTACTACAGGATATTGATTATCTTCCATACTCAATCCTCCAGTTCATCTAGTAGTTCAGATACTACGGACGGAGTCTCGATGATATCGAACTTCTCACCGCATATTGATACTAAACTTCCGTTACTATTTCCACAGCAGTAATCTAATGATACCGATGTGAATGTTAACTCTTCTCCGTCCACTGTATGGACTGTAGCAGATCTTTTTTTTCCCATTTTGATAATGTTTTTAAAATTAATAATTATTTAATAGTATCACCTACAAAGTATACATTCATATATAAATAATCTGCAATATATGCTTTGTATTCATTTCCAGTAACAGGATTTACTAAACGTATTACATATGTATCTTCATCTTCTTGATATTTATCAGATACTACATAATGTTTAAACCTCATTTGCAAATCCACAAAACCATATGGATCTTTAGGCTCCCAGTTCTTTAGTATATAAATAATAACTACTATAGTTACCATTACTACTAATAACTTGCTTGTTGAATTAAGAATATTACTACTCCTTCTTATCATACTATTTGTTGATTTCCTTCCATAATTCAATTCCTTCATGTATTACTAGGAAAACAACAGCAATTGCTCCTATAAATAGAAGTAAATTGAAAAATGTTGTCATTAATATTTAATTTGTTAATACTGTTAAATAATTTAAATACATTAGCTTCACATGCAAACTAGGAAGGTTTTGTTTTTAACATGTTACTAGACTCTATCACCACGATGAGGTTGTATTTATTGATAGAGAAGACTACTACAATACCTTATTAGCACGGATTTTACATGTAGTAGTCGGAGGTTACGTGAGAGGTATTATATTATTATAATTTAATCAAGAATAAAGTAAGCGCATTATATTCGCTCTCATAATTTGCAGTTATGCGCAGCAATAACTATGCTATTCTCTTACTTTAAATGATACTTATTGTTCAGTTAGTATCAGACTGTCAAGCACCATTTCACACTTTCTCTTGGTTGAGGTTATTCTCCTTACTTGCTTGGATTAGTTACTACTAAGAGTTGCACACATAGCGAACCTAACTATGTCTCTACCACGTGGATTATTTAACTATTAAATATCAATAATTTATTGTGCATATAAATTAAGGATAAATAATAATTAATTACTTTGACTCTGCATTGTCCACCGACTTGTCACGGCCCTCATTGGTTGCATTAAAGTAATAATACATGTGAAATTACACTATCTTCACAGACCGTGTAATTGTTAGTTTAATTTTTCAGAAAATCTCTTGCATTTTACACCTAAAACTTATTATCAAATTATATTAGTTGTTATTCCTTTTCTTTTAAATAATAGTATATAATTATACATATTATGATTATTCCTCCTGCAAATTGTATCTGTGACCATTCCATATTAATGAAAGTTTCTATTTTAATTATGTGTTGTTATTGACAATAAAAAAGAAAGTCACTCCGAAGAGTGACAATCTTTTATTAAACCATAGCTCCTTGTGGTTGCTGAGGTTGTTGTACGAATGCTGGTTGCTGCTGAGCTACAGTTTGTGGTTGTACAGTAGCTTGTGCTGGTTGCTGAACTGTTGCGTCTCCCATTACATCATCCTGTGGTGCAATTACTGGCGCAGTTTGTGGTTGTACATACTCACAGTAATTACTGAACTGAGCTACACCTAATTCATTTACACTAAAACCTGGACGGTAAACTATTTCATTACCTAAGTCTTCGTCTCTACCAAATATGGTAAATACACGAATAGATGTGTAAATAACTGGTGCAGAACCGTCTGCATTCATAACTCTGTGACCTGCTGGATAAGCTGGTCTACCTTGTGGTGCTAATGCTGTTGGTTTACGTGCTGCAACTCCTACAAGATATTTCTTGTAAAAAGGTGCAGGTGCAATCCATTCAGCCCATGCTCCATTGAGATATGCTAACTCATCAGGTAATGGTTGGTCTGCTTGTGCAGTTCCTCCGTTCTGTTGAGATAACAATGGTTCATACATTCTGATGATTGCTTCATCAAACACTGGTGGTAATGAGCCAGCTGCTGCTGCCCATACACCTGCTGTTGGTATTAATGATGCAGTCATAAAACGACGTTTTCCGTCTGGATTAATAGTTGCGTCAATTGTACCGTCAGGTTTTTGTCCAACTTTCTTAATTTGAACATTCATTAATTTGTAACGTGCCATAATACATGTATTTTTAATTGGTGAATAATCGAAAAGCTATATATTGGTCTGAATGACTAAATAAAGGGCGAAGAAAAGGAAGGAAAAGAGTGATGATATGTATAGTACACCGCTAGGAACATGACCGAACCCCAATAACTACGCTCTCAATTCTCCATTATTCCTTCCTCTTCATGCGTCCCCAATTCTTGGTAGGTGTGCTTGACTTGCCCCTGTGCGCAGCTTTAAGCTAGCTTATACAAACTACACTATATATTCTATCTCAAGCTATAAAATACAATAAAAAGGGCAGCCGCTAAGGACTGCCCAAGACTAATTTACCACAAATACAAGAATCTTGCTATGCGGATGACTAGCCCACTGAAAGCTATACCTACTCCCCACCTCCATACTGTCAACCAAGCATGAAAGTCATATACTTCTCTTGCTACCATAATAACAGGAGTAATGCACATTACAAGAATGCCTAGGTTAATCAGTATAGTACCAGCATCTTTCAACTTCAACAGTTTTTCACTCTGTTTCATAGTTAATTGAATTAAATGTTAATAAATGTAAGAGTACGCAACAGCTTTTTACCGTTCAATCTAATCAAATGAGGATAGATAAGGGTAATAGGACTCGATGTTAATCTATCCTAAAACTTCATTTATTACCTACTAACATAAGTAGAACTTACCTATCCCCAATAGATGCTAACAGAGGCTGAAATGCCCCTGTTAGATAGATGGTGAGGATAAGTCCTCACCACAGATAGCATCAATTAATGCGTCTGTGAATTCGTCTTCAACATACTCCATAAGTAGCAAATTAAGAATACAAAATAAGCTCCAAAGAAAGCATATGCTAACCAAGGATACATACATAGTAATGCCATAATCGTAATTTTGATTTGATAAAACAATACGGGGACTTCCCCCAGTTTTTGGTAGGAGGGGATGACTTGGTGTACTACTCCTCACACGCACAACCCCTCCCTAAATTTTTATCCCCCAAAATTTTTTATAATATTTTTTGTTAAATAATGTTAAATTTCTGTAGTTAAATAGCTTTAAACATTGTTAATAAATGTTAAAGGAATGGGAACCAAACACATATAAGAGACGTTATAAGGGGAGTAAGAGGGGATAGTAGTACTTACTAGTTATTGTAATCTAAAGTAAGAGTATTAGTTTTAACTACTATTGTACCTTTACTTTAATAAACACATATGAATACAAAAGTAACTAGAAAACAAGTAGAAGAAGCTAGAAATTACTTATATAACATTAATACACAATTAGGTATGACACTATACGATCCAGAATTAGCAGAGATAATCAAGAATAGAGAAGTAGTAGAAATTCAAGGTAACAGATACCATATAGAGAGTTCTCCTCTAGGTACTTGTGATGGTTGTTGCTTTATGGGTAAACAATGCCCACAGAGAGCTGTAACATATTGTACTTCAAATGGAGGAAATATCATAGTAGAAGCAGAACCAAATAAGAAATAATACGTTATAGTTAGAAACTAAGTAAAAAGAATATGGAAGATAAAGTACTAGAAACAGTAGTTAATGGCATTAAGTGGGAAGTATTGAAGGATGTGTTGGTTAAACCACTGCCTGCAATTATGGTTACTAAGGAGTTTACAGAACAAGTACCTAATGGTAAAGTAGATGAAGATGGTTTCAATGAGTATGATACTAAGACTGAAACCAAGGAAGTAGAATCTGATTGGGCTACAGGTATTGTGTTACAGATTCCTTCACACTTAACAGATGTCAAATTTAAGGTTGGTGATACAGTTGCTTATAATAAGAAGTTTGCAATGTATTTTGATCTACTAAAAGATACACAATTAGTGAAACCTTACGACATTGTTGCCGTTAAGTAATATATCTAATTAAATTTTTCATAATCAAAAAGGTTCAACATAAATTTTAACCCGCTGAAAGGCACTGAGAGCTCGACTTAGGTCGGGCTTTCTTTTTATATATTAATTAATTGTTAACAAATGTTAAAAGCTATTAACAATTATTCACAACTAACGTTTTATAGGCATATGGAAAAATTAATAGTAATAGGTCTCTGCTTTTCCATAATATGGTTAGCCATATGGGGACTTAATGATAAAAATAGGAAATAATTATGAAATACACATTTAGAAAAGATTTCGGCTTTTTCAAAGCAAATGATACACTCACTTGGGATGGTGAGCTTAAAGCTTTTACTATGGATGTAAAAGAAGGTGATAGTTTCAGATCTGCAATGATTGACGGTAATACTGTTAAAGACATGTGTAACGAAGGTTTGCTGAAAGAGGATTCTGATCAGAAAGAAGATAAGATCAACAGCACCGTTGAGTTTATTGACAACTTACTTGACCAGTATGAGAAAGACTACAAAGAAGTAATGGACAAGTATAACGAAGGTAATATACAACCTTGTGTTAAAGTAGAAGCTGAAACAGTATACTATAATCTTACTAAAGTATTAAATAAAGTTAGAGAAGAATTGACAAATGAATAAATTGGTTAAGGCTGTACCTAAGACCGATTTATTAAAGGAATTTCTGAAAAGCCTGAATGGCATACTTAATCTAACAGACAGAGAATTGGAGTTGTTAACAACTTTCGTAGAGTTAGATGTTAACACTCCAAAACTCCCTAATATTCACAAGAATGTTATATCTACAGAAAATAGAAAGTATATTAAACGTACTTTAGGTATTACTCCTGATAATCTAAGTAGATACATTGCTAAGTTTAAAGCTTAGGGGATATTACAGAGGGGAAAAGCCGAAGATGAAGTATTTGTGAATAAGGCTCTAATTCCAGAGATAATAGGCGATAGAGTACAAATCACAATAATACTAAAATTAAAGAAAGATGAAGATGAGATCACTAATGCTTGATGCAGGTTCTATTATACTTTGGAAAGAGTATAATATACTACACAAGCTATGGAACAAGTTGAGAAGGAAAGAACTGCCTTTTAACCGTTTTACTATAGTAGGGCAGAAGACAGAACTTCTTACTTCAGATAAGCTTGAAAACGTAATGGTATATGAACCCATCAGGAAGTACAATAAATTAGAAAGTAACAAACTTACGACTATTACTTTTGGATTAGGTTCCTCAAAACAATGGGATGAAGTAGTTACTATAATTAACCTAGTACGACCTAATACGCTGCTTACAACAAGCAGTATTGATAAGTGTAAGTACTATAAGAAGGTACAATGGAATGAGAAATTAGACGAGTATATATACTAAACTTAGTAATAAATACAATATACCGTATCAAGTAATAGAAGTAATATGCAACAGCCCATTTAAATTTGCTAACAAAGCCATAACAGAATTTGATCCTAAACCGGTTATGATGGCTTACTTGGGTAAATTTAAAGTAAAGAAGAGATATGAAGAAGATGCCAAAAGTAGATAGATACGATCCAATAGTATACCCTCGTAAATTATGGGTAACTGGAGACGTTATTGGACTAAATAAGATCTTTACATTCAATAAGTTAGATGATACTAAACAAGAATGTACATCTGCTTATAGTGAACTAGTTGAAGAATATAACACTACTAAAGATGGATGGCTTACTTGTCCTGTAACACATAAAGCAACTGGTGAATACGGAGCCTTAGTAATAATAATGGATGCCAGTTTAGAAAAAGGTAGTGAGGCTCATGAAGCAGTCCATGTAGCTGACTATATATTTGATGAACTAGGGATGTATACACAGTCGTTTGTAAATCACAATGAACAATACGCATACTTAGTAGGTTGGGCAGCGGGGTGCATAAGTAAAACATTAGTAAATATAAAAAGAGAATATGACACACGAAGAGAGTCTGATGATGTGGAAGCTTGAAATGGAGAATTTCAATAAGAATATTGAAATGGCTTCCAAAGACATGAAAAAAATGTATAAAATCCTTGATACAGTAATTACTGAAGGTATTATTACTTATGAAGATTTTACCAATGATATGATTGACGAACTTACTACACTAATGGTAGAAGAAGGAAAAGCTGGTAAGGATCCTAAAGATAGATCTACAGAAGTTGATATCATATGTAAACGTTTAGCTGAAAAGTATGAAACCAAATATAACGAAAGAGAGTCTGGAACAGGAACTACAGAATTATCAACAGATAATACAGAAGTATCAGACACTGAAGAACTACACGAATCCGAATGTGTCTCTGAGGAGTGCAATGGCGATAGTAGCGAGATTGCGTAAAGAAAGATTAACAGGTTATAGAATTGATTAATTATGGTAAAGTTTTGTGCAAGAGTAAATGATAGAGATATCTATAGAGTAGATTTCGAGAAAGAAGAATTTGAACCAATAGGTTACTGTAGTGACATTGATTATCGTTATCTTATACCAGAAGATGGCATCTTAGAAATAACTGATAAAGATGGCAATAAGAAGACTATTGAAGTAAAAAAGCATGATGTGCTATTTAAGATGTACAGTATTACTGATAGTTTTGAAGATAAAGAATATATAGTAATAAATAATCCAGAATTGAAGGACTATTATCGTAGAATGACTGAGAAATTAGAGGCTGATAAAAAAGCAAGAGAAGCAGTGTCTGGTGAGAAAGTTTGTTGTGATTGTGGATCAATTGGAGAAAAGTGATGGAAAAGATTTTAATTAAAAGAGGTCGTATCGTAGTATACGATACTGATACTAACAGCATAGGATATTGTAGCCCAACATATGTATATTGTAATGAAATGTACTCTCCACAAAAGAGTGGACAAGTAATCACGGAAACTTAGTTGATTGATGTTAATGCTGGAGATATCGTCATTCCAATATATTATTTCTCTAAGAAAGAGAATAAGGAAATGACTGAAGTAATAGTCATTACAGACAAAGTTGCTGCTTATGATCTGAATAAAGCTTTAGAGAAAATGAAGTATCACAAAGAATATAAAGAAGAAAAGAATGAATCTTGTTGATATAGTAGGCGGTAAAGTAGTAATTCATCCTGACTTATACTTTGTACCAGCATTTAAAAAGTTATACGAACAAGATACTTCAGAAGATAAGATTCATCAAGAGCTTGTTATTACTTATATAGTACTTATGCACAAGTGGAGTAGCCCATATAAGAAGAGCATGGATGCTTCTACTAGGGAAATAAGGTTAAAAGAGCAAGTATTCAACGATGTAAATTATCAGCTTACTGAAGATGAAAAGATAGCTGAACAAGAATACATAGACTGGCAAAATACTAGGATACTTAAGATGCTAGACGCTCAAATGAACAAACTAGACTCTGTTACAAAGTGGTATGAAGATTCACTAGATGATTGTTTGGACGAGAAAAAGATTAAAGATTTGCTAGCTGGAATGGGATCTACTGCCAATACTATTAAGAGTATAGAGGCTTTAAAATCTATGGTTCAAGCTGAAGAATTAGCAATGGGTAAAGTAAAAGGCGACGCCAAGGTTAATCCTTATGAGTTGGCAGGATAATACAGTAAAAAACAACATAAAATAAACAACACGTTATAGGTGTTATAAAACTAAACTAATATGAAAAAGCAGATGATTATTTCGATTGATGCAACACAAGGTGCAGAGAAATTCTGGGCTGATATCTATGAAGCTCATGAAGCTATAATGAAGGCGAAAAAGCCTTCATTGTGGCAAAGAATTAAATCTTGGTTCTGATACAAGACGTCCAACGGGGATGGACAATAAGTATTCCCCGGCACATTTCGGCGTATGATGTACGATTGCATGGACGGTCTCTAAAACCGTGTGGCCTCTGAAGCCGACCGGGTGGGTTTGACTCCTACTACGCCGACCAATTAAAAATTAAAGAAGTATGATAAAACCAGAAGAATTAGCCCTTATTAAGGGTTACACTGTCACAAAAGATGGAATTCTTTTAAACAGAAATGGAGTACAAGTAAAAGGTAGGATAAAAGATCGTAAGAGAGATTACTACAATTTCGATATAAGAATAGGACCTAGAAGAGAAAATAAGAAGGTACATTGTATGATTCACAGGTTACAAGCATATCAAAAGTTTGGTGATAAAATTTATGAAGATGGAATAGTAGTAAGACACTTGAATGGAGATAGATATGATAATTCTTACGATAATATAGGAATAGGAACTATTAAAGACAATAAACACGATATTCCAAAAGAACTGATATCTATTAATTGTGGTCAAATACGTAGAAAATACTCTGCAGATATAGTAGAAAATATAAGAAAAGATAGAGAATCTGGTTTTACATATACTCAATTAATGAATAAATATAATATATCCAGTAAAGGAACTATACATTATATTATATATAAAGAAGATACTCTATATAAAAGATATCCTAAAAGATACAGATTAAGTAATTCACAAGATGGTAGACTTCAATAAATAGATAAAAAACAGCAATAAGTTTAGACAGCCGGCTCTGAGATTTCTCGAAGTCGGCTCTTATTGTTAGTACCCAGAAGGTACATCAGAGTACTTTAAATACTGGGACGAATAGATGGACAGATGTAAATATGGTTATACAGCTGATGATGGAGATTTCATCAGTGGGTATAACTATTTTTATTTAAACTTCTGTCCCATTCAAAGAATTATCTATACTACTATAAACAATCCAGATGGATCTACTAAGATAAAAAAGACACGTGATCTATAGTTTCCAGATTTCTACGATTACGACTATTACTTCTTTCAAGCGGTAGAAGATGCTGAAGGAGAAGGCAAACATTTATGTGCATTGAAGAGTAGACGTAAAGGTTATTCTTATAAGAATGCAGCCATGGCTTGTCGTAACTATTACTTATTTGCTGGTAGTAAAACATACATATATGCTAGTAATAAACAGTATTTAACAGAAGACGGTATTCTTACTAAAGCATGGGACTATATGGACTTTATAGATAAGAATACAGCTTGGGGTAAGAAAAGATCTGTTAATACTTAGATGCGTAAACGTGCTGGATTCTTTACTAAAGATGAGTATGGTAATGAGATAGAATTAGGTTTCAAGTCAGAAATAATTGGTGTTACTCTAAAAGATAATCCTGACGTAGTTCGTGGTAAAGCTGGTAAATTAATTATCTTTGAAGAAGCTGGTTCATTCTCAGAACTAGGTGCTGCATGGCAGATTGCTAGACCGTCTGTAGAGCAAGATGGCATGGCATTCGGTACTATGATTGCATTCGGTACAGGTGGTGACGAAGATAGCCATTTTGAGACTCTTAAAGATATGTTCTATAATCCAGATGGTTATAACTGTATAGGATTTGATAACATATGGGATGAAACTCCATCAGATAAAAAGTGTGGATTCTTTATACCTCAGTATACTAACATGGACTTCCGTGATGATGCTGGTAACAGAATATACATGGACAATGATGGAAATACGTTACGTAGAAAGTCTGTAGAGTATATATTAGCTGAGCGTAGAAAAGTAATAGAAAATGCTACTAACTCTGTAGCAGTAGATAGATACGTTGCAGAACACTGTATAACGCCCTAGGAAGCGTGTTTGGAGTTTGGTGGTAACATATTCCCTAAAAAGGAATTACAAGAGCAATTAGCCAAAATACGTATCAATAAGAGCCTTAGTAATATGAAACAAGTAGGTGATCTAGTATGGGAAACAGATGGGTCACTTAAATGGGTTATTAAGAAACACGGTGATATTACGCATTATCCTTTGAAAAAAGACGATGATCCTACAGGTTCAATAGTAATATGGGAACACCCAATGAAAGATGCTCCTATAGGACTATACATATTAGGAGTTGACCCGTATGACCATGATTAGTCTGGTACTAACTCATTAGGATCTACATTCGTATATAAGCGATTCTAGGACTTTGAGAACTATTATGATATAATTGTTGCTGAATATACTGGACGTCCATCAACAGCTGAAGAATACTATGAAAACCTACGTAAGCTAGCAGTATACTATAATGGTAGGATAATGTATGAAAATGAGCGTAAAGGCTTATTTCCTTACTTTACTGCTAAGCATTGTGATTATCTATTGGCTGATCAACCTGATATTATATCTGATATAGTAGGTAATACTAAAGTATAGAGAAAGAAGGGTTGTCATATGAATAAACAGATTAAGCAATGGGGTGAAGGCTTAATCAAAGATTGGCTAAACGAAGAACAAGCACCTGGTAAGAAGAACCTACATAACATACTATCAGAGCCGCTATTAGAAGAACTTATAAGCTATAATGACACTGGAAACTTCGATAGGGTCATGGCGTTGATGCAAGTAATGATTTATAGAGAACAGCTCTATAATGTAAAGGTTAAAGAGAAGAAAAAAGAGAATAAGAATAGGATACTATTTGAAGGTCCTATCTTTACTCAAGAATGGTTTCATGACGATGAATCCATTGATAATCTAAAAGCATATATGTTTTAATTATGAGAAATATCAATCAGTTTCCAATATAGAAATTACCATCTTCTAAGAAGACACAAGACTGGAAAGAATCTTGTGTAGACTATATTATAGGTAGAAGTATGGGAGGTTCTAGAAATGGCAATAACAGAACTCGCAAAGAGGAAATGTAGACATACTATGATCTTTATAATAGTATATACAATGAGAAAGATCTAAAGTATGTTACTAATCCATTTAAGCAATAGGATGGATTTCCTGCAATGGCATAGGACTATAATATAGTTAAGCCTAAGATTGACCTACTATTAGGAGAAGAAACAAAAAGACCGTTTAACTTCAAAGTAGTACGTACTAGTGAGATAGCTACTAGTGAGATGTAGGATAAGGCTAAAGAACTCCTTATTCAGTACATACAAGCTACTATCATGAGTAAGCTAGGTCCAGAAGAACAAGCTAGATATCAGCAAGCATTGCAGTCTGGTGAGATTATGCCTCCTGAATAGATACAGAAATACATGAGTAAAGACTATAAGGATATAGCAGAGATAACTGCATACCATAGTTTGAATTATTTAAAGAATAAACTTAATATTACACATGAGTTCTATAAAGGCTGGAAGGATGCACTAATAGGCGGGGAGGAGATCTATTACGTAGGTATACAGAATGGTAATCCCTGCCTAGAGCGCATTAATCCTATTTACTTTGATTACGATACAGATACTTCAGACTTAGAGTATATCCATGACGCTCAATGGTGCGTATATGAGATGAAATTATCTGCTACTGATATATATGACAGGTATTATGATAAACTGTCTGAGAAGCAGCTAAATCAGCTCCTAGACATGATGGATGATACGTCTAAAGGAGGGTTCAATCCTGAAGTAAGAAAGACATCGTTAGACTACCCACATATAAAGACTCATAGTATTAATGGGTTTACATCTAACCCGTTTGATAGTACTAATGCAATTAGTGTATGGCATTGTTGTTGGTAGTCATTTAGAAAGATAGCATTTGTTACTATTGCAGACCCTGAAACAGGAGAACCGGTAGAATATATTGTAGATGAATCATACAATGAGACAGGTACTGAAATAAGTGTAGAATGGAAATGGATCATTGAGACATGGGAAGGATATAGAGCAGGAGATGATCTTTACTTTGGTATGGGTCCTATTGAGTACCAACATGTATCTGCCGATAATCCTAATGCATAGAGATTACCGTATACTGGAGTAATATACAATAATACTAATAGTAGACCTAGATCATTAGTAAGCATGATGAAACCATTACAGTACATGTATATTGTACTTTGGTATCGTCTAGAACTTGCTATGTCAAGAGATAAGGGTAAAGTAGTAAATATGGATATTACTTAGATTCCTAAGTCTATGAATATAGACGTAGCTAAGTGGATGCATTACTTATCTGCACTTGGGGTTAACTTTATCAACCCATATGAAGAAGGTTGGGATATACCTGGTAGAGAAGGAGGTAAACCGTCATAGTTCAATCAGATCACAGCATTAGATCTTACTATGGCTAATACTATTGATCAGTATATAGCATTGATGGATAAGATAGAAGCCATGTTGTCAGAGATAACTGGTGTATCTAAACAACGTGAAGGTTCTATTTCATCTAATGAATTAGTAGGTAATGTAGAAAGATCTGTAGTACAATCAGCTCATATTACAGAGCCATGGTTTTGGGTTCATAACCAAGTAAAGAGAGAGTGTTTGATCATGCTATTAAATACAGCTAAGTATGCTTGGAAGGATAGTAAAACGAGTTTACAATATGTATTTGATGATGCTACTAGAGCATTTATAACTCTTAATGATGATATGTTCTATGAAGATTTCGATATATTTGTAGAAGATACTACTAAGAATCAACAATAGATAGAAGCACTTAAGAACCTTATGCAACCTGCTATGCAGAATGGTGCTAGTCTATTAGATATTGCTGAAATCATTACTCTGGACAATGTTACTATGATCAAAAATAGATTAGAGGAAATTGAACAGAAACGTATGGAACAACAGCAAGCTATGGAACAAGCACAAGCTGAACGTGAACAGTAGATGTTACAAATGCAGAATGAGGTTAAGGAAGAAGAGTTAATGATCAAAGAAGCAGAAATGGATCTTAAGAAATATGAGATTGATCAGAATAATGCAACTAAGATTACAGTAGCTCAACTTAATGCTTATAGAGGTTTGGAAGATCAAGATCAGAATGATAATGGTATTCCAGATACTATGGAAATAGCAGCACAAGCACTTGAAGAGAGAAAGCAAGCATCAGAAGAAGCTTCTAAACAGTTTGAGTTCAATGCTAAAATGCGTGAACAACAATTGAAGAAGGAGATAGAGGATAAGAAGATTGAACTTGAAAAACAGAAATTGCAAGCTCAAAAAGATATCCAAAAACAAAAAGATGATGCGGCTCTTGAAAGAGAAAGAATTAAAGCTAGAACAGCATTAAAGAATAAAGTAGCGGGAGAGAAATAATATGAGAGTAATACAGAATAAATGGATACCTTTTAAGGGTTATAAATATATAAATCTATTTGGCTTAATATTTACTAGAGATGCATCTAAAATAAATGCTAAAGAATATAATCACGAGAAGATTCATTTGAAGTAGATGCAAGAGATGCTATGGTTACCATTTTACTTATGGTATGGAATAGAGTACTGTATTATTAGACTACTTAGATTCTTTGACAAGCAAGATGTAGTATATCACGATGTTAGCTTTGAAGAGGAAGCTCACAATAATGATGATAACTACACTTACCCTGAGACTAGGAAACATTATTCTTGGTTGAAGTACTGTAAAATTAAAAGTTATAAGGAGGATTAATTATGGGATGCAAGAAAGGCGGAAAGAAACCTGTAAAGAAATAAGGTTATGGACAGACAAGCATTTAGAAATAGGATGCAATAGTTGAAGTAGTACCGGGAGTAGAATCCCGGTAAGACTTATCTTGACTTTAAAAAGTATGCTGAAGGAGGAGAGATACCACCTAACAACAAACCTATAATTCCTGAAGAGCCTCAACCATATAAAGGTAAATTATATAAAGATAGATATGGGCGTAAGTATACTGAAGATCAGTTGGCTGATTATTATAACAATAGTAGTGATGAGATTGATAGATTCACTGGGAAACCATTCATTAGAGGATTAAGGCCAGTAGGAGATATAGAAGACGCTGCGAACGTAACACCTGTGGGAGACGCTATATCTGTATATGATACTTATAAAGCTTTAAGGAACAAAGACTGGGGAAATGCAGGATTAGCAGCTTTGGGTCTAGTCCCTTTTGTGCCTAGTTTTGGAGGAGTTGCTGTTAGATCTTCTAAGAAAATCAGTAAACCTAAGAGTACTTATATTCCTAAAGTGGACCCTAACTATAAATAGAATGTTATAGATAAGGCTCTACATGAGCAGAAAAGTTATTCAGACATGCCATTAAGTCTAGTTGAAGAGATAAATGATCAACGTAATAGAACATACGATTTAATGCAGGAACCGTATGCTAGAGAAAGAGCAAAGGCTGTGGATCATCAGTATGGTACAGATTATCTGAAGGTGTATGATAGTATGTTAGAGAAATATGTTGATATTGATGAATACTTCCAACTTCCAGAACCGAAATACAAGAAGATGGAAAGACCTACTATTGGAGCACAAGTTACTCCTTCAGAAGGAAATACTATGTATTTCAATAGAGACATGATCAAAACACCAGAAGATATTCCTAATAGTGTAGTGCTTCATGAAATGGGTCACTTGGTAGACGGTGCAGCTGGCATGAATAATGAGTTCTTAAGAAAACTTGGAGACAAGAGCAAATTCATCCCATTCAATCAGGCTAAGACTATGTATCCTAATATGACCAGGGATATGTACAATAACATATTACAGGGTACTGAAATCAAGAGCTACATGAATTAGTTTAGGAATTACTTGAATCAGAAAGGTAAACTAAATAGAGGAAACTATACAGGTAGTTATAAGAATTTGAAGAAGGAAATAATTGATGCTCCTAGAGAAAGCTTCAATAATATCAAAGCAATCTTCAATCTTTATAGAAGTCCTAAGTTATTCAACAAGGACTTTCAGATGATACCTATAGTAAATAATAACGATAATAACACTATAGTATAATGGATAATTCATATCAAATAGATATGGCGCTGATAATGCCAGAATATCCAATTCCTAAGTATAAGGATGGTGGCATACATATCAAGAAAGAGAATAGAGGTAAGTTTAATGCCTTAAAGAAACGTACTGGCAAAAGTACTGAAGAACTTACACATAGCAAAAACCCATTGACTCGTAAGAGAGCTATCTTTGCTTAGAATGCTAAGAAGTGGAAACATAAAGGAAGAAAGAAAAAATAAATCTAATTATATATAATTATGGAAGAAATTACATTAAACGGTTTTGAAGTATTTGAAGACTTCCTGCCAGGAGCTAATGTACCAAAAAAAGAAACACAGCAGACTGAACAGGAAGAAGAAGTTATTAATCCGGATATAGATGCTGCTGGAGAAGAATTGACTGACGAGGAACTTGAAGCATTACGTAATCCTAAAAAAGACAAAGAAGATGATAATTCGACTAAAGAGGATGAAAAGGAGGACACGCCTGCTAAAAAGAAGACCGGGAAGGATAAAGAAGTTGAAAAAGATGATAATTCAACTGGAGAAGACGAGGGAAGTACAGAAACTGAAGAAACTGATGATGACACTAATGCAGTGAGCGCATTCTTCGGAGTAATGGCAGAGAAAATGGGCTGGGAACTAGATGAAGAAGATGAAGTTCCTTCTACTCCTGAAGAGCTTGTTGACTATTTTCAATCAGTAATCGAAGAGAACTCAGTACCTCAGTATGCCAGTGAGGAAGTAGAAGCATTGGACAACTTTGTTAAGAATGGTGGCAATCTGAGAGATTACTTTGAGATTGACGGAGAATTAGATCTTGAAGAGATTAGTATTGAGGACGATGAAGTAAACCAGAAACTTGTAGTAAAAGAATTCTTGAAAGAGAAAGGATTTAATGCTAAACAGATTGAAAAGAAATTGTCCAAATATGAAGATGCTGGTTTGCTTGAAGATGAGGCTGAAGATGCTTTAGAAGCCCTCAAAGAGATTAAAGAGCAAAAGAAACAACAGCTATTGAAAGACCAAGAAAACCAAGCTAAGGCTGCTGCAAAGCGTCAACAGGAATACTTTAATAGCGTTGTCAACGAAATAAAAGGCATGGATGATATTCGCGGTATTAAGATACCAGAAAAAGACAAGAAAGCCTTGTTAGAATATATCTTTAAGCCTGACGCCGAGGGTAAGACACAGTATTAGAAAGACTGGTCTAAGAGCGTAAAGAATTTGCTTGAATCCGCTTACTTCACTATGAAAGGTGATACTTTACTGAAAGCAGCTAAGAATGAAGGTTCTAATACTGCTATCAATAAGTTTAAGAGTAGTCTGAATAAGACTGGTGTAAGTAGGAGAACAAAGAAAACGGACAACACTAGCACTACAGATATGTGGAAGTCTTTTGCGCAACAGTTGCGTACAAATTAATAATAAACTAAATAAATTAAAATTACTAGTATTTTATGGATAATAATATTCTAAATAACTTAGTTTTATACAAAGGTAAATGGTTTTCAGACTTGATTGACACTGCCAAAATCAGTGCAGCTTCGCAATAGAACCCGTATCAGGTTGCTACCGTATTGTCTTATGTATTTGGAACTAAGGATAGCGGTTACAACACTTCCCTGGATATGTTGACAGGTGGTCTTGGTAACGTAATGACTATTGACCAACCGAGCTGGGAATGGAACGTAATGATTGATGCTGACAGAGCAGTAACTATTAGAGATGCAAGATGGAATGGTGCAGCTATTACTTCAGATTCTACACCAGGTCTGGGAAATACTCCTATCCAATTGTGGCTTGAAGATAACTGGTTCGGTCCTACTGCAATCTTGGAATTTGATGATAAAGAATACCAAGTACGTGTAGCAGGTGCTCCTTACCAAGATGGTAATCTTTGGGTGTACACTTGTTTCGTAGCTGATGGTCAGCCGTCATCTTATATCCCTGCAGATCTGTTGACTCCGGGTTGTCAAGTATCTCGTCTTGCTTCTGCTGTAGAAGAATACAGTGAAGAAGGTGATATCCTGAACTATAGTACTCATTTTAAAATGCGTAATTATCTGACGACAATTCGTATTAACTATGATATTACTGGTTCAGCTTATTCTACTGTAATGGCAATTGCATTGCAGGATCCGAAAACAGGTAAGAAATCTTATCTGTGGGCAGATTATCAGGAATGGAAAGCCATGAGAGAATGGTATAAGAGATGTGAAAGAATGTTGGTTTACATGAAAAATAATGTAAACAAAGATGGTTCTTGTAACTTGAAAGGTACTAACGGTCGTCCGGTATTTATCGGTGCTGGTTTGCTGGAACAGATTGCTCCATCTAACAGACGTTATTACACTGAATTGACTGCAGAACTGTTGGAAGATTTCTTGTTCGACCTGTCTTACAATGTACTTGGTACTAACGAACGTAAGTTTGTTGCCTTGACTGGTGAAATGGGTATGAGAGAATTCGACAGAATCCTTAAAGAAAAAGTTGTTAACATGAACTTGATTGATACAGTATTTGTAACAGGTTCTGGTGATAACCTTACTTTTGGTGGTCAGTTCAAAACATTCAAGATGACTAATGGCATTGAACTCACATTGAAATACTTCCCATTGTATGATGATCTGATGTACAACCGTAAACTGCATCCGGTTACTAAGAAACCGTTGGAATCATATCGTATGACATTCCTTGATCTTGGTAGACGTGATGGTGAAGCTAACATCGTAAAAGTAGTTCGTAAAGATCGTGAATTCGTTACTTGGACTACTGGTGGTGCTGTTCTTCCGTCAGGTTATGGTAAATCAATCAATACTCTGAGATCTAATGGTAAGGACGGTTATACCGTTTACTTCCTGGGCGAAATGGGTATCATGTTGAGAGACCCAAGAGCTTGTGGTGAACTTATCATGGAAGCAGAGTAATTTACACTCTGGAATCCAAAATAAAGGGGCCTTCGGGCCCCACCTAACTAGATAATCTAATATTTGATATTATGGAAGTAATCGTTAGAATCATTAAAACAAATCCTTGGACCGGGATTACTAAATGGCCCACATGTTTTGATTATGTTGGATCTTATTGGACAAGATCAGGTAATCGTTATACAGGTCTTACTGAAGAACAAGCAAGACGTCTAGAAAAAGAAATTGGTTATCAGGAAGGAGAACTCTCTCCAAATAGTAATTATTGGAAAACATTTGCATGTCAGATTGGTAAAAAAGATTTGATCTTGCACACAGAAAATCCTTACGATGAACTGCAATATTTGTTCCTTAAAAGTCATAAAAGAGTAGCTAATGGTCTTAATAACATTAAACCATCTAGTGACTATGTAATGATTAATAAGGATAGTGAAGCTGAAGAAGCTAACAAGATCAATAAAGTTAAACGTGATGCATATAGAGAGATGGATAAGATGTCTATTGAAGATATGCGTAAGTGTTTGAGACTGTATGGTATTAAATCTGATACTATGTCTAATGAGCTTATTGAAGCTAAGATGACTGAACAGATCGAAAACTCACCTAAGAACTTTATGATGAAATGGGTTGAAAACCCTAATAAAGAAATTCACTTCGTAATCGAAGAAGCTATCTCTAAAAACATTATTAGAAAGAATAGAGCTAACTATTATTTTGGAACAGACTTGATTGGTAATGGTCTTGATGATGTAGTTGCTTATTTGAAAGATAAAAAGAATAATGATATTAAGATGGCAATTCTTAATGAAATTAAGTCTAAATAATGAATAATCGTACTGCACATATTTAGTTTAAAGTTATCCTTGATAAGAATGCTTAGGGGGTTGCCTTCGGTGGTGCTCCCGCATTTTTACCATAGGAAATAGACTTATTTCTTAACCAAGGATAGGATGAGATCATAAGTAATAAGATTAGTGGTAACAATGTACTTAAAGTAGGATTTGAAGGTTCTCAATAGAGAATATCAGAACTAGATGCATTAGTACGTACAGATAAGAATGTAACTGCTAATAGAAGAGAATTCAACGAATTCGTATTAGATAATGTGCACAAGGACGGAGAAAGACTTACTATATGGAGTGTAATGCTGAAGTATGGTGATTATCCTACTAACTGTTTACTAGTAGATCATAATACAGCTGGATTATTTAAGTAGACATATAATAATACTCCATGGGTAGAATACCCAGTATCTGCAATAGAGGATAATCAACTGTTAATATATGTTGATCCTATATTGATGGAAGATGAGTTATATAGACCTACAGATAATAAATATGCTGTTGATATTACTTATATAAAGAAGCCTACTCCTTTTGATTATACTAAGCCAGACGAAGAGCTAGATTTACCTAATGATGTAATGACTGAAGTAATAAACAGAGCTGTAGTACTGGCATTAGAGAATATAGAATCACAAAGAACTGCTGGAAAGTTATAGTTAAACCAATTATCTGAATAATTATGCGTGAGAGAGATTTTCAAATACAGTTTGAAAGATAGTTGTAGACTTTAATACCTGGGTATAATACTACTACTAAACTTAATTCAGATACTATCTTTTCATATATAAATCGTGCTAAAGATGAGTATGTGAAATAGTTGTATAGAGTATTTCAGCAGAATCAAGAGATAACTGATAAATTACGTACATTGGTAGATAAGACTATCTATACTAAATCTGACTTTATGGTAGAGGATAATAGATGGTCAACTAGCTATCCAAATAACTATTTGTTTGCACTAGGTGAAGAAACATTTATTGATATTTATTCTAATGCTTGCCCATTGTTAGTAGTTAGAACCAGGGACGTATTAGAAGCTACCATAGAAACAGTAGACAGAATTCTAGAAAATAGTTTGTCAGAATACCACCTCCACCACAATCAAGCCAGACCTGTTCGCCTATATACGGAGAACAAGATAGTCTTGATTACTGATGGAAATTACGGTATTACTAAGTATATACTTACTTACTTAAGAAATGCAAAAGATTTAGGTAAGGATCTAGTGAAAGAATATACAGAGTTACCAGAAGTAACTCACCAAGAAATTGTTGATGCGGCAGTTAGACTATATCTGTCAGAAGCGGCTTCAACTAAATAGTCAGATAAATCTGACGAATAATAAACGCGTTCATGGGCGTGGAAATCTGAAATAAGGAAAGTAGTACATGAACAAAAAAGTTTACATGAGCGCACATTGTTAAACTAAATAAAATATATAATTATGCTTCAACATGTGGATTATATCCTAATTGGTAAAAATCTGCCGGCATCATATACAACTGCTGATGCTTTGAGTGCAGGCGACGTTGCTTTGTTCGACCAGAATAGAGCTATCATTAAGACTGCTGCTGATGCAGTTAATGCTACTTCTCTTTACGTAGGAGTTGCTCAAAATAAGATTAATGTAACTATGCCAGATGGTACAGTTGCTCAGAAAGCTAATATTAAATTCGGTAATGAAATCCAAAAAGCTTCTAAACCGAGTGCAGTTATTGGTGAATATGTAGCACCTGTTCAGGACAAAATTGTTATTACTTTGACTGACGCTACTATCGTTGCTGGTCATAGATATGTTCTGAGAATGGTTTACAAAGATATCTATGAAGCTCCAGGTCAGTTTACTCATACTTATGAAGTATATGCTGATTCTGATGATGCTGAAGCTTTGGCAGCTGCTATTGTTAAGAAGATTAACAAACACAAAAATCGTAGAATCCAAGCTCAGGCTTCTGCTGCTGTTATTACTTTGACAGCTATGGAAAAAGACGATAATGAAGGAGTTTACTCATTGAGTGAATACTCTGTAGTTAGCATGGAAGCTACCTTGTATACTACTGTTCCTGGTGCATTGCTGGCTAATCAGCCTACTGCAATCCCTGGTGCTACTATCGTTAAGACTCCTGGTAATCCTGGTAAAGGTTACTGGAAACAAGTACGTGACGCTGAAGTACGTTTCATGGGATACCAAGGTCATGTATTTACTGGAGCTTATCCTGAAGTAGAACAGGCTAGAATGGTAGAAGAAGGTGCAACTTACGACTATATTACTATCGAAAACGATAACCTGTATTTGAGTAATGATAATCAATATATCAAAACTACTCCGCTTACTACTGAACTGTATGTTAAGCATTCAAGTGGTTTTGCTAGTTCTATCGTTGCTAAAGGTATCGAAGCATTTATCGCAGGTAAAGCAGCCTAATAATAAATTACTGTAATAACTAAGTGGGGCGGGTTGGATTATTCCTTCCCACTCCACTTTTTTTATTTTTATAATATGAATAAAATAGTTGATGCAAATATAAAGGATAACATACTGAAGTTTAATATTATAGCAGATGTATCCATTACCAATAGTTCACAAGTAATAGTATACATAAATGAATGCAGTAATATTAAGAACCTGTATAGCGATGATCCTAAGCTGCAGGATTATGTATTTGATTCTACGAATAGTGCCATATCTGTAACTCCAATTGTTAGAGAAGGTGAACCAGAACTAATTACTACTGTATATGCTTATGAAGTATCTATTACTTCTGATATAATTAGTAGTTTTGATTCTAACATGAAGTATATCAAATTATACTGCACTACAGAGAATTATGTTAACGATTACATAGATGGCATAATCTACGATCCTAATACGTTATATGAAGCAGAGATAAAGATGTTACATGGTTATTGTAACACTTGCTTAGATGATAAGCAAATGCAGAAGGTAATGATATTAGTCTTTAAAAGACAGCTTTTAGAATAGGCTATTGCTACTTCTCATAATAAAGAAGCTATGCAATATTATTTAGATTTGGTGCGCTTAATGGGCGTTAATGTTAATAAAAAATGTGATAATAATGGATGCTAGGAATGTAAAGTGTGCTTTAACGGGATGTGTTCCCTGTAATAAAAACTGCATCCAACCTCTTAATCAATTCTTCTATGTAACTGTAGATTACAAAGGTAATTTAGTAATAATATCTGACTATGTTAAATATCCTGAAGTAGAAGTGGACCCAGCTGATCAATAGATTACGTTCTATGATAAAGAGGTTACGGATTTCAATAAACCTGATACTAAACTGTTTTACAATGGAATACACAAAATTACTTGGTAAAGTAACCTTAACAACAGATGGTCTACACGATAGTGCTAGAACATATGATAGACTATGCTTAGTATATGACTCTGCATATAGATCTTTCATATCCATTAAAGATGTACCAGCTAACATTAGTATTGACAATAAGACCTATTGGCAACCATTAAGCATAATTACAGCTGATAATGAGGATTTAATGGTAGATGAGAATCTACGTATTAAATTTGCAAATAAAGAGTATAACCCTACACAAAATAGTGGTATGGGTTATATTATACTACGCAAGAGAAAAGACAATATAATCACATAGGAAGACTTCAATTAGGCTAATACATTATATGTAATAGAGTATGATTTCTATTTAGGTGATGATACTATTACTATGCCAGAAGGATGTGCACTATACTTTAAAGGAGGTACTTTAAATGCAGGTACTATAGTAGGTACAGATACTATGGCATATGGTACTATAAGTAATAAAGGAGATGCTACATTTGATGGTACTTGGTAGGAATCAGGTACAGGAAGTGGAGGAGATCTTAGTGATTTAGAAGAAAGAGTAAAGAGATTGGAAGAAGCTATGTTCCCATATAAATTTACAGTTAGTGGAGGTGGAGTATATAAGAAAGGCACTACTTCTTCAGTTACTGTTAGATGGTCATTTGTACAAGGTACTACGACTGCTACACCTGATACATTAACTATTAATGGAGAGTCTGTAGCTCCTTCATAGACTAGTAAGACATACCTAGATGTAGGTGTAGATACTGATTATGTGATCAAAGCCACTAAAGATGGGATCGAGTATACTGGTACAGTTACAGCAAGATTTGTTAATCCATCATATTTTGGAGTAGTTCCTAGTAATTTTGTACCTACAGAAGAACTAGTGAAGGAACTTAGTAGTGGTGATATTATAAAGAATACTAAGACCTACGCTACCCCTACATTTACACAGAACGCTTAGAAGAACTGTTATGCATATCCGAAAGCATTTGGTATGCTAACTGATATTAGAGATATGAGTAATCAAAATTTGAATGGTTCTTATGTTTATACTGAAATAGCAATCAATGATGAGATGTATTACGTCTATGTTCTTAAGACACCATCTACAGTAACAAATTACAAAATAACATTTAATTAAAGATATATGATACAAATTATAGACAACTTTGAACATAGAAGTAAATTGCCTAACTTTACTAGAGACCAATTTACTACATTAGAGGACATGAGAAATGTTCGTGATGAGGATATCGACGAAGGACATATATCTTATTGCATATCCACTGATAAACACTATAAATTTAATGTTGGTAATGTTGCTGACGAACTCACAGGAAAGTGGCGAGAATTCAAAGGTGAAAAAGGAGATAAGGGAGAAGACGGTAAACCTGGTACAAGTGTTCCATCTAACCTTACTGCATTTGTCTTTAAGTCTAGCGAAAGCGAACCTAGCAAACCAGTGGGTGGTAGTTGGAACTTAGATACTAATATTTTTACTCCTCCAACAGGTTGGTATACAACAGATCAAGACATGGTAGGTACTATTTGGATGTCTTGGGCAGTATTTCAAACCGATGGTTCTATTTAGGGAGAATGGTCTACTCCGATAAGATTAACTGGAGAAAATGGTAAAGATGGACAAGATGGTAAATCCATAGAGTTCATATATAAAACATCTAATAGAACACCGACTAGTGCTGATAAACCCAGTAGCGTAAATGTAGATGGTAATGTACCAGAAGGATGGAATAATAACCCTACCGGTATTACCGAAGGTACTCCATACGAATGGATGTGTAATAGAATAAAGACAGAAGACGTATGGTCAGATTGGAATGGACCTACAGTATGGGCTAAATGGGGAGCTAATGGTAAAGATGGTGATGGAGTAGAATATATTTATAAAAGAACTATTACTAACGTTTCACCTGACAGACCTACTGAAGTAAGTCAAGAAGATGAATTTGTTCCAGATGGTTGGACAGATGACCCTACAGGGGTTAATGAAGATAACATGTACGAATGGGTATGTGTTAGAAAGTACAAAGAAGGAATTTGGAGTGAATTCAGTAATCCTGCTTTATGGGCAAAATGGGGAGAGAAGGGAGAACCAGGTAAGGATGGGAATGATGGTACATCTGTTAATATAAAAGGAGAAGTAGCATCAGAAGATCAATTGCCAGAATCAGCTCAACCTGGAGATGCCTACGTAGTAAATGGAAATTTATATGTATGGGATGGATTAAGATGGAATAATATAGGTGGTATCAAAGGTCCAGCTGGTGATTCCGCATATGTACATATAGCATTTGCAGACAATGTTGTAACAGATAGTATGGGCAACGTAGCATAGGTATACGGATTCACTACTAGTGGATATACTGTTATGAAACCATTCATAGGTACTTATGCTGATCATACTGTAGCAGATTCGTAGGATCCTTTAGTATATAAATGGCAGAAGAATAAAGGAGATAAAGGGGATACAGGTAATGATGGACCACAAGGAGTACCAGGTCCAGCAGGATAGGATGGTAAAACATTATATACTTGGATCAGATATGCAGAAGATGCAAATGGTACAGGTATAAGCAATAGTCCTGATGGTAAAAGTTATATAGGCTTAGCTTACAACAAAGAAACAGCATCTGAAAGTAATAATCCTAGTGATTATACATGGTCAAAGATAACAGGTAAAGATGGAGTAGCTGGTCCTGCTGGAGAAGACGGTAAAACATTATACACTTGGATTAAGTACGCAGACACTATGCCTTCTTCTTCATCTAGTACTATATATGATATACCTAATTAGAATACTAAGTATATCGGTATAGCAGTAAATAAAGATACAGCATCTGAAAGTACAGATGCAATGGTCTATACTTGGAGTCTATTTAGAGGAGCAGATGGTACTAATGGTACCAATGGAAAAGACGGTAGAGATGGTAGAATTGTATATCCTGCTGGTATATATGACGCTACAGTAACTTATACAGCTACTGATACTAAAGCACCATACGTATTATATGGAGAAACATATTATGTTATGAACGTAACCACTAGTTGGACTGGTTCATAGAATGATGGTAAAACTCCTGCAGATGACTATGAACAATACGGCGAACATGCTACATGGATACCAATGGAAAAGTTTGAAGCTGTATACGCTAAGTTATTGATTGCAGATAACGGTACATTAGGTAAGTTTGTGTTTAATGGAAATTACATGTTTAGTCAAGAAGGTGTTAATAGTGATGGAGATAGTTCTAATAATTATGAGGACTTCAATCCAGATAGCCCTGATTCAGGAAGTTTTTAGCCTAACTTCTATGTAAATGGACTTACAGGTAAAGTGGTTGCTAGGAATGCATATATAAAAGGTGCATACAAGGAACAAACCAAATTAGTAGATAATTCTAGTTATTTTTATGTAACACTAGGTGGAGGTAATATAAGTGTAAATAGAAGTGTAGATGACATAATGGGGAAAGGTACACATCAACATATAAGTGTTGGTAGTGGTTGGATATACGATATTGCTAGTGCTGAAAAGCAATGGTCGGCATATACTGTTACAAATATATCAGATACCCCTCTTTTGATAACAAATTACTTTTCCGGTTGTTTCAAAGCTTTTTGTTATCTTGGAGATTTATATTATGGAGTTATATTGCCCTCTAAATATAGTTCTGTTACATTAACAAAGATAAGAGTACCGAATGATACTGCTGTTGATTTCGATGGAATATCTAATGCTGGTTATGTAAATGAGTTAGTGTTGATAAGTCCAAATCAAAATAGGGTGGTTTCTATTGTAGATAATTGGACCGTGGGAAGTGTTACTTATAAAATGTTACAACTCTAATGAAAAATGCGATAGATAAGCAATTGAGATATTCTGTTAAAATAAATTACAGAGATGTTTTAGCATCTATCTGTGTAAATGAACTAACATCTTTACTTAGTAAAGTAGATTTCGTTCAAGATCGGTAGATGTTGAAAGCTATGATCTGTCATTGCGAAAGACAGATAGGGACCGACATTCCACTAGGATTTACTACTATATGTAATTTGTTCACTCCTTATACAGAACCTGAATGTTTACACGGTAGAGTAATATACAACCTATTCCAATTAGGAGGAGGTATAGAAGAAGCTCCGATTGATGGTAAGTAGTATGCTAGACAGAATGCTAAATGGAGTGAAGTTACAGGCGGAGGTGGAGGAGAAATGGAAACAAACACTCCTCTAGTTAAACCAATCATGACAGTATAGTGGACTAATAAAAGAACTGGTAATACTAGTAACTCACTAAACATTAATACTGAAATAGGGGATACCTATAAATGGAGTGGTAACTATATGTGGCAATCAAAGAAAAATTATAAAGATCCTGAAACTATGGAAAGTAATGTATTTAGTGAATTAACAGAAGATGGAATACAATCTCCTACAGTAGAGATGGAAACATTATCTAATGCTAATTACTATGTAACACTTAAAGCTCCTAAGACTGGTTATGAAGTAGTAGATGGACAGTTAGTACCAGCTACTGGAGATGACGAAGAAACAGTGAATAGTAAAATTACATTCCTATATCCTGCTTATTATGGAGTAGAAGGTGATATGAATAAACAATTAGTTTCTTCTAACAACATAACTATATCTAACATAACCACCAGTGGCAGTGAATATTTTGTGTACAAATATCCTAGTAATTTTCCTAAGCTGACTACTATTACTTAGAATGATGCTTATAATGTTACACAAGCATTTAACTATAGTGAAGAATCATTCACAACTGATACAGGACTTAAATTAACAATGAGAGTATATACTTCTGCTAATCCAGGAGCATTTACTAATGCTAAACTAAACTTTAAATGACAGAGAGTATAATCACATTCCCGTCGAAGATTGGTAGTAATAACCCTAAAGCCTATGGGGCAGTTAATGCGACATAGGTTTCTGGGCATAAATAGGTTTTTACTACTAGTGATCTGTATACTATTTCTGATTCTATACTTAGCGAAAGTAAAGATAACACTAATAATGATGCTATAGGTTAGAGGTGGTTTGTACAGAGTTCATAGGCTTATTACCAATTAATCAGCTGGGAAAATAGAAATAATAGTAGAGGTTGGTCAGTAGTGCAAGGCGGGAGTGGTGATGGAGGTACTAACATTGTTATATCAGATACTCCGCCTTTAGATACTAATGACATATGGGCAGATGACTCCGAGAAATCAATTCCTGAATATGTAAATGAAGATTTACAGAGCTTAATACAAGCTGTTAATGCTATTCAATAGCAAATTAAAAAGTATGAATATGCATTTAACAATCAGTTGAGTTCAGGAGATTTTACTAATAATACAGCCGATGTAATTACTAGTGTAGACCCAGAATAGCCTGTAGAGTATACAGAAGAATAGAACCTAAAATATATAGGAACTAATACAGCTAGAGATCCAGAGTACCCAACATATGCTGAAACAATGATACCTAATCTTAAACACCTATGCATTAAGGCAGGTAAATACACAGATCTGCTAGCTAATCAAGATAAATTTTTAAATAATGAATTATTGTGGTGTACCGATACCCAAAGACTTTATATTAAAAGTGAAGGTAACCTTGTATGGATTAATAAATCCGGAGGTGGTGGAGGTGAAGACCCAGACCCAGGAGATGAAGGCATGACTAAAGATGATTTAGATAAACTGGACTATATTGGATTTGTAGCTCCAAGTGGACAAACTTATCGTGTTAAGGTAAGTAATGATGGTAAACTTATTGTTTACATGAAAGAACTCGATACACCTCAAGCAGAACCAACTGGAGGACAAACAGATCCTTCTACAGGTTGGGTGTACGTAACATCTCTGTATTTACAGAAATTGTACATTAATAGTTTGTATTGTGGTGGATTAACCACAGACGAACACTCATATAATTATTGTTCTCATAACTTTGTAGAACTATCCAATTTGACTGATGCTGATATCAATCTTAATGGTTTATCATTACAGTATTCTAGTGGTGGAACTAATTGGGAGGTTCTCCCTCTTGAAGGGCTAATTAAGAAAGGAGAAACGTTCCTCATTAGAGGAGCATAGTGTTCTGTAATGGACGCAAATACTACTCGTATCAAAGTAAACAGTTATGATATGGAATGGTATGCTAAAGACGGATAGTTAATTAAGTTTGATAATACTAAAGCAAAGTTTTATCTTACTTGGGGTAATACTCCTTCTAGTGTAGCATCTCCATACAGTAATGTTGGAGGAAGTTATAAAGTAAGTAAAGGATATATAGATTTAGTGGGATTAAATAAAGAAAATGCCGGTGATGCAGATACTATTGATGCTAAAGAAAATAATCCATATGCTTATCTCAATTCCAACAGATTATTTACTAAGTATTATAGTATGGACCCAGTAAGTCAAGCTACTAAATCGTTGGATAAGAGAAATAATGCCAATGATTGGTATTTCGTAGATTTGACTAAAGATATTATTCCTATGATAGAATCTTATACTCCTAAGGCTACTTATGAGCATAAAAATATATTCTATAATAAAACCAAACTAGATACTACTAAACCGAACTATATTACATGTACTTTTGGTATTCAAGCAACTGCTCCTAATGCTACTAGATGCTTTAACTGGATATCTACTGAGTATCATGACGAATTCTTATGGTATAAGAAGCAAGGAGAATCAGAATGGAACAAAGTAGAATCATTCAAAAATGAATCTGGTATTAGAAAGTATTATAATAGAATTAGATCTGAGTTTACCGATGGTACAGCATTCACTACTCATAAAGTAATAATCAAAAATCTAAGTGCTGGAGTATACGATTACAAGGTAGTTAGAGATGAGAATTACGAAAGTGAAGTATTACATTTTACTGTACGTGAAGGATCAGATGAATTCACCTTTGTTCAAGTATCAGACCAATAGGGATTTAGATGGGATGAATATCAGATATGGAAATCATCTGCTGAATACATCAAAGACAATGTAGCTGATATGGAGTTCACAGTAAATACTGGTGATATGACACAGAATGGTAATCGCGTTAATGAATGGATTGATTACTATACCGGTAGACAAGCTATGAGAGATTTCGAAGAAATGCCTGTTATTGGTAACAATGACTTGTGTCCTGCTAATATCTATCAGTTAGGTAATGGTGGTGATAGTTCTAAGATTAATCCTAAGAACTTGTCATTCTTCTATACTTTTGAAATAGATGAAGAGAATCCACCTATCTTTACTATAGAAGATAAAGAAGTATTCATAGATTCTCTTTACTCATTCAACTATGGTAATACTCACTTCATGGCTATTAACTCTGAGATTACAGATGGTACTGAGAAGAATGTATATGGCTTGAGTACTAATGGTCTAGTATACTCTAAGATGAAAACATGGTGTCAGAATGATATTAATAAGAATTCTGATAAGAATTGGAAGATAGCGTTCACTCATGAGTTGCCATTTACTATAATCACTCAGAATGTAATCAGTAATTTCTACTGGGATAATGTAGAGAATCCTAAGATTGAGAGATCTGGTAGTCACTTGAACTATAATACTCTAGCTGAAGATAAGTATTGGTTTAGTAAGTTCTGTCAGAACAATGATATTAGATTAGCTATCGGTGGTCATAAACATACTTATGCAGCTACATTCCCATTGAAGGAGAATCCTAATAGTACTATGAAACCTATTATCCAAGTAACAGAAGAGATGTTACAGGAATCATTTGGTACTACTACATTAGCTGAAGATACTTCTGATAGTCAATTGTCAGGACAGTTATTCCCATCGACTTGGATTGGTAATGATGCGTATAAGACACAGAAACATCTATGTACATTCGAGTTAGTAGATAAGATTGATGCTCCTGTATACATTACTAATCAGGCTACAGGTTATAAACACACATCTAATAAAGAGTTACCATCACCATATACTCCATGGGATCATTACTTCTTCCCAGCTACTATTACACAAACTAGTCAGACAGATATTACAGCTAAAGTAAATGCTGGACAGAGATATCCTTTCTATACTATCTATAAGATATCTGCTAATAATATTCAATGTACTACTAAGAAGATTAACTATTTATTTACAGAAGCAGGTAAGTACAATGTGAATATACCTAGTAGTAGCAATCCTCCTACAGCTATAGGTGGTAATGGAGAAATTAACAATGGTAATGATATAATAGTTATAACAAAATGAATTTAAAAAAGTATAACGAATCTACCGGTACTTGGGACATAATCTCTTCTGGAAACGCTTCTGGTATTATGGTTACCGATCCTCACTTTCTAAGTGAAGGAGAGACTTATAAATCTGTCAACTAGGTATTAGTTGATATGGATGATAAGGTTGAAGAAACGAAGAGAAATCTAAGCTGGGTAGTAATCAATGGTACTATAGGTGGAGGAGGAGGCGGTGGAGGTTCCACTGCTTCCATCCGACTCACTAATGGTAATATTACTACTAGTGAAGGAGTACATTACTTATACTCTACTGAAACTAGGATTGTACTTAACTATTTGATTTCATCTACGAAACCTAATGAGAAGTACAACATATCAGTATCACTTGATGGTAATACTATCATATCTAACTAGGTAGGTTATTCATCTGTACAAGGAACATTAGAGATACCTAATATTGCATAGTTCTCTGACTCAGCTAGCCACAGTGTTATTGTTACTGCTGAGAATGCTGAAGGTCTATCAGTAAGTCCTTATCTGCTTACTGTAGTAGAATCATCTATTAGTTTGACATCTTCAGTTACTTCAGTAACTGCTACTATTGGTCTTCCTTATAATATCACTTATAGGATAACTAATAAGGTATTAGGATCTGAAACATCTCTAATCGTTACTAATACTACTAATGGTATATCTAAGAGTTATTCTGTAGGAAAGTTTACTTCAGTAGAACCTAAACTATTGGATGTAAACTTCTTTGACTTATTCAATGGTGCTACTCCTACTGCCGGTAGTTCATATACTATATCTGCACAAGCTACTACTTCTGTAGATACATAGATAATTCAATCTGATACTGTTACTAATAAAGTAGTAGTAGAGGATGGTGAAACTCTAGTAGTATTGATAGATGGTATTACTACTCAAGCTGATATAGAAGCAGGAATTGAACCTACTGAATTCGCACAGTCTGGTAATATATCATTCTCCTTTACTCCTTACTTAGCTGGTGTATCTATTATATACTATGCATTAAGAATATAGAGAGGAACACTTACTACAGATATAGGTACGTTTGATGCAGATGAAACTAACTTTAACTCTAACAACTATGTGTTAAGAGGTAAAGCTCAAGTATTCAGTTGGTCTATACCACAAGAGGAAAACTATCTAGGAGACTATATTATTACTTTAAGATGTTGGTCTGAAAAGGGTAGTCCTATTACTGATACTGTTCTTAGATGTAATGTTATTGCTGCTGACTAGAGTCTTATACCTACGCAGAATCCTAACAGTACAATGTATGCTCAGTGGAACATTAAACAAGCTACATTCCCATAGGAGACTGCTGCTAAGGTTTGGCCCAGCGTAGTACCTAATTTCATCATGCCTGGTTAGCAAGAAGAACAATCTGTTACTACTAACTTAAATGTATACGATACTAATGGTATACTGTCTGGTTTCCTTAATGAGAATGGTTAGAGTAAGTTGAGACTGTCTGGTGAAGCATATGCTGTAGTTGATCTATAGCCATTCGCAGCAGCTACTTCTACTAATGATAACTGGTCCAGATTAGGGTTTACATTATCTACTACATTTAAATCAGACCTACATCCTTACAATGATAGAACTATATTCTATATCGGTGACTATTCATCTGATGGAGAGTTCCAAGAAGGTATTATAGTAAGTCTAGAAGATGTTGTGTGGAAGTATACTGATGGTGCTATTAAGGAAAGTATATCCTGTAAGATACAACAGAATACTGTTAATACTCTAGACTTCGTAGTAGACCAAAGTAATAAAGAAGTAAAGATCTTTGTTAATGGTGTATTGAATGTAGCTAGAGAGATCAAGGATAACTTTACATGGAATACTTCAAGTAAGATATACTTAGCATGTACTTATAAGAATGATAGACCTTCTAACTTCAGTGATGTAGAGTTCTATGAAATGAATCTGTTTAGAAGTCCATTGAACGATAAACAGATAGTTATTAATGCTCTTAATGCAAGAGTTAGATCTACGTTAACTAGCACAGGTTCAGTAGACTTCGTAGAGTATAACAACCTTAAACTGAAGAACTTCTTTAGTATTACAGAGAATAGTAGTTCATCAACTCTATGGGATGATTCAACTGGTACATACGCGAAGTTAAACTTTAATAGTTTGATTGGTGATGTTAATAGGAAACCACCGTTGCCTGTAGTATATATAAACTGTTCTAACTCTGGTTTTACTAAAGCAGTATATGAAGCTATTGGTCCTAATACTACTATGTACAATGGTTGTACATTCAGTTATTTCGATCCAGATTCATCAAGTGGTTCAGCTGTATCTACTACAGAAATGTCTATACAGATACAGGGTACATCATCTACTGGTTATAGAAGTAAGAACTTAGAGATAGCATTTAACAAAGTAATTACTGACGATGAAGGTAAAACTATTGGACCAGAGTTATTCCAACCTAAGTCTACATGGATGCCAGAGAATCAGTTTACTTTGAAAGCTGACGTAGTAGACAGTGCTCATGCTAACAATGCTTCTATAGGTAAGTGGATTAATGATAATGCAGATGTGTTGTTTGATAAGACACCACCTATGTAGGAACTTGAAGCTAGACGTCCTGTAGACTCTATCACTCCAAGTTAGACTCATACTGATGTAACTATCAAGCATACACTAGAAGGTTTTCCTGTAATATTACTTATCCAGTTTGATGGTACTAGTACTCAAGAGATGTTGGGTATCTACTCATTCAATTTAGGTCGTGCAGCATACTATAATATGGGTATGAAGTTCTTAAAGAACTTTACTACTAAGATTAAGAATGTAACAGGTGAGTACGTTGATCAACCACTTCCAGCATTCATAACTAAGTATGAAGCATATAAAGTAAATGAGAATTTTGGTAGTATCAATCAACAGTAGATATACTCATATGAGTTTGGTGATAACGCGAATATCATCGAGACAGCCGAAGGTATACAACCCACTGCATTGTTCATGCAGGATGACTTAACTGTTATCCAACACGTAGGAGAGTTCAAGTTTAATGGTGCTACTTAGGATGCTACAGCTGTAACCGATAACAATATATGGTAGAGACTACAGTTACTATTTACTACTCTAGCTGGTATGACTGGTGAAGAGATAGATAAGTATAGGTGGAATACTATCAACAAAGGTTATGAAAAGACTGGAGCTACATACCCTGCACAGCAATCATGGTCAGCATTAGCTGATGATCTTACTTTAAGATTGAGTATACGTAATGCGTATTCATACTTTATGATATGCGTAGTGTTCGGTCTAGTAGACTCATTAGGTAAGAACATGGTATTACGTTCATGGAATGTAGGTGGATCTACTACAGACCCTAACATGAACAAATGGTATCCTTGTTTCTACGATATGGATACAGCCAATGGTCTAAGTAATACTGGTGAGGAGAATGTAGCTAAGACAGCATACATTGATGGATTTAGTAATGCAGATACTACTACAGGTGTTAACTCGTTAATCATTAAACAGAATGATCCTAACAACGGGTATGATGAATACTCTAGTAGATTATGGGATGTACTTAGAGATAGTAGATTCATAAGTACTGGTGTATATTCTGGTAGTGATTACAATGGTCTATGGGATCTCTGGAGAACGAATAGCTCGCTTCTAACGAGTTCTTCTATGTTCGTAGAGAATTACTTCAGTTCTCAAACTAAAGACTGTGGTGAGCTTCTATACAACTATGACTATCGTGTTAAGTATCTGACTAAGTATCAGAAAGATGATGATAGTCCAGCTTCATACGCGAACGTAGAGTTCTTGCACGGTACTCGTAATGACTTTGTTAGAGATTGGTTGAAGAAGCGTCTAACGTTTATGGATGGTGTATTCTTGTTTGCTAACAATAATGTCATCTATCCATATAATGAAAAAGGTTCATTCAAGTGTGGTGGTGCTTAGACTAACAACTCTAAGCTAACCGTTAAGATGAACAGTCCTGCTATACTTACTGTGAACATTGGTAATGCTGCTGGTAGTGAGACTAGGTATTATGTTGAAGAGAATGTAGATACAGATATCTACTTGCCATCTCTTTCATCATTTAATACTCAGATCACTGTTAACAACATGTCAGAGATTAGTAATATGAAGGGACTAGATGTAATACGTTTCTAGGGTTTCATGACTTCTATGTCATTACCTAGTATGTCTGAAATAGATATATAGAATACTAGTACACTATCATCTAATCCTATTGACTTTGCTACTATATTCGTTAAGAGATAGGATGGCAAGAGTGTTTCAGATATTAGACATATTAATTTGTCTAACACTAGTTTTTGGTCAGGAAACAGTGGTGTTAACTCATTTCCAGTAGACATATAGAACTATAACAAACTAAAGACAATAGATATATCAAATGGATGTGTAACTTCACTGGCACTGCCTAATGCCGCATTATCTACTCTTACTTTAACAAATTCTGCTATAGAAAGGGTAACTCTAGCTGACCAACCTTTTATTAGTAAAATTGATTTTACAGGGTGTAATAAACTACAATCCGTAGAAGTAAGTAATTGTAACTAGATAACGGAATTAGACTTACGTAATTTGAGTGACTTAACTAGTATCAATATTATTGGTTGTGCTAAGCTTGAAAGAATTTATGCACCTAACTGTAATAAGTTAGCCACATTTAATGTATCAAATGCCAATGCACTTAAATCTGTAACACTATCTAATTGCAATAATGCTAACTTAAGTATTAGTTTAGTAGGAGCTCCTAATCTTGAAGAACTGAATCTAGATAATACAAATACTACTGATGTAATTGAATTTGCACCAGGATTCAATAAATTGAAGGTATTAAATATTGCTTCAAGTAACATTAATGCATTCCAATTTGGAAATGATCCTGTAGCTACTACATCTACAGGTGAAAGAATACTAGATCTTAGTCCATTTACCTTTACTAATCTGTATATGTACTATAATAGTTCTAAGTATGTAAAATTCAAGAATAGTAAAACAAATCCTTTTGCAGTTAATAGTTCTACTTTTAATAACTGTTCTAGTTTAACCAGAGTATTCGGACACATAAAACTAACATCAGGAAGTGTATTCAATACTTGCCCTAACTTCTTTATACACGATGTACTAGAAGACGTTACTATTAAACCAACTAGAGGGCAATGGTACGGTCCAGATACAGATACTACAGAAGGCTAGGAATAGTGGGATAACAATCAAGGATTAGAGACTAATATATCCATAGGTACTACTAATTTAAGTAGCTGCTTTGTAGGAACTAAAGTAAACATATATGATGTGTATTATATATTGAATATGTGTGATGATGTCGAAAACATTGTTTCTATATTTCATTCTTGTTCAAATGTAATTACAGATTTTAGTAATCCTCTAAGTAGAGACACCTTTAAATATTGTGGTAATGTTACTAATGCTTAGCATGCCTTCTATGCTACTAGACTGACAGGTCCTATGTATAGTCCTACTCACACTGGAGATACAATCATTGAATACAATGGTTTATTAAGTCCTTTGAAGAAGTTAGTATCTTGCAATAGTATGTTCGAAACTACTGCTGGCAATTTCTATATAGATGATTTATTCTTTGCATAGATAGGCAATAATCAATATTTACAATTAGCGCATCTGTCTAGTATGTTCAATTACGGTGGTAGTAATGTAGTATTTGTAGATAACTGTGATGAAACTTTAACTTCAACAGAAGTAGCAGAGGGACGAAGAGCATATGCTAGAGCATCTAAATTATTAAGGGATCTTCCCAATCTAGACACTATATCTAATATGTTTAATGGTTGTTGGTTTAATTTCGACACAGAAAGTACCGACGATAGTGTAACATATAGTCCGTTGTTTGCTTATAATAACAAACTAAGAGTAGTTAGTTGGAGTTTCAGAAATATCAAAGCTAAAGGTTCATTGATTAATCTATTTGGTGGTAATTCAGCATTTGATAGTAGTAATTTATTCTCTAGGCAAATAACTAAATTATTAGGATGTTTCTATATAACTTCTAATGATGGAGACAAGGTGTATTTCCCTATACACAATAGCATGTTTAGATAGATTAAACTTACTTTACAATACATAGGTAATACAGAAGATACTAATCAGATTCCGGATTAGGCTGCTACATGTTTTCATGGTGCTGGTATAAATAGAGTATTTGTTAGAGAGTCTGATGAAACATATCCTTATGATGTGTTTAAAGGAGTTGTCAATCTAATTGCGTGCCCATGTTTCTTTGCTAACATAACTATTCCTAATTCCAGTGGTGTAGTATATGAACTACCAGGAACCATTTTCTAGGACTGTTCAAATCTAGTACAGATAACAGGTTGTTTTAGAAATCAATCAGTAAAGTATAAGTTAACAGGTAAGGGATTTACTAATTGTAAACTTACAAATGTTGCGTATGCATTCTATGAAGATTCAAACAGTTATACAAAAGAAGGAGGAGTTCCATATGGTTTGTTTTATATGGAAAGAGATGTAGTAAGATCTTCTACTGGTTGGAGTCATGCAGATGCACTTAGACTAGGAATAACTGAAAACTTTGGTATAACTGAAGAAGGAGAACATGATCCTGGTGCAGTACTTCCACAAACTATTGATTACAGTGAATCAATAAAAGCTGTTAGAAGTAGTATAACTGATATGCGGTATGTATTAGCAAATTTCTCTAGCCCTAATGCGGAAGGATACATCAGAAAACAAGTAGAATTAAATACTGTTGAAGACGCAGGAGATTTGATAATAACTAATGAGAATTACAATGTTTCAGAATTCATAGTAAATACTGCGTATGACCCGAGAGATCAAATACCTAATCCAGTGTATGATCCTAATAATCCTGGTTCTACTCCAGAATATATTGATAATCCCAATAAGGATATACATAGAGTAATAAAGAATCCAAACTATAGTCCTTACAAGAAAATATGGAATATTGATTACTATGATGGAGTATATGGTCTAGGGGATTTGATATAGAATAGCACTTTGTATCAGAACATACAATCTGGTGTTATAACAGATATTGATCCTAATATACCATCAGAATTCTTCAATGAAGACGATATGCGATATCCTCTTAGTCCTGCTGGATAGAATAGATTAGATAGTATGAATTACATAGTTCCGTCAGATCTATTTAAATATTGCGTCAACAATACTAATACTAACATATCAAATGCTCTTACAAGTAGTGGTAGAAAAACTGATCATGGAGTACAAAGATATAATTATGGTATATATGGTAGAATACCAAATAGAATATTCAAAACTCTTACTAACATATCCAGTTTAACTAATGTGTTTGCGTATTGTTATTGCATTAATCCGTATACTTGGAATGATGATAGTAATAATGGACAGATGTTTCCTTCTGATATGTTATCTAACAATACTGCATTAAAAAGCGTTTCAGGACTATTCCGTGGAATATATATACCTACAAAAGTAGTTATACCTTCTACTTTACTTAGTAAGAACTTGGCTCTTACAGATATATCTTATTTATTCTACGATGCTACATTCCAAGGTTCTGCTGATGATGTTCAACAGTTAAGTGATACTACATTCTAGTATAACTACATATTACAGAATATATCATACGCATTAGCTAGTACCAGTTCTACTGGAGGATGGATGGGACAAGGACCTAAGAAGATAGGATCAAATCTGTTTACTCAATCTAAACACAAGAATCTTACGAATGTAACAGGTTTATTCTATGGAGATACTTCCACAACAGGTTCTGTGCCAGAATTCTGGACATGGTTAAATAATCTTACTAATACGAATAAACAAAATGTATTTGCTTACATGAGTAAGAGTCTTATCACTAATAGTAGCAGTATACCAGAACAATGGGCAACTAATATGAGGGATTAATATGGATGTGAAGTTATTAACTGACAGAGAGTTATTGGAAGGCATATATACTATGTTGTAGTATGTATTAGTCAAGGTAAACGAAATAGATAATGACGATAAACAATTTGGCATGAACTTGGCTGCTGACTTACTTGGCAGCATAGTTTATGACGCTCAACCTAGAACTACAAGATATGCAAATTAAATGGTTAAAAGAGAGTAATAGAATGAAGCACCTGAAGTACGCAATAGTACCAGGTGCTCTGTTCACCATACTATTCGTAGCTGGTCTAGCATCAGGTATGGAGTTTAAAGATAAAATGTATGGTGGTAAATGGGATTGGTTAGATTGGATAGCTACTATAATTGGTGGTACTATAGGTCAAGCAATTCAAGTAGGTATAATATTATTATTGAAATTATGCATATAATATCAGAAAGAATAGCAAAAAGAAGTACATATACTATAAGTAATATGTATATAGATGGCGTTAAGTTCTGCAATGTTCTTGAAGATACGGATAGGGGACTTACACAAGATATGTCGATAGAGGATATATAGAAAGCCAAAGTATATGGTAAGACTGCTATACCTACTGGTACATATAAAGTTACTTTAGATATTGTATCTCCCAAGTTTAGTAAATATAAACAATACAAATTCTGTAATGGTAAATTACCTAGACTATTAGATACACCTGGTTTCGATGGTATACTAATTCACATCGGTAATACAGAGGAGGATACAGATGGGTGCTTATTAGTAGGAAAAAATAATGTAGTTGGTAAAGTAACAGAAAGTACTGTGACGTTTAAAGCATTATATGATAAGATGCAAGGAGCAGTAGAGAATGGAGAAGAGATTACTATTACTATTAAGTAATACAGAGGAGGATACAGATGAAAACAATTTTATATAATCCTATATTCATTAATCCTTAGGCATACTATGTATTTCCAAGGCTAACTAGGTATCTGCAACCAGACAATGAGTCTACTGCGGAACCAGCTAACTATATAGGTACAATTGAAGTAAAGGTAATAGCATATGGAGATACTACTTTAAAAAGAACCTATACTAATACAGATTCTATAGACCTAAGTGAATTTAAGAATACGTGGATACGTATTAGTCTATTCACTAAAGTAGGTTCATGTGTCTTAGGAGAGTGGAAGATTGGTAATATGGAATCAGATCTTCCTTATATAGATCCAGAAGTATTAGCCTCTCTTAAAGCTGTAGTTATAGTTGGCAATAAGACTAATAATGATTCTGATAGAGCTATAGTCAAGAACTTGGTGGACCCTGACAATCCGTTTGTGATTAGTAACGCAGCTTACACCGAAGGAAGTGGCTACGCAGATAAAGGTAGTCCTTACTATGGTGCCTTCGTCACCGATGGAATCGACGACCTGATTACTTCCACCAAGACCGTACAGGAGATGCTGGGAGAAAGTAATGAGATTACGGTGGTGAGTATGGTTCATCAAGTTAAAGATTCAGCTAATAATGTATCTTTTACCAATTATATAAGAGGTAGTGCCAATGGCTATTTCCGTAATATCGTGAATAACTACGACAAGACTGGAATATATGGATATACTTCTTCTGACTTAAAGGGTTTGTCAGTTGTAAATAATATATTAGGTGATAAGAATGATTATACGTCTAATGGCGACAATAGAGACTCCATAATCAATGGCAATTTTAGCGTTCAAGGATATTCGTATAATGACGGTAATAATACTGGTGATTTTAGCTCTGTCGCTTGGTACTGGACAATCATCGCCAACAAGGTACTGACTACCGACCAAATCAACCAAGTAATCGCTTACTTCAACTTGGATAGAACTCTTAAACCTGATATACTGTGTAATATCGAGAAGCAGGGCATCACCAACGAGAACCACGCAAAGTTTGGCGACAAGCTGATAGACTATTCCGGCAACGGTAGGGATATTCAGTTGAACAATATTGCTTGGGACGGAGATAGTGGTATAGGTAAGTATAATTATCCTAACTGGAAAGTTAATGTTACACAAGGGAATAAATACGCTCGTATTGTTTATTATGATTCTATCAATGGTACTTATTCGGCTGACTTTAAAGGAGTGACAGAACTGTATAAGAGTTATGGCTTGTCAGTAGAAATTAGAGTAAATAGAGCAAACACTGTTGATTTTCATTCAATAAAGGAAGATGGTATATACACTATGACTCCACCCGATGATACTACAAGTATAGATATACGTTTTGGTGGAGAGAACGTTTATAATGCTTCTTGTGATATAACCATCACCCAAATTCCTTCCCACGCAGGTGGTCTATGCCTTGACGGAGTAAATGACTTCGGTAAGGTGACAGGAATGCCGATTTACAAGGATTATACTTTCATTATAGACTATGAGAGAATAAGTTATGCTTCATCTGAAAGATGGGTAGCTGGTGTTGTATCTAAATCTCATGTAGCTAATCAAGGAGCTTTTATTTTAATGACAGCTAATACAGAAGTTGAACCGGGTAAACAGGTTTATTCTTTTGGAGGAGTTACTTCATTTAATAGAGATGATTTTACAAGAGCTTTGTTATATCAAAGTAAATATAAATGTGGAGATGTTGATTTAACAGTAGGCGAAGGAGTTGATAGTGATACTCTTTGGCTAGGAACATTTAGAGACAATGACCAAAGATTCTTTAACGGTGCTATCTACTCTCTCATGTCCTTCCCTTATAGTATGTCCGAGTTCTTGATAGAGCGTCAGTTGAAGAAGCATAAGCTGGGTACGCTGTATCCGGATATGGTGGAGTTTAGACCGATAGTGAAGAGTAATGTTAAATGGAATATAATAGAAATATGGCAAGGAGATAAATCATTATATAGACCTGCTATTAATGATGATAAAACAGGTATTTATTTAAAAAAGGATAGTACTATCGGTATCTATGTAAAACCAAAAGACGCAGATGAAGTAACTAAGATAGTTGTAAACGGTACTGAATATACCAATCTTAAGATTAATAGTAATGGATTTTATTACGTAACTCTTCCAATTACTAAGTCTCCTCAAAAGATAAACATCACTGTTGACGAGTACATTAGATACGAGGATATTGTGCAACCGTATCCAAGTTTCGTTAAGTTAGAAAACCTAGATAGAACTTATACTTATACTTGGGGAGATAAGCTAAAAGTAGGAGATACTATCAGGTATAATTCATCTGTAAACCTATTAGAAGGAGCTTATACTTTAAAGGGTCAATTAGAGTGCAACGGTGTATATGTATATGATAATAATCAATATATTACTGTTGCTAAAGAGATGATATTTGCTTGGACAAATAGCCCTATTTGGTCAATTGATGATAATGAACCTAAATGTATTCTATCTCCTAGACTACTACGTATTCCAAATTCTAGCTATAAGATATTGGGTTATATTCCTGATATATCAGGTCACGGTAATCATGGTAAGATAAACAATTCTGCTTATGCGGAAGGAAGTGGAGTTAATGAAGATGGTTCATATCAATTTGATGGCGTAGACGACTTTGTTACTATTCCTACTTTGTCTAATGGAGGTAAACAGATGTTGATGAAGGTGAATTGGAATACCATTAATAGTATTATATATGACCAAAGAGGTAGTGGAGGTTTTGCAATATATTGTTCTGATTATAATAACCCAAGTGATCCTATTAGAGTTTCTGCTTATAGAGGAAGAAATGCTGCTGGTACTACATATATTGATGGTATTAGAAATGAATATATTATTGCTAGTCAATTAAGAAACGTTACTCATAATATTGTAGAAATATTAGATACTTCTTACGCAACAGGTAATATCAATCCTATTATTGGCAAGTCGTATATGAATACTAACTATGGTAGTTTAGCTCTCTATGACTTCATGCTCTTCGACAACATCTCAACTGACGAAGAGATACTCAACCTGAACAAGTACATAGGTATTGAACCTAAAGTAGAGCTTCCTCCTTATTATTGGGACACTTATGGTAAAACCAATTTCGATGCAGATAAGGCAACTATTCAACAAAGAGGTGTAGCCATAGGTGATTATGATTTAACTAATTATAATCATACTTACGAAGGTATGAGTGGATATAATGGTTATCCTGTTGTATTTGGTGCTAATAAAACTTGGGCGAATGAATCTAACGGATATGTTACTAGTATTACTAGTAATACTATTCATATTACTAATGTTCTAAATGCAGGTTTAGCTTTATTGTATTCTTATGTTAAATATAATGGTAATCTTCAAAATATAAAAGAAATACCTCCTTTTAAGATTGAAATTAAAGGGTTAGAAGGTAGGTCTAAATTTATATATAAGTATTTAGCAACAAGCGATGCGACTAAGGAAACAAATCTATATCTTGAGAATGGTACTCATGAACTACCCAAATCATTCCTTCCGACAGAGGCTTTGATTAATAATGCTGTGGTAGGTTTTTCAATAAGTCCAATTGAAGAAGGAGTTACCAATTTTTTAAGTGATATTACTATTAAAGTTCTTCCTGAATATGAAAATGGTCTAGTATATGATGGAGTAGAGGATTATTCAGTAAATACTAATATTCCAGCGTTGACGGATTATACCTATGTAATTAAGCGTGAGAACTTAAATAATAATGTTAATAGTGCTACAATGTATAAAGGTAATAAAGTCGGAGGTGGTGCTTTTATTGTTGACTATATAGCATCAAATGGGAGTCAACAGTATTCTTATGGTAATCCTACATTATTGCCACTAAATGAAAATACAATTATATATGGAACTAAAACATCTTATAACGGTAGTGCTTTAACAGTAGGTTCTAATACTGACGAAAACGGGTTGGATATTGGACACTGGAGCAGTAACTACAAGTCGATAGTATTATACAAATTAGTTCTATATCCTAAAACCATACCGTTATTACAGATTAACTTCCTAAAGAACCTGATGGAAAAGGATGAAATAATTGATTTAACTAACCCAATATTTATACAAGAATGAAATATATTGTTGTACCAGCCGAAGTGCTGATTGATATAACACAAGATACGCTAGACGAAATGCATTTAGTATTTCGTTATAGTGTAGATGGAACTGAAGTAATCATGAAAGTTGCTAACTATGAATTACTATTTCCATCAGCAATGACATTACCTTTAACAGAAGAAGATGAAACTCCGGAAGTAGTATATCCGTATCCTACCTATGAAGGAGAAGAATTACAGAAATTGTTAAGCAGTGATAAATGGACTAATAAAGAAGAACAACTATGAGAGAAACTATAAATTTCGTACCTAGTAAGTCAACCCCCAATCACAAAGAAGTACAGTATTGGATAGACTTACAAACTGATCCATATGGTAGATGTATTAAAGCATGGACTGGATCTGAATGGAGTACTATTACTGATAATGATCTAATTGAATCTATTAACAAAGAACTAGCTAATAAAGCAAATAAAGCTACTACTTTGTCTGGTTATGGTATTCAGGATGCATATACTAAGGAACAAGTAGATGCTAAAGTAGCATCTGTATATAGAGTGAAAGGTTCTGTAGCTAATTTCGAAGCACTACCTGCTACAGCTGTAGTTGGAGACGTATATAATCTAACAGATACTGGTGCTAACTATGTATGTATTGTAGCTAGTCCTGCTGAATGGGATAAGTTATCTGAAACAGTAGACTTGAGTCACTGTGTAACATCTGATGAAGTATCTACTGTAGTATCTATGACTTAGACAGAATATGACACTTTGTCTGTTAAAGATTCTAAAACACTATATTTAATTCACGAATAATATGAAATTAGGAGATAAAAATATTGTAGCTGCATATCTTGGCGATGTTAATGTATTTACTAACTATTATGGAGTTAGCTTTCCTATAGAACCGTAGAGTACATTATTGACTAGAACCGGGTATATGCCTTGGCATAAAGAACTTCCTATACATTCTAAGATGAAGTCTTGCACGATTACTTCTGATGGAACAGTTAAATATCTTAATGCTACAGATAGAACCAAGTATGAAGATGGTACTGATAGAGACATGACATTAAATACTATGGTAGAAATACCAGAGTTCTGGTATAAATGTATGAGAGATGATACTACTGTATATTTGAACTTATATCCAGCAAATCCTCATATTCCAGAAGCTGAACATGTGGAGAAGTTCTATATTTCTGCATATGAAGCATCTAATGTAGACAATGTGTTAAAATCTATTAACAATGGATCTATCACTCCAGTAGTAAACATTAATAGAACTACTATGCAATCTAGAGCTAGGGCTAATAACTCCAGTACTACGAATTGGAACATGTATACTTACAGAGCTCATAGAATACTTACTGTGCTTTACTTAGTTGAATATGCATGTACCAACAGTTAGAAAGCTTTCAATGCCGAATTAACTGCAGAAGGATATCATCAAGGAGGCTTAGGAGATGGAGTTACTACAGGTAATATTAAAGTAAATGGAGTTGATACATGGAGTTTTATACCTTGTGGAAGTACAGACGAACATGGAAACTCTACTGGTATAACTTCTGTTACTGTTAATAGTACTGATGCAGAAGGTGTTGCAACTCAGAAGTCTTATAATGTTCCTACTTATAGAGGTATTGAAAATCCATTTGGTCATGTATGGAAAAATTGTATAGACACACTTATGCATTTTAATGCACAAACTAATAAAAATGACGTTTATATAAATACCGACTTAAGTACATTTGGATCTACTGATATATCTGATTATGACTATCAATGTAGTACTGCTATTACTGAAGGTTATAAGAAGAAATTGGTATACAATGCAGCATTTGACATACTTCCTCCAATAGATGAAGCATTTGGTGGTAGTAATACAACTTATTGGTGTGACTACAATTGGACTAATAATAGTACAACTGATAGGCTAACATTAATAGGCGGT